>Ga0335077_10009107_pt1 | contig 12317 bp, 7 predicted proteins | sample Lox_Sample_31_FD_207151 | JGI IMG/M metagenome (GOLD analysis project Ga0335077, IMG submission 207151) | Soil microbial communities from Loxahatchee National Wildlife Refuge, Florida, United States - Lox_Sample_3.1 | ecosystem: Environmental > Terrestrial > Soil > Wetlands | place: USA: Florida...
ATAAGCCGTGTCCACCGCTAAAAGCATCATGGGCGTCAGCCAAAGGAGTGCGAATAAAATCCGGATTCGGGCCATAAGGCGTTGATAAATAAGACGCTTTAACGCGCCCATTGGCAAAGGTTTTTTCGGCAAATCACAAAGGACTTGACAAACTGACGCAGACGTGTTTTCTTATGCGCCGTTGCAGCCTAAATCCGGCTTCCTTCCTGAGGCCGGATGCGGGAGACCCAAATTCCTCAAGGCAGCTTGAGGACGGGGCGAACGGCGCGCGGTAACGCGAGCCAAGGCCACTTTCAAGGCCAAGCCCGTCAGCTAATCTCGCAGGCGTTTGGAAGGGCGAGCCTCTGAGCCGCGAAGTCCGCGGCCTTCAAGTTCACCCAGACATAAACCGGCTGGTGTTGTTGTGATTTGAATCGCGACTGTATTGGCCTGCTAAAAGGTAATTATGCTGGACATTGTGTATGTCGGATTAACGGTGTTGTTCTTCGCCGCTTTGGCGCTTTATGCGATCGGCTGCGAGAAACTTTGACCAAAACATTTATGGAAAATCTCATTCTCGGAATCATCTCCGTGGCGCTTTGCGTTTATCTCATCGTTGCCATGCTTAAACCGGAAAAATTTTAACCAACTGCCATGAACGCTCACCAATGGTTGGAACTGGCGGTTTACATCGCCGCGCTCGTCCTCGTCACCAAGCCGCTCGGCTTGTATCTCAACCGCGTGCTCGACGCCAATGGCCACACCTGGCTCGACCCGGTTTTGCGGCCTTTGGAAAAACTCACTTACCGCGTGCTTGGAGTTGATCCCGCCAAAGAACACGACTGGAAACAATACACGTTCGCGCTGTTGGTTTTCAGCCTCGTCAGCCTGCTTTTCACCTACGCAATTTTGCGATTGCAACAATTTCTGCCGCTCAACCCGCAACACCTCGGCGCGCTGTCGCCGCATCTGGCCTTCAACACCGCAGTCAGCTTCACCACCAATACCAATTGGCAGAGTTACGGCGGCGAATCTACGATGTCCTATTTTTCGCAAATGGTCGCGCTGACCTTTCATAACTTTCTCTCTGCCGCCGCCGGCATTGCCGTCGCCGCCGCGCTCGTGCGTGGCATCGCGCGACATACGGCGCAGACCATCGGCAACTTCTGGGTGGACGTGACTCGCGTGACCTACTATGTGCTGCTGCCGATTTGCCTCGTCTTTGCGTTGTTCCTCGTGTCGCAAGGCGTGCTCCAAAATTTCAAACCTTACACGGTGGCGAAATTGATTGAGCCGCAGACCATTTCCGTTCAAAAAACCGACGCGAATGGCAAACCGGTTGTGGATGCCAAAGGCAATCCCGTGATGGAGAACCAGACGCTCGACACGCAGACCATCGCGCAAGGGCCGATGGCGTCACAAATCGCCATCAAACAACTGGGCACCAACGGTGGCGGTTACATGAACGCCAATTCCGCGCATCCGTTTGAGAATCCCACGCCGCTTTCGGATTTTTTCGAGATGCTTGCCATTCTGGCCATTTCCAGCGGCTTGACCTATCACCTTGGACGCGAGACGAAAAATCAAAAGCACGGTTGGACCGTCTGGTCGGCGATGTTTGCCATGTTTTTGGCGGGCGTTCTCTTTTGTTGGTGGGCTGAGGCCAGAGGAAATCCGATTCAACAAAAACTCGGCGTCGCCGCCGCTGGCGGCAATATGGAAGGCAAGGAAGTCCGCTTTGGCATCTTCGATTCCGCACTCTGGGCGACCGCCACGACGGACGCCTCCAACGGTTCGGTGAACTCCATGCACGATTCGTTCACGCCGCTCGGCGGGCTGGTGCCGCTGTTCAACATCGAAACCGGCGAAGTGATTTTCGGCGGTGTCGGCGCGGGGCTTTATGGCATATTGATTTTTGTCATCCTCGCCGTGTTCATTGCCGGCTTGATGGTGGGGCGCACGCCTGAATATCTCGGCAAAAAGATCGAGGCCTACGACGTGAAAATGGTGTTGCTGGCGCTGGTCATTCTCGCGTTCATCATTCTCGGTTTCACCGCGTGGGCTTGTGTGAGCGACTGGGGCAAATCCAGCCTGAACAATCAAGGACCGCATGGTTTGAGCGAAATCCTTTACGCCTATAGTTCGGGCGCGGGCAACAACGGCAGCGCCTTTGCCGGCCTCAACGCCAACACGCCGTGGTATGACACGACACTAGGTATTGATATGCTCTTGGGTCGTTTCGCCATGATTGTGCCGCTGCTGGCGCTCGCCGGTTCGCTCGCGCGCAAAAAATTGGTTCCCGCCAGCGCCGGCACATTTCCGGTGACCGGAGTCACATTTGTCATCCTGCTCGTTGGCACGGTGATTCTCGTCGGCGCGCTGACGTTTCTGCCCGCGCTCACGCTCGGTCCGATTGTCGAACATTTTCTGATGCTGAAAGGAACCCTGTTTTAACCCGAATCTTTTATGACTCAAAAATCCGTTTCCGTTTTTGATCCAAAAATTCTCTGGCCCGCCATCGGCGACGCGTTCATCAAATTGAACCCGCGGCTGATGGTGAAAAATCCCGTCATGTTCGTGACGATGGTCGGCGCGGCCATCAGCACCGTGGACATTTTCCGCTCGCCGGGCCAGACCGGATTTGTTTTGCAAATCGCGATCTGGCTCTGGTTCACGGTTTTGTTCGCCAATTTCGCCGAAGCCGTCGCCGAAGGCCGCGGCAAGGCGCAAGCCAAGGCATTGCGCTCCACCCGCACGCGAACCAGCGCCAATAAAATTACCAACGACAGAATTGAAGTTGTAGACGCCGATTCACTCCGCAAAGGCGATGTCGTGGTCGTGCGCGCCACGGAAATTATTCCCGCCGACGGCGAAATCATTTCCGGCGCGGCAACCGTGGACGAATCCGCCATCACCGGCGAGTCCGCGCCCGTCATCCGCGAATCCGGCGGCGACCGCAGCGCCGTCACCGGCGGCACACGCGTGCTTTCTGATGAAATCAAAATCCGCATCACGGCTAATCCCGGCGAAGGATTTCTGGACCGCATGATTTCCCTCGTCGAAGGCGCGAGCCGCCAGAAAACGCCGAACGAAATCGCGCTCACCATTCTGCTCGCCGCGCTCACGGTCGTGTTTTTGCTCGCCGTGGTAACGCTGAAGCCGTTCGGCATTTACTCCGGCACAATTTTCTCCAACGCCGTGCTCATCGCGCTGCTCGTCTGTTTGATTCCGACGACCATCGGCGGTTTGTTGAGCGCCATCGGCATCGCCGGCATGGACCGGTTGCTTCAAAAAAATGTTCTGGCCATGAGCGGCCGCGCGGTCGAGGCCGCGGGCGACGTGGACGTGTTGTTGCTCGACAAAACCGGCACCATCACGCTGGGCAATCGCCAGGCCACCGCATTTTTGCCTGCGCCCGGCGTGACTGAAAAGGGACTCGCCGAAGCCGCGCAACTGGCGTCGCTGGCCGATGAGACGCCTGAAGGCCGCAGCATTGTGGTGCTGGCAAAGAAATTCGGCATTCGCGCGCGGCAGATTCAAGAACTGCCTCATGCCCAATTTGTTCCATTCACGGCGCAAACACGCATGAGCGGCGTGAACCTCGAAGGCAAACAAATCCGCAAAGGTGCCGCCGATTCCATCCGGCAATTCGTCGGCGGAAAATTGCCGCGAGATATTGAAAAAATGGTTGAGACCATTTCGCTTTCCGGCGGCACGCCGCTGGTTGTCGCCGCGAACGACCGCGCGCTAGGAGTCATTCATTTGAAGGACATTGTGAAAGGTGGGTTGTCCGACCGCTTCAAACGCTTTCGCGCGATGGGCATTCGCACCGTGATGATTACCGGCGACAACAAGCTCACCGCCAGCGCCATTGCGCAGGAGGCGGGCGTGGACGATTTTCTCGCCGAGGCGAAGCCGGAAGACAAACTTGCGCTCATCCGGCGAGAACAGGAAGGCGGGCGGCTCATTGCAATGATTGGCGACGGCACAAACGACGCCCCCGCGCTCGCCCAGGCCGATGTTGGCGTGGCCATGAACACCGGCACGCAAGCCGCCAAGGAGGCCGGCAACATGGTAGACCTAGATTCCAATCCCACCAAGTTACTGGAAATTATCGAAATCGGGAAGCAACTGCTCATCACGCGCGGCGCGCTGACGACGTTCAGCATTGCCAACGATGTGGCGAAATACTTTGCCATCATCCCGGCGATGCTCATGGCGACTTTCCCGGTCATTTCACCGCTGAACATCATGCGCCTGCAAAGCCCGGATAGCGCCATTTTAAGCGCGGTGATTTTCAACGCGCTCATCATCATCGCCCTGATCCCGCTGGCGTTGCGCGGCGTGAAATTCCGTCCGCTGGGCGCGGCGCAAATCCTGCGTATCAACCTGCTGATTTACGGCCTCTGGGGCGTCATCCTCCCGTTCATCGGCATCAAACTCATTGACCTTATCATCACCGCATTGCATCTGGCATGAGAAGGAAACACAACTTGGAACCAAACAGAAACAGCGTCAGTCGCGGTAGCCTCTTGGACTGCGCCAGACCTCTGGCGCTTTTGTCCTGCACCAAGCCAGCGAAAGCGGAAGAGGGCTTCCGCAGTCCAAAACCTGGCGGCAATTCATTTACCATTTAAACCATGAAAACCATTCTGACTGAATTCGGCCGCTCGATTGCGGCGACCATTTTCTTTGCCATTATTTTATGTGGCATTTATCCGCTCGTCATTTATGGCGCAGCTCAACTCCTGTTTCCACGCCCGGCCGATGGCAGTTTGCTCGTGGGCAAATCCGGCGCGATTCGCGGTTCGGCGCTGATTGCACAGGATTTCACCGGCCCGCAGTATTTTCATCCGCGCCCGTCGGCGGCGGGGTCGAACGGTTACGACGCCACCAGTTCTGGCGGCAGCAATCTCGGCCCGACCTCGTCCAATCTCGTGGAAGAAATCAGGGAGCGCATCGCCGCCTATCGCGCTGAAAATGGTCTCGCAACGAATGCCATCGTTCCTGCCGACGCCGTGACGGCTTCGGGCAGCGGCCTGGATCCGGACATCAGCCCAGAGAATGCCGAGTTGCAAATTCCGCGCGTCGCCAAGGCGCGTGGAATGACAGTAGAACAAGTGCGCAAGTTCGTTCAGCAAAATACCGAAGGTCGTGATATTGGCATTTGGGGCGAGCCGCGCGTGAATGTAATGACGTTGAACTTCGCGCTCGACCAGTTGGCGCAAAAATAGTTTCTTGGCGGCGTGGAACCGCCCGCGATTGAACGGTTGAAGCCGGAAGATTTCCTGCGGCTCATCGAAAAAAGCCGGCAGGGCAAACTGAAAGTTTATCTCGGCCACGCGGCAGGCGTCGGCAAGACCTTCGCGATGCTGGAGGAGGCGCACCGCCTCAAAAAGGCAGGCGTGGACGTCGTTCTTGGCTGGATTGAACCGCATGGACGCAAGGAGACTGCCGATCTCATCGGTGATTTGGAAATCATCCCGCGAAAAAAAATTCCACACGGCAGCGGGACGTTTGAAATTCTCGACGTGCCGGCCATCATTGCCCGCCACCCCACGATTTGCGTCGTGGATGAATTGGCGTTCAGTAACGTAGCTGGCTCGAAAAATCCCAAGCGTTATTTGGACGTTCAGGAATTGTTGCTGGCCGGCATCAACGTGATCACGGCGCTCAACATCCAGCATCTCGAAAGCCTGCACGACACCGTGTTGCGCGCCACCGGCGTGGACGTGCGTGAGCGCGTGCCGGATCGCTTCGTGCTGGAGGCCGACCAGATTGTGAACATTGATCTGACGGCTGAGGAATTGCGAGAGCGGCTGCGGCAGGGAAAAATCTATCCGCCGGAACGGATTGTCACCGCCTTGGAACATTTCTTCACCGAAAACAATCTGATTGAATTGCGTGAACTGGCCCTCCGCGAAACCGCCGCCGCGCTGGATCAGCGACCGCGCACGGGCACAATGTCACCGCCGGAGGTCAGTGGCAAAATCGCCGTTTGCATGAGCACCAATCCGGGCACGACAGCGAAGTTGCTGCGCACGGCATCGCGGCTCGCGGGCCGTCTGAATCGCGAATGGATGGCGGTTTATGTGCGGCGCAAAAAAGAAGACCCCATGCGCATTGCAGCGGATTTACAGCGGAAGTTCATGCAAAATGCCCAATTGGCGACCGAACTGGGCGGCAACGTTGTGGTACTCGAAAGCGAAGACGTGGGCGCGGCGCTGGTAAATTATTGCCGGCAACAGGACATCAGCCTCGTTGTGCTGGGCAAAACCGAACGGCGCTGGTGGCAGTTGAGCCGTCCGAATCTTATCCGCTTTTTCATACGACAGGCGCCGGGCATTGACCTGCACATCGTGGATCCAAATGGCTGAAGGGAATATCGAACAATAATATGAACATAGGTGAATGGTTCGTCGCATTGAAAAATGTGGTGATCGGCCGGGCGCGGAATTTTTATGACCGAAAGTTGTTTCATAAGACGTCGCTGATTGCTCTGTTTGCGTGGGTGGGTCTGGGCGCGGATGGTTTGTCTTCCTCATGCTACGGTCCGGAAGCGGCGTACGTGGCGCTGGGCAGTCATACCTTCCTCAGCCTATTCGTCGCGGCAGCGGCTATCATCACCATCGTGGTCATTTGCGCGAGTTACTCGCAAATCATTGAGGCGTTTCCCAGCGGCGGCGGCGGTTACGTGGTAGCGAGCAAATTGTTATCGCCAACGGCGGGTGTCGTTTCCGGTTGCGCGTTGATAGGCGACTATATTCTGACCATTGCCATCAGTGTGGCCAGCGGCACGGACGCGGTGTTCAGTTTGTTGCCGGAAAGCTGGCTGGGATTCAAAACGGCGTTTGCCATTGCCGGCACTATTTTTCTCACGTTAGTGAACTTGCGTGGTGTCAAGGAATCAGTGCTGATCTGGGTGCCGGTTTTTTTTGTCTTCGTTGTTTCCTACGCCATCGGCATTGCTTATGGCATTGTCGCCCACGCCGGCGCATTGCCGAGTGTCGTACACGGACTGGCGTCCGATGTGCATGCGGACTATGCCCAGATCGGGCTATGGGGACTGATCGTGGTGATTTTGCAATCGTACAGCATGGGCGCGGGTACTTATACCGGTATTGAGGCGGTCAGCAACAGCGTGTCCGCCTTGCGCGAACCGCGCGTACAAACGGGCAAACGCACGATGGCTTACATGGGCACATCACTCTCCCTGGTCGTCGGCGGTCTGCTGCTGACGTATCTGCTTTTTCAAGTTGAGCCCACGAAGGGCAAGACGTTGAACGCCGTGTTATTCGAGCAAATCACCGGGTCGTGGCCGCCAGTGCTGGCGCATGGATTTGTCATCGCAGCGCTAGTTTCGTCGGCTGCATTGCTGTTTATCGCGGCCCAAACCGGATTTATTGGCGGACCACGCGTCCTGGCCAACATGGCGGCGGACCGCTGGATGCCCACGCGTTTTGCCTCTCTCAGCGACCGGCTCGTGACCCAGAACGGCGTGCTGTTGATGGGCGCGGCGGCGCTGGCGGTGGTGTTTTTCACGCGGGCGGCGGTGAGCATTCTGGTGGTGCTTTACAGCATCAACGTCTTCATCACCTTCACGCTTTCACAACTCGGCATGGTGCGGCACTGGTGGTTCGAGCGTTCGCACCAGCAGGCCTGGAAACGCAAATTGCTCCTGAACGGTTTCGGAATGCTGCTGACCGCCGGCATCCTGATTTCATTGTGTATCGTCAAATTTTCCGAAGGCGGCTGGGTGACGATGCTGGTCACGGGCGTGCTGATCGTTATGGCCTTCGGGGTCAAACGCCATTACCGGCGCACCCAACGCCAATTACAACGGCTCAACGAACTGGTTGAGGCGGCCGGAATTGACCAAGCCGGCGTTCCAGACAAAGCGCCTGCGATGAGATGCGACCCCAATGCGCACACCGCCGTCTTTCTGGTCAACGGCTTTAATGGACTGGGACTACACACGCTGCTGGCGGTCATCCGTATGTTTCCGAAGGTCTATCAAAACTTTGTTTTTCTATCGGTCGGTGTGCTGGACGCCGGCAATTTCAAGGGTGTTCGCGAGGTGGAGAATCTGCGCGAACACTCGCGCCGCGAAGTGGAACGTTATGCCCGATACATGCGTCGGCGGGGTTTCTATGCCGAAGCGCACTTCAGCCTTGGCACGGATGTGGCGGATGAAGCGGCCCGGCTCTGTGAGGAAATTGCCAAACGTTTTCCGCAGACACAATTTTTCGCCGGGCAACTGGTGTTCAAAGACGAGAGCTTCCTGACGCGCTGGCTGCACAACCACGTTGTCTTTGAACTACAACGGCGGCTATATCAAAACGGCTGGCCGATGCTCATCCTGCCGATTCAGGTTTGATCAGAAGTAGTTCCGAACACGTCCCACCTACCATGAATTGACGTCGTAGAAATAATTCTCTAAGCTCTCTGCTCATGGCAAATAAATCCGCTGCCAAATCTTACTGTGAAGTAGGCATTCACATGGGCCTCAAAACATTCGTTAATGAGCCTGTAGCGATGCTATCCCACTGCATTAGGCGACAGGAAACGCTTGGGTAAAGATGCAATATGATTTTTTGGATTACTACAATTCTCGGCGTTATCGGGACTCTTGTTGGAGTTCTAGCTTTCTTGTTTCCAGAATTAGGAAGGAAGACCGTTGCGATGCTAACACCTCAGCCTCGCTATAATTGGGATGTTGTTCCAAAAGAAGTGGCACGCGCACGACACAGGGTTTACGTCCTCCAGACTTGGCTACCCGGCTTGCGGCTGGAATTGTCGTATTGGGAACAAGCACTTAAGCAAAACGTGGAGTTTCGCGTACTATTATTGGATGAAAAACTCGTGCCGTTTCGCTTAAGGTGTAGGGAGAGGGTGAGTAGTTTGCTCCCTCAGAACGTATCAGATCTTGCTGATCTTTCGCAGAGGTTCAATCCTGTTGGTCAGAAGCTTCGACTTGAAGTCAAGTTCTATTCTTGTTTGCCGTTCGGACCTATCTATCTTATCGATGAAGATATCTATTGGGGTCTTTATTTGTCTGACCAAGATTCCATGTTGGGGCCAGTTTTTCATTGCCGGACCGGATCAATTCTTGGCCAAAAAATTATCGACTCCTACGAAAAAGTTTGGAAATCCGCTGCTTCTAACACTGGAAGTTTGAGTGTATCTCAAGAACATCGTCATAGGGCTATTTCACATATAACTGAGGAGTCGGAAATCGATAGAAAAATACTGCATTTCAGATCATTGTTACATCGCCTGTCACCGGAAAAGGCCAGCCAGATCGGTCCAGATTGTGGATGTCTTTGCATCATGCGCCATTCAGAAACTGATCTAAACACAACAGAGATAATCGCTGGTGAACTCAACGTTGGTATAAATGCAATTGGACGCGGAAAGGCACGAGTGGTTGGCAAAGAGCTAAGGCAACAACACTGGAATTGCGTCTACTCATCACCACTCCGTCGATGTATTGAAACCCTTGCTGAGGTTCTCGGTGGAAAGGTGGGTGAAATAGAATTACGCGAGGAGTTAAAGGAACGTGCTATGGGCGATGCGGAAGGCTACTTAAAAGCCCAGTATGCTTTAAGCCTGCCACAATATAGTGGCATTGACCTCCTCGGCTCCTTCCACGCAGTTGCAAGCGGAGGCGAAAGCTATTGCGATGTCTTTTGGCGCGTGATGCCATTGTTTGAAGAGATAGTTGAGCAGGTTCGGAAACAAGAACACGTCTTAATTTGTAGCCATGAAGCACCTATACGGATGATGCTTGTGGCACTTGGAGAACTCACTATCGGGAACGCTATTAATAAGCAGATCCAAAACTGCGAAATATTTTACTTTGCCGAACCTTTAACGGACAGTTGATTGCTCGGCGGTTTGTGAGAGGAGATGTGCAATGTCTGGCCGATGCTCATCCTGCCGATTCAGGTGTGATTAGAAACCAAACGTTTCGCCCGGTCGCAACAAATGCAGGGTCTTATTTGCAGCCCGGAATTTTTCCACGGCCAAGGCGTGGTCAATTTTAATCGGCGGGAAAGTGTCGTAGTGGACGCCGAGGATTTCCTGGCAACGCACAAACTCGGCGGCGGTCACGGCATCGTCCGGTCCCATCGTGAAATTATCACCGATGCACAACGCGGCGAATTTCAAGGGCGTGCTTTCGCCGATGAGTTTCATATCCAACGTGAGGGCGGTGTCGCCGGAGTAGTAAAAATTTCCATCCCGGCTTTCGATCACAAAACCGGCGGGATTGCCGCCATTGGAACCGTCGGGCAACATGCTGGAGTGAACGGCATTGACGAGTTTGGCGCGGCCAAAATCGAAATTGTAACCGCCGCCGTGGTTCATCGGATGCACGCGCGGCGCGCCTTGCTTCTCGAGCCACATGGCGACCTCGAAGTTGGCGATAACGAGGGCATTGGTGCGTTTGGCGATTTCCACCGCGTCATCAACGTGGTCATCATGTCCGTGCGAGACGAGAATGAAATCTGCCGGGACCTTTTTTGCATCAACGGCCTTCGCCAGCGGATTGCCGGATATAAACGGATCAAACAGCAGAATTTTGCCGCCGACTACGACCGAGAAACAGGCGTGACCGTAGTAAGTGACCTTCATGCCGCCGTGCTCATCTCCGGCTCGGACGTATCGAGGAAGCCTTGCAAGTGGCGCACACGCGTCGGGTGACGCAGCTTGCGCAGCGCCTTGGCTTCGATCTGGCGGATGCGTTCGCGCGTAACGTTGTACATCTTGCCGATTTCCTCGAGGGTGCGTTCGTAGCCGTCCAGCAGGCCAAAGCGCATTTCCAGAATCTTGCGTTCGCGCTCGGTCAGCGTCGTCAGCACATCGCTCAATTTTTCGCGAAGCAGGCTATAGCTGGTTACTTCGGATGGATTTTCCGCGGACTTGTCTTCGATGAAGTCGCCGACACTCACGTCGCCGTCGTCGCCGACGGGCGCATGGAGTGAAACCGGCTGCTGCGCCATTTTGAGCAGCGCGTGAATACGCGCCACCGGCATGTGCATTTCATCGGCCAGTTCCTCCGGCGTCGGCTCACGGCCCAACTCCTGGGTAAGCTGCTTCTGCGCGCGCCAGAGTTTGTTCATGATTTCAATCATGTGCACCGGAATGCGGATGGTGCGCGCCTGATCGGCAATTGACCGGGTAATAGCCTGGCGAATCCACCAGATGGCGTAGGTGGAAAACTTGTAGCCACGGCGATACTCGAATTTCTCAACGCCCTTCATCAGACCGATGTTGCCTTCCTGGATCAAATCGAGGAACGACTGGCCGCGGTTGGTGTATTTTTTGGCAACGGACACGACCAAACGCAGATTGGCCTCGGCCATGTGCGTCTTGGCCTTCAGCCCACGGTCAGCCGCAGCCTTCAAATCCGTGAACGCCTTGAGGAATTCTTCGCGCGGCATGCGCACGAACTGCTCCAGCGTCTGAATTTTGGCCCGCTCGGCCTCCATTGCCGTACGGCGTTCGGCGGTGGCCCGCTGCGCTTCCAAATCCTGAAGATGCCGCAGGCTCGCTTGAAATTTCTCGTGGACGTTGCTCGCCACCACGATCATTTCCTCGACGACCTTCTGCTTGTAGAAAAATTTTTGGAAAGTTTCCTGCAACCGGGCGTCCAGCTTTTTTAACTCCCGCTGAAGCTTTTCCTTGCGGCCTTTTTGCAGGGCTTTTTGCCAGGCAAAATACTTCGCGTCCACCTTCTGGTCGAGGGTGCGGACCTTTTTGATGAGCCGGCGCAAATCACGCAGGTGACCTTCGCGATTGGCGATCTTTTTGTCCACAATCACACGGTCGAAACGCTCCTTCGGCGGTTCGGACAAAAGTTTTTCGGCGATGGCAATGTGTTCCTTGGCGGCAAAGCCGAGGCTGTAAACAATGCGCTTCATTTCGAGTTCGGCATCCTCGATGCGCTTGCAAATCTCCACCTCCTGTTCGCGGGTGAGCAGTGGCACCTTGCCCATCTGGTTCATGTACATGCGAACCGGGTCGTCGAGAATTTCCAAGCGGGCGTCCTCGTCCTCTTCCTGCTGCTGCGAAGGCTCGGGCTGTTTGGCGCGCTCGGCTTCCGCCTGATCCATGACAATTTCAACGTCCAAGCTGCGCAGTTTGCTGAGCAGCGCATCGAGGTCGTCCGGGCTGAGATTGTCCGGCAACACGTCATTAATGTCGTCGTAAGTGATGTAGCCGTGCTCCTGCGCCAAGTGCAGTAACGTCTTGACCGTCTCAGTCAGATCCACGGTGGACTGGGTTGAGGCCGAAGCAGTCGTGCTGCCGTTTTGCAGGCGTTTTTCCGCTTCCGC
>Ga0335077_10009110_pt1 | contig 12315 bp, 9 predicted proteins | sample Lox_Sample_31_FD_207151 | JGI IMG/M metagenome (GOLD analysis project Ga0335077, IMG submission 207151) | Soil microbial communities from Loxahatchee National Wildlife Refuge, Florida, United States - Lox_Sample_3.1 | ecosystem: Environmental > Terrestrial > Soil > Wetlands | place: USA: Florida...
AAGCCGGTGCCGCGCCATGAAGTCAAGATCGTGGATGCGAGAGGCGAGGAAGTGCCGGAGCGGACGGAAGGATTTTTGTGGTTTTGCGGGCCGTCGGCGACGAGGGGGTATTACGAGAATGTAGAGGCTTCGGCGAAGCTATTGCCGCGCGGGCCGGCGAGTGAGGGCGAGTATGCGTGGGTGAATTCGGGAGACCGCGCTTATGTGGCGGAAGGGGAGATTTATGTTACCGGGCGGGTGAAGGACATCATTATTAAGGGCGGACGGAATTTGTATCCGCATGAAGTGGAAGAACTGGCAGGGCGTGCGGAGGGCGTGCGCAAGGGTTGCGTGGTAGCGTTCGGAATAAAGGATGAAGCGAGCGGGACGGAAAAGTTGGTGGTAGTGGCGGAGTCGCGGGAACGGGATACGGCGCAGCGAGCGCGGATTGCGGCAGCGGTGACGGAACAAGTGGCCCGCGGACTCAGTTTGCCGCCGGATCGCGTGGAGCTGATTGCGCCGGGAAGCATTCCGAAGACCTCGAGCGGGAAATTGCGGCGGGAAGAGACCAAGCGGCTCTTCGTCTCTGGCAAGTTGAGTGCGGGCCGGGCGCCGGCGTGGGTGCAGATTGCGCGGCTCGCGGTAGCCAGCACGGCGCGCACGCTTGGACGCGATGTGTGGTCCGTCATGCGGCGCGTCGGCGAGATTCTCTACGGGCTGTACTTTTGCGTCGTGTTTGCGCTTTGGATCGTGCCGACGTGGACGATCGTGATGTCTATTCGGGATCACCGCAGGGCGGGGAAGGTTACGTCGAAAGCGCTGCGGATTTTGTTTGCGTTGATTGGAATTCGCGTGACGGTCGTCGGGAAAGAGAATATGAACTTTCCCGGGGCGAAAGTGTTTGCTTCGAATCATGCCAGTTATTTCGATGTGTTGCCGCTGATGCTGGGCTTGGGCGTGAATTACCGGTTTGTGGCGAAGCGGGAAGTGACACAAATGCCGCTGATTGGAAGTTTTCTGCTGCAGATGGGACACGTGTCGTTTGACCGCAGCGATGCGCAGGCCCGACTGCAGCAATCGGAGCAGTTGGAAGAGCTACTGCGGAACGGCGAGTCGGTCTTTGTTTTTCCGGAAGGGACATTTTTCCCGGAGGATGGGGTGCGGCCGTTTCAGTTGGGAGCGTTCCGCGCGGCGGTGGACGCGCATGTGCCGATTGTTCCCGTGTCGCTGGATGGGACGCGGAAAGTGCTGCGGGACGAGACATATTTGCCGCGGCACGCCAACATCACGATCACGATTTCCCCGGCGATCTATCCGCGAAACGGCGCAAGCGAGAAGGGTGAGGCGCGAGATGCGTCTTGGCACGAATTGATTCGATTGCGGGATGAGGCGCGGGAAGTGATTGCGAAATATTCTGGCGAGCCAACGCTGTAGTGAGCTGCTTGGTAAAGTGCGTGTGCCTCTAGCTGAGCTTGCTTGCCCTTGGCTCTAAACCCGCACCCTTGAAAAGCGCAAGGGTGCGGCACCCCAGTCCTTGCCTGCGCTGTTCTGCCCGATTATCCGTCCATGCCCCTAGACGCTTCGGTTCGAAGAAAAGGGGTAGCGAGCCACCGCGCTCTCTAGACGCTCTAGCAAAAAACGGGTCTAAAGACCCGCCACTACCGTTACGTTTTTGCCCCAAAATATTTCGAGATAGCTACAACTTGGGGGCGGCGGAAAGCATCTCTATAGCAAAGAAAAAAGAGAACACGCGGAGCGCTGCCTTCCTGCCTAAAGGCACGCCGCAAAAAATGCGATGGCTTGCGCAAATGTAGTGGCGCACGGCGCATCGCGCAAAAAGAAAATCTAGAGGAGGCTTTATGAAGCTGAAGCTATTGGTGTGTGTGCTGGCGGTGTTTTCGCTGGGCGGCGCGGCGACGTACGCGCAGGACAATCCGAAGATCGACGTTTTTGCGGGCTATTCGTACGTGCGCGCGAATCCCGGACCGACGAGCGATAACGCCTTCAGCTTGAATGGCGGAAGCGTTTCGGTGGACTACCACGTCAACGGCTGGCTCGGCGCGGTCGCGGACTTTGGCGGCTATCACAACGGCGACGTGCGCGGGACAGGAACGACTGGCACGTTGACGACGTATCTGTTCGGACCGCGGGTTACGCTGCGGAGTTTTCACCGGCTGACGCCATTTGGACAAACGCTGTTTGGCTTCGGCCGCGGGACCTCCGATGTATCGGGCACGCTTGCGGGAAACCAGAACGGGTTCGCGATGGCGGTGGGCGGTGGCGTGGACTACAAGATTAACAACCGTTTTTCCGTGCGGCCGCTGCAGGTCGACTATCTGTTGACGCGCTTCAACGAAGGCACGACGAGCAACCAGACGCAAAATGGCTTGCGGGCGTCGGCGGGCGTCGTGGTGCATTTCTGAGAAACAGCTGACAGCTCACAGCCAACAGCTCGCAGCAAGGGAAACACGTGGGCGGAAACGCCGTGGTCGTCGTTGCGAGCGCGGTGCAAGCGCACAAAATTTCCTAACACAGAGCACGGAGAAAACCAGAGTTCGGTGGCCCGGTGCAGGCAAAGGGCCGCGCAGAGGCAAAGGCAGGCGCGGCCCTAAGCACCTGGAAGGCCGAAAAAAGTGGGGTCTGCTTCTGGGGGGAAGCAGACCCTGTCCATTTTTATGAGAGCTGTGAATAGTGAGTGGTGGACAGTGAATAGTAGGAAGCCGGAAGTCAAAGACTGAGATTTTGGCCGCGGCGTAAAGCCGCGGCTACACCTTTATTGCTGCAGGCTGTAGACAACGGTGATGAAGGTGTCGATCTCGACGGGTTGGCCGTTAAGGATCGTGGGTCTGTAGCGCCATTGGCGGACGGCATCCAATGCCGATTGGACGAAAAGAGCGTCTCCGCTCACCAATTGAAGGGACTGAATTGTCCCATCGGTTGCGATTACCGCTCGCAGTTCGACACGGCCGCCGCGATGTATCTGCTGGGCAAGGTGCGGATACACCGGCTCGACGCGCTGCAACAGCATAGCGGGTTCAAGGTGCGTCATACGGATGCGGGCAGGCGTCCGGGTCGCAGTATCGGGCGGACGTGGCGGTTGCGGCCGATTATCCTCGATGGGAATACAGCCGACACAGGGCGTTGTCGGGCCAACGCCGATAGGAATCTGCGGCGAGTCTTGCGGACCGTCGGGTGTCGTATCGACACGCGGCGGAATACTTCTTGGCTGGCTGTAGATGTCTCGCGTCGAAATATGAGGCCGTTGTGGAGTCGGCCGCGTGTTGGTTTGTTGCTGCGCTGGAGCGCGGTTCGGAGAATAGGGCGGAATGGGAAGCACATTGGCTAGGGCGATGCGCTCGGGCTTGCCGAAAAGTGGGACGAGAATGATGGCGGTGAGAATGGCGGCCTGCGCGGAAACGGAAATGATGAGCGCGCGGCGGCGACTGCGGCGTTCGCGAGCGCGCTGCTCAGGACTGCCTTCGACAAAACAACTTTGTAGCGACGCAAACTCGGATTGCGGGCTGGGACTGGCTTCGACGGACATCACACACCTCCACAGAATTTTTCCGCGAGCGGAGTGCGATTTTCTGCGACGCCGGCTTCCTGTGGGTTGCTCGTAAACCGCAGGAGACCGGCGCCGCGCTCGCAGGGATGTGAGGGTGCGCGCGTCCTCTCAGCTTTGGACACCGAAGCAGCGGGTAAGTTCCCGGGGAAGAGAGCCAGTAGTGGGTAGTGACTAGTAAGTAGTTTAGTAAAAGACTATCATGTGGCGATCGGGCAGGTTCGGAACTGCGCGGAACGTTGAGCGGGCCGACGTTTGAAGCGGGTTGGGCCCAACACTGGGGAAATCCGCACCCTGAAGAGCGCAGGGATGCGGCACCCGGCGGTCATCCTCAGAACGATGATGCTAAGGGCCTTGCGACGCGCTGGGTAAGCTTGAGATGCCCTTGATTCGGCAGGGGTTATTTGGATGAACCGAAAAGCAGGGCTGGTGCATCCCATGCGGTGTGGACGTGGAGCTGAAGGAGGCTGTAGCCATGAGCGGGCAAATAGAAGTCATTGGGGTGCGCCGCACGGGCTGGGCAGCGCTGGACCGCGATCCGCAGCAGGACAAGGTGGAATTCGTATGTCCCTACTGCGGCGCGCGAGACGAGAAAAATGCCCGCCGGGAGCGCGCGCTCTATCATTTTACGGACGGCTTTTTGCAGGATTTGCAAGGTGAAGTAACGCAGTGCCATGGGTGCAAGAGGTCGTTGCGCGTGGTGCCGGTCGTTATGTTGCATGACCAGGAAGAGGAGAAACGGTTTGAGGCGGTGTTCTCCGACGAACTGGCCAGCGCGAAAAACTAGCCGAAAAATTGGTCAAACAGGCTGAGATTTTCCGAGAGGAGCGATGCTTTTTCGAGCATCGCTCTTTTTGTTTCCCACAGCTCCCCCCGCTGGAGCGGTAGCGACCGCACTCCCCAATGGCCCAGCTACGGCTGGACGTTGGTGATGCCTTCGGCACCGGCTTTGGGGAAGTGTTGGTCGTACCAGGCGAGAGAGCGGTCGGTCCAGTCGATGACGTGCTTGGTTTCGCGAATGCCGTGGCCTTCGCGCGGGTAACGGACGAAGACCGCTTCGGTGCCAACGTCTTTTAGCGCGACGTAAAACTGTTCGGCTTCGGCGATGGGCACATCGTTGTCGTTTTCTCCGTGACAGAGCATCGTGGGCGTGTGGGCTTGCGCGACGAAACGCAACGCGGAGCGCTTCCAGGCTTCGTCCATCAGCGTGCTTTGATGGAGGAACTGACCGAACTCCATTTCCTCGTATTGGTTGTAGTAGGTCATGTAGTTGTAGCTGATGAGGTTGGCGATGCCCGCCGTGGGAATGGCGGCTTTGAATTCGTTGGTTTGCGTGATCAGCCAATCGCTGAGCTGGCCGCCATAGCTGACGCCTTCGATGCCCATGCGTTCGCGGTCAATCCATAGGTAACGGCGCACGGCCGCGCTGACTCCGTACAAAACATCCTGACCTTCGTTGCCGTCCTGGTCGCCGAAAACGGCGTCGGCGAATTTTTGGCCGTAGCCGGTCGAGCCTCGATAGTTAACGTTGAGAACAGCGAAGCCGTGCGCCGCATACACCTGATTACGGAAGCTGAAGCCGGGGCCGTTCTGGCCATGCGGGCCGCCGTGGATGTTGACGATCAGTGGGTGTTTCGAATCGGCAGTCAGGCCGACGGGTTTGGTGAGGAAGGCTTCGACTTCGAATTTGTTGTCGTTGCTGACGAAGGTGAAGGATTCGACTTCGGCCAGGGGCTTGCCGCGAAGAGCGTCGGCGTTGAGATCGGTAAGTTTTTGTGCAGCAGCAGTGCCTTTTTTGATGAAAAGCTCGGCCATGTCGCGAAGCGAAGTGTACGCATACGCGAGCGTGCCATCCTTCGCGACGGAGAATCCGCCGACACCTCCGGGTTCTCTGAGGATGTATTCGGGAGCGCCGCCGGAGATGGGCAAGCGGACGAGGTGATTGCTGCCGCGCTCCTGCACGGTGAAGTAGACCGAGTTGCTGTCGAGCGACCAGTGCGGCGAACCTTGGCGGTCATCAATGACAGCGCCGATTTCGCGGCGGTCGCTGCCGTCGGCGTTCATCACCCAGACGTGCGTGTCTTCCATGGTGGTTTCACGATCAGTGAGGCCGCGGCGCGTGCCGCGATAGGCGATGTGCTTGCCATCAGGCGACCAGACTGGATCGTATTCGTTGAATTCCGTGGCGGTGAGGCGGTGGATGGAGTTGTCGGCGACGTTGAGGGTGAAAACATCGTAGTTGAAGAATTCGTCCTGGTTCGGCTCGCGATTCGAAGCGAAGAGAATTTGTTTGCCGTCGGGGGACCACGAGATGGAATGCTCGTCGTAAATGCCTTGCGTGAGTTGGCGGACCTGCTTGCTGGCGACGTCGAGGACGAAAATATGGAGGCGGCGGTTGTCGTTGAAGCGGGTCATGCCTTCGCCGGCGTCGGGCTTGTAGAGATAGCGCGAGATAACCATGGGATCGCCGCTGGCTTGGGCGTAGCGTTCATCAGGAGTGGACGAAATGAAGGCGATTTGCTTGGAGTCGGGTGACCAGGTGAGATCGTCGCCAGTGCCGGGAAGCGGGCTGTTGGTGCCGTGCATGTCGGACGTAAGGGTAGTGACGTCGGAGCCGTCGGGATGCGCGAGGAGCAGGCCGTGCTGGTCACCGACGCTGCCTTGGAAAGCGAGCCATTTGCCGTCGGGAGACCAGTGCGGATTGCCGGCGACGTCTTTCTCAGCGCCAATGCGAGTGGGCTTTTGCGTGGCGAGGTCCATGATCCAGAGCTGCGGCGAAGGGCGGCCCGGGCGATCGTAGAGGATTACGGTGTAGGCGATGCGGTGGCCGTCGGGGGAAAAGACGGCGTCGCCAACAAAGCGGAAACGGGAGAGGTCGCTGCTAACGAGGCCTTGAGCGGAAGAGGTTTTGGGCGCGGCCAGCGCTAGGATGGCGAGGCTGAAAAGATAGACCGAAATGTGGATAGAACAGTGCGAAAAACGTGAACGCATAATTCTCCCTCAACACAGCGAACTTGGCCCGGTCATCGTAGGGTTTTCTGGTGACGGGGTCAACGGAGGCAGCCGACTGTTCGCACGCGCAGCGAACGTAGTGATGTTTCACGTGAAACATTTGTGCAGGTGGGGTGGAACGGTTTGGCCGGCGTGCTAAAATCGCGGCGCAATGGGGCGGCTGTGTTCCACACGATTTGAGCGCGAAGCGCGGAAGCTGGGCTGGATGCGCATCGCCGGCCTGGATGAGGCTGGGCGCGGGTCGCTGTTTGGTCCAGTGTTTGCCGCGGCCGTGATTCTCAATCCGAAACGCCGAATTGTCGGCCTGGATGATTCCAAAAAACTGAGTCCGGACCGCAGGGCCGAACTGGCGCCACGAATTCGGGAGTACGCGCTGGCGTGGGCCGTTGCGGAAGTGGACGCGCAGCGGATTGATGCCTGGAATATTTATCAAGCGAGCCGGCAGGCCATGACGGCGGCGCTGCAGCAGCTCGCGATTCGACCGGACTATTTGTTGTTGGATGCGATGCAGCTCGACGTGTTGATCGAGCAAAAATCACTCATTAAAGGCGATGCGCGCAGCGTTTCGATTGCGGCGGCTTCCATCCTCGCGAAAACGCATCGCGATGACCGGATGAAAGAGTGGGATTTGATCTATCCGCAGTATGGGCTGGCGCGCCATAAAGGCTACGCGACGGCGGATCATCTGGAAGCCCTGCGGCAGCACGGACCGACTCCTTACCATCGTTATTCGTTTGCGCCCGTGCGCGATTCGAATTGCTGGGCCGCAGGCGCGACGCAAACTCCGCTACCTCTTTCGGATTCAGTCGCATAAAATCTCCGCCGCAATGATCAAGGTCAGGCCATGGAGATGAAATCGATCGCGCGAAGTGCGAGTTCGCTTCTCGCTGTTTGCTGCGCCGCCTGTGCGTTCCTCGTTCTCATCCTCGCTAACGGCTCCGGCCGAGCGGAGGCGCAAGAGCAGGAAGTTCTCGCGGCCACGCCGCCGATGGGCTGGAACAGCTGGGATTCGTATGGAGAGACCGTCAGCGAGGCGGACATTCGTTCGAATGCCGACTGGATGGCCAAGCATCTGAAAGTGTACGGCTGGGAATACGTGGTCGTGGATTCGGGCTGGTACGTCAAGAATCATGCGGCGGGAACCAATGCGGCTGCGGCACAGTTCAGCCTGGATACAAACGGCCGCTACACGCCGGCGATAAATACGATTCCTTCGGCAGAGAACGGCGCGGGGTTCAAGCCGCTCGCCGACTACGTGCATTCGCTCGGCCTGAAATTCGGGATTCACATTTTGCGCGGAATTCCGCGGGAAGCGGTGCGGCAGGATCTGCCGATTGCGGGCTCGCGTTACGCAGCGAAAGCGGCGGCGGATACCAACGATACATGCCCGTGGAACCCGTTCAACTATGGAGTGAATGTGCATTCGCCGGCGGCGCAGGCGTACTACGATTCGGTGGCGCGGCTCTATGCGGATTGGGGCGTCGATTTTTTAAAAGTGGATTGCATCGCCAGCCATCCGTACAAGCCGGAAGAGATTCGCATGATCAGTCTGGCGATTCGCAAGACGCATCGGCCCATCGTGCTGAGCTTGTCGCCGGGTCCCGCGCCGTTGGAGAAGGCGGCGGAGTTGCGGCGGTACGCGCAAATGTGGCGGATTTCGGATGACATTTGGGACGTATGGTTCAGCGACAAGGATTTTCCCCAGGGCGTAGGCAATCAGTTCGCGCGGGCAGCGAAGTGGGCGTCGTTTTCGGGACCGGGACACTGGCCCGATGCGGATATGTTGCCGATCGGACGCCTCGAACCGGCGGCGGGCTGGGGCGAAGCCCGAAAGAGCCGGTTAACGCGCGATGAGCAGCGCACGTTGCTCACGCTGTGGTCGATCTTCCGATCGCCCCTGATCATGGGCGGAAACTTGACGCTGTGCGATGAGTGGACGGAGTCGGCGCTGACCAACGCCGAGTTGATCGGCGTCGATCAGCACTCTTCGAACAGCCACGCAGTCATTTCGAACGACAAAGCTGCAGTCTGGATGTCTACGCCGGCATCGGACGACGGTGCGTATGTTGCCGTGTTTAATCTGGATAGTGCGCCGCAGTCACTTCACTACACCTGGCAGGATCTTGGGCTGAAGAAGAGTCAGTACAATTTGCGCGATATCTGGGAGCACAAGGATCTGGGCGCAAAGGATGCCGTCGATGTGACGCTGGCGCCGCATGCGTCAGCAATTTACTGGGCCTCGGAGCAGAGCACGGCAGCGACGTTACAGCCCGCCCATGCTTTTTAACAGCTTTCTCTTCCTATTCCTTTTTCTTCCCGTCGTTTATTTTGGTTTTTGGCGCCTGCGCCGAAAAAACCAGCGGTACATCTGGTTGACCGTCGCTAGCTACATTTTCTACGGCACCTGGAACTACAAGTTTTGCGCGCTGATGGCGTTTTCGACGGCCGTGAGTTATTTCGCCGGGCTGGGGATGCTGTCTGCCACGGAGCCGCGGCGACGGAAACCGTTTCTGATCGTGCCAGTGACGATCGATCTTCTGCTGCTCGGATTCTTCAAATATTTCAATTTTTCGGTTTCGACTTTCGCGCATCTTGCGGGATGGCTGGGGATTTCGGTGCACGCTCCCGCACTGAACATTATTCTTCCCGTCGGCATTTCGTTTTATACGTTCCACACGATTAGCTATATGGTGGACGCGTATCGCGGCGTGATCACGCCGACGCGGAATTTCTGGGAGTTTTCCTGTTACGTTTCGCTGTTTTCGCAGCTGGTGGCCGGGCCGATTGTGCGGTTCCGGCAAGTGGAAGCGGATCTGGAAAATCTCGATCATGCGGACCGCAGCCGTTGGCTGAACGTAGGCTGGTCTTTTTTCGCGATTGGCATGATGAAGAAAGTTCTGATTGCGGACACGATTGCGGCGGTGATCAATCCGGCATGGAAAGATATGGCGCATTTGTCGACGCTGGGCGCGTGGCTGTGCGTGCTCGGGTATACGTACCAGATTTATTTTGACTTTTCGGGCTATAGCGACATGGCGGTCGGGCTGGGCTATTTATTTGGCATTCGCCTGCCGCAGAATTTTGCCTCTCCGTATAAAGCGCTGAACCCTGCTGATTTTTGGCATCGCTGGCACATTTCCCTTTCCACCTGTCTGCGGGACTACCTGTACATTCCGCTCGGAGGCAGCCGGGTGGCTTCGCCCTGGTTGGTGTACCGCAATCTGATGATCACCATACTGCTTGGAGGGTTGTGGCACGGGGCGAATTGGACGTTCGTGATTTGGGGCGCCTACCACGGGGTTTTGCTGTGCTTGTATCGGTTCTGGGGTTCGGCCTGGGATCGCTTGCCGGCATTTTTGCAGCGCTGCGCGATGTTTTTTCTGGTCGTGGTGGCCTGGGTGTTTTTTCGTTCGGAGAATTTTTCTGTCGCGGCGGCGGTACTCACGCGCATGTTCACGGTTTCGAGCGGAGAGCTATTCCCTGGGCTGATAGGTTTGCTGCTGGTGCTGATTGTTGCGGCGGCGATTGCGCATTTGGGAGCGAACACGTTCGAGATGAAGCATGAATGGAAACCGCTGGGCGTGGCGGCGTTGAGTTTGGGGTACACGGCGGCGTTGCTGGCCATTGCGTCGGGGCTGCAGTCGCCCTTTCTGTATTTTCAGTTTTAGTCGAGAGCAGTGCGTTCGAAAGTAGCCCAGAAAATGGAAGAACACAGGATTATAAAACTCGACCCGATGCATTTAACCGTTTGGTTAAATACATCGCCCTTCTGCGCCACAAAACCCGGCTTTTCAAGTCTCAAGCTACAATTTGGCTCAGCTGGTTTTTGCCGCAATCTGCCGCCAGACAAGTTGGCTCCGACCCCTAAGCCGTTAGAAAGAGACGTTTTAGGTGCGGATTGTGCGAATGCGTGAAGCCAAGTGAGTGACAACACAGCCAAAACGAACTTGTGGAGTGTTGGGCGGCTGCTGCCGCGGCTGATGGTTTTGTATTTGGCGCTGGATCTGGTCCTGCGGCTGGTGCCGCTGGACCCGCTGACATTTCGGGCCTGGGAGGCGATGCTGCGGCACTGGCCCAATGCGGTGGGGCCCTTTATTCCGAATAAGCATTATCACCGCAGCGATTCGTACGGCGGCGTGGCCTCGATCGGGAATTCGCCGGCGTTGCGGGAGTATCGCGCCGCGGAGTTCACGACGGATGCGTACGGATTCCACAATCCGCCGGCGCTCGCGACTGGCGAGCCGGTGGGAATTGTGGTGGGCGATTCGTTTGCCGTGGGGAGCGAACTTCCTGAAGACGAGACGCTCTCGGTGCAACTCAGCAGGCGCTGCGGAAAATACTTTTACAACGCCGGATCACCGCAGCCGCTCCGGCTGCGCAGCGTGGAGGCGGTGGCACAGCGACTCCATTTGCAGCACGGTGTAGTCATTTTCGAATTTCTCGAAGCGCGAGTGCTGCAGCAGCCGCCAGCGGCGACGCCCGAAGGTGCCAAAGGAAAATTTCAAGGGATGGTGTTTCGCGCGCTGGGGACGGAGTGGACCGACCGGTTGGCGACTCCGGTCAACGAACTGCACGCCTCGCCGCTGGAAGCGTTGGCGGTGAAGTTCGAAAAGAAGGTGCAGAATGGCTGGCTGCTTCCCAATTCGTTTGCGCATTTCGTGATCGAAGATCGGCTGCGCAACGGCGAACCGATTGTATTTCTGCCTGCCGAGTTTCAGTCGCCAAGCGACCCACAGAAGGCGGCAGCGGCGTGGGCCGCGTACTTCGCGTGGTACGCGTCGGAGCTGCGGCAGGATGGTTTGGAGCTTACGGTGCTGCTGGTGCCGAACCGAAGCACCGTATATGGATCGCTGCTGGAACGGACGCGAGATGTGTCGCGGTCGATTGCGACACTTGCGGATTTTGCGAAGGCACTTGATCGAGCGGGAGTTTTGGTCGTGAATCTTGAGCCCGCATTCGCGGACGAGGCTCCGCGATCGTTAAGCCAGAGCCACTATCTGTATTTCCTCGACGACACACACTGGACCGGCGCCGGTGCGACAATTGCGGCGGAGCAGGTCCTCGATCGTCACTCTCCAGCCGTGGGTTGCGACAGACCATAGAGGTTGCTGCTATCGGGGAGAATTTCGTTCGTTCTCTGAGAAGATATCCAAAGACCAGAGTGTGACTACGCACAGGATCAGCGCAACAATCGACAACGCCAGCTTATTCGCTAACAGGCGGTCGACCTCGCGAATTGATCCGATGCCGATCAAGGCCGGACTGGTCCAGTAAATAAACTCGCTGAATGCGGCGATCAACAATGAAATGCCCAGCCAACGGTTTATTTTCTTGTATGCAAACAAGCCGAGCGCGAAAAGCACGAATGCAACGACAGAGTAGAGCCTTATTGCGTGAATTTCCTTTGAGTTTTGTTCCCACTCGATGATGGCCTGGCGTAGCGCCTGTTCGGTTTTGAAGGGCTCCTTTTGCAATTCCTCGTAAGCGGGGGTGAAACTGCCTTTGGAAAGCTCGTCGACTTGCTTGCGCACCGGGTCGTAGCGCTGCAGCAGTTCGTCGAGCGAAGCCGCACCGCCAATCTCGCTCTTTACGGGCTGGTTGTACTTATCCAGCACTGAGCCCCGTGGCTCGAGCCACAGCATATACGCATGCCGGACCGTCTGGACCAGCAACGACACGAATGCCAGGATAGCCAGTGTCTTCAGCAAAGGTTTCATGGTTCCGCTCCCGTGTTGGCCTCAATCAAACCCATGCTGCTGAGA
>Ga0335077_10009112_pt1 | contig 12313 bp, 10 predicted proteins | sample Lox_Sample_31_FD_207151 | JGI IMG/M metagenome (GOLD analysis project Ga0335077, IMG submission 207151) | Soil microbial communities from Loxahatchee National Wildlife Refuge, Florida, United States - Lox_Sample_3.1 | ecosystem: Environmental > Terrestrial > Soil > Wetlands | place: USA...
CCTCGCTGGGGTTGGTCTCGTCGTCGCACTTGACGTAGAAGGCCTGCTCGGCGGTCTCGCCGAACAGCCCGCCGTCCTGCCAGACCCGGTACAGGAACGAGCGGATGGTGCGGATCAGCCGTTGCCATAGGTCCTTGTCGTTGGGCTCGAAGACCACCCACTGGGTCCCGTTCATCAGCGAGGACTCGACGTAGTTATAGAGACGGCGCACGTTGACGTAGCGCCAGGCCGGGTCGCTGGACAAGGTCCGCGCCCCCCAGATCCGGGTGCCGCGGCCGGGGAAGGCGCGGATGCAGTTCACCCCGGCCGGGTTCAGCATGTCGTGCTCGCCCCGGGTGATCACGGTGCCGATGCCGATCGTGCCCCGGATGATCTCGTTGGCCGGCGCCTTGTGCACGCCCCGGGTGGCGTCGTTGCGGGCCCACACCCCGGCCACGTGGCCGCTCGGCGGGATCAGCCGCGGGCTGCCGCTGGCCGGGTCGAATACCTTGATCCACGGCCAGTAGAGCGCGGCGAACCGGGAGTCGTGACCGGTCTCGGTCATGCGCCAGTCCCGGACCTGTTGCGGGCCGAGACCGGGCAGAGGGTCGAGGATCGCCAGCCGGTCGCCCATCAGCTCGCAGTGCGCGATCACGCCGGCCTGGACCGCCTTGACGCCGTCGCGGTCGATCTTGCCCGCCTGGTAGGCCGCCATCACGTCCGGGACGCAGACCATGGTCACGTCGTCGACAGCGGCCAGCCCGCCGAAGCCCGTGCGCTCGGCGGCGTCGCCGATGTAGTCGCGGGGCCGCGGCGCGAGCTCGGCCGCCGGCCGAGCGGCGAGCGTGAGCGTCCCGTTGGCCGGGCGCCGGTCGGCGAGCTGCGCCGTGCCCTCGGCCAGCCTGATCAGGGTCGAGGTGGCATTGACCTGGCTGATGACGTTGTTGCGGCCGCGCCGGGTGGTCACCGGCTCGAAGACCTCCTCCCGGCCCGCGCCGCGGATCACCACCCGGAAGCTGTCCTCGGGCGAGTCCGCGGGCGGGTCGGCGATCTCTATCGTGATCTCGCCGGCGTCGGGGCCCTGCTGCCCCTGCTGCAGCGCGGTGGCCTGGTACGCGACCGCCGCCGGGTCACCGGCCGAGGGCAGCTCCACCCGGGCCGCGGCCCGGTCGCCGTCCGCGGCAGCGCCGATGCGCACGATGTAGGCGCGCCCGCCGCCGTTCAGGAAGTAGCCGTACACGGCGTGCGCGAGATAGGAACCCTCGACGGGCTCGCCGAAGGTCGCGGTGAACTGCGACCAGTTGGTGACCAGGGTGGGCGTGTGGCACGGCCCGTCCGAGGCCAGGCCGACGAACGCGGCGACGGCAGTGCCGACCCCCTCGATCGGGCGGGCCCCGGTTTCGACTTCCTCGACGTAGACGCCGGGTGACAGGTACGTGGGCATCGGATGTCCCTCCGGTTCTGGTTGCTGAGCGGCCTGGCGGAGCGGGGCTAGCTCCCGCCCTCCTCAGGCATCGGGGTGGCGAGCGCCGGGTCGTCCATCAGGCCGCCGAGCGCGCCGCCGGCCTCCGACAGGCCCTGGCCGACGGCGTTGCCGACGGTCTCGGCCGCGCCCTCGGCCATGTGGCCGAGCCCGCCGAGGATGTCCCCGTCGTCAAAGGCGACCGCGGACTGATGCGCCTGCTCGTCCCCGACCAGGCTCTCCACGCCGCCGCCGAGCAGGTCGCCGCCGGCGTGCGTGATGGCGGCCAGCCCTTCGTGCGCGGACGGCAGGCCGGTGTCCTTGGCCACGGTGTCCCAGCCCTCCTCGAGGGCGGTGCTAGCGCCGAAGGTCGCCACGCCGAGCGCGCTCTCGGACATGGACAGCGCGCCGTCCGCGGCGCCGTCCCAGTTCCCCGCGGCCGCGTTCGCGACGGCGGCGGCCGCGTGCAGGCCGGCCTCGGCGGTGCCCACCACCTCTTCCGGTCCGATCTCTCCGGCGGCTGACTCGGTCATCGTGTGCTCCCTTCTGGGTCGGGTGTGGCCGGCCGCGCGACGCGGATGGTTTCCCGCGCGGCCGCGGTGCGGGGCTGGTCCGCGGCGGCGGCCGGGCCGACGACGACCTTGGCCTGCCGGACGGGCGGGGCGGCCGGCTGGTCGGGCAGCCCGGGCATCGGCACGGTGACCGTCAGCTCGAAGCCGGCCTTGGGCTCGCCGCCCAGGTTGAGGAACATGGCCCGCTTGGCCCCGGAATCGGTGCTGACCAGCAGCTCGTATGGCAGCGCGGCCAGCGGCGCGGGCATGGCCTCGCGCGGCAGGATGGTCATCGAGCCGAAGCAGCGCAGCACGGCCGCGAGGAGCTTGTGCTCGGCCAGGACCACGGGCGCCCAGGCGGTGACCGTGTAGTGCAGGTCGAAGCGCGGCGGCGGCGGGCGCCGGCCCACCACGGCTCCCTCGGCGCCCAGCACCTTCTCGTACATGACGTCGCGGCGCAGCAGGTTCTCCTTGATGTCGAAGAGGAACAGGTTGACCGCGGGCCCGGTGAGGGCCTGGATCCACGGCCGGCTCGGCTGGTCGAACGCGATCCCGATCGCCGCGTTGCCGATGACCCTGGTCTTCAGCACCAGGGCCAGCGTCTGGTCCGTCTCCGCTATCACGAACACGAGGATCGGCGGCCGGCGCCGTCACCGCAGCGGCGAACGGGGCAGCCAAAAGGCCCTGCCGGGCTGCCCGATCGGGCAGCCCGGATGGCCGCCGGCCGGTGCCCCGCCGGCTGCCCCGACTGACCTGGCCCGGCCGGCGGCGGGCCTCTAGCTTCGGGCGCATGGGTGCCGAAGCAACTCTTAGACCAGGCCGCCTGGCCGTCGCGCCGAGCGACGAGGCGGCCGCCGAGATCGTGGTGAAGAACACCGGGCTGGTGGTGGACTCGTTCGCGCTCAGCGTGCTCGGGCCCGCCGCGGCCTGGGCCTGCTGCGAGCCGGATGCCCTCTCCCTGTTCCCGGGCCAGGAGGGCACCGCGCGCGTCATCATGCACCCGCCGGTGCTGCCCGGCCTGCACGGGCCGGTGCCGTTCGGGGTCCGCGTCGCCTCGGGCGAGGACCCGCCGGGATCGGTGGTGGAGGAAGGCGTCCTGGACGTCGCGCCGCTGGCCCTGGTCAGCACCGACATGTCGCCCCGCACCGGCCGGTCCCGCGGCATGGGCGCGAGCAGGCACCGGGTCGCCGTGGACAACCGGGGCAACGCGCCCGCGTTCGTCAGCCTGGCCGGCGGCGACGACGCGGACACCGCCCACGTGCAGGTGAAGCCGACCGAACTGGAGGTGCCGCCCGGCTCGGCGGCGTTCGCCGACATCCGGGTACGGGGGCGCCGCCGGTTCTGGCGCGGCACGCCGGTGACGCACCGCTTCCACGTGACCGCGTACCCGCCGGACGAGTCGCCGGTGACCAGCGAGGGCACCCTGGTGCAGGAGGCCGCGCTGCCCCGCTGGCTGCCCCGGGCGATCGCGTTCACCGTGGCCGGGGCCGTCGCCGCGGCGGCGCTGTGGTTCGGCCTGCTGCGGCCGACCGTCCGGGACGCCGCGACCAGCGCCGGCACGGCGGCCGCCCAGCGGGCGGTGAACGCGGCGCTGAGCACCAGCGCCACCCCGGCGCAGGCGGGGACGGCCAGCGCCGGCGGCGCCAAGCAGGGCAGCGCGCCCACGCCGAAGCCCGGGCCCAAGCCCACGCCGCCGCCTAAGTCCGGTAAGTCCAAGGCGGGCTCGGCCGCGCCCACGCCGTCGCCCACGCCCATCGCCACGCCGCCGGCCGCCTCCGGGGCGGCGAAACCAGGGTCAGCCGCCAGCACCGCGAAGGCCAGCCGACCTGCCGCCGCGCCCTTCGCGCAGATGCTGGACTCCGGCAACCCGGCCATCACCGCGGCGGCCCGGCACACGCTGGCCATCACCGACCTGGTGCTGATGAATCCGGCCGGCGATCAGGGGGTGCTCACGCTGACCCGCAGCGGCCAGGTCCTGTTCAGCATGCAGCTGGCCGACTTCCGCGAGTACGACCTGCACTTCATCACGGCGATCACGGTCACCGCCGGCAAGGACTTCAGGCTTTCGGTGAACTGCCAGAACCCGGGAGGCAAGGCGTGCACTCCGGACGTCATGATCAGCGGCACGAACGCGGGCTGATGCCCAGGATGGTCAGACTGCCCGGGCTGGCCAGGGCCGCCGCCGCCGCGGCGGCCACGGTCCTGGTGGCGGGCGGGGCGCTGGCGGCGGGCGGCACGCTGCGCGCCACCGCGTCGCCCGCCGCCACGGGCAAGCCGGCCGGGCCGGCCACGGCACAAGCCGACACGGGCAACCTGACCGTGCAAACCAACTCCGCGCTGAAGTACACCTTCGCCAGCTTCACGCTGACCGGCACGGTCGACCCGGACGCCATCACCGACGGCTTCGTCGTGGTGACCTTCGACAACGTGGTCCTGGGCGAAGTAGAGGTGGACGGGGACACCGGCCAGTTCACGTTCGACTACCCGCAGGACGACCAGCACGCCGTCTCGGTGACCCCGTCCTGCGGCGCGAACCCGATCGTGGTGACACCCAGCCGGGACGGGCCGCCCTCCGGCGAAGTGCTCGGCTCGGCCACGATCGACCTGCTCTGCGCGAGCATCGCCGTCAGTCCCAGCCTGGTCGGCAACCAGCAGCTTCCGGCCGCGTTCGGGGTGACGCCGCAGAACTTCCCCGCGCCCGGCGGCTTCACGCTCACCCTCGACGGCGCGCCGCAGGCGTTCACCACGACGCCGGGCGGGGTCCTGGACTTCACCGCCTCGCCGTCATGCGGCGCGCACCAGGTGACGCTGTCCCAGACCTTCGACGGGCAGCCGGTCTCCGCGTCCGCGCCGGTGACTGTGCTCTGCCCGCGGATCACCCTGACGCCCGCATCGATCCCGCTGGGCAGCGAGCCGGCCCTGGTGACCGTGACCGGAACCCAGTTCCATGCCAGCCAGCCGGTCTCGATCTCGCTGAACGGCCGCGTGGTCGGCTCCGCCGTGACCGGCGAGGACGGGAGCTTCAGCGTGCCGGTCACCGCCGCGGGGCTTGACTGTGCCCCGCACCAGGTAACCGCGGCCGAGCAGGCCACCGCGGGCGGCCCGGCGTTCTTGTTCAGCGCGACGGCCAAGCTGTCGGTCACCGGCTGCGCGCTGGCTCTGGCGGCGGACCCCGGGGTGCTCGAGCCCGGCCAGCTCACCCGGGTAACCGGGACTGGCTTCGCGCCCGGCGTCCCGGTGGTCCTGACCTGGCAGCAGCCCGGCGGCGCGCCGCTGCTCGGCCGGCTGACGCTCACTCCCGGCGGTGACGGGAGCCTCGGCGGGTTCTTCCTGGTGCTGCCGGGCGGCCTGCTCGGCCCCCGGCTCCTGGCCGCCACGCAGGGCACGCTCCGGCTCACCGCGAGCGTGCTGGTGCAGGCCGGGCCGGTGCAGCCGTCTCCCGGCGGCCGGCTTGTGGACCGTGAGTAGCAGGGCAGCGGGCGGCTCAGATCCAGCCGTGGCGCACCGCGTAGGCGACCGCCTGCGTCCGGTTACGGACGTTCAGCCGGAGGGTCAGGTCCTGGACCACGTTCTTGATCGTGCGCTCGGAATAGGCCAGCCGGATCGCCACTTCGCGGGTGGACAGCCCCTCCGCGATTAACTGCAGCACATCCCGCTCACGGCCGGTGAGCCCGGCGAACGACAGGCCGCGGGGCGCGAGCAGGTGACGGCTCAGCTGGCCGACATGGTCAAGCAGATGACGCACAAGCTCGGGCGGCAGGTCGCCATTTCCGGTCGCGGCGGCGTGAATGGCCCGGACCAGGCGGTCACCGGTCGCGTCCACCCGGCTCAGCACCCCGCAGACACCCGATTCGACCAGGCAGACCAGCGCGCTCGGGTCGAGCCGGCCGATGATCAGCACGATCGGCAGGCCGCCGTCCGCGTGCAGGGCCTTCAGCCAGCGCAGGGCCTCCTCGTCGGTGCTGTCCAGGATCGCGACCAGCACGGCCGGGCGCACGCCCGGTCCGGCGATGACGACCCCGGGCTGATAGCGCAGCGCCGCCAGCACCCCGAATTCGGAGATGGGATCGCGGGTCTGCACGCTGACCGGGACCGGCTCATTCAGGCAGTCACTAAGATGCCCGCCGCCTTCGGCGGGCCGCGCGGATTCGCCGAGCCGTCCCGCTGCCGTTGCTTGCATTCGCCTGGCCCCTATCCCGCCCGTTGTGGGTCTGCGAACTCAGTGGCGCCGAGCGCCACTATCCTCAAGACGCTAAACCGCGGCAGTCCGGTTCAATGCGCGCGTTCCGGGCCGCGGGGCGGCCGGGGGGGGCCGGCACCCGGCGGCGGATCAGCGGGTCAGCCGAGCCGATCCCGGTGATGCGGCTCGTCCCAGTCGGCCGCATACGGCTCGACCCGGATCCGCCACGGCGCGTCGTTGACGAAGCTGGGCGCGGGCCCGGACCCGAACCGGGCGAACGCCGAGAAGTCCGTGGTATCGCGGAAGGCCGGCCGCTGGTAGAGGTCCCGGGCGTAGCCCCACAGCGCGGGGTAGTCCACCAGCCGCCGCTCGCTGATCTTCCCGAGCGGGTTGTAGCCGAGATCGAACCGGGCCAGCGTGGGCCACAGCCGCACGTCGGCCTCGGTCACCGCGCGGCCGAACAGGTACCGCTGCCCGGTCAGCCGCTCCTCGAGCGTGTCCAGCGTGCCGGTCAGCCGGCGCCGCAACTCCTCGTACTCCGGCTCGGTGGTGGCCCCGGCGACCCGGTAGGTCCCGTTGTTGACGGTCTCGTACACCCGCTCGTTCAGCGCATCGATGCCGGCCCGCAGCGCGGCCGGGTACAGGTCGGGCGAGCCCGGGCACCACGCCTCGAACTGGGTGTCCAGGTCGATGGTGATGTCCGGGAAGTTGTTGCTGACCAGCTTCCCCGTCTGCCGGTCCCACAGCGCGGGCACCGACACGTGCCCGGGGTAGCCCGGCTCGGTGGCCTCGTAGGCCTGCGCCAGCAGCGTGAACCCGTTGACCGGGTCGGCGCCGCGCCGCTCGCGGAACGCCCACCCCCGGCCGTCCCGCTGGTCGTCGACGTAGGACAGCGACACCACGTCCTCGAGGCCCTTGAGCTTCCGGACGATAGCGGTGCGCTGCGCCCACGGGCAGCCCCAGGCGATGTACAGGTGGTAACGGCCCGGCTCGGCCCGGTAGCCGCTCGAGCCGTCCGCGGTGATCCGGCCCTGGAACTGGTAGCGGGGCCGGTGAAACGACTGCCCGGCGTCGAAGCCGCGGCCCTGCCCGTAGTGCCCGTACCGGTCGTAGTCCACCGGGCTCGCGTAGTTCGGCGCGATCCTCGTCCCGCCGTCGGCTGACTCGGCCATCCCCGCGCCTCCGCGTGAAAGAAACTTGATCCAAATACCTGTTACGCCCCGGCCGACGCCGGCGCCCTCCGGGCGCGAAGGCCGTCAGGGCAGGGCGGCCAGCAGCTCGCGGACCGGCTTGCGCCGGCCGGTGTAGAACGGGATCTCGACCCGGGTGTGACGCCGGGCCCGGGCGCCGCGCAGGTGCCGCATCAGGTCCACGATCCGGTGCAGTTCGTCGGCCTCGAAGGCGAGCATCCACTCGTAGTCGTTGAGCGAGAAGCAGGCGACGGTGTTGGCCCGCACGTCCGGGTACTCCCTGGCCATCATCCCGTGCTCGGCGAGCATGGCCCGGCGTTCCTCGGGCTCGAGCAGGTACCACTCGTAGGAGCGGACGAAGGGGTACACGCTCACGTACTGGCGCGGTTCCTCCTCGGCCAGGAACGCGGGCACGTGGCCCTTGTTGAACTCCGCGGGCCGGTGCAGCGCCATCACCGACCAGACCGGCTCGCTGGCCCGGCCCAGGCCGGTCCGGCGGAACCGCGCGTACATCTCCTGCAGGTCGTCGGAGGACGGAGCGATCCACCAGAACATGTAGTCGGCGTCGGCGCGCAATCCCTGCAGGTCGTAGCAGCCGCGGGTGACCACGCCCTTGCCGGCGGCCTGCTGGCACAGCTCGCTGACCTCGGCGGCCAGGCCGGCCCGCCCGGACCGGGTCGCCTCCCCGGCTGCGTCCAGGGCCCCGGGCCCGGTCACCCGGAAGACCGACCACATCGTGTAGCGGATCAGCTCGTTCAGGTCCCGTGTCCTGGGCCGCGGCCCGGCCCGCCTGCTGTCAGCCATGCCGTTATTGTCCCACCGCGACCGGGCTGCGCGACTCCAGGTAGGCAAGCACCTGGTCGGCGGCCAGCCGCGCCGAGGCGATGCAGGCCGGGATGCCGATCCCGTCGTAGGCGGCGCCGCAGACCGCGAGCCCCGGCTGCGCGGCCACGCCGGCCCGGATGCGGGCGACCCGCTCCCGGTGACCCACCGTGTACTGCGGCAGGGCCCCGCCCCACCGGCTGACCCGGGCCGCCGCCGGCGCGCCGCGCACCCCCGTGGCGGCGGCCAGGTCGGCGGCGGCCAGGCCGGCCAGCTCGCGGTCGTCGCGCTGCAGCAGCGCCTCCTCGCCCACCCGGCCCACCGAGCAGCGGACGATCTCCAGGTCCGCGCTGCGCAGGTGCGGCCACTTGACCGTGCTGAAGGTGACCGCCTTGACCGCATGGCCGTCGACGGCCGGGACGAGGTAGCCGCTGCCGTCGGGCGGGCGGCCGAACGCGCCGCGGGGGTAGGCGAGGGTGACGATCGCCATGCTCGCGTAGCCGACCTCGTCCAGCGCCGCGGCGGCGGGCCCGGCCCCGGGCAGGCCGGCCAGCAGCCGGGCGGCGGGCCGGGCCGGGACGGCGAGGATGACCGCGTCGGCGTCCAGCCGCTCCGGCGCCCGCGTCGGGCCGATCGTGAGCCGCCACCCCCCGCCGTCCCCCGCGGCCCGCGTCCCCATTCCCCCGGCGCCGTCACCCGGCGCCGTGCGGGCCAGCTCACGGGTCATCGCGCCGGTCCGCACGGTCGCGCCGGCCGCCGCCGCCACCGCGGCCGGCAGCGTGCCGAGCCCGCCGTCCAGCGTGGTGAAGACCGGCGGGCCCGGGCGGGGCCCGGGGGCGGGCAGCAGCGAGCCGGCCGCCTCGGCCAGCGAGCGGTACCGCCGGGACGCCTGGGCCAGGCCGCCCAGCGTCGCCTCGAAGGACAGCTCGTCCGCGCGGCCCGCGTAGACGCCGCCGAGCAGCGGGTCCACCAGCTTGGCCACCAGCTCGGGGCCGAAGCGCGCGCCGACGTAGCTGGCCACCGCGACGTCGCCGTCGCGCGGGGTCGGCGGGAGCGTCAGGTCCTCCCGGGCCCGGGCCAGCCCGGGACCGGACAGGACCCCGGAGCTCGCCAGCGCGTCCAGGTCGGCCGGCACGCCCATCAGCTGGCGTTTCGGCAGCGGGAACACCCGGCCGCGGGTCCAGATCGCCGCGGCCGTGGTGCCGGGCGCCCGGCGCTGGCCGTCCAGCCCGAGCGCGGCGATCAGGTCCGTGCCCTCGGGGCGCATGGTCAGCAGGGCCTCCGCGCCCTCATCGACCGCCAGGCCCGCGACCGGCGACACCGCGAGCTTGCCGCCGAGGAGCGGCGAGCCCTCCAGCACGGTCACGGCCAGGCCGCGCTCGCGCAGGAAGAACGCGGCGGCGAGCCCGGAGATCCCGCCGCCGACGATCGCGACGGCCGGGCGCGCGGAGGGTGAGCTCACCCGTCTACTGTGCCCTAACCGCCGCGTGCTCGGCGCGGGCAGGGTCGGCGCGGCGATCGTCGCGGTCGCGGGCGGGATCGCTCGTGTCGCGGCGCAGGGCGTCCCAGTCGTCGGCGTCGGCGCGGCGCTTGCTGCCGCGGCGCTTCACGGTGACCCTGCGCGGCGGGCCGGCGGAACCGGGCATGGCAGCCTCCTCGGAAACGGGAGCGGGCGCACCGAGGCCGGGCTCCTTGGCCTCGGGCGGCGGGAGGGGCGGGCGTTCGCCGGCCCCGGCGGCACACTAGGGCCGCCAGTCACTCCCGGAAAGGGACGAATACCCCTCGGGGGACGGGAAACCCTTGGGGGATCCGGCCAGCGGCGGCGCGGTGCCGGGCAGCAGGCCGAACGCGTCGGCCACGGCCAGCGCGCCGGACCGGTTGCGCACGCCGAGCTTGCGGAACAGCCGGGTCTGCACGTTCTCGACGGTCTTCGGCGCGATGCCCAGGGCCCGCGCGGTCTGCCGGATCGAGTGGCCCATGGCCAGCGACCGCAGGATGTCGCTTTCCCGCGCGGTTAGCTCGGGCAGCTCCAGCCGTCCCGGGGCGCGCTCGTCCCAGCGCGCCCGTACCGCCCCGATCAGCGGCCGCATCGGCATCGAGTCGACGACCAGGTAGCCCTGGCCGACCATCCGCAGCACCGACAGGAAATGGTCGTCGATCCGGTCCGCGGAAACCAGCGCGCTGGCCCCGCAGGCCAGCGCCTCGGCCAGGTCGGGCGGGTCGAGCGGCTTGCTGTGCACCAGGATGGCCGGCACGCCGAGTTCCTCGACCAGGTCCCAGTCCTGCGGCACCGGGTCGACCAGCACGGCCACGATGGGCCCGCGGTGCCAGCGCGCCCAGTGGGTGTCGGCGACCGGCCCGGGCCTGCGGACCAGCACGAACGGCAGCGGGCTGGACACCAGGGCCGTCACGACCTGGTCGAGGGCCGAGCAGTACTGGCCGGCCACCACCGGCAGCACCCCGGACTCGCCGTCGGCCGGCGGGCGGCGCCGCTTCTCGGCGGGCGGCCGGACCGCGCGCAGCGGGGTGGTCGGCGGGTCGAGCATGCCGAGCGAGGCCGCCTTGGCCACCGCGTGCACGCTGCTGCTCACGTCCAGCTTCGCGTACACGCGGCGCTTGAGGTTCTCCACGGTGAGCGGGCTGAGGCCGAGCAGGGCCGCGATCTCGGCCACGCTGTGCCCCGAGCCGGTCAGCACCACCAGCTCGAGCTCGCGGTCGGTGAGCCCGCCCGGGCTGTCCTTCGCGTGCCGGCCCCGGCTGCGCCGCAGCAGCGCGAGCACCGCCGACAGCCCCTTCGACTCGGGCACCAGCGAGGCGACGCCCGCCCGGCACGCGGCGGCCAGGTCCTGCTCGGAGGCGTCCCGGTAAGTGACGATCACGTTCAGGTCCGGGAAACGCCGGGTCAGCGCGGCCACTCGCTCGGCGAACTCCAGGAGCCGGGCGCCCGCGTCGAGGATCACGACATCGGGGTGGCGCAGCTCGCAGAGCTCGAAGATCGCGTCGGGCTCCGCCACCTTGCCGACCACGGTGATGTCCGGCCGGACGGCAAGACAAGCCGAGAGGGTGTCACGGAGCAGCCGGCGCGACGACTGCACGGCTACCTGGACGGTGACGCGAGCGGGGGGCACGGTCATCGTTTGCCTTGGCTTCCGTTATCTCCACACCTAGCGGGTACGAGTGGAAACGCAGTCTACGCCGCAGGGGTGTTTAACCGCCTGTGAGTTGACATTTTTGTCATTATCCGCCTGGGTGCCGGGATCAGAATTCCCGGCAAGCTCCGGGCCCGCGGCCGGCCGGCCATCCATCGCCGCGCGGCCGGTCAGGACGCCTGTCACCTGGGCATTCGCGCCATTTCCCGGATGCCTTCGGAATTCGGCGCTTACTTTGAGTTTCCGCGGCTGTTACCAGGCGTGACTTTCTGCTGACGCGATATGCGGGCCCGAATCTGATTCGGCCGCGTGCCGCAGATCGGCGGCCCGCATCGCGCCGCAAAGCCGCGCCGTGCGGTCCGGGCCGCTGACCTCGGCCGCGACCGCGCCGTGCGGTCCGGGCGGCTAACCCGGTCCGCGCCGCCCGGTCCGCGCCGTGCGGTCCGGGCCGGTGTGCCCCGTTATCGTACCGTGGCCGGGTTCGCGGAACCGCGCATGCCGCCGGCGCGTCCCAGCGGCATGAGTACCGCCGCCCGGGCCCGTGTCTCCCGCGGGCCGCTCCGTACCACCGCGCTCTACGGCGCCGGGCTGATGTCCGGCGCCGCGTTGTTCCTGGCCGGCTGCTCCGCCGGCGGCCTGTCCGGCTCCGGGACCCCGGCCGCGGCATCGCCCGGCGGGGCGCTGCACGCCCCGGCCGGCCCCGCCAACGGCTCCGCCTCGTCATCGGCCGCCCAGCCCGCCCAGGCCACCCAGGCGGACCGGCTCGCCCTGGCCGCCCAGAGCATCATCTACACCGCCAGCCTCACCGTGCAGACACCGGACGTCACCGCCGCGGCCAGCCGCGCCAGCCGCATCGTCACCGGCGAGGGCGGCTACGTCTCCAGCGAGCAGGCCGCGATCAACCCGGCCGACCATGCCCGGTCCGCGATCAGCCTGCAGCTGAAGATCCCGGTCGCGGTGTACCCGGCGACGCTCGCCAC
>Ga0335077_10009113_pt1 | contig 12311 bp, 8 predicted proteins | sample Lox_Sample_31_FD_207151 | JGI IMG/M metagenome (GOLD analysis project Ga0335077, IMG submission 207151) | Soil microbial communities from Loxahatchee National Wildlife Refuge, Florida, United States - Lox_Sample_3.1 | ecosystem: Environmental > Terrestrial > Soil > Wetlands | place: USA: Florida...
CCAGCCGCGGCATCGGCCCTGGATCCCAAAACTGCGGCGCTGCTGCAGCTGAAGGTGCCGGTGGCCTTGGGTCGTCGGCGGTGTGCCAGGAATGGAGCACTGGCGGCGGGCGCGACCAAGGACGAGATCGCCGACGTCCGCTGGCGATCGCCCGCTGGCGGGGCCCGGCCGGCTGGTCTCCACCTCCCCCGATGTGGCGACCGCACCAGGTATGACGTCGCGGTGTGCGGTCATCCAGCGGATGGGATGATGCGCCGCTGCTGCTAGGACTGCGCGCTGGCCGCTTAGCGCTCCAGCCCACGACGAAAGGAGCGGCCCATGTGCCGCTGGCTCGCCTATACAGGCTCGCCCATCCTGCTCACCGATGTGCTCTACACCCCGGCCCATTCACTGATCGACCAGAGCCTGCATTCCAAGCTGGGGGCCGAGACGACCAATGGCGATGGGTTCGGTATCGGCTGGTATGACGCCGCCCCGGTCCCGGGGGTCTTCCACAGCATCGAACCGGCCTGGAATGACGCGAATCTGCGCGAGCTCGCCGGGCACGTGAGCTCTCCGCTGTTCTTCGCGCACATCCGGGCGGCGATCGGGTCAGCGGTCCAGCAGACTAACTGCCATCCGTTCCGGCACGGCCGCTGGCTGTTCATGCATAACGGGTTCATCGACGGCTTCGCGGCGATCAAGCGCGACCTGGTGCTCGCGGTCGACGAATCGCTGTTTCCCGAGATCAAGGGCCAAGCCGACACCGAGGTCTTGTTCTACCTCGCGGTCACCTTCGGCCTGGCCGATGATCCGCCGGAGGCGGTTGCGCGCGCGATCGGATTCGTCGAGGCCTGCGGGCAAGCGCGGGGAGTCCAGTACCCGTTCCAGGGCACTATCGCCACCACCGACGGGGAGAGCCTGTGGGTGTTCCGCTACTCCACCGAGGGCAAGTCACGGTCGTTGTTCTTCAGCCGCGACATCCGTGCGGTCCGGCAGCTGGCTCCGGATCGGGAGATCTTGCGCGAGGTATCCGACGATACCCGGCTGGTGGTCTCCGAGCCGGTGGGTGACCTCCCGGGTGCCTGGGTTGAGATGCCCGAGGCCAGCTACGGGGTGGTCAGCAAGGCAGGCGACCAGCTCCTGCCCTTCACCCCCCAGCCGCCGAAAGCCCGCTGAGGATCCGTCAGCGGGGCGGGGCGCACGGGTGATGGGGAACGGACGGGAAGTGGTGCAGCAGCAGGGCATTTTCCAGGCTAAGGGGGCTGATCCGGAGTCGGTGGCTGCGGGAGTGGGAGGAGGGGTTTCACACCGTTGATCTCCGCACGCAGCGGCACCGCTCGGGCCGACAGTCGGGTGAACCCGCCCGGTACCTGGTCAAGACGTCCCCCGCGAGGCCTATACCAGCGGCGCCGAACAGGCACTGGAGCGGGCGGGCCAGCGCGGCTGGACGGTGGTGAGCATGCGCCACGACTTCAAGGTGGTGTTTGACCGGTGACGGATGTGAATCCGGGCGTGAGGGGGAACCTGCCGCCCGCTTTCGCGGGCCCGGCGGATGATCCGGCGCGGCGCGGCCCGGTGCTGACGGTGCCGGGAGCGCCGGCGGCGTTTCATGTGATGGCCAAGCCGACGGGGGCGGTGTGCAACCTCGATTGTGAGTACTGCTTCTTCTTGTCCAAGGAGATGCTCTACCCCGGGTCCCGGTTCCGGATGGCCGCCGGCCTGCAGGAAACCTATATCCGCCAGCTGCTGGAGGCGCACGCGCGGGTCCGAGAGGTGGTGGTCGCGTGGCAGGGCGGCGAGCCGACGATGATGGGCCTGGATTTCTTCCGCCGCGCCATCGACCTCGAGCGCACCTATGCGCGGCCGGGGCAGCGCGTCCTGAACACGATCCAGACCAACGCCACCTTGCTGGACGAGGAGTGGGGCGCGTTCCTGAAGGAGAACGAGTTCCTGGCCGGGATCTCGATCGACGGCCCGCGGGCGATGCATGATGCCTACCGGGTGGACAAGGGCGGCAAGCCCACCTTCGACCGGGTCATGAAGGGCCTGGAGGTGCTCAAGCGCCACGGCGTGGACTGGAACGTGCTGACCACCATCCACGCCGTCAACGGCGGCCACGGCCGCCAGGTGTATGCGTTCCTGCGCGATGAGCTGGGCGCTCAGTTCATCCAGTTCATCCCGATCATCGAGCGGGCCACCGAGCAGACCCTGCCCATCGCCGACGCCGGCTGGGGCCACGGGGTGAAGGGCCGCCCGCTGTATGTCCAGGACGGGACCCTGGTCACCCACCGGTCGGTCGGCCCGGCCCAGTACGGCCGGTTCCTGATCGAGGTATTCGAGGAATGGGCCCGCCGCGACATCGGCGCCGTGTACGTGCAGATGTTCGACACCGCCCTGGCCCGCTGGTACGGCGAGGGCGGCGGGATGTGCGTGCACGCCGAAACCTGCGGCAGCCAGCTCGCCCTGGAGCACACCGGCGACCTGTACTCCTGCGACCACTACGTCGAACCCGGCTACCTGCTCGGCAACATCGGGGACCGGCACCTGCTCGAGCTCATCACCTCCCCGGCCCAGGCCAAATTCGGCCAGGACAAACGCGACACCCTCACCCGGTACTGCCAGGACTGCGACGTCCGGTTCGCCTGCAACGGCGGCTGCCCCAAAGACCGGTTCGCCACCTCCGGATACGGCGAACCCGGCCAGCACTACCTGTGCCCCGGCTACCAGGACTTCTTCCGCCACGTCCGGCAGCCGATGGAGCAGATGGCCGCCCTGCTGCGGGGCCGGCCAGCCCCCCGCCGGCCTGATGACCGCCTACGCCAGGCAAGACGCCCGCCGCGGCCGCAACGACCCCTGCCCCTGCGGCAGCGGCCGCAAATGGAAACGCTGCCACGGCCACCGAACCTGGCCCGCTAGGGACAGCCGGTTCCGGCCTCCATCGACCAGTTGGTGGTCAAGACCAGCCCGAACGCAGAAGGCAGTGAACGACCGCCATCTTCTGAATCGGCTCGAAGATCATCAAAGCCAGCACACTGCCACCGCTTAGCGGGGCAGGGCCCCGGCAAAGTCGCGGAACATGCCCCGACGTCCGGTTCCTTCGGTCGGCCTCGTGGGTGGCCATCGCTGGTCGGCGCTCTTGGCAGGACGCCAAGACCGAAGGAGTAACCGGGCAATCCGGACAGTCGTCGACTTTGCCGGAGCCCTGCTTAGCGGGGAGCCCGATCAGCCGGGTGGCGCCTGGAAGAGAACCGGTACAGGCCTTGCTAGCCCGCGATGCAGAGGTCGGTGCATGCGGGATACCAACCATGCGCAGTCTGATACTTCGCCGTCGACTCCGATCGCCATCGTGCTGCGGGGCGTCATCGGCTGCCCAAGTCCCCACCACGCCCCCCAAGTCGCCGGTGGCGAGCCAGGTGCCGTCCGGCGAGGTCGCCACCTCGCACACCGGGAGCTGGTGGCCGGTCAGTACGGCGCGGGCGGTACCGTCAGCGGCCAGGTCCGCACCCTCCCGTCAAAGTCGGCGGTGGTGAGCCAGGCGCCGGCCATCGACTATCCCGACTCCGACTCGTCCGGCCCGCATTGGCTGGCGACCTATACGCCCGTGTGCAGGCTGGACCCCCGCCCTGCGGTGCGCAGCGACTACGACCGCCTTCGGTGATCGCCGCTCCGTCGCCAGAGTCAAGAAAGCCGCTTGGTAGTCCGCCCTACTCTCGTTTCCGATAGCTATTTTGCTGTCCTTCTGCATTGCTGCCACAAGTCGTTTTCTCAATTGCTGATCGCAATGACGTCGCTTACGCTTGCTTCTCGTAGGCCCTTTTTGCAACACACCTACGCATCAAGATGATCAAGGTGAGCTGGTCCTGTCCTCCTCAAAATCCGACATCGGGCGTCGGCCGCCCCCAGGGCAGCCCGGCTAGCCGCCGAAAGGTGCTTGGTCTGACGCTCTGATCCTGGGCCTTGGTGGGTCGCCGGCATGCAAAGCCTGTTCGCGGAGCCGGGGGGCTGACGGGCTGGTAGCCGCCAGCACGCCGTCGGCCACTTGGCTCGGCGGACCGCCAAGATCCTGAAGCGGGCGATGAGGCTAGGGGCGCCGAGGTGGATGCCTACGCTGATCAAACACGCTGATGCCGAGCCGTGGCTGGACTGCCAGAGCAGACGGCCGCGCGCTTGGCAGCCCGCAAAGCCGGAACTGCGCAGCAAGTGGCAAAGCTTTGAAGCATGGTTCCTGCCATAAGGAATTCTGCGCTTCAGTAGTCCTCCCGTCGTGTGCGTCTTTCTGTTTACTGTCTTTGACGTCAATGTCTCATTGCAGTGTGCCTGCTTTCTGCATTTCCTTCTCCCTTTTTTTGTCACCCCTCTCGTTTACCATGGCCATGATCAATAACCGCTTAGACCATTGCAGTTAAATCGCTGATCTTGGTCCGGCGGCTGGCCGCCGATAGGGGAGTTGCGGAAGTCGTGGGCGTGGTGGTGACCGCCGCGAGCGGGTTCGACCTGGAGTACGCCTGGCGGGGCCAGGCGGCGGGGGCCGAGCGGACCGCAGGCGGCTACTACCTGAGCGCCGCCCAGGCGGGTGAGGCACCAGGCCGGTGGGCAGGTGCCGGGGCGGCGGCGCTGGGCCTGGCCGAGGGCCAGCAGGTCAAGCGGGCCGCCTACGACGCGGTCTTCGACCAGCAGCATCCCGAAACCGGTGAGCAAATGGGCCGTCGGCGGGCGGCGGGTGATTCGTTCCGCGCTCATCTGGCCGGGTTGCTGGCGGCTGAGCCGGAGGCGACGGCGGCTCGGCGGCTGGAGCTGGAGCGGGAGGCGGCCCGGCGGACCCGGCAGACGGCGCCGTATACCGATGTGACGGTGTCGTTTTCCAAGTCGATCTCGGTGCTGCATGCCTCGATCCGGGAGAACGCCCGCCGGGGCCGCCAGGCCGGTGACGAGGAGCGGGCGGCGTGGTGGGATGGCCGGGAGCGGGAGTTCCAGGAGGTGCTGCAGGCCGCCAACCGGGCCGCGCTGGCCCACGCCGAGACCTGGGCTGGGCTGACCCGGACCGGCAACCACGCCCGGCGGGTCGACGGGCAGGAGACGGGCCGGTTCGAGCAGGCGGATCTGGTGGTGGCGTCGTGGCTGCAGTTCACCAGCCGGGACGGCGACCCGCAGGACCATATCCACAATCAGATCGCCCGCATGGTCCGCACTCGCGCGGACGGCAAGTGGCGGGCCCTGGACACGGTCGCGCTGCGCGGCCAGTTGCCCGCTTTGCAGGCGATCGCCGCGGCGCATGCTGAGTGTGAGTTGTCGCGCCGGTTCGGTGTGACCTGGCGGCCGCGCGCCGATGGCGCGGGAAATGAGATCGCGGGTATCACGCAGGCGCAGATGGATGCGTATTCCTCGCGCCGGGACACGATTAATGCGGCGGTCGGCCCGGCGGTGCGCGCGTGGGAGCAGAAATACGGTCGGGCTCCGAATCAGCGTGAGCTGCTGCATATTCAGCAAGCGGTCACGCTGGCCACCCGCGCGCCCAAGTCGCGCGGCAGCGACCTCGAGAAAGACGACGCGGCTGGTTTGTATGACTGGGATGAGATGGCGGCCCGGTGGGACGCCAAGCTGAGCGAGCCGCTCGCCGCCGTCGCACCGACCGTCGCGCAGCGCCTGAACCCGGACGCGCCGCCCACGAGCGGCGCGCAGGATGCGCGGTTGTCGGAGGAGGCGCTGGCGCGCGCGGCGGTGATGGCGCTGGCGCGGGTGCAGGCCGCGCATTCGACCTGGACCCGCGCCGACTACCTCAAGCACCTCGGCCTGGCCCTGCCCTCCCAGACCCGGGCCATGGACCCGGCCGCAGCAGTCGGCTTGCTGCATGAGCTGGCCGGGCGGGCGCTGGCCGGGGAGTTCGAGGACGTGGTGTGCCTGGAGGCCCCCGACTGGCTGAAGGTCCCGGACTCGCTGCGCCGGGACCTGGACGGCGGCAGCGTCTACACCCGGCCCGGCACCGAGCGGTACGCCACCCGCCAGCAGCTGTCCATGGAGGAGCGGCTGGTCGACCGGGCCCAGCGCCAGGGCGCGCCGTGCCTGTCCCGCGAGGACGCCGCGCAGATGCTCGGCACCGACCTGGCCGCCCTGGACGCGCAACTACTGGCCAGCGCGCACGACGCACGCGCCGCCGGGGCGCCGGTGACCGGGTGCGGGTTGCGCGCCGATCAGGCCGCCGCGCTGCTGGCCGCGCTGACCAGCCCGCGCACCGCCGAGGTGCTCATCGGCCCGGCCGGCAGCGGCAAGACCCGCGCCGCCGCGCAGGCCGCGCGCATGTGGGCGCAATCCGGCCGCCCGGTGTACGGCACCGCCACCTCCCAGGCCGCGCGCAACGTCCTCGCCGGCGCGGGAGTCCAGATGGCGGAGAACACCGCGGTGTTCCTGGGGCACCAGCCCGGCCAGCGCGGCGCCCGCGGTATCCGTGATCTGGAGCCGGGGACGCTGATCATCGCGGATGAGTCGAGCATGACCTCAACCGCCGACCTGGCCGACATGTGCACCTACGCCACCGCCCGCGGCTGCAAGCTGCTGGTCATCGGCGACAGCGAGCAGCTGTCCGCAGTCGAAGGCGGCGGCGGCATGGCCCTGCTCGCCAACAAGCTCGGCCATGTACAGCTTGCCGAGGCGGTCCGGTTCCGGGAACAGTGGGAGCAGGACGCGTCGCTGCGGCTGCGCCGCGGGGATGTCTCCGCCCTGGAGGACTACGACGATCACGGCCGGATCCGCGGCGGCGACCCCGAGCAGGCCATGGAAGACGCCCGCCGACTGTATGTCGCCGCCTACGTCACCGGCACGGATGTCGAGCTGATCGCCTGGGAACGCGAACGCTGCCGGGAGTTGTCAAGGCGTATTCGCGATGACCTGGTGCACCTGGGCCTGGTCGAGCGGGGCCGGGAGGTGCGGCTGGCCGGCGGGGCCCGCGCTGGCCGCGGGGATGTCATCACTGCCCGCCGCAACGACCACCGGGCCGGGATCGCCAACGGTGACACGCTGCGCATCGAGGCCGTCCACGACGACGGCAGCCTCACCATCCGCCCCGCCGCCGACCGGGACCCGGACACCGGGCAGCGGCAATGGGCACCGGGCACCCTCCGCTACACCGGATATGGCACCGCCGAGCTGGCTTACGCCTCAACCGCGCACACCGCCCAGGGCCGCACCCTGACCACGGCGATCACCCTGGTCACCGGCGGCGAAAGCCGCCAGTGGCTGTACTCGGCGCTGACCCGCGGCGCGCAGTCGAACATCGCGTGCGTGTTCACCACCCCGGCCCGGCTGCCCGACCCGAAGCCCTGCACCCGGCCGGCCCCCGAACTGTCCCGCCAGCAGCAGGTTGACGCCGAACGAGCCGGCCAGCCGGCCGCTGAACCGGACGGCCCGGGCGATCCGCGGCCGCGCGAGCACCTGGCCGTGCTCGCCGACGTCCTGGGCCGCGACGGCGCCGAACTGTCCGCCCTGGAAACCCAGCGCCGCAACCTCGCCGGCGCCGACCACCTGGCCCGACTCGACGCCATCTGGCGCGACCAGGTCGGCGCCCTCGAAAAGGACCGCTACCGGCAGGTCTTCGCCGACCTGCTGCCCGCCGAGACCGCCGCCCAGCTCGAAGCCAGCTACTGCGCGCCGTGGCTGTGGCGTTCCCTGCGCGCCGCCGAAACAGCAGGCCTGGACGCCCGCGACGTCGCCACCCGCGCAGTCCACGAACGGTCGCTGGAGGGAGCCCGGGACGTAGCCGCCGTGCTGGACGCCCGCATCCGCCAGGCCACCGGCAGCCAGCCGCCCGCGCCATGGACGCCGTGGGCCGAACGCGTCCCCGACACCCCCGACCCGCAGCAACAGCAGTTCCTGCACGAACTGGCCGCCGCGATGGACGCCCGCCGCGACCGCATCGGCGAGCACGCCGCCGCCACCGCACCCGCCTGGGCAGTGACCGCCCTGGGACCAGTCCCCGCCGACCCTGCCGCCCGGCTGGACTGGGAACGGCAGGCCGCGCACATCGGCGCCTACCGCGAGCTGTACGGCTGGGACCACCCCAGCGAGCCCTGCGGCCCCGAACCCGCCGGTGACTCCCCGGAAAAGCGCGCCGCCTGGCACGCCGCCCACACCGCGCTGACCCGCACCGAAGACCTGAACCTGCGCGGCCAGGCCGACGGCATCCTGCACCACATGCGCGGCACCTACCAGGCCGAAACCGCCTGGGCGCCGCCGCACACCGCCGGGCAGCTACGCGCCCTGCGCAGCGGCATCCTCGACACCACCGCGGCCGCCGCCCGCGCCGACGCCGAAGCCACCGCCGCCCTCGCCCGCGGCGACCACGGCCAGGCCCGCCACCACCAGGACCTGGCCGCCTCCTCCCGCGCGCTGGAAGCCTTCTACCGCCAGCGCGAAACCATCGACAGCGGACTGATGGAGGACTACAAGGCCTGGGAGCAACTCACCGCCGGAAGCCGCCGCCTCGCCGTCCTCGCCGACGCCGAACTACGCCGCCGCCACCCCGGCACCCACCTCGAACCGCTCCGCTCCGCCGAACCCGACCCGCCCGAAGCCCACGTCCCCGACCTGCCCGCCAGCCAGACCGAAATGCTGGCGGCCGCCGAACAAGCACGACAGCAGCGTGAAGCCTTCCATGAGCGGCTCGAACAGCGGCAAGGACTCCAGATCCCAGCCGAAGACCCCGACTACTCCCCCGAAGGCGACGCCTGGCCTTCCGCCTGGCCCCACCGCGACCGCGATGCCGTGCTCCAGCCACCCCAGCCCGACATGCGCCCCGCCCCCCAGATCGAACGCGCCGCTGACATCGAAGCCGCCCCGTGACCCAGCCAGAGCGCATACTTGCCAGGAAAGGCCACATGAAGGCGGCTCCCGATGAACCACCCGGCGGCGCTCACCCCGCCCGGCCGCGCCCACGTCGAACGATGCCCCGACTGTCAGAACCACCGGGATCCTGACTGCCCCGACTGCGGCGGCACCGGGCTGATCGTCTACCGGGCCTGTCCGCGCTGCGGCGACCTCGGCTGGGCCTACCGAAACGGCCGCAACGACACCGCGGGCATGACCTGCCAGCTGAGCTGCGGCTACACCTGGTCCGCCGACGACCCAGGCTGGATGGTCCAACAAGGGCCGACTGCTGCCTGATGCAGCGATCCACCGCCAGCCAGGCGACTGACGGATTGCATGAATCACCATGATCCAATCGCGGCCAGACAGCGCGTGTTGCGGCTGCCGCACCCGGCGCGCTGATCTTGAACGGTTCGGGTAGCTGATCGCTGTTGAGGAGGCCGGCGTGGCGCGGAAGATCACTGTCGCGGTGGAAGACGATCTCGATGGCGGCCCAGCGGATGAGACGGTCCGGTTTGGGGTCGGCGGCACCGACTACGAGATCGACTTGAACGCGGCGAATGCTGCGGCGTTCCGGCAGGCACTGGAGCTGTTCACGGGCCATGCCCGTAAGGCCGGCCGCGGCCAGCGACGCCCAGTGGGGTCCGCGGCGGGCCGCGAGCATAGCGGCGATGTCCGGGCCTGGGCCAAGGATCAGGGCATCACCATCAGCGACCGCGGCCGCATCCCCGCCAGCGTCATCGCCCAATACCAAGCCGTCGGTAATCCATAGCCGATTGCATCCGTCCGTCAGCAGCCACGCAGCAGCGGGACATGGCCCGGCGATCAAGGAGTCAAAGGTCACGCGATCGGGCTCACACCGCGTGACCAGAGCAGACTGCTGAATCGTGCGCCGACCCGCCGTTCGGTGCGGCTTTCTCGAGCGGGAGGCCCTGGGGCTTGAACGGAACCGAGCCGGGGTTATCGCGTGGCGCGACTGCTCGCGTGATCTCTGCCTGTTCAGCGGGTTGGCAGTTGGCTGATCTCCGCACTTGTGGTTGTGGGGGAGACGGTCGGTGTGGCGGGTGTAGTCGCGGGCTGTCGGCGGTGAGTGACCTGGCCCGGCGGGCATCCGGCAGTGCACGCGGCGCGTGCCTACTTGCTGGTGGCGGAGCCGTCATTTGATCCGGTCAGGGCCGTGGAGCAGCGGAGCTACCCGTTCTGCATGGCGGTGACGCAGACGGAATGGAGCGATGGGATCATCGTCATCGGCCCGCCGCTGCCGGTTACTGCGCAGCGGGGCCGCGACATCTGCTGTCCGGCCCCGCTGACTGTCGTCCTGTCGTTGAAGCCGCCCGTGCGCAGGGCGCAACGGCTGATGGCGTCGGCAGCGGTCTGGTCTACGGCTTGGCGTAGTCAGCGAACCCCTGCCCGTCGATGACCACGCATGGCTGGTCGCCGACGATCCAGGCGTCGTGTCCCGGCGCCATGATGGCAAAGTCGCCTGGCCCGTACTCCATCTCCTCGCCGTCGTCCATAACCACCTTCATCCGGCCCGAGACGAAGTAGCCGGTGAGGGCGGCCTGGCATCTGCCGGTCTTGGCGATCGGCTTGACGTGCAGGGACCAGCGCCACCCGGGTTGGAAGGTGGCGCGGCCGACCGGGCCGGCGTCCAGATTCACCAGTTCCAGGTGGCCGCTGCCCGCCTCGAATTTGCGGACCTCCTCGGGCGAGTCGAGGCTCTTGCGGATGAGTCCTGCCATGTCATGTTCTCCTCTTGTGGGGTGATGACGGCCCTGCCCGCCGTCAGGCCGTCGCCACTGGGGTGTCGGCCATGCGGCCCCATTCGGCCCATGAACCGTCGTAGACCCGCACGTTCCGGCGGCCGAGCAGGTGAGTCAGGATGAACCAGGCGGTGCTGGCGCGCCCGCCGATCGTGCAATAGGTGATCAACGGCGCGTCGCCGTCGAGGTCGAGCCCGGAGAACACGCCGCGCAAGTCGGCGGTGGCCCGGAACGCCCCGTGGTCGTCGTAGATGCCATCGATGGGCTGACGGACCGCGGCGGGGATATGGCCGGCCCGGCCTGCGGGCTCTGTGCCGCCTGAGGGCCAGAACCGCTCGCCGCGGTATTCCTCTGGCGTGCGGATGTCGAGCAGCATGGTGTCCGGGTCGGCGATGGCGGCCCGGACCGTCTTGTGGCCGGCGCGCAGCCGCGCGTCCTGCTCGCCGAGACGGTAGGCGGATGGGACTGGGTCGGCCGCGGCACCGCTGACCGGGCGGCCCGCACTACGCCAGCTGTCGCGTGAGCAGTTCAGGATCCGCGCGTCGGCGTGGCGGTAGAGCTTCATGAGCCAGAAGCCCATGGCGGGGCCGTAGCCGTAGAACACGACCGTCGTGTCGGGGCCGATCCTGGACCGGGCGAACAGCCGTGCCATCGCCGCCGGGCCGGCCAGGCGGTAGTCGCCATCCTTAAGGTCGGAGTAGATGTTCCACAGCACGGCGCCGTCGATGTGCCAGTCGTCGTAGGCCGCGCGGCTCACGTCGACCTCGACGACCCGTACTGCGGGATCGTGCAGTCGGGCTTCCAGCCAGGCGGCGTCGACGAGGACGCTGTCACGGGTTGCTGCTGGCGGGTTCGCCATTGGCGCGGTGTTCATCGGTGCCTCCGATCACGGTCTGGGTGATGACCGGCCGCGGTGAGGTGTCCACGTGCAGCCGGAAGATGTCCGGGCGGTGGTAGTGGCCGACCGGGTCCAGGTGACGGCGCTGGACAGTGACCTGCCGCAGGTCCAGGTCGGCGATCAGGGTTTCCTCGCGACGGCGCACCGGGCCGGCGATCACCGTGCCATCGGGAGCGACGATGACGGTGTTGCCTTCCTCCAGCCACGGACCGCTGGCCTCCAGGTGCGCGGCCGGGACCAGGCGGTCACCTCTCGGGAAACCGGCCGGGATCTGGTCGGTGTGCAGTACCGGGTTGACACCGATGACGTACATCCGGTTTTCCTGGGCCAGGTGCCGCATGGTGGAGATCCACCCATCGCCGACGGCCAGCGTCGGGGCGAGCCACACGTCGATGCCCTGGGCGTACAGGTAGAACCTGGCCAGCGGCATGTAGTTCTCCCAACAGGTCAGGCCGCCGACCCGGCCGAGCCCGGTGTCTACGACCGGCAGCGTCGACCCGTCGCCCATCCCCCACACGGTCCGTTCGGACCCCGTCGGCATGAGCTTGCGATGTCGGCCGGCCAGCTCTCCGCCGGGAGCGAGGTACAGCACTGTGTTATAGATCGTGCCGCCGTGTGGCTCCCGCTCGTCGACCCCGATCACGAGCCACACCTGGTGCTCCGCCGCGATCGCAGTGAGCTGGTCGGCCGCCTGGCCTGGGATCACTACGGCGTTGTCGGCGAGGAGCGCATACCAGTCCTCGTCGCCGTCCCATATCGGGCGAGTGTCGATCCAGATCGGCGTGCCCGGCACGAACACCTCGGGGAACACC
>Ga0335077_10009115_pt1 | contig 12310 bp, 10 predicted proteins | sample Lox_Sample_31_FD_207151 | JGI IMG/M metagenome (GOLD analysis project Ga0335077, IMG submission 207151) | Soil microbial communities from Loxahatchee National Wildlife Refuge, Florida, United States - Lox_Sample_3.1 | ecosystem: Environmental > Terrestrial > Soil > Wetlands | place: USA...
CCAAAAGTTTCGCAGATTGTGGGGTTAAATGTATTCATGCAGGTGCCGCCGACCATTCGCATCGGCGGAAACCTGACAAAATCGCAATACCAATACACGCTGCAGACGCCAGATACCGACGAGCTCTACCGGGATGCTCCTAAGCTCGAGGCCGCGCTTCGGGCTTTGCCACAATTGCAGGATGTGACCAGCGATTTGCAAGTCGCGAATCCGCAGCTCACAGTGGACGTCGATCACGATAAAGCCTACGCACTGGGACTAACGCCGCTTCAGGTTTCGGACGCTCTCTATTCCGCCTACGGCACTCGCCAGATCGGTACGATTTATGCTCCGAACAACGAATATTACGTGATCGTCGAGTTGTTGCCGGAATACCAGAACAACCCTGACAAGCTGTCACTATTGTACGTTCGCTCAAACACGGGGAAGCTCGTTCCACTCGACACCGTGGCCAAGCTCGTTCCTTCTGTTGGTCCGCTGATGGTGAATCACCTCGGGCAGTTGCCGTCGGTGACTTTGAGCTTCAATCTGAAACCCGGAACCGCATTAGGCGACGCGACCAAGCTGGTCGAAGCCGAAGCACTGCAAGTTTTGCCGGCAGACATTCAGGGCACATTTCAGGGGTCGGCTCAAGCATTTCGCAGTTCGTTCGCGGGCATGGGACTGCTTCTGCTGGCCGCGATTCTGGTGATCTACATCATTCTGGGAATTCTCTACGAGAGCTTCATCCATCCGCTGACAATTCTTTCCGGCCTGCCGTCTGCCGGTGTCGGGGCCCTGGCCACGCTCATCCTTTTCCATCAGGAGCTGAATCTTTATTCGTTCGTTGGCGTAATCATGCTCATTGGCATCGTGAAGAAGAATGCCATCATGATGATCGACTTCGCGCTCGAAGCGGAACGCACCGAAGGCAAGAGTCCGGAGGATGCCATTCATGAAGGCGCGCTGGTGCGCTTCCGGCCGATCATGATGACAACGGCGTCAGCGCTGATGGGGACGCTGCCGATTGCGATTGGCTTTGGGGCCGGCGCCGACTCGCGGCGTGGTCTGGGGCTTGCAGTAGTCGGTGGGCTGGTGTTTTCTCAGATCGTGACGCTCTACATCACGCCGGTGTACTACGTCTATCTTGACCGGCTGCAGACAAAGTTCCGCAGAACTCGTCCCAGCAAACCCGATCTGCATATAGAAGATCATTTCGAAGAAGCACTCCTCGTCGGACAAAGTCGCTGATCTGCGAATTTGGAGTACTTGTGGGCATTTGCATTTCCAAGCCCTTCGTGCCGCCGATCTGGAAAGTTGTGATTACAATCACATTTGGCGGTGACGTGCGCAATTTCCACCTTCATCGATTCGCCAGACAATAGAGTTGGCTCTTGATAAAAACGAGCCGGGAGGGTTCAGTGAGTTCAGGGACCGTCGCAATCGCTCAGCCGGTTTCGGTCGGGTTTTCACGTAGAACCGCGTTAGATGCCTTCTTTCGTCCCAGGAACGCCGTTATTGTTGGCGCGACTGAAAAGCCGGGCAGTGTTGGCCGAACTGTGGTCGCCAACCTGCTCAAAGGCCCGATAAAAGAGAGTCTCTTTGCAGTAAATCCGAAGCGGAAAGAGGTACTGGGAGTGCCATGTTTCCCCAGTGTTGGCGAGCTTCCGCAGGGCATAGATCTCGCGTTAATCGTGACTCCGGCAACGACGGTGCCCGATATTGTCGGACAGTGCGTGGATGCGGGGATCAAAGCCGCGGTCATCATCTCTGCGGGCTTCAAAGAGCACGGGGCCGCAGGCGCCGAACTGGAAAATCAGATCCGTGCGCACCTGCGGCGCGGGACAATGCGGGTGATTGGCCCAAACTGCCTGGGAATCATGAACCCAGTAATCGGGCTGGACGCCACGTTTGCGAAGCGCGCCCCGAAGGCGGGCAATGTCGCATTCCTCGGCCAGAGCGGAGCGTTGCTGACGGCGATCCTTGACTGGGCAATTCCGGAGGAGATTGGGTTCAGCGGAATCGTCTCAACCGGCTCGATGCTCGATGTGAGCTGGGGCGATCTCATCCGCTATTACGGCGATGACCCAAATACTCACAGCATTCTGATGTATATGGAATCGGTCGGCGACGCGCGTGCGTTTGTTTCGGCCGCGCGCGAGGTGGCGCTGCAAAAGCCGATCATCCTGATCAAGGCCGGCGCTTCAGAAGCAGCCGCGCGTGCAGCGGCGTCACATACAGGCGCACTCACCGGAAGCGATGAGGTCCTCGACGCAGCCTGCCGCCGTTGTGGAGTTCTGCGAGTAAGAAACATTGCCCATCTTTTCTACATGGCCGACGTGCTGAGCAAGCAAGTCCGTCCCAAGGGGCCGCGCCTCACAATTGTGACCAACGCCGGCGGTCCGGGCGTACTCGCAACCGACGCACTCGTCGCCAATGACGGCGAACTCGCTCCCATTTCTCCGGAAGCGATGAATGCATTCCACGAATTCCTTCCCCCGCACTGGAGCCGCAATAATCCAATTGACATTCTCGGCGACGCTGAAGCTGACCGTTATGCGAAGGCGGTCGAGATTGCCGCGAAAGATCCGAACAGTGATGGATTACTGGTCGTGCTCACTCCGCAGGGTATGACCGATCCCACCGTCGTCGCCGAAGGCCTCAGACCTTATGCCCATGGCCGGAAGCCGATCCTCGCCAGCTTCATGGGAGGCGAGAGCATTGTGAACGCAAAGCCGGTGCTGAGCAATGCTGGTATTCCGGTATTTTCCTATCCCGATACTGCCGCCAAAGTTTTCTGTTACATGTGGCGTTACACCTACAATTTGCGGTCCTTGTACGAAACCCCGGTTCTCGCGGCGGAAAGCTCAGGGAAAGTTTCTCAAACGCTTGCTGCCGCGATTATCAACGAAGCCCGGTCGCGAGGCCATTTCCTGCTGAACGAATTCGAGTCGAAGAAATTGCTGGCCACCTACGGCATTCCGACGGTGGATACTCGAGTGGCCCGAACCGAAGACGAAGCCGTTAAACACGCGGCCGAGATCGGCTATCCCATCGTGCTGAAGTTATTTTCGGAGACCATCACTCACAAAACGGACGTTGGCGGGGTGAAGCTCGATCTGAAAAACGAAGCGGCGGTGCGCGGCGCATTCAAGGAAATCCAAGCGGCGGTCACCGAGAAAGCCGGAGCCCAGCATTTTGGTGGAGTGACCGTGCAGCCCATGGTGCGAATGGGCGGCGATGGTTACGAACTGATCCTCGGCAGCAGCATCGATCCGCAATTTGGTCCCGTATTGCTCTTCGGTTCCGGCGGGCAACTGGTCGAAGTCTATCGCGACCGCGCGCTGGCGTTGCCTCCGCTGAACACAACCCTGGCACAGCGCATGATGGAGCAGACGCGGATTTTCAAAGCACTGAAAGGAGTTCGCGGTAGAAAGCCCGTGAACCTTGTAGAGCTTGAGAAATTGCTCGTGCGTTTTAGCCAATTGGTCGTCGAACAGCCATGGATTTCTGAAATCGATATCAATCCACTTGTGGCTTCACCCGACCGTCTGCTCGCGCTCGATGCGCGCATCGTCCTTCATGGAAAAGAGACGATTGCAGACAGATTGGCAAAGCCCGCCATACGGCCATACCCGATTCAATATGTCTGGCCGTGGAAAACGAAGAACGGAACCGAAGTTACAATCCGGCCCATCCGCCCGGAAGACGAACCGCTCATGGTCAAGTTTCACGAGACGCTCTCCGACCGCAGTGTTTACCTGCGCTATTTCGGAATTTTGAGTTTGAAGACTCGCGTTGCCCACGAGCGTCTGGTTCGAATCTGCTTTGGGAATTACGACCGTGAACTGGCGCTGGTGGTGGAGCACCAAGGCGCAACCGGGCCTGAAATTATCGGCGTAGGGAGAATGAACCGCGTCTCCGATGGCCACGAAGCAGAAGTTGCCGTGGTAGTTACCGATACATATCAGAACCAGGGGATCGGTGCCGAACTCTTGCGGCGTGTCGTCGAAGTCGCGCGCAACGAAGGCGTTTCGTTCATCTCAGCAGAGATGATGCCAGATAACGTGGCCATGCAAGCCATCACGAAGAGAATGGGATTTCAAGTCGCGCCGCACCGGGACTTCGATTATTTGCGAGCCAGCATGGAACTCTGATCCTAACCGCAGCTTGACGAAAACTCTCGGTTGCACTAATCCATGTGATTTGCATCACTGAGGTTTCACCCAGGCAAGTTGAATATTGGACTGTAAGGAGGTGCAAAATGCCTTCGCTGCTTCCGCTGATAATCACTTTGACTCTCCTTGCAATCATTCCCATTGCGATTGTGCTTGTGCTCGGCAAAACTCCGCCGCTCTCAGAAGAGCCGCAGCAAGATTCGTTCTCGGTTTTTTCGATGGAACAAGCCTCGGACCCCGATCACGCCATCATCTGGGACACTCAGCTTCCTGCGCTGCAATTGCTGGCATCCGCCGGGCCAGCGGGTATGGCAGCGACAAATTTGTACGCGTTCTACATGAAGTCATGCCACCAATACCCGGAACTCTACGACGGTTCGACGTTTGAGAGCTGGTTGGAATTCTTACAGCGTGATCACCTTATTACTATCGATGGCGGCAAAGCATCCCTGCAGGCAGAAGGTCAGCATTTTCTTCGTTATCATGTAACGGCTGGGGTTCTCGCGGCAGGAGTACACACCGAGGTAAGGTCTCGCTAACCCTGTGGCAACGTTGCGGCGCAGCGTATTACGCTGCACAGCAGTGAATCAGGAAGCCTCAGCATACTCACTTGTGCGCAACTGGCTCAGCATAGACTCGATCAATGTCTCATTCCTGCGCAGCATCTGCTTAAAGTCGCGATGAAATGTGTGCGAGATCTGCTTCTGCAGATCGTGATGGCGCTGTTCCAGAATCTGCAACAAGAGTTCCCGTTCTTCGACACTCAATATCAGTTCCATACAAACCTCCCGCTGTACGGACTCGCCATAAATTGAAAGCGGCGATTCAGAATCAAGCTGATGCCGCCAGATCGCTTGACCACGCCTCGGCCACAATCCGCCATCCCTTCCCGGTATGCTTCCATACGCTCAGATACTTTCCGCGGTCTTCCTTGCTGGTGCCGTCACTTTGCGGAACCATCATGCTGTAAGTGCCAACATCCCACGCCATTTGTTCCCAGTTGCTTGATATACGTGACGGTGAAACCCAGGTTGCAAACGCCGTGCGTGAGCGGCGTTCTTAAATATTCGCGGATTGCTTCACGGCCATGGACGGCGACATGGTGCGGCGGAAGATAGACCGCTTCATCGGCATATAGAGCGGCTATGCTGTCCGCATCTGCTGCGTTCCAGTGACGCGCCCACTCATTCCCAATCCGCCGGATTACCTCGGTGGCGTCGGCGGGCTTTCCCTTCAGGGTGGAACGCAACGGTGTCCTCTTTGTTGGCTTCTTCGCAATGGCAGGCATGATGGGCCTCCTTTATCGACTGAGCCGAGTTGGTGGAGTTTGCGATTCGTTGCCGGGCATCGTCACGCTCGCGCCTGTTAGGACAAACTGAAGTTGAGCGTTGGTCTTTCGGCAGACGCCCGGCCTAATTTCTGTCTACTACGCCAGAGCGTTGGTTTCAGTGATTGTGGACACGTCAAATGATTTCGAAGCCAGTGCTTCTCCGCAGCGTGATGAGTTGCTCGGTGAAAACTGTGAAGCAGGGTGACTCTAATCACAGCAATAGTTTTTCGTTAGTTCAAGAATGGCGCAGAGGCCAAAACAGCTGATGCAGGCGGCTTGAGCATGTGAAACAGCCGCCAAATAAAATTTCATCGACAGAACGGAGAGGCAGTCATGGTCATTGCATCCGAATTGCAAGCAGGAATGGCTGTTCGCATTGATAAAGAAATCTACAAGGTTCTCGAGGTCGAGTCGAAGGCGGGCGCGGCGAAAATGAGCGGCGTGGTCAAGACAAAGCTGCTCAACGCGCATAGCGGGACAATGTGGGAACCTCATTTCCGGCCGCAAGAAAAGCTGGAGAATTTGGAACTTGAACGGCGCACGATGGAGTTCTTATATTCGGAGAACGACAGCTGCACATTCATGCGCCCCGACACTTTCGAGCAGATCGAAGTTCCCATCACCGTGATTGGGCCCGCAGCGCGGTTTCTGAAGCCTGGCGAAGAAATTCCCGTGGAGTTTTTTGCGAGTGAACCAATCAGCGCCGTGGTTCCTGATATTGAGGAGGCGCGCATTGCCACGACCGCACCGCCGTCGCGATCACAGCAGGACAGCGCGTGGAAAAACGCAATCCTGGAAAACGGATTTGTAATCCGCGTACCTCTGTTTATCGGGCCGGGAGAAATCGTACGAGTGGATGTGCGGACAGGACGCTACGTTGAACGTGCGCGGGCTGAGCACAAACGCAGCGCGTAAACGGTTTCGTGCGTACCGGGGAAGACGTTCAGCCGATACTTCGTAATCCCTCAACAATACGCGTGCGGCTGGCGTAATAGGCCGGGATGGCGGAACTGAGGAACCCGGCTAAGGCGGCAATTGCCCAGGCGACCGGCGCGGTCGTTTTCCAGTCATGCAAGGCCACAAGAAATAGCCCGCTGAGCTGAGCAATGTGAGACATGCCCCAGAGGATGGGAAGCGCGACCAGCGTACCGAGAATTCCCCCGAGCAAGGTCAGTCCGACAGCTTCTCCTACGAACAGTTCGAGAATCGTGTGCCGCTGAAACCCGAGCGTCTTCAGCAGCGCCACTTCCCGCGTTCGCTCGCGAATTGACATTGCCATGGTGTTTCCGGAAACCAGAAGAATCGTGAATACCGCCGCAAGTGAGATCACCAGTATGAAAGTCTTCACGTTCCCTAGCATTGCAATAAAGCTCAACATGAAGCCTCTCTCGGTTTCCGTCTTTGTCGGTTCGGGCGCGTTGCTGAACATCTGATCTACTGCGGCGGCGACGCGGTCCATATTCTGCGGAGAATCGACCAGAATCCAAAGAATTCCCACGTGGCCCTTGGCCCACGAGACGCCCTCCTCGACGTATTTCCAATTGAAGTACAGGCAATTGTTCGGCAACGGGGAAGTGAATAAACCGCGCAGCGTCAGTTCCAGCCTGATCGGATAGACGTCACCCTGGATTACGATCCGGTCGCCAATTTTCCATCCCTGTGTCTTCGCCAACTGAATATCGGCTACGGAGCCCGCCCGGTCGTGTTTCCAGGCCTCTTTCTGGTCCGCGGGAATCGAGAGTTCCGCGTATGTCTCGAAGAACTCGTCCGGATCAGTTCCGAAGCGGCCGAACATATTCTCGGGCTTGTTGTCCTTGTAGACTCCCTGAAACCAGTTCAACGGAATGACGTGAACAACACCTGGAATTTTGCGAATCCTGTCGCGGTAGTAAATCGGAATAAAGTTCGCCAGCGACACTTTATGCCGCACGATCAACCGCTGCGCAGATGCCGCGCTGCCCTTATCGATGTAAAACGCCCTCCACACCGACATCAGAAACGAAAGCAGCAAAAGCGAAAAAGCCACGCTGAGCACGGTAAGCACACTGCGCCGCTTATTGCGTAAGGCATTCTTCCTGACAAACTGAGCCAAAGTCATAGTGCATTGGGGTTGAACGCCGCGAAAGTAACGCAGGCACACATTACCCCTCTTTATCTGACTTGAAGGAATGCCGTAAGCGCCGTGCGGAAGGTCACATGGGCGAGTGACAAGCCGCACAGCCCCTGTTCAGGGCCAACGAGACAATAAAGTCGCGGGTTCTGACAGGGGGCAAGCCCATGAAAAGAATCCTCATTCTGGGGGCCGCTGGACGAGACTTTCATAACTTCAACGTTATTTTCCGCAGCAATCCTGAGTATTACGTCGTTGGCTTCACGGCCACACAGATTCCCAACATTGCGAATCGCAGATATCCGGCTTCGCTCGCCGGTCCGTTGCTCTACCCCGATGGCATTCCGATTTACGAAGAAACACAGTTGGAAGATCTGATCGCGAAAGAAAGGATTGACGAGGTTGTCTTTTCCTACAGCGATATCTCGCACCAGAACCTCATGCATCTCGCATCACGCGTGGTGGCGGCCGGCGCTGCCTTTCGCCTTCTGGCGGTCGAGCACACGCAACTCAAATCATCGGTGCCAGTGATCTCGGTGTGCGCCGTGCGCACGGGTTGTGGGAAAAGTCCGGTATCCAGATTCGTGGCCAGCAGACTTCGACAGCAGCAGTTGAGAGTTGTCGTGGTTCGCCACCCGATGCCTTATGGCGACTTGGCTGCACAAGCTGTGCAGCGCTTCGCGACAATGGAGGATCTGGACCTGCAGCAATGCACGATCGAAGAACGAGAGGAATATGAGCCGCATATCCGCGAAGGTACGGTTGTCTATGCCGGCGTGGATTACGAACACATACTGCGGCGGGCGGAAAGAGAAGCCGACCTTATTCTTTGGGACGGCGGCAACAACGACACGCCTTTTTATGTTTCTGATCTTGAAATTGTCGTTGCCGATCCGCACCGCGCCGGGCACGAACTCGCTTACTTCCCTGGAGAGGTAAACCTGCGTCGCGCCGACGTAGTGGTAATCAACAAAGTGGACACCGCGTCGCAACAGGGTATTGAAACCGTCAGGCGCAACGTTCACGAAGTCAATCCCCATGCGGCGATTGTCGAGATGGCCTGCCGGGTTTCAGTGTCGCAGCCCGAACTCGTCGCGGGGCGGCGCGTGCTGGTGGTTGAAGACGGGCCGACCTTGACGCATGGCGAGATGCCTTATGGCGCGGGTGTAGTCGCAGCGAGGCATTTTGGAGCAGCGGAGCTGATTTGCCCCAAACCGTTCGCGGTTGGCTCTATCCACAGCACCTACGAAAAATATCCTCACATCGCCAACATTCTTCCGGCAATGGGCTACAGCGCCATACAGCGTCACGAACTAGAAGAAACGATTAATCGCACGCCCTGCGATCTGGTGCTGATCGCCACGCCGATCGACCTCGCCCGAGTGATCAAGATTAAGAAGCCGGCGTTGCGCGTCACATATGACGTCGAGGAGTTGTCGCAGCCCGGGCTGGTGGACATCCTCTCACAATTCGAAGTGCCGATGGGGGTGGGGCGATGAGAGTCAAAGACTTCGTTACAATCCGCGCTTTCACGCCATCCGAAATTGAGTACTTGATTCTGTTGGGGCGGCACATCAAAGCCGCGCCCCGCCTTCATGGCGAGTCGCTCAGGGGCAAAACCCTGGCCATGATCTTCGAAAAGCCCTCGCTGCGTACACGGGTCACGTTCGATGTCGGCATTCAGCAGTTGGGCGGCTTCTCGCTGTACCTGTCACCGGCAGAGATCAACCTTGGCAAACGCGAGTCGGTGTATGACGTTGCCAAGAATCTGGAGCGCATGGTGCAGGGCATCATGATCCGCACTTTTTCGCACGATATTGTCGAAGAGATGGCACGCTATGCTTCTATTCCTGTGATCAACGGGCTGAGTGATTTCAGCCACCCCTGCCAGGCGATGGCCGACTACATGACCATGTGGGAAGTAAAGGGAAGACTCGAAGGACTGAAGGTTGCGTTCGTCGGCGACGGCAACAACGTTGCCCATTCGCTCATGTTTGCCGGCGCACAAGTCGGCGCCGATGTGAGAATTGCTTCTCCTCGCGGCTATGGACCGCAACCGCCCGCGATTGCGTGGGCGGAGCAGCGCGCAAGCGAAACCGGCGGCCGATGCCACATTACGAATGACGTGAACGAGGCAGTGTCGGGCGCGGATGTCGTTTACGCGGATGTATGGGCCAGCATGGGACAGGAGGTCGAGGCAGAGCGGCGGCGCGAAATCTTTGCTGGATATCGAGTAAACGCGGCGCTGTTCGCACTCGCGAAACGGGACGCGATCTTTATGCACTGTCTGCCTGCGCACCGTGGTGAAGAAGTGACCAACGAAGTGATGGATTCAAATCGCTCCGTGGTTTTTCAGCAGGCCGAGAACCGTTTGCACGTGCAGAAAGCCATCATGCTGGAACTGATGAAGCATGTGCCCGTCGGGCCAGTGCATCCTGTAACCGTGCTGGAGCTGGCGCATGCGTGATCGGGAGCCGCCATGAAAACCATGCTCCTTGCCATCGGCGGTAACTCCCTCATTCGCGCGGGCGAAAAAGGGACCACTGCTGAACAACTCGTGAACGCCCGCCGCACCGCGAGAGAAATCGTCAAATTAGTTCGCGAGAGATGGCGGATCGTTCTCACTCACGGCAATGGGCCGCAAGTTGGCGCCGCGCTGCTGCGTTCCGAGCGCGGGGCCAGCCAGGTGCCGGGGCATCCGCTGGATGTTTGCGACGCTTGCACGCAAGGCGAAATCGGTTATCTGCTGCAGCAGTCTCTCGATACCGAACTCCAGCTGGCCAATTTGCACATTCCGGTGGTCACCGTGCTGACGCAGGTACTTGTCTCGCTCGATGACCCGGCAATGTGCAACCCCGCCAAGCCGATTGGCCCCTTTTATTCGCGCACAGAAGCGGAGGAACGCCAAAGGCTTTTCGGCTGGCACATTGTCGAGGATGCGGCCCGCGGCTACCGACGGGTAGTGCCTTCGCCAGACCCCGCGGAGATCGTCGAACTTCAGACCATCCGAGAACTGGTCGAGCAAGGCGCTTTCGTCATCGCGTGCGGCGGCGGCGGCATTCCGGTGGCGTGGAAAGACGGCCGGCTGCAGGGTGTAGAAGCCGTGATTGATAAAGACCGCGCCTCGGCTCTGCTAGCTTTGAGCTTGCACGTGGATCTATTCGTGATTTCAACCGACACAGATTACGTTTACCTCGACTACAGAAACATAAATCAGCGCGCGCTAGAGACCGTTGGCTCACGCGAATTGCAGGAGTATGCGGAAGAGGGGCATTTTCCGCCGGGAAATATGGGCCCAAAGGTTGAATCTGTTTTGCGGTTTATCGATCAGGGCGGACGAGAGGCGATCATCACCTCAGATGTGAACTTATCGCGCGCGGTCGCGGGATTCGCCGGTACTCATGTGGTTCCTGAAGATGGCTTAATTGAAGTCGCTATGCATGAGCAGATCGAGCTTCCAGCAGAGAGCAGGTGAATTATGGCGCAACCAGCCACAGAGCTGACGTTGAGGAATGCCCACATGAAAACCGCGCCGATGCATGAGACCAGATTGCGCCATATCATCGAATCCCAGCAGTTCACTGTGCCGCTGTTAATGGAATTGTTTGACCGCTCTCGCGGCATGGAACGACTAGTTGCCCGCGGCGGTTCGCTCGAGTACCAGAACCGCATCATGGCGACGCTCTTCTATGCGCCTTCGACCCGCACGCGTTTGTCTTTTGAGGCGGCTATGCACCGCCTCGGCGGCAGTGTTCTGGCAACCGAGCACGCGCAAGCATTTTCCTCTGTGGTGGAGGGTGAACAGCTGGAGGACACTATTCGCATTGTCGGCAGCTACTCTGACGTGATTGTCATCCGCCATCACCAGGAAGGCGGGGCGAAGCGGGCGGCGCAGGTGTCTCCTGTTCCTGTGATCAACGCCGGCGACGGCGATGGGCAACACCCCACGCAGGCATTGCTCGATCTGTACACCATCTATCGCGAACGGCCGCTGGATGGCTTGAGCATTGCCATGATCGGCGAGCTGGATAAGGGCAGGACGGTGCGATCGCTTGCTTATCTGTTGGCGAAATTTGAGCGTGTGAAGATTTTCTTTGTGAGCCCGCCCGAGCAACAAATGAAAGCTGACATTCTCAATTACCTGAATGAGCACGGAGTGCGCTACGAGGTGGAATCGCAAATCGATCGCATTATCGGAGAAGTTGACGTGGTGTATCAGACGCGCATCCGGCCCCAGCCCATCAGCAGTCTCGGCGCGGCGCAGCAGTTTGCTATTAACTCGGCGGTGTTGCAAAAGATGAAGCCGAATGCGTTGATCCTGCACCCGCTGCCGCGCACGGCGGAACTCGACAGCTCCGTGGATCAGGATCCGCGCGCGCTTTATTTCCGGCAGGCGGTGAATGGTTTGTACGTGCGCATGGCCCTGTTAACCATGTTGCTGGAGTGATCTTTAAAGTGAGGTTGCTATGACGAGCGAAGTCGTAACGGAAGAGCGCTTGCACGCGCGTGATTACATTGAACTGGAGAACGAATTTGGCGCGCATAACTATCACCCGCTGGATGTGATCATTCACCGCGCCGAAGGAGTCTGGTTGTATGACGTCGATGGCAAACGTTATTTGGATTGTCTGGCCGCGTATTCGGCGGTGAACCAGGGTCATTGCCATCCGAAAATTCTGCAAGCCCTTATTGAGCAAGGTCAGAAAGTCACGC
>Ga0335077_10009116_pt1 | contig 12310 bp, 5 predicted proteins | sample Lox_Sample_31_FD_207151 | JGI IMG/M metagenome (GOLD analysis project Ga0335077, IMG submission 207151) | Soil microbial communities from Loxahatchee National Wildlife Refuge, Florida, United States - Lox_Sample_3.1 | ecosystem: Environmental > Terrestrial > Soil > Wetlands | place: USA: Florida...
TGCCCTTTGTTCGCAGCAAGACTCCTTCAAGCCCCTGAAGCGACCCTGACCTAATCCGCACACGACGTCCTAGAGTAAGAAAAGGATGGGGGGCAACCCGCAAGCGTTCGGAGAAGCCACATCGTAGAATCTCCATTTCTTCGTCTGAAAGAGCCGTCGGTAGCCCATTGAACCCCACCAAGCGAGCCACACCTGGAATTTGCAGGACAGTCAAGCGATCACGGAGTGCCAAGCGCACAAACACATACCCGGGAAACAACGGCAACTGCAGGGTCACTCGTCTATCCTTCCACGTTCGCACGGAGGAAAAGGTCGGCAGAAAGTGTTCTACATTCCGCACATCCAATTGCTTTGCGACTCGTTTCTCATGGTTCGCTATAGTGTACGCGGCGTACCAACGAGGTTCGTAGTGCGCTGCGGGCAAGCTACTCACCTCGGCCACGCCCAATCGAGAATAGCTCGGCACATTGACCGCAATCGTCGTCGACCCTGTCGTGTACGTCCCCATGATTCTAGCGGCCCTCGCAACTATCTATAGCTTCGCCCCGTCACTCACAGGGCGTATGTGACCTAACCCGTGTTCCTGCAATTAGTTACTGCAAAAACAAGCTACTTATTCTCTTGCTGTTCCTCTTGGGCCTGATCCCTGGACGATCTCCAGAACATCCAAGGATGATTCCTATTGGAATTAATCCCCGTGCCGTTGCGCGAGAATTTCAGCAGGCGCGACTGCACGGTAGTAAAGACCTCCAATGCAAACTCCTTGCGTGGGTCGGCTGCATCCACCGCATCCCAGCGAGTCTCGCCCACAATCCAGGTCATCGCCAGAACTAGCCCTAGTATCGTTCCGAAGACCAGAATCTCTGTCCGCGGCGGATAAGACTTCTTTGTGGGCACGATAGCTGGGTCCAGAACCTTGACCGTGGGGACCTCTTTTGCTTCCTGTACTTTCGCCAATTCGTATTGTTGTGTCAGAAGTTCGTAGACAGTCTCCTGAATCTTTGTTTGGCGGTACAAATCGGCATACGTCACTCCCAAAATCGGCAGCTTGCGAATCGACGGGAACAGCGGGTTCTCTTCCTTGTGATCACCCGTAGTGCCGGCTGCGCCAATTTCCTCCAGTTTCTTTTGCAACTCGTTAATCCGAGCTACCGTTGCACGCACACGCACGTTGTTGCCCGTATAGATTTGTTGGAGGCCACTCAGTTCAGCCTGAGCGGCGATCAACTGGCCTTGGAGCGTGGCAGCAGCCTCGACCATGGCTCTCCCCTGCGCGGGGATATCAATTGCCGTATTCTTGCTAGCGAAGTCGCTAAACCGGACGGCGGCAGAATCGAGGTCGGCCTTCACCTTCTGCAAGCGTTCTTCAAGGAAAATGCGTTCGCGCCGCGCCGAGGAGGTGCTGACTTGCGAGACCAAGTGGTCGAGTTCGTGCACGTAGGCCTGGGCCATTGCTGCGGCCTTTTTTGGGTCGTGATCGGTTACCGAAATGGAAATGATCCCGCTCTTGCGGTCTTCCGAGATTCCTGTATGTTCCCCAAGGTCCTTTCGCGCGTCCTCGATTTTTGAATCCCCGTACGCTTTCTTCAAGTGGAATTGGTCAATCAGGCGGTCCTGCACAGTCTGACTACCGAGGATACCCATAAAGAGTTCACCGGAGCTCTTCACACCCAGCAGATCTCCGGCAAAGCTTGCCAGTCCTCCGCCGCCACTTCGGCCCGCCATCGCGGCAAGCATACCCAGGCTAGAGCCAGATTGACTGTCCGGAGGCATGAGGCGCGTCACCGACTGATATCGCACCGGAATGACGAAAGCGAGCAACAGACTGGCGGCCATGGAGTAGGCGGCGGCGCGCAACAGGAACCGCCGGCGGTCCCAGAACAGCCGCAAGTAAGGGAGAAGACTCGTTTCATGCTCGGCCTCGGTCGACAGAGAAGTATCGGAAACGCCGTTTTCCTGCCATTCGGCGGCCGTCTCGCGCATCGGAACTCTTCCTGGCGAGCTCAATTTGCATCTCCTGCGTCTGCCAAACTCCCCGTCAAACCATGGGATGAGGACCGAAGTATTTTCTGAGGCTGAAACTGAATCTGCACGGAAGCTGTAACGTTTCTCGTAGGGCCAAGCTGTATGAGCGGATAAAGCCACCGCTCGTACTGCACAATGCCTGTGACACCCACGCCCCTGCGAAACCAGTAATCCGCCCGTGTTCCTACATCGGTCAGTGAGCCTCCACCTGGAACAAACTGCTGGCTGACCTTCTGGTGCCGAAAGTAGAGCTGAACTCGGTTTTTCGCGGAAAACCAATAGTTGGTCCAGGCCTGTGCTCCCTGGCCGTCGCGTCCAATCCAACTGCCTATCAGAATTCCGTCATTGGTGTAACCATTCCGGAATCGCGTGTTAAAGTAGTAGAAGCCACCCCCGATGGCGCCACCCGCAGGTACGTCCGTGTAGACTCCTTCGACACGCAAGTCAAGCCTTGATACTTTGGGAATGTGAGAGAAGTACATCCCCCCGCGGATGGCGGAGCGATCCCAATAGGCAATCGGGGAGAGCTGATCATCAGCGAATGCATCTCCGTAGAACGTCACCCACTTGCGCATCAACGGGAGGCGATACGTCCAATCGAGTCCAGAGCGCCGGTCGCCGGGATCTCTCGGGGTTCCGGGCGTGCCGTTGGAGTGGAAGGCAATCAAGCTATAGCCAAAGTAGCCCCAGGTCAGAGGAACACCGAGACCGCCGATGATCGTCGTCGCGGAGAAACCGAACTCGAAGTTGCGTGTCGGCTTAAACGTAAAGTGCCAGCCGTACAGAAATGGCTGGTCGTGGAGCGGCTGAGAATAGGTTCCCGTAACACTGTCCGCCCCGCCTACGAAGTAGTGCCCCGTGAGTTCCCCAAAGAAAAATTCCCCGCGCCATGGACCGAACAGTCTGGAGAAGAGGGGAAGATTCAGGGGTGCCACGCGACTAATGCGGAACATGTCGATTGGCGCCGCGTTGCCGCTGAAAAGTATCGAACCTCCCTGCCCGGGCCCCCAGTCGAGACTCTGCCTCCCGAAGCTGAGCTGCCAGTTCATGCAGGTGAGCCCAACGTAGGCATCCAGCAGCTGAAATTGATGAATTGCCGGCGTGAGTGTGCCCGGAGCGACTTCCGGCAGACCATCAATGTTTGAAATGAATTGCCGTGCAGCCAATGGCAGGGCGGGCGCAGACGGAGCAGTCTGCAGTTCTGCGCGAACGTAGCTGCTCCAGGGACCTGAGGTGGCATATCCCGAGAAGCCAGTGAGGAAGTTCCAACCTTGTTCGTAGGGCCGCCCATAGTCGTTGATCTCTGTCTGGCCGAAGTGAAAGCCGTCGGTTAGTGGCACCCCAGAAATATTCTCTGTCCGGGCATACACCGACTCCAAACGGGCCTGAGAGACTCCGCGGTCTGCACCACCGCCCAACTCGGGACCAAACTCATTTTGAAGTTGTCTGACGATGTCACTGGCGACCGGTCCCGCCTCGTCCACCCGATCCTGTGCTTCCAAAATCATCTGAGCACAGGCGAGACGCGTCCAGGGCCGCATGCCGGCAAATGCGCTATTGATTACGCCCATAGCCGCGAGGCGATCAATGGCAGGGTAAATCCAGCTGTCCAACGGGACGTATGGTGAACCGATCGCACCCGGCCGTGGATGCCCTTCGTCATAAAAGAGTGTGGCCCGGTTGTCCCAGTTGTCGCCACCGAGTTCCGGGTCGTGATGCTTCGTGTACACCTGGTGAGCTGCCAGCTCGCCAATCAGCGCTCCAATCACAACGTCGGAAGGGAAGTGCTTCTCGGCCCGGACACGCGAATAGCTCACCAGGGATGCTGCACTGTAGGCAAGAATCTTTGACAGCGGCCCTGGGTACTCGTGAGCTATGACGGCAGCGACAGACCAAGCAGCCGCGCTGTGCTCCGAAGGGAAGGAGGTTCCTCCCGACTGGAAGAATTGGCCCGAGCCATCGCCTTGGTATGGCCGATCGCGGCGGAAGGAGTATTTGAACGCTTCGGTCATCACCAAGCTGTGAGCGGCTGCTTCTCCTGCCAGGAATCCCGTCTCTCGCCAGTGTTCGTTGTGGCTGAAGTGGCTAAACACCCACATGCCGCCGGCACTGCCGATGAGGGCCGCCACGCCTGCATTCGAGAAGGTGTTGTAGTGAGAAAGAGTCTTGGGATCGTGCGGCATATGCTTAGTGACGTCCGCATCAGTCACAAAGAGTCCGGCGGTTACTCCGCTCAAAGGTACGAGCCAGCTCGCATCTTCAAACCGGATATTTTTCGGACTGGTCCAGATCTCCTTTTCATCGTCCAGGAAATCCCGCAGGAATCGTGAAGCGGATGATTTTGGAGGCGGCACCGCTGGATAAAGGGAAACCGCAGCGTTTCCGTTCACGTCGCCAGTTTTTGTCGCTTCGTTCATTTCTCCCTTAGCCTTAGTCCCAGCACCTTCACCCGGGCTTTGCGATCGAGCACTTGCCACCAGCCCTAGTCCCCCGACCACTAGCCACAGACTCACCCGTTGGCAAGACCTCCACTTCATGGGTGTACATATGCGACGGTCAAAGCAATTGAGGACGCCACCTGTGCGGCCTGGAGCAGAGCCGTCCAGTTCTTATTGCCGATGTTCAATGCTTTCTCCGGCACCATGACCGTGTCACCAGGGCGTAACGTGGCACTCAGCGGATCACCCGCCCACCATCCCGACTGACTCTTCGCGGAAATGACAGAGCCATCTGCGCGAACAACGAAAATTCCCTTCTTGTCTGCGAGTTGGGTCAGGCCCCCGGCCTGTCCGAGATACCACTTGGCACTCTTCCCGCCGCGGCAGGTGACAGCGGTGGGATTGAACACCTGGCCGTTCACCGTCACGTAGCCAGGTTTCTTTGGAATCACGAGCACGTCGCCATCGCGCAAAGCGATGTCCGCGGTGGTGTTCCGCCATTTCTCAACGGGGTCGTCAATGTGGACCACCAGGCGCCCAACGGGCGGGCTCAATCGCAACTGATCGAGAGTAGCCTGGGTCTGGGAGATGGCTGTGAGCTTGGCATTCTTCTGATCCTGATCCGTTTCGGGCAGCAGTCGGATATTCGCCTGCTGGGCTTCGACGCGTCGCACAAGCTCCGAGTGGGTTTTCTCCTCGGCCTCACGTACAGACTTACGCATCACGACCGCGCCGTACGGATAAGCATCGGCGGTATAACCACCAGCGCGCTGCAGCACACTGCTCAAGCGTTCTCCCGGCTGAATTCCATACGTTCCCGCGTGTTGAAGCTCCCCGCGCACAACTACGGAAGCTCCGAGATCCGTCCAACCCGGAAGTTGGCGGATAGTCAGGACGTCTCCATTCTTCAGCGGCACATCTTCCGCCCCGCTACCGTTTAGAATCGAGGGAAGAGAAACCTCCAGAGTCTCTCCGGGTTTCGAGCCGACGGGGTACCTGGTGAGATCTGCTGTGTTCGTATCCGCACTCCGCTTCAGACCCCCTGCGACCCGGATCAGGTCGTCAACCCGCATGTTTCCAGTCAGGGGGTAGCGCCCAGGCTTGGCAACTTCGCCTTTCACATCCACCGTAGGAGGATCCACCTGTTCCGGATTGCGATGGATGAGAAGGCGATCCCGCGGTTCAAGAAGAATATTTTGCATCGGGTCGCCTTCGAGTGCTTCCCGAAGATTGACGCTCAGGATTTTGGTGTTGCCGTCCGCTTCCGTGCGGAAGAGCTGAGCCGATTGCAGGGAAGCGTCCGGGTTCAATCCGCCTGCCAGGTAGATCGCATCGCGGAGATGTGCCTTTCCGGACGTGACATACTTTCCTGGGACGCGGACTTCGCCGCCAACCCAGACCGTAGGCGCCGGCTCGAAATCGAAGCGGCTGAAGATGCGTACGGTATCCAGGGGTTGGAGCTTCGGCGCGGCTGCAGGATTCGCTAGCGCTGAGGCAAGATCAAAGCTTTGCACGGTCGGCTGAAAATCGGGAGGATTCAAGCGCACGATTTCCGCATAATGTGCGGCGGGTTCCGGCAGCAGATCTTTGTACGAGGAGACCAGGTCGCCGAGTTTCATCTCTGGCCGGTATGAATAACGCCCGGGACGAAGCACGTGGCCTTGAAGATAAATCGTGTCCTGGTTGTAGGGCGCGATTGGAAAAATATGAATGTCATCGCCGTCCTGGACCTGGAAGGACGTCAATTGGGGAGAGTCTCCGGACTCAGCGGTGAGGTCAATGCTGAGCATCGTGCGCTTCTCATGCGCTTCCACGCGTTGGACTTCCACGTGCTTCAGGGCCGCAGCGGGCAAGATTCCTCCGGCCAGATCCAGCACACCTACCAGCGTCTTTTCACCGTTGAGTTCGTAAATGGCCGGCCGCCGGACCATGCCGGTCACTGTGACTTGAGGCCCCAAAGGAGGGACGAGTAATGTGTCGCCGTTTTCCAGTTTCTTGGCGTCGGGTTTCACACCGCGCAGCAAGAGATCGTAAGTGTCAATCTGTTCGATCAAATGTTGGCCTCGATAATGTTTCAGCGCCCGAAGCGAGCCACGAGGCGTCACGCCACCAGCGGATACCAGCGCATTTAAAGCAGTGGAGAGTGAGCTGATGTCATAAGCGCCCGGCTCTCGCACTTCACCTACGACGTACACGCGGACCGTGCGTAGACGTGACACCGAAACATCCGCGGAGGTGTCGCGGAACTGCGTTGAGATGGCATGTTCCACCGCCAGCTGCACTTCACCTAGCGAGTGCCCGCTGACCTGCAAAGGGCCTGCTTCTGGAAGCGTCACCCGGCCTGAGCGGTCCACCGTGCGAACGAGCCGCGTCGATATGGCGCCCCACAGATCAATCGAAAGACTATCACCTGGTCCAACAACGTAATCCGCGCCCACCGGCAAATCCATCGGGATGGCACGCGGATCGCGCAAGCCGTCGCGAAAGATTTCGGCGCCGAACCGTTGAGGTGCGCGATCCCGGGACGTAGCCTGCACGTAGAGGTCGTAAAGAGAGGGAACATCCGCATAAGGGTTAGGGCGGTGAACCATCGTCACGGGTTCGAGCGAGCTTTCGAGGCGCGACCGCATTGTGTGAGTGGAGGAGATTTCCGGGGCCGCTTCCAAGGAAGAAGAAGATGCAGCAACTGCAGCTGATCCCGTGCGCATGTCGGTTGCCGACTCCCGATCCATGGGAACGCCGAGGTTTCCGGTTTGTCCCTGCCCTATAGGTGAATTGCTTAGGGAAGCCGAGGCGAGACTACTTGCCTGCGAGGACTCGGTTCGCCGCGCAAGCGGGTTCGAAACGGCGCTCAGCGATGGTTGCCCTTCAATCATGTCTTCCGGCGCGACCAGGGAAGGGCTTACCTCTGTGCGGAGTATGCGGGGATTTGCAGAGGGCGAAACTCCCTGCTCAGGAACCTCTGGCGGCAGTTCATTCTTTGGAGTGACCGCATTCCGTCGAGTTTGCCCAAGATCCTGAAAAGCGCACTTCCCTGTTTCATCTGCATCACAACCTTTGTCTCTGTCTCTGGCGCGCTCCACGCGGTTTGACTGAAACGCCTCGGTGTCCTCCTGTGCTTCAATCTGCACCAAACGCCGGGCCCGCTCTTTCAAAAGCAGATCCTGCTCTTTCCCCTCCGCGGATTCCGGATTCACCGTGGGCAACAAATAGCCATAGCGTTGCAGGAGGCGCGTCGCCGCTGCGCGAAAGGCCACGTTCGACGCCAAGCGGTCTTTGAGCGCCTGATCCGTCAAATCGTTTTCATTCACAATCTGTCCATTGTCCGTTGCTTCCTTAGCGATGAGCCGTTTCAGTTCTACCCGCAGACCAGGATTACCCAGCAGTACCAACTCAATTTCCAACGGGGAAGCTGCGACGCGATTGGAATTGTCCTTGGCCAGTTCAGAGAATCCAGGCCGCTGGCCGGCCGGCACATCCTGGGACACTGGTTGCGATTCCATGCCGGTCCTCTGTGGAATTTGTGAAGATTGTTGAGCCGGTGCGTATATCGCAAGCCACAGCAGTACAGTAGCACCGGCGCAGAAACGTCCAAGAGAAAAAACTGAGATCGATGGTTTCATGACGGTGCCCCTGGGAGTGCGGCCTTACTTCGCACCGCAGCCAAAATCGCTTCTTCTGACGACTCCAGCACGCTCGAGTGGATGTTGTAGGATGCCCAATAGACGACGCTTCGATTCGAGTGTGATCCGACCGCAATGATGTTCACTTCGGGATGCAGTCGAAGGACAACGTCACACACCAGGGGCCGGCGATCCGGATCGTCCATTCCAATGAAGAGAAAATCGGGGTGAGTCTGCTGCACCCGAGGAAGAATTTCGCTTTCTTCCTGGACCTCCCCCACAATCTCAATATCTGGCTGATCCGCAAATGCAGCAATGATGATCTCGCGCATCAGCTTCAGACGGTCCGCCACGAGAACCCGAATGTGCCGCTCCATGGCATCCTCCTGACTTATATGGTCTGCTAGTATCTGCGCTTGGGCGAAAATAATGTAGGCGCAATCAAGGATCAATTTGCAGCCCATTAGGAACTGTCGCGAGGCGATCTCGGATTGGCACTATCAAGAATCGAGGTAGAGCTAAGCAGAGACCTACGGAGTACTAGTGGAGTGCCAACGCCGGAAATCTTGACAGTCGAGAGGCACTTCGTAAGGATTGCCGTCGCGTGCCACTTTTTATGCGTGATCTTTTCGAGTTTTAAATTCAAGATGGCAATGCATTTACTTTGCGAGGGAATAGTTGACATGGAACGTAACCACGCATAAACTGTGCCTCGAGACGGCAGGGGTCACTTCAATCTGCATTACTGGATTCCGTATGCTTATAGGGAATATCGGCAAGCAGCGAGGCCCGTCGTTTCGCGTGAGTGTTCATCTCCTGACAGAGAACCGCCTGTTGCGCGATTCATTGGCGCGACTTCTCTCAAAGAAAGCGAGCATCTGCGTGGCTGGGGTGAGTGCCAGCCTGGAGGCTGCTTCTCAAGAAATCGCGGCCTCTCGCGCGGAGATCGTGCTGACGGACTGCCTGATCACCACGCGAGACACATGCCTCCTCCGCAGGCTTTTTGATCAGGATCCCACGGTCAGGATTGTGCTGTTCGGAATGGAAGAAAGGCCGGAGGCATTCCTGAAGGCCGCCTATCTTGGCGTGGCCGGCTACGTGTTGAAGGACGCTTCCGCCTCTGAAATCACTGCTGCCGTGGCCGCGGTCGCCCTGGGAGAAGCGGTCTTCCCACCCAAACTTTGCATGAGACTCATTGAGCATTTGGCTCAACAATCCTGCAGGGGAACCCTGATCGAGGAGCAGGAGGGCACTAGCAAGCTTTCGCTCACTCATAGACAGCTTGAGCTCGTCAGCCTGGTTGCGAAAGGGCTCTCCAATAAAGAGATCGCGGCTAATCTGCACCTTTCGGAGTTCACAGTAAAGAATCATATGCGCCGCATCATGAAGCAGGTCGATGCCCAGGATCGCTACGAAGCGGTCGACGTCATTCGATCGAGCGGCGCTCTTCCAAGTGCCTGAACTATCCGAGGAAGCCAGAAACCCTGCGGACGGAGGGGTGGTCAGGTACTCTTGCCGATTTTGAACGGGCTGGTCGGCCAGGTGGTATTTCTGAACAGCCTTCGCCAGACCGCAGTTTACCCTTGCCTTTTCTTTGCTATTCAGACTGAAAACTCAAGGCTGACAACTTTGCACGGGTCGTCCACCCCACACGCTTCCTCAGCCGAGGTGCGTTCATAACTTGGCCTCGGCGCCCCGATGAAGGATTGACACCTCAGGGATGATTTGTCAGCATCTCACCCTGAGTTTGCAGCTCCGCCGGCCGGCGGCGAACCTTCCAGGTTGCTTCCGGATCGCAGGCGCCTCAGTTTTCTCGGATATACAGGTCACGCGACGTGAAAAAGCTCGGCAAATTCGAGATCATAAGCAAGGTTGGCCAAGGCGCGATGGGCGTGGTGTACAAGGCGCGCGACCCACTCATCGATCGCACCGTGGCCTTGAAAACTCTGAACACAGGGGCATTTGAAGACGCCAATCTCCTTAGGAGGTTTTATTCGGAGGCACGCTCCGCCGGCAACCTGAGGCATCCCAATATTGTCACCATCTATGAGCTGGGGCACGAAGGCGACATGCCGTTCATCGCCATGCAATTCCTGAATGGCGAGAGCTTAGATAAGGTCATTGACAGACTTCCGAACTTGCCGCTTTCCCAGAAAGTGGGGTTCATTGTTTATACGTGCCGCGCCCTCGATTATGCGCACAAGCAAAATCCTCCGGTAATCCATCGGGACATCAAACCTGGAAATGTGATGGTGGGTCCGGATGGTAGCGTGATTGTGGTGGATTTCGGCATCGCGCGGCTTGGCGAGACTTCGATTTCCCAGTCCTCTGGAGTGTTGATCGGCACCCTTGGCTACATGTCTCCCCAATTGTTTCAAGGGGGGATTGCGGACGCGAGATCCGACATCTGGGCCGCCGGCGTCATGTTTTACGAGCTTCTTGCCTATCGCCGGCCATTCCGGGGCGAGAACGCGGCTGCCCTGATGTCCAATGTTGTCCTTGAAGAGCCTCGTCCCATCACGGAGGCCGCTCCCGGTACCCCCGAAGACATCGAGAAGATTCTCGCCCGCATGCTGGCTAAGAATGTCGAGGAGCGCTACCAAAGCATGGAGGAAGTCCTGATGGACCTGGAGCCGGTGTGGAAGCGATTGCTCCAGGCGGACATCTCGATCCTGTTGGAGAACAGCGCGCGCCTTCTGAATGAGGGGGATCTGCTGGCTGCAAAATCGGAGATCGTTCAGATCCTGAATTGGGACTCGACCAACTCCCAGGCCAAGCGCGTCTCCGATTTGATCAACTCGGAACTTCGCAAGCAGAAACTTTACCCGCAACTGAAGACGCACGTGGAAAATGCCCAGAAACTGCTGGCGGAGGGCCACAATGAAGAAGCCCGATCGGAAGCCCAACTGGCGTTGAAACTGGATTCTTCCTATCAGCCGGCGGTCGAAATTGTGCACCAGGCACAAGCAGCTTTGGAGCGGTCTCGGGAGATCAGGCAAGCACTTCAGGCATCCAAAGGACTTTTGGCGGAAGGGGCCCTCACGGAGGCGGAGACGCAGCTCGACAAGGCACTTGCTCTTGATCCCGGCAACGAGGCCGCTCGAGACCATCTCAAACTGCTTCGGGAAGAGCGCGCGCGGCGCGAACTCCGGAAGCAGCGCGACACTCTTCTTCAGCGCGCTCGAACGTTTTGGACGAATCTCCAATACGAGGATTGCATCAATCTCCTGCTCTCTTTGGACAAGCAATTCCCCGACGATCCTGAGATTCTCAAGTTCCTGGACGCCGCGCGACAGGATCAGGCAGAGCAGCGGCGCCAGGCTCTTCTTGTCGACATTCGCAACCAACTCAGCACGGAGCAATTTGAAGCTGCCTTGAAGTCACTCGACGAGTTTCTCGTGCAGTTCCCCTCCGACGCGACCGCGAACAGCCTTCGATCGCATGCGCTCCACGGCCGGGATCAGCAGCTGCGCGAGCAGCGGGTCAGCGAGGGCAAAGCTCATCTGCGGGCCTTGCTTCAGCAGAAGGAATATGAAGAAACGATCACTCGGGCGAAAGAGCTGCAGAGCGAATTTCCGTGGGACTTTGAGCTGGCCGAGCTGCTTGTTTTGGCTCGTAGCGAGCAGTCCCGCATTGAGCAGCAACGCCGCCTGGAGCAGTTGACCGGGCAGATTCAGGAAATGATGAAGAGCGGGCGCTTTGGGGAAGCGATACTGACGGCGGAAACCGGGTTGTCCGAGTTTCCGGATAATGCTGAGCTCCTCAGTGTTGCCGAACGCGCAAAGAACGAACAAGCCGAAAAGACGAAACAGGAGCTGATCAAACGGCGCCTTCGCGAGGTCGAGAGGATGCTCAAGCACCATCAGCTGACCGACGCGATTGATCTCGCGCGCCAGACCATCACCACGCTCGGACCGGATTCCAGGCTGGCCGATATGCTTCTCAAGGCGGAGAAGGAACTGGAATTCCGGGAGCAAAAGAAACAGCGGCAATCCGAGACCGTCCAGACCGCGCGCGCCCTCCTGGACGATAGAAAGCTCACTGACGCAGCCTTGCTGCTCAAGGACGCTATCGAAACTAGGCTTTTCTCGTCGGAGGACCCCCGAATCAAAGCCCTTTTTGAGGAAATTGGCGCAAGAAGGTGTCCGCCAACGGCCCCTGGCATTCCTGAACCCAAAGTCCCCGCGGCCACCATGGTCTCTGAGATAACTCTTGTCCCACACG
>Ga0335077_10009117_pt1 | contig 12309 bp, 8 predicted proteins | sample Lox_Sample_31_FD_207151 | JGI IMG/M metagenome (GOLD analysis project Ga0335077, IMG submission 207151) | Soil microbial communities from Loxahatchee National Wildlife Refuge, Florida, United States - Lox_Sample_3.1 | ecosystem: Environmental > Terrestrial > Soil > Wetlands | place: USA: Florida...
GTCTTCCTCTACTACACCAACGACATGACCATGAAGGAAATCGGCGACGTGCTTGGCGTCAATGAAAGCCGCGTTTCCCAGATTCACAAGATCGCCCTCAAAAAGATGGCCACCGTGCTCGAAGGCGAAGGCATTCATTCGTCACAGGTGCTGTGATCCGTGGGGCAGGTTCCCGACCTGCCCCGAAACCCGCTTCTCGAAAGGCGGGAGTCTTCCAGGACGGCTTCGGCGTTATCATCTAGGGCAGCTATGAAACAGATCGTGGCGGCCGCGGCCGTGTATGCGTGTGTGCTGCTTGGGCAGGAAACGCGTCCCAGGAACACCTATCATTCCAGCGGAGGCGCTGCCCGGCCTGTCCTCATATCACCCGAGGTGCGTTCCGACCGAACGATCGTCTTTCGCTTGAGGGCGCCCGAGGCCGCGCGGGTCACTCTCTCATTCGCCGGGTTGAAGCTCATGAACAAAGACGACAACGGCGTGTGGATCGCTACCGTCGGCCCGGTGGAACCGGAGATTTATCAATACAACTTTGTAGTGGACGGAGTGCGGATCCTGGATCCCGGAAACCCTCACTTGAAGAACGGCCGTGCCCTCGATGCCAGCATCGTAGAGGTCCCGGGCAATCCGCCGCGCTTCGACGAAGTGCAGGCGGTGCCCCACGGTGCGCTACACATCCACACGTATCTTTCCACGCCTCTGAAGACGCTGCGCAGACTCTACGTATACACGCCGCCGCAGTACGATCTCGAGACCAACCGCCGGTTCCCGGTTCTTTATTTGCGCCACGGCAGCGGAGATACCGAAGAGAACTGGAGCAGCACCGGCCGCGCTGGCGTGATTCTGGACAACCTGATCGCGCAACATAAGGCCGTGCCCATGCTGATCGTGATGCCTAACGGCGATACGGATGGCAGTTGGGCGGGCGGGAGCTCGCCCGAAGGAATCGAATTGCTCAGCCAGGAGCTGCTCAACGACATCATTCCGATGATCGACCGAACATACCGCGTGGCGCGAGGCCGCGAGAATCGTGGCATCACCGGCCTCTCCATGGGGGGCGGCCAGGCTTTCACCATCGGGCTGAAACACATGGATCTGTTCGCGTGGGTAGGAGAATTCAGCTCGGGGCTGGTCAGCGACAGGGAGTTCCACCTGGAACAGCACCTGCCTGGATTCCTGGACCACCCCGAGGACGTGAACCGGAAACTGAAGCTCCTGTTTTTGAGCTGCGGCACCGAGGATCCGCGGTACGTCGGACAACTCGACCTCGCCGACAAACTGAAGCAGCACAACATCCGCTATGTCTGGTATCCCACCCCGGGTGTGCACGAATGGAAGGTCTGGCGGCACGCGCTTGCCGAGTTCGCCCAGCAGGTTTTTCAGGAGGCACGCTGATGCAACGAGCCGTCTCTTTCCTCGCCGTTTCGATTTGCGGCATGCTGACAACCTCCGCTTCAGCCCAGGCACAGCGGCGCGAACCGCCGCTAAGCGACAGAGTGCAGTCTCCCGAGGTGTCGTCCGACCACCGCGTCACCTTCCGCGTCTTCGCGCCCAAAGCCTCCGAAGTGACCCTCAGCGGCGACTGGCTCGGCACTGCGCCGCCGCCCAAGTTGATCAAGGACGAACACGGCGTGTGGAGCGTCACGCTCGGCCCATTGGAGCCGAGTATCTATATCTATTCCTTCAATGTCGATGGCATGGCCATACCCGACCCGGTCAACCCGCGGATCAAGCTGCGCGCTCGCACGTCGGCCAGCCTGGTGGAGATCAGGGACGATACCCCGGCCTTCTGGGAGCCGCGCGACGTGCCGCATGGGCCAGTGGAGATCAACTGGGAAAAATCCAAAGTCATCGGCGGCGAGACGCGAGCGATATGGATCTACACACCGCCGGAGTACGCCAGGACCACGCGCCGCTATCCCGTCCTCTATCTGCTACACGGCTCCAACGACACGGCTGCCGGCTGGACTATGGCGGGCAACGCAAACTTCGTGATGGACAACCTCCTGGCCGACGGGAAGGCCATGCCCATGATCGTCGTAATGCCGTTCGGTCACGCCACACCGTTCGGCGTTCCGGTAGCCCAGGGAGGAGTGACCAACGACGCGCTGTTCGAGGACTACCTGCTGAAAGACGTGATCCCGACGGTGGAAACGCGCTATCGCGTCTCGCCGGGTCGCGAAAACCGCGCCATCGCTGGGCTTTCGATGGGCGGCGGCCAATCACTGCGGATTGGACTGGGCCACCTGGACCTGTTTAGTGCTGTCGCCTCGTTCTCGGGCGCAGTGCCAGCCGATTTCGAAACGCGATTCGCGGCCGTGCTCGACAACGCCAAAGAGACTAACGCCAAAATCAAGACCTTCTGGATCGGCTGCGGACGCCAGGATTCCCTGTTTGACCGCTCGAAGAATCTCGCAGAGTTGTTGGACCGGCATCAGGTGCGACATATCTTTCACGCTACCGACGGCGTCCACAACTACACGGTGTGGCGGAAATATCTGGCAGAGTACGTGCCGCTGCTGTTCCGTTGACCGGATCTATTCCCTATCGCCCGGCGAACCGGGCGCGAACCGTGTACAGCGAGCTTCGTGCCGGAATGAAGAGGGTCTTGCGGTCCTTGTCCCCGAACACCAGTTGCGTGGGCCTCTCCGGCACCTCGATGCAATCGATCAGCTTCCCCGACGGATCGTACACCCAGATCTGCCCGGCGGCGATGTAGACGTTGCCCTTCTCGTCCACTGCCACTGCTTCGCCGCCCTGGTTAGCGAATACCTTGAGGTCGGTCAAAGCGCCCTCAGGCGTGACCGTCGCCTGATAGGTCGTGATCTCGGCCTCGCTGGTAATGTAGACCGGTTTGCCGGGCGCCGCCGCGGCGAGTCCGAAGCCGCGCAGCAGCGGGCTGCTCTTCACGCCCCAACTCATCGCGCCAGTCGCGAAGTCCTGGCCGGCGGGGATAAACGAAGTGCCGTCGGGCGAAACGTACTGCCGATACGGCTGGCCGAGCGCTTGCGGATTGGCGCGCCAGTCACTGACCGGGAGCCACGGGATCATGCCGGCGCGCGGCGAAACGGGCTGAGCCGTCAGGACCGTGATCTCGCCTTCGGGAGATCCGGGCCGGAATGAGTATACCGTCCCGGACCCGGCGTACGACACGACCATCAGGTTGCCCGCCTTGTCGAATGCCAGGTTAACAGGATCGAGCGGCGCATCGCGGACCGTCGAGAGCTGCCGAGCCTCCGCGGACCACTTGTAGATCTTTTGCCAGTGCGCGTCCACAAAATAGAAGTCGCCGGCCGGGTCCACCGCGCCGCCCGAGATGTTGTAGAACCCGCCCGCCAGTTTCTCGACCGTGGCGCCGGCAGCCAGTACATCCGAAGCATGGCTGTGCCGCACTGCCGGCACATTGCCGGTCAGTGTCAGCCACGCGAACTCGCGCTGACGGACTTGGGCGCCGTGAGTCTGATCGTAGATCGTACTGTCGAAGGACACCTTGCTGTTGCTGTAGCAGTGAATGTTGCGGAACCGGATGTCCTTCGAGTTTGTGACCTTCACAGCGTACGGAAAAGGCTGGAACATGCTGATGACCCGGTAAATGTGAAAGTTCGCGATGATGATGTGGCTCGAACCCTCGATTTCGAGCGGCAACGCGAAGCCGCCTTCTCCCCGTTCCTCCTCGGTTTGCAGCGCGTAGAGCCGCCAGTTCGACACGTTGCGCAACTGCACCTCGTGCCGAACGTGGTGCTCGCTCGACATCTGATAGACCCGACCTTCGGTGGACGTATTCGAAACCAGCATCCCGGCTTGCGCGAACGTGCTCGGTGTCCAGATGTCGAAGAAGGTTCCGCCGCCGCCATCCGTAACCCAGAGGCTCGGATATTGACTGTCCCAGCGGCGGTTGACGTCCGGATCGGCTGTGTGCGTGTTGTTATACGGATTCTCGCGGCCGCCTTCGATACGCGAAGTGCCGTGCCCGCCGAGGAAGCGGACATCGTTCATCATCGACCCCGCTCCCGCCATCCACTTCGCTGCCACCGCGCGAGGGTTGATGCCGTTGGTGTAGAGTCCGACACCGATCACGATGTTGCTGCCGCCCCGGGGCGCTTCGATCATCGCCTTCGGCCCACCCACGCCCTGGAACGCGGGCGTCCCGTCGCGCAGAATCAGTTGCGTGGTGCTCGGATGCAGCCCGATCAGAACGGTATCGGGCTTCAGCACGACAGTGTCGCTGAGGATGTATTTGCCCGATGGCAGGTAGATCGCCCGGTGTCCGGCCACAGCCTGGCGGAAGACCCCTGTGTCGTCGGTCGAACCATCGCCCTTGGCGCCCAGCGTCCGGACATTCACCCACGTGTCGCACGGCGGCAACGCGGGAAGATCGCTCGCGACGAGCGGCGGCAGTACGGTGAGCGGCGAGGCGTCGAACGCGTCGACGAATACCGCTGGGAAAGGTACGACACCGTGCTTATCGGGCCCGATCGAGTACCCCTGCGGTGCAATGGGACCCGCATCCACGAGATGCAGCCCGTGCCCGAATGCTTTGACCTGGTAAACTTCGCCAGGAGCCGCGAATTTCTTCCCGCTCTCGCGAAGCACCGCAAACACCGGCACGCGCCGGCACACCGCGTCCTCGAAATTGATCTCCGTCCGCGGATTATTTTCCAGGCTGACGATCACGGCGGGACCGGAGATGTCCTCGAACCGGCCGTCCTTCACCCACAGCTCATCGTGCGACTTCTCCTCGATCGCGATGGCGGTCGGAACATTGCGGAAGCTCGGGCGAATCAAGGTCAACCCCGCTGCGCGCTCGCGAATCGCGGCCTCCCGCTGCCCGTCGAAGCTGGCATCCACCGCCGTGAACTGCCATCCCGGCGAAGGCGTTCCGGTCCAGATGCCGTATCGTCCGCCGTGGAAGGCCACGTCCTCCATCACGTTGCCGGTCTCGTGCACGCTCGCGAGTCCCGAGCCAATGCGGAAATCCATGTGGGCGAGGAAGCAGTGCTGCGCGTACTTGCCGCGCACTCCGACCGCGCCCGCGTTGCCCGCCAGGATTTCGAGGTCGATGTTGCTCATCCCGGAATAGAAGGTGCCCGCGCCGGCATCCTGCGGCCTGCCGCCCGCCCCGCCGCGCCGGCCCGCGAAGAAGACCATGTAGTTTTCATGGTCCGGATCCTGGTAGCCGGGCGTGCTCTCGCCGAGCACGAACACCGGCCGCCGCGCGCCGTACCCGATCAGCCGAATCGCCGGCCAGACGTTCAGCGTCTTCGTCAGCCGGTAGCGGCCTTCGGGTACAAACACGATGCCTTCGCCCTGCACCTGGTCGATGGCTTTCTGGATGGCGTCGCTATCGTCCGCCGTTCCGTCGCCGTGGACGGGAAAACTCTCCTTCGTCAGGTAGACCGCTTTGGAATCGTCCAGCCGGATCGTGTAGTAAGAGGCTGCCGCCGCGGGAAGCGCCGTAACCGCGAGCAGCGCTGGGAGCGCCGTCCAGAACTGTCTTCGCATCAGGTCTGAACTGACCTTATCACGCGTCAACCACTATGTCTTTCACGACGTTCCCCGCCACGTCCGTCAGACGGTAATCGCGGCCTGCGTGGCGGAAGGTGAGCTTGGTGTGATCGAAGCCCAGGCAGTGCAGAATGGTCGCGTGGAAATCGTGGACGTGGCACTCGTTCTCCACCGCGCGGAAGCCGAAATCGTCGGTTTTGCCGTAGGCCACGCCGCCCTTGACGCCGCCGCCCGCCAGCCAGCTCGAAAACGCCCGGTTGTAATGGCCGCGGCCCATGGTGCCCTCCGGTCCCGGCGAGCGCCCGAACTCGGTGGTGAACACCACCAGGGTGTCCTTCAACAGGCCGCGCCCCTTCAGGTCGGCAAGGAGCCCCGCGATCGGTTTGTCGATCTTCTTGGCCAGCGGGCCGTGCGTGTGGATGTCGCCGTGCGCATCCCAGTTGTTGCTGCTTCCAACGTCGATCAGCTCCACGAAGCGCACGCCCTGTTCGATCATGCGCCGCGCCACCAGGCACTGCCAGCCGAATCCGGTCGTGGCGCCGCGCTCCATGCCGTAAAGCTGCAGCGTGGCGTCGGTCTCCTTGCTCAGGTCGAGCACCTGCGGCATGGTCATCTGCATGCCGAATGCGGTTTCGTAGCTTTTGATCCGTGCGTCGAGCATCGGGTCGCCGGGGTGCGCGCGCTCATGCTTGAGGTTGAAGCGGTCGAGCAGGCTGAGCTCCAGCTTCTGCATCTCGGCCGACGGCGCGCGGCGGTTGAGATCCGGCACCGGCTCCGGGCCGCTCACGATGCGCGTGCCCGAGTAGACGCCCGGCAGAAAATCGCTGGACCACACCTGGCTGCCGCAATACGGCATCTCCGGCGCCAGCACCACGTAGCACGGCAGGTTCTGATTCTCGGTGCCGAGCCCGTAGGTCACCCACGACCCCACGCTGGGCCGCTTGAAGGTCACGCTGCCCGTGTGAATGCCGAGCGTCGCCTGGAAGTGGTCGTTGTGATCGCCACGCATGGTGCGGATCAGGCAGAGATCGTCGGCACATTCGGCGATGTTCGGAAACAGCTCGGTGATTTCGATGCCGCTTTGTCCGCGCGGCTTGGCTTCCCACGGAGAGCCCATCACTTTGCGGCCGTTCTCGGCGGTCTTTCCGTCGCGCTGGTATTCGGCCAGCCTGGGCTTGGGGTCGAACGAATCCACGTGCGACATGCCGCCGCTGAGGTAAATGAAGATCACGCGCTTTGCCGTGCCCGGGAAATGCGGAGCCTTGGGAGCCAGCGGCGAGGCTTCCGCGGCAAGCAGGTCGTTCAACACGGCGGGAAACAGGCCCGACCCCAACAACAAGGAGCGGACCATCTGGCGGCGGCTGCAATCACAGGGCATAGTCAATCCAAGGTCACGAATTCGTTGGCGCTCATCAGCACGCGCATCAGCGCGGCCAGGGCTTCGCGGGTCTTGCGGTCTTCCGGCACCGCGGTCCCCCCGAGCGACGCGCGCGCCTGCGCGAGGAACTGGCGGCAATCGCGGATTTCGTCCAGCGACGGCCCGTGGCCGTACAGCAGCCGGTAGGCGTAGGTCAGCCGATCGAGCTCGGCGCCGTACGCCATGCCCACACGAACAGCCAGCGCATCGGCCTGGGCGTGGAAGAACGGGTCGTTCATGGTGTAGAGCGCCTGGAGCGCGGTGGTGGTCACGGGCCTGACGCCAGTGACCGCGTTCGGATCGGGGCCGTCGAACAGGTCGAGGAACGGCTGGCGGCGGATGCGCTGCTGCATCAGGTAGACGCTGCGCTTGTTGGTGGCGAAATCCGAGTCCCTGGCGATGAACGGCTGGTGCTGGGTGTACCGCCAGGTCATCTCGGGCGCGAACGGGAACTCGCCGCCGGGCGCGGGATCGAGATTGCCGCTGACGAAGAGCAGGCTGTCGCGGATCTCTTCGGCATCCAGGCGCCGGCGGTTGAAGCGCCACAAATACTGGTTCTTGGAGTCCTTCAGAGCGCTCTTCGCTTCGTACGCGCTGGACATCTGGTACGCACGCGAGAGCAGAATAATCCGGTGCAGTTTCTTGATGCTCCAGCCGGATTCGATGAAGCGGCTGGTCAGGTAATCGAGCAGCTCGGGATTGGACGGTGGCTCGCCGCGCGCGCCGAAATCGTCGGGCGTGGCCACGACGCCCTGGCCGAAGTGCCAACCCCAGACGCGGTTCACGATCACGCGCGCGGTCAGCGGATTCCTCGGGTCGGTGATCCATGCGGCGAGTTCGAGGCGCCCGCTGCCGGTCTCTTCCGGCGGAACCTTCAGGCCGCCCAGGATGGTGAGGAAGCCGCGCGGGACTTCCGCGCCGAGAGCGGCGGGCTCGCCGCGCACCATGATCTTCGCGTCGGCCGGCTTGCCTTCGCTCACGGCGTAGGCCTTCTGGACATATGGGTATTGGTTGGAGAGCCGCCGCAGGGTGGTCTGGTTCTCCGCCTCGGCCCTGCGCTTCTCGTCCTCGCTCGCAAACTTGATCTTGTTGGCCTTGATGTCCTCGATGCGGTTGTCGAGCCCCGAGAGCTGCGTCTCGAACCGCTTCAGCTTTTCGGCCTCCGCCGGATTCAGCGCGGCGAACCCGTAAGTGTGCGGGTAGATCTCGGTGCCGGCGTGTGGATAATTGGTGCTCCTGAAGATGCCGTACAACGCATAGTAATCGCTGCTCGGCACAGGATCGAACTTGTGGTCGTGGCAGCGCGCGCAGGCGACCGTCACGCCGAGAATGCCCTTGCCGAGGTTGTCGATGGTGTCGTCGATAGTCAGGTGGAATTCCTGGATGCGCGAGCCGAAGCGGCGCGAATTGGCGAGGTAGCCGGTGGCGATGATCTTCTGTTGCCACTCTTCCTTATCTTCTTCGAGCAGCCCGTCGCGCGCGGCGATGATGTCGCCCGCGATCTGGTCGCGCAGAAACTGATCGTAAGGCTGGTCCTTGTTGAATGCTGCGATCACCCAGTTGCGGTATCGATACATCGAGGGAACGGGAAAGTCCGAGTTGTCGCCGGAGGTATCGGCGTAGCGGACCACGTCCAGCCAATGACGCCCCCAGCGCTCCCCGTATTGTTGCGAGGCGAGCAGTCGGTCGACTACCTTCTCGAATGCTCTGGGTGAGGTGTCCTTGAGGAACGCGTCGACCTCGTCGGGAGTTGGCGGAAGGCCGGTGAGGTCATAGGTAGCGCGGCGGAGCAGTGTGAGCTTCGAAGCGCGCGGCTGAGGCGTCAGAGCTTCCTGGTCCAGCCGGGTTTTGACAAAGGCATCGACGGGAGACGACCACTCAGGTGAAGTAACCTGCGGCGGCTTCGGATCCTGCACCCGCCGGAAGGACCAGTGCTGCCGCGCTTTCTCCCAATCCATGAATGAGGTCGGGCCGGCCGTGCCATCGGTCCGTGGATCGGGCGCGCCCATTTGAATCCACTTCGCGATGTGCTCGATCTCGTCCTGGGCGAGTTTCCTGCCCGGAGGCATCTTGAGATCGGGCCTGCTGCCGAGCACCGCGCCCAACAGCACGCTTTGCTCCGGCTTCCCCGGGATGATTACACGAAGCGTGCCCTCGCGCGTATCGAGGCGCAGTCCCGCCATCGGTTTGTCGAGTTTGGCGCTATGGCACTGGTAGCAGTTGGCGGCAAAGAGGGGACGAATGTGGGTCTCGAAATACGCGACGCCCTCTGGAGCGGGCGTGGGCTGCGCCCACAGAACAGCGGGCAACAGACAAAGGACAAATGTACGCATTCCCCTCCGGCGTGCTGCATACAGTATATCCCCGGCGGGCTGAAGCCCTCCAGCATTACGCGCCGGCTTTGGCCACACCCATCACGGGCTCGAGTGCCGCGAGCACGAAACTGGCCTCACCCTTCATCGGGATGAACTGATACGTCTCGTGCACCCCGGTCTGCGGAACGGAATTCGGACCGGAGTGTGTCGTGACAATGGCATCCGTACCGAATGACCTGTGGTCGCCGACGGCTGTCAGGGTAATCGCCGGGATCAGAACGCTGAACGAAGTTGAGCCCGAGTCGATGGTAAGGTTAATCGTCACGGTAACCAAGGTGCCGATCTCGCTGTTTAGCGTGCGGATTTGTGACCCACTGAAGTGTCGCGTCGGACCGGTCCCCAGCGTGAGGTTCAGGACCGGCTGGCCGATAAAGCTGGTAGTCTCGTAATCGACCTTGGTTTTTCCGTCGCTGCTTTGCAGGAGGAATCGATTCGGTTGAAGGTTCGCCATATCGAAGTCCTTTCGGGCCTACTCTACCCTCACGAGGATTGTAGGTCAATTACTAAATGGATCTTCAGTCTGTAACCAGACGCCTGAATGATCGAAAAGACACATCACTAACCCCGCTGAACGATACGAAACGCTTCGCGGATCAAGGCGCCTAACTGCTCGTCATCCACCTTTGCCAGTTCTACTCCCACCCAGCCGGACACACCCACGTATGGTGGCCGGAAATACGTATCCGGCGCCTCTTCGATCAGCGCCGCCTGCACACCCGGAGCCGCCGGAAGCCATGCGGCCACGTGCCCGTCGGCATGGTGATTGTCGACGAACATGGCGAACACGCGCTTCGGCGTGAAAAACGTCGGCGCGCCGTGAGACAACTTCTCGGTGATTCCTGGAATGGAGAAGCAGATCTTGCGCACGCGGCCGAGTTGCCTTCCCTTGTCGAGCTTCGGGGCCGGGCCGGTCCTCGGGCCAGCCTTCTTCTTTGCCATTCCATCATTTTCCACCTTAAAGTTAATGTTGTCCGCGGCCGATATGTGAGCATGCAGCAACGGAGCGAGCCGCGCTACGCAGCCGACCAGGCGGTTTGGATCACGGTCTTCGGTAAGGTGGAAACCCGAATTCTCGGGTGTATTCGCAACGCTTCCGGCCGGGGGCTGGGCCTGGAAGTCGGAGAGCCTATCGCCCCAGGTACTCCCCTGAAGGTCGAAATACCGGACGGATTCCTTCTGGGCGAGGTCATCTACTGTCATTCACGGGACAGCCGCTTCTACCTCGGAGTGGAATTGGAGCAGGCGCTTTATGGCTTGGCCGAACTGGCCCGACTAATGAACGAGTCCCCAGAGCCGGCACACCCACGAGAAAGCCGCGCTTAGTAAAATATTCAGAGCGTGGCTCAGAGTTCGACCGCTCCCCAGAAATTCAGTGCCGCCCTGGATGCATTGATCGCGTCCGTAAAGCGCGATCGCTCGATCCTCGCCGCGATCCTGTGCGGCAGCCTCTCGCACGATACCGTATGGGACAAGTCCGATATCGACCTCGTGCTCGTCACCATTGATGATAAAAAGCCGGCCGATGAGGGCCTCGCGCTGTTCGCGGACGGCATCAACGTCCACGCCATGATGATGCCGCGGGCGGAGTTCCGCAGGACCGTGGAAGGCTCCATCCGCAATGGCTTTGCCCACTCGTTCCTGGCCAAGGGCCGCCTGCTTTACACGCACGATGAGACCATCGCCGCACTGTGCGAACAGCTCCACGTGATCGGCGAGCGCGATCTGCAAGTGCAGCTTCTGAATGCGGCCGGCGGCGCGCTGCCGGCGGTCTACAAGGCGCACAAGTGGCTCCGCACGCGCGGCGATCTCGAGTACACGGCGCTCTGGATTCTCTGGGCCGCCAATGGGCTGGCGAAGATCGAGGTGCTGAGCGCGCGCCTGCTAGCCGATCGTGAGGTGCTGCCGCAGGCGATGAAGCTGAATCCGGAGTTCTTCAAAATCATCTACAGCGACCTGCTGAATACGAAGAAGACCGTGAAGAGCGTGCAGGCGGCCCTGTCGGCGATCGACGATTACCTGGCGCGGCGCTCGCCCGAGCTGTTCGGCAGTGTGATCGACTACCTGCGCGAAGTGGGCGAGGCGCGCTCGGCCACTGAGATCGACGATCACTTCCGGCGCAACTACGGCATCGGGAGCGTGATCGGGGTGTGCGAATACCTCTCCGACCAGGGGCTGATCGGCAAGACCGGTCTGCCCGTTCGGCTGACCAGGAGGAGCAGCGTCAACGTGGAGGAACTGGCATTTTTCCATTCCAGTGAGGCACCCGATGAGTGGTAAAGCCCTCGCCACGCCCAGGCCCGCGCCGCGGAGCACCATCGCGATTCAGGGCGCACGCGTCCACAACCTGAAGAACATCTCGCTCGAGTTGCCGCGCGACAAGCTGATCGTGGTCACGGGCCTCTCAGGATCGGGCAAGTCGAGCCTCGCGTTCGACACCATCTACGCCGAAGGCCAGCGGCGCTACCTGGAATCGCTTTCGAGCTTCGCCAAGCGGTTCGTCTCGCAGGTGGCCAAGCCCGATGTCGATTTCGTCTTCGGCCTCTCGCCCGTGATCTCGATCGAGCAGAAGACCATCGGGAGCAACCCGCGCTCCACCGTCGGCACCATGACCGACATTGCGAGTTACCTGAACCTGCTGTTTGCCACCATCGCCGAGCCGCATTGCCCTCGCACCGGCGAGCCGGTACCGAGCCAGACACCGAACCAGATCCTCGAGGCGATCCTCTCGCTGCCGGCGGGCGCAGAGGTCGAGCTCCGCGCTCCGGTATTCAAGGTCTACGGCGAGGAGTTGGACTTCGTCTTCACGGAAGTTCGCAAGAAGGGCTGCCGGCAGGTCGTGATCGACGGGAAGCGCGTGGATATTTCCGACCAGCTCTCGATTGACGAAGACGACGTCCGCGATATGGATGCAGTGGTGGACCGCTTCGTCACGGGCCCCGCGCACGAGAAGGCGATCAAAGCGGGGATCGCCGCCACGCTGCTGGTGGGCGACGGGTTGATGCGGGTCGAGGTGAT
>Ga0335077_10009119_pt1 | contig 12308 bp, 10 predicted proteins | sample Lox_Sample_31_FD_207151 | JGI IMG/M metagenome (GOLD analysis project Ga0335077, IMG submission 207151) | Soil microbial communities from Loxahatchee National Wildlife Refuge, Florida, United States - Lox_Sample_3.1 | ecosystem: Environmental > Terrestrial > Soil > Wetlands | place: USA...
GACCGAGTGGGCCTGCTGGCCTACGGACGGCGGGTGCAGCAGCGCGTGAATGCGGCGCGGGGGGCGCGGCAGCAACGGGCGCTGGCCGACGCGCTGGCGCTGGTGCGGTCAGAGGTGTACGAAGCGGACCACGCCATGGCCTGCGACGCACTGCTGGCAATGCAGAAGCGGCGGAGCCTGGTGGTGTGGATGACGGACCTGGCGGAAACGTCGGCGACGCCGGAGGTGATTGAAAGCACGCTGCGGCTGGTGCGGCGGCACCTGGTGCTATTCGTGGTGCTGGCGCAGCCGGACGTGGCGCGGGTGGGCACCGCGAGGCCGAAAACGAGCACGGAAATGTACCAGGCGATGGCGGCGCAAGAGATGCTGCAGAGGCGGGATGTGCAGCTGGGCAGCCTGCGTGCGCAGGGAGCGCTGACGGTGCAGGTGGATCCGGAGCACCTGGCGCCGGCCATGCTGGAACAGTACCTCGCGATCAAAGAGCGCAGCCTGATCTAACCGAGGGGCCAGAACGAGGTTCAGGAGCTTTCGCGCGGGGAATGGTCCTGCGGACCGCGCCCGGCCAAAAAGAGGTAGGCCGCCAGAGCGGTGCCGGCCACCGCGCCCAACGCAAATTTGAGCGGCACGGGATAGGGCGAAGGCGAAATGAAGCCTTCGATGGTGCCAGCCACGACGAGGACCGGAATGATTCCGAGAATGAGATGAACGGCGAGCCTGCCGGCCTCGGCGAGGGAGTCGCGGCGAGGCAGCAATCCGGGGAACAACAAACCGCGGCCGAGGAGCAGGCCGGCACCGCCGGAAATGAAGATGGCGGGCAGCTCGAGGGCGCCGTGCCCGGCGACGAAACTCCAGAGCTTGACGCTCATGCCCGCCTGCCAGCAGGCGGCGCCGATGACGCCGATGAGGATGCCGTTCTCGAAAAGCATCAACAGAGTGAAGACGCCGGCAGCGACGCCGACGGCGAAAACGGTGAAGCAGACGACGAGGTTGTTGGTCATGATGCCGCTGGCGGCGAGGGGTTTTACAGCGACAACCGGGTCGGTCCACATGTGGCGCTCTTCAATCGTGTCGGTCATCTGGGGAGTGAGGAAGTATCGGCTGAAGGCAGGGTCGCGCAGGGTGACGAGCCAGCCGAGAACGGCGCCGAGCAAAAAGACGGCGAACGCGGCAAGCGTGTAACGGAAGGTGCGGCGAAAGGTGCGCGGGAAGACGTCGGTGTAGAAGGCGAGAATGCCGGCGGAAGAAGAGCGGTGGCCGGTGTAGATGAGGTTGTGAGCGCGGCCGAGGAGGCGATTGAGGTGTTCAGCGAGCGAGCGGCTCTCCAGATCCTCCCGGACGCGGGCCAGATCGGTGGCGGTTTGACGATATAATAAACCGAGTTCCTGCAGTTCGTGGTGGGAGAGGGCGGAGACGCCCGGCGGGAGGTCGAGAGTTCCGGGGCGCGCGACGAGAGACTCGAGGCGCGCCCAGTGAACCTGCCGCTTCCGCAGCCAGCGCGAGGAGATCATCGTTGCTTCCGGAACCCGAGGGTTCCCCGGACCTTTCGCCGGGGCTCGACAAGCTTACCATCGAGACGCCCGAACAGCTTTCGCTGGAATTTCCGCTGGCGGGGGTGGGAAGCCGGTTTCTGGCGCTGCTGGTGGATTCGATGATTCAGTTCCTGGTGGGAGCGGCGGCATTCCTGGTATTCGCTGTGCTGGGAATGACGGCGGAAGCATTCGTGCGCCACGCGGGAATCTGGGCGCTGGCGATCCTGGGGCTGGCGATGTTCGTCCTGTATTACGGCTACTATGCGTTTTTCGAGGCGGTGTGGAAAGGACAGACGCCGGGGAAGAGGTACATCGGGCTGCGGGTGATCAAAGAGGACGGGGCGCCGATCACGGGATACGACGCGGTGACGCGGAATCTGCTGCGGATAGTGGACCAACTCCCCGGAGTGTACGGAATCGGGATCCTGAGCGTGCTGGTGAGCCAGCGCAGCCAGCGGCTGGGCGACTTCGTGGCGGGCACCGTAGTGGTACACGAGAAACCGCTCCAGGGACTGACCACGGCCTGGCGGGCCGCGGCGGAACGGCCAGCAACGGCGGAAGAAAGCGGGCAGCGGCTGGGCGCCGAACGGCTGACCGCGGAGGAATTCCGGGTGCTGGAGGCGTTTCTGGAACGGCGCCACAGCCTGAATGCCGAGGTGCGCGACCGGTTTGCGTGGGAGATCGCGCGGCGCCTGGGGAAAAGACTGGAAGTGGCGGAGGAAGCGCGGCGCCCGCCGGAAACGTTTCTGGAAGCGCTGGCGCGCGAACGGCGCCGCTAGGCCGGGCCACCGGCCGAAGCGGGGGCTCGCGCCGCTTGCCCCCGTCGGCGCCCGCAGGTAAAGTTCGCCGCATGAAATCGAACGGAGGTGACGTGTGCCGCGCAAAATCTACCGGATGCTTGTGGCCGCAGGGGTGGCGGCCATGACGCTGGCGCCGAACGCGACGCCGCAGCGCTCCGCGCAGGGGCGTTCGATGGTGATGACGCGCGGGGGGATTGTGGCCGCGGAGTCGCCGCTGGCGGCGCAGGCGGGAGCGCAGGCGATGGCGCGGGGGGGGAGCGCGGTGGACGCGGCGATTGCGGCGAACGCGGTGATGGGCGTGGTGTCGCCGATGATGAACGGGATCGGCGGAGACCTGTTTGCGATGGTGTACGACGCGAAAACGGGGAAGAGGTACGGGATGAACGCGAGCGGATGGGCGCCGCGGGGGCTGACACCGGAGCATTTGCGCGCGAAGGGCGTGACGAAAATGCCAGAGTTCGGGGTGGATACGGTGACGGTGCCGGGAGCGGCGGATGGCTGGGTAAAGCTGCACGAGAAATTCGGGCGGCGGCCGCTGGCGGAGGATCTGGCGGCGGCGGCGCGCATCGCGGACGAGGGATTTCCGGTGACGGAGTGGGTGTCGCTGTACTGGGAACACTCCGTGCTCAGCCGGCACGAAGACGCGGCGGCGACGAAATTGTATCTGCCGGGAGGACGGGCGCCTCGCGTGGGGGAGATATTCAAAAATCCCGAACTGGCAGCGGCACTGCGGCGGATCGGCGAGCGGGGACACGACGGGTTCTACCGGGGGGAGACGGCGGAGAAAATACTGGCGGCGGAGAAACGATTCGACGGAACGATGACGGCGGAGGACCTGGCGGATTTTTCGGCGGAATGGGTGGAACCGATTTCGACGACCTATCGCGGATGGACGGTGTATGAAATGCCGCCGAACGGGCAGGGGATCGCCGCACTGCTCATGCTCAATATTCTGGGGAAATTCGATTTCTCGGAGGCGAAGCAGAATTCGGCGGAGGTGCTGCACACGGAGATCGAGGCGAAAAAGCTGGCGTATGCGGACATGCTGCGCTACGTGGCGGACCCGCGATTCGCGAAGGTGCCGGTCGGGGCGCTGCTCGCGCCGGAACATACGGCGGCGAGGGCGGCTCAGATTGATGCCCGTCACGCGCACTGCGATGTGGCGCCGCTGGAGGTGCCGGAAGGGCCGGGGGGATGGGGTGCGGGCGGCAGCGAGCCGCCGCGGGCGGGAGATACAACGTTTCTGGTGGCGGTGGACCGGGAAGGAAACATGGTGTCGCTGATCCAGAGCAATTACGACCACTTCGGCTCGGGAATTGTGGCGGATGGAGCGGGATTCGCGCTGCAGAACCGGGGGGCGCTGTTTTCGCTGGATGCGGAGTCGCCGAACGTGCTGGCGGGGAGGAAACGTCCGCTACACACGATAATTCCGGCGCAGATGGAGAAGGGAAGCGTGCGGATTGCGTTCGGGATCATGGGGGGATGGAACCAGTCGCAGGCGCACGCGCAGTTTGTGGTGGACGTGGCGGACTTCGGATTCAACATCCAGGCCGCGCTGGAGGCGCCGCGATTTACGAAGCTCGATTTTGCCGGATGCGACGTGATGATGGAGGACGGAATTCCGGACGCAGTGCGGGCGGAACTGGCAGCGCGCGGGCATGTGATCCAGGTGCTGCACGGATATTCGGCGAGCGTGGGCGGAGGGCAGGCGGTGATGCGGGATTTCGCGACGGGAGTGAATTACGGAGCGTCGGATCCGCGGAAGGATGGAGAGGCGATACCGGAGCCGGAGAAATAGGGCGAGCTGCACTGGCGGGAAGAGCCTGCTGCACCGGGGCAAGATGCGACGAGGCGGTGAAAGGCGAGAGGCGTCCCGAAGTGTCGGGACGCCTCTCGCAGTCAAAGGCCTTCGGGTTGCCGTCGGATCGGTTTGGCGGAAAGGGAAGCAGCAGCGGTGCACCGCCTTGGTTGACGCTTCCGATATTCCCCGGCTATTCTGAAATCAGCGAAGTGGCGCCATGAAGAACGTCTACCTGGACCACAATTCGACGACGCCTGTGGCGCCGGAAGTGCTGGAGGCGATGCTGCCGTATTTTTCGCGCGAGGGGGGAAATGCGAGCTCGATTCACTCGCCGGGGCAGCGGGCGCGGGCGGCGGTGGAGAGGGCGCGGGCGTCGGTGGCGGCGCTGATTGGCGCGCGGCCTGCGGAGATCGTGTTTACGAGCGGCGGGACGGAGTCGGACAACCTGGCACTATTCGGAATTGCGGGCATGGCGGCCAGCCTGCACGCGCATGTGATTACGACGGCCATCGAACACCATGCCGTGCTGAATACCTGTCAGGAGCTAGAAAAGCGCGGAGTCGAGGTTACGTACGTACCCGTCAATTCACAGGGGGTTGTAAGCCCTGAAGACGTGCTGCACGCGATTCGACCGCGGGTGATGAGAGAGCAGAAGGATTCAGAATTCACTGAGGCGTTGAACGCCGGGACGATGCTCATCTCCGTGATGCACGCGAACAACGAACTGGGCACGGTCGAGCCGGTGGAGGAGATCGGAAAAATCGCGGCAGCGGCGGACGTGTATTTTCATACCGACGCGGTGCAGACGGCGGGGAAACTGCCGATCCGGGTGGATGAAATTGGAGCGGACCTGCTGTCGATTTCGGCGCACAAAATACGCGGGCCGAAAGGGGTGGGCGCGCTGTATGTGCGGAAGGGAACGCGGCTGCGGCCACTGTTTTATGGAGGGCATCACGAGCGGGACCGGCGGCCGGGAACGGAGAACGTGCCGGGAATCGTGGGACTGGGGCGGGCGGCGGAACTGGCGGCGGAGAATTTGGCGGCGGACGCGGCGCGAGTGGCCGCGCTGCGGGACCGGCTGGAACGGGAACTGGTGGGGCGCGTGCCGCAGGCGCGAGTGAATTCGGCTGGAGCGCCGCGGACACCGAATACGACGAATATCGTGTTTCCGTACGTGGAAGGCGAGGCGCTGGTGATTGCGCTGGATTTGAAGGGAATCGCGTGTTCGACGGGAGCGGCGTGTTCGGCGGGGGCAGTGGAGCCGTCGCACGTGCTGACGGCGATTGGGCTGGCGCCGGAGGATGCGCGGGCGAGCCTGAGGTTCAGCCTGGGACATGACACAACGGATGAGGACGTCGAGTATGCGATTTCGGTGATTCCCGGCGCGGTGGAGCAGCTTCGGGAGCTTTCGCCGGTGTATCAGAAGAAATAGAGCAGCAGGAAAACCAAAGACGCCGGCTAGAAGCCGGCGATACAAAATGCCGGCGGTACAAGAATGGCGGCGTTGCGGAACGGAAATGACTGGGACGAGCGGATCGATTGTGGTGGCGATGAGCGGGGGAGTGGACAGCTCCACGGTGGCGGGGCTGCTGCACCGCGAGGGCGCGCGCGTGATCGGGCTCACGATGCAACTATGGAATCAGCGGCGGCTGCCCGAACTGGCGCCGGACGGGCCGGTGGCGCACCGGTGCTGCTCACTCGATGATGTGTACGACGCGCGGCGGGTGGCGGAGCACTGCGGGTTTCCGTACTACGTGGTGAATTTCGAGAGGCAGTTCGAGGCGGCGGTGATCCGGCCGTTTGTGGAGGAATATCTGGCGGGGCGGACGCCGATCCCGTGCGCGCAGTGCAACACGGCGGTGAAATTCGACGAACTGCTCGTGACGGCGCGGCAGATCGGGGCGGAGCGGATGGCCACGGGGCATTACGCCCGCGTGCGGAGGAACGAAGAGACCGGACGGTGGGAGTTGTGGCGGGCGCGGGACGCGGCGAAGGACCAGTCGTATTTTCTGTTTGGGCTGACGCAGGAGCAGCTCTCGCGGAGTCTGTTTCCGCTGGGCGAAATGACGAAGACGGAAGTGCGCGAACTGGCGCGGGAACTGCGGCTGCCGGTAGCCGAGAAGCCGGAGAGCCAGGAAATCTGCTTCGTGCCGTCAGGGGATTATTCGCGGTTCATCGCGGCGTATCTGGAAGAGCAGGGAAGCGGGCCGCCGGAAACGGCCGGGGAGATTGTGAACACCGAGGGCGAGGCGGTGGGCGTGCATGCGGGCGTGCACCAGTTCACGGTGGGCCAGCGGAGAGGGCTGGGACTGGCGGCGGGGGAGCCGCGATACGTGGTGAGGATCGAAGCGGATTCGCGGCGCCTGGTGGTGGGGCGGGGAGACGAGTTGTTCCGCGAGACGTGCGAGGTGACGGAGGTGAACTGGATTGCGTTTGAGCGGCTGGAGGGGCCGGTGCGTGCGGAGGTGAAAATCCGGCACCGGCATGAGCCGGCTGCGGCGACACTCGAGCCCGCCGGGGCGGACGTGCGCGTGCGATTTGACGAAGCGCAGCGGGCGATTACGCCGGGACAGGCGGCGGTGTTTTACAAGGGCGAGCTCGTGCTGGGCGGCGGGTGGATTAGATGAAGAGTTCTTCTTCGGAGGAGGGAGCGCGGGAGCGCTCGCCGCGGGAGGATTTGGCGCTGGTGAAAATATCGAGGCCGGCCTTGAGGCCGCGGAGGACGGCGGCGACCTGGGAGACCGGGCCGGTGACGGATTTGCGCACGCTGGTGTGGGCTTCTTCGAGGGATTCGAGCACGCCGGTGATGACCTGATCGGCGCGGATGATCTGGCCGCGCAGCAGTTCCATTCCTTCGCCCAGGACGCGATCAAAGCGGTTGGCCTGATTGCGGGCAATGTGGACGATTTCCGCGGTGTCCGCGACAACACTGGAAAAGCGCTGGCGTGAATCTTCGAGCAGGAAGTTGGTCTTTTCGAGGACGGGCAGCAGCTTGGTGTTGATTTCGGAAGACACACGGACGACCTGGTCGCTGGTCTTCTTCATGGTCAGGAACATTCCAAGCAGGATGAGAGCCTGCATGATGATGGCGACGCAGGCCACAATTACGAAGATTCCGACCCAGCTCTCCATGGCAGTCCCCGGAACGTGCTGCTGAGAGTCCCGGCTGAGGCCAGGGCCCACAGGTTGCAGAGGTTAGTTCTTGGATTTCGCCTGGCGATAGGCGCTCTTGCCGGCTTCGATGGCGTCGGAGATGGAGTCGCGGCCGGACTCGATGGCGTCGCGGCCCCGCTCGACGAGATCGTCCGCGCGCTCGCGGAGCTCGCGGGCTTTCCGCTGCGCGAAATCCTTGCCCTCGTCGGCGCGGCGCACCAGGTAGTCGCGGGTTTCCTCTCCTGATTTCGGAGCGAAGAGAATTCCGAGCAACGCACCAATGCCCATGCCCACGAGGAAGTAACTGACCTTGTTGCCGCCGTTATCACTCATGGTAAACCCCCAGAAAGCCACGCTAACACGTGCACTTGGGGGATGCAAGCGAGGGGAGGGGGGAAGTTCCAGAGGAGCGATTTTTGGAGTGAAGCACAGTTCAAATATGACCGGTAGTCAGATTGTGGGAAGGCATTCGCGGTGGCGGTGGAGCTGGGGAGCGAGTGCAGACGAACGAGCCTTCTGCGGGCGAGAGGGGGAAAGGGGCGGCGAACGCGAAATGACGCGGAAGGCGCGTCCTTTCGCACTCAAAGGGCTTCGCGCTGCCGGGGATCGGGATGGGAGTGGAAGTGTGCGGAGAGTTTTTGGGTGTGAGAGGGGCCGACCACAGCCTGCAATTCCTCGAGCGATGCGGCCTGGATGCGGGCGAGGCTGCCGAAATGGCGGAGGAGTTTTTCCGCGGTGCGCGGGCCGATGCCGGGGACGTCGAGGAGGGCGCTGGAGCGCTGGCGGGCGCCGCGGCGGGAGCGATGGAAGGTGACGGCGAAGCGGTGGGTCTCGTCGCGAATGAGCTGGACGAGCTGGAGGATGGGGGAATGGCGGTCGAGCTGAATGGGATCGTTCTCCTGGCCGAAGACGTAGAGAATTTCCTCGCGCTTGGCGATGGAGGCGAGGGGCTGATTGATGATGCCGAGCGCCTCGAGGGCCTGGGCGGCGGCGTGGAGCTGGCCGAGGCCGCCGTCGATGAGAATGAGGCCGGGGAGGGATTTCTGCTCATCGCGGAGGCGGCGGTAGCGGCGCAGGACGACTTCGTGGATGCTGGCGAAATCGTCGTTGCCGGCTACGTCGCGGATGATGAACTTGCGGTACTCGCCTTTGCGCAGCTTGCCGTCCTCCCACACAACCATGGAAGCCACCTTGTCCGTGCCCTGGATGTGGGAGACGTCGAAGCATTCGATGCGGCGGGGCTTTTCGGTGAGGTTGAGAGCGGCTTCGAGGGCTTCGACGATGGCCTTTGAGGAAGGGCGAAGGACGCGGAAGCGCTGATCGAAGGAGAGCTTGGCGTTTTTCTCGACGAGCTCGACGAGGGCGCGCTTCTGGCCGCGCTGGGGGACGACGATTTCGACGCGATGGGCGGCGCGGTCGGTGAGGATTTCCTCGAGCAGGGCGCGCTGATCGAAATCGATGGGGACGTGGAGATAGCGGGGCTGGTAGGCGGAATCGAGATAGATCTGTTTGAGCAGGGCAGGCAGAAATTCCTCGGGTGAGAAAACCTCCTGATTTTCCCAATAGAAATCGCGGCGATCGACGACGCGGCCGGCGCGCATGTGAAAGAGGTTGACGGAGAGGAGGGGCGGCTCGGCGTGCCAGGCGAGCACGTCGGTATCGTCGCCGGCAGCGGCGGCCATCTTCTGGCGCTCTTCAACGTCTTCGAGAGTGGCGAGGAGATCGCGGACGGCGGCAGCTTCTTCAAAGCGTTCGTCGTCGGAGGCGCGCTGCATGCGGCCGGTGAGGCCGGAACGGAGTTCGGATTTGCGGCCGTCGAGGAAGAGGCGGACGTCACGAGCGGCCTCGGCGTAGCGTGCGTCGGTGACGAGGCCGGGGACGCAGGGGCCGTGGCAGCGGTGAATGTGATATTCGAGGCAGGGGCGCGGGTGAGCGCGGGTGAGATCCACGGTGCAACTGGGGACTTTGAACCATTTGTGAATCAGCTTGACGATGCGATAGGCCAGGCTGGCGGGGAAATAGGGGCCGAAGTAGAGCGAGCCGTCCTTTTTGAGGCGGCGGGTGACGTAGACGCGCGGGAATTTTTCGGCGGCGGTGAATTTGATGTAGGGGTAGGTCTTGTCGTCGCGCAGGAGAATGTTGAATTTCGGCTGGTACTGCTTGATGAGGTTGTTTTCGAGGGCGAGGGCTTCGCGCTCGTTGTCGACAACGATGTAGTCGAGGCCGGCAGCTTCGCGGACGAGCGCGGAGGTCTTGGGGTCGACCCCGCGGGCTTCGGAGAAATAAGAGCGTACGCGGGAGCGCAGGGAAACGGACATGCCGACGTAGAGGACGGTATCCTGGGCATCGCGGAAGAGGTACACTCCGGGTTGGGCGGGGAAGGTTTCGGCTTTTTCCTTGAGATCCACAGCGCGGAACCGGAGCGCCCGGCCCGCGACGGCGTGCCGGAGCAACAACGATGATAGCAGAGCGCATCTGAAAGCTGCGGAAGCCATGAAACGCACCACAGCACTGCTCGCGGCGGCAAGCCTGGCGGCATGGGTGTGGCCGGCGGCGGGGCGGGCGCAGGGCAACGGGGGCTCGCAGAGTTCGAGTTCCGGCTCCAGTTCCAGCTCGAAGGCAAATAAAGGGGTGGAGCCGGCGCCGCCGGCCGCGGCGGACGGCAGTGACGAGATTTCGCGGCGCATCAACAACACGGCGCCTGCGGAGCACGACGTGGAAGTGGGCCAGTATTACTTCAAGAGGGAGAAGTACGACGCGGCGATCGACCGATACAAGGAAGCCGTACGGCTGCTGCCGGACTATGCGCTGGCATACCGGCTGATGGGCGAAGCGTACGAAAAGAAGCACTTTCTGCCGGAGGCGCAGGCGGCGTACAAGAAATTCCTGCAAGCGGCGCCGAACGACAAGGACTCCGGAGAAGTGCGGAAACGGCTGGAGCGGCTGCAGGCGGAAATCGCGGAGCAGAACAAACGCCGGGCCGCGGCGACAAAACCGTAAGCCAGCAAAATCCCCGACAGGCCTGGAAGGAGCCGCGGAGTGTCGAGGCTACGGGTGTGGCCGCGGGGCGGCGCCTAGAGGAGGCGGCAGCGGCGGGGACTCATGCGGGTTGCCACAATTCGATGGGATTTCCCTCCGGGTCATGCAGGCGAGAGAAGCTGCCGATGCCGGGATAAGACTCCGGGTCCTTCACCTGAAGTCCCGCGGCACGAAGCTGGGCCACCATTTTGTTGATGTCGTGGACTCGAAAGTTCACCATCCAGACCTTGTTCGGATCCCCGAAATATTTGGTGGCCTCGGGAAAGGGATTGAAGACTGTGGGACCGGCCTCCTGTTGCCAAACGGCTCCGCCCTCGCTGGTTGGTGTGATGGTGATCCCCAGGTGTTGCTCGTACCAGGACGCCAAGGCTTTGGGATCCCGTGCCCGGAAGAACAGCCCTCCAATTCCGGCTACTTTTTCCATTTACGTTCCTCCCCTTCAAGTTTCGCAGCTGCCTTCGCAGGCGGAGCAGGACTGGCCGGCTGCGCGGGATTCTTTGCGGCGCCGGCCGATTCAGACTGAGACGGAATGAAGCTGGAGCCGAGCGCAGAGAACAACATTTGCAGCGATAGGCGCCTTTCGAAGCTCACTCCGACCGCCTCCCAGGGCTTCCAGCGAGTTGACGTACGATACCAGCGGGGATGGAGTTCTCAAAGCGGTCGGTTCCCGGGCGCCAGCCATCGGCGCGTGCGGATTTGTTCAGCGCAGCGCCGCAAGAACACGGATTTTCTCTCGGCCATTCAGGAGACTGATTCCAGGGCGCGGCCGCCGAGCGCGCAGAGGCAAAGACCCCAGGGCTGCCGTAACGGCGAGCTACTTTGTGAAGGCGGAGGGAGGGATTGCGGTGGCCTGTCGGAGAGCGGAGGCGAGATCCCGGCGGACGGCTGCGGCGGGGGCGGTGCCGAGGGCCGCTTCAACCTGCGAGCGGAGCTTGACGACGGCATCGCGTTCGCGGCCCGGCTTCGCCTGCAGCAACTCCTCCGCGTGCAGGATACAGGCGAAGGCGAACCGAGGAGACTGATTGTGGCGGAGGAGGAACTGGCCATATTCGACCCAATCGGCGGCGACGGAAGGAGGATCGTTGTAGACGGCGTCGACGGCGAGAGCGCGCTGGAAGAGCTGGGCGGCCTGCGCGAGGCGGCCCTGATCCTCTTCGAGGATTGCGTGGTGCATGAGGGCGAGACTTTCCATGGCGACGTCGTGGTCTTTCTCAGCGAGGGGGACGGCGGCGGCGTAGCCGAGCTCGGCGGCGCCAGGTTCTCGGGAGTGAACGTAGGCATCCGCGACCTTGATGATGGCGCCGAGTTCCTGATGGGTCTGGCCGGCGAAGCGTTCGGGATGCTCGGTGAGGAGCTGGAGGTAAATGCGGTAGTGGCGGGCGGCGGCCTGTTCCTCGCCGCGCTCGGAGAGTGCGTCGCCGAGGTAGAGATGTGCACTGCCCTGCGAGGGGTCGAGGTCGACGGCGCGATTCCAGTCGTCCATGGCGTCGCCGGGGCGGCCGAGGCGCTGGGCCAGAAGGCCGGCGTTGACGAGGGCGTCGACGTCTCTGGGTTCGCGGGCGAGAACCTTCCGATAGAGAGCGTCGGCCTCGCGGTAGCGTCCGGCGGTGAGGAGGGCGCGCGCGAGTGCGGATTGCAAACCCGGGCTGGCGGGACGGAGAGCGAGGGCGCGCTGGAGCGCGTCGACGGCCGCGGCGGTATTGGATTGGTGCTCCTCCGCGCGAGCGATGCGGGCGAGCAGGCTGCTGTCGTAGGGATCGAGGCTGGCGGCACGCCGGAGATCCGGCATTTCCCCTTCGCGAGTGGCCCAGTAGTAGCGGGCCTGGTCCATGAGTCCCCAGGCGCACAGGAGGAGGGCGGCGGAGACGCGCAGGGCACGCGCGGGTGTGGAGGAGCCGGCGAGCCAGGAGAAGGCATGGAGCAGGCGGTTGCGCGCGGGCGCGGGCGCAGCAGCGAGAGCGGGAGCGTCGCAGGCAGCGGAAGCGG
>Ga0335077_10009120_pt1 | contig 12308 bp, 9 predicted proteins | sample Lox_Sample_31_FD_207151 | JGI IMG/M metagenome (GOLD analysis project Ga0335077, IMG submission 207151) | Soil microbial communities from Loxahatchee National Wildlife Refuge, Florida, United States - Lox_Sample_3.1 | ecosystem: Environmental > Terrestrial > Soil > Wetlands | place: USA: Florida...
AGCGATCGAGCGAGCTGCGCGGACACTTCGCGGGCCACTATCTTTCCGCCACCGCCCAACTGGCCGCCAATGGCGACCGCGGCGCCAAGGCCAAGGGCGATCTGTTGGTGGCGGAGCTCGCGAAGTGCCAGCAGAAGCTGGGCGGGAAATACCTCAGCGCATTTCCCACCACCTGGTGGGACCGCCTGGAGAAAGGCGAGCGCGTCTGGGCGCCCTTCTACACGATCCACAAGATCATGGCCGGCATGTTCGATATGTACCGCCTCGGCGGCAATCAGCAGGCTCTGGCGGTGCTTGAGGGAATGGCCGCCTGGGCCGACGAATGGACCGCGCCCAAGACCGAGGAACAGATGCAGCAGATCCTCACCATCGAGTTCGGCGGCATGGCCGAGACGCTGTACCATCTCGCGGCGGCCACCGACAACGATCGCTGGGCCATCGCGGGCGACCGTTTCCAGAAGCGAAGCTTCATCAATCCGCTGGCCGCCCGTCGCGACGAACTCCGCGGCCTGCACGTGAACACGCACATCCCGCAGGCGATCGCGGCGGCACGCCGTTACGAGATTTCGGGCGACATCCGGTTTCACGACGTCGCCGATTACTTCTTCTACGAGGTGACCACCGCGCGCTCCTACGTGACCGCAGGCACCAGCAATGCGGAAGCGTGGCTCGCGCCGCCGCGCCGCCTCGCCGCGGAATGGAAGCTCAGCCCCAACACCGCGGAGTGCTGCTGCGCGTACAACATGCTGAAACTGGCGCGGCGGCTGTACAGTTGGAATCCAGACGCGAAGTATTTCGACTATTACGAGCGGTCGCTCCTCAACCACCGCATCGGCACGATCCGGCCGAACGTGGGAACCACGCAGTATTACCTCTCGCTGACGCCCGGCGTCTGGAAGACGTTCTGCACGGAGGACCAGACCTTCTGGTGCTGCACCGGGTCGGGCGTCGAGGAGTATTCCAAGCTCAACGACAGCATCTATTGGCGCGACCGCGAAGGAGTGTACGTGAACCTGTTCATTCCTTCGGAGCTGGATTGGGCGGAGAAGGGCTTCCGCCTGCGGCAGGAGACGAAATTCCCCGACTCGCAGGAAACCACCATCACGGTGACCGCGGCGCGGCCGGAGGCGTTGACTCTACGGCTGCGAGTCCCCGGATGGCTGGAGTCGGCGGCGGTGGTGAAAGTCAATGGCAAGGTGTTGGAAGCTTCCGCCGCGCCCGGCAGTTATCTGGCGCTGAAGCGCTCCTGGAAGGCCGGCGATCGGATTGAGATGGGTCTCCCGATGCGCCTGCGCGTAGAAACGATGCCCGACGATCCGTCGATTCAAGCGTTCCTATATGGTCCGCTGGTGCTGGCAGGCGACCTCGGCGGGGAAGGACTGACGGAAGCCCATCTCAGCGGCCCGAACCTTCGGGTGGGAGCGCCCAACACGGAGCAGTTCGGCTCGCCGCTGGGTCCGACCAACACCACCCCGCCGGTCCCCGGCCTCGCCATTCCGTCGTTTCGGCCGGGAGGCGCGGACCCCAGTGGCTGGATCAAGCCGGGGGACAAGCCGCTGACGTTTCGCACCGTTGGCCAGAAGCAGGATGTCACACTCGTGCCGCTGAATCGCCTGTTTAATCGCCGATACTCGGTGTACTGGCAGGTTTCCTAGCCTACAACTAAGTACACCAGTTCATAAATACCACCGCGAACTCCATCGAGCCGCAAGTAACCGCCTCCCTCACGGTCGCGGCTCGGTATGCAGCCTCGTTCGGAGCCGCGACCGTTAGCGAGCGGAGGTCCGGGAATACGTGGCGAACTTCTGATCCTGAAGGTGCCGCTGCACCTGCTGTTCGAGCGCTGCGGTCCGGTTTGGAATTTCCTGGGCCAGCCAGGGCAGCAGGACAATGAATATTGCAACGACCTTCGCCACGTGCATCACCTCCACGGAATAGGAGTGTGCGCCCATGCGGGCGGGTTATTCTATGGTACCGGAGGAGTGAATGAAACGCCGGATCGCTATTATCATTTCGTGTTTGGCGCTTGTCGCGCAGAGCCAAATGAAGGTTCAGAAGCTCGACACGGCGGTGTTGGCCGACGCCCCGGTTGTGCCGCAGATGGTGGTGGACTCTGACGGCACGCTGCTTTTCGGCCCGCGTACGGTCCCCTTGCCCGCGCTCGCCAGCCCGGAAGCGCGGCAAGCGTACACGCGACAGATGCTGCAACGGGCGCAGGCAGCGGCCGCGAACGGCGGTCCGGCTTCGGTGCGCGGCGACGCGAGCCTGCCGCCCGCCCCAGACGCAAGCAAGACGGCCGCCCTCCAGATTTACCCGGTGGTGGAGGAGAGCCAGAAAATCGGCGGAGTCGGCGTTACCCTCTACTCGCCCAAGACGCTCCCGGCGAAGAACCGCAATCAGGTTTTGATGGAGTTCGAAATGGACGCCGAAGCGATTGCCGTCGCCAGCTTCGGCGAGGTGAAGGTGATCAAGGTCAACTGTCGCGGCGGCGGGCCTTCCGTCCCAGGCAATGAAGACATTGTCGCTGTCTGTCGCGAATTGCTGAAGACCCACAAGCCGAAGAACATCGGCATGTTCGGCGCATCCTGAGGATGCACGCTCGCGCGAACCACCATCCTGTGGCTGCCGGTACAGAAGCTCCCGCTTCCGGGCGCCGTGGGCCTGGCCACCTGCTCCGGTGGATCGAATCCGGGCGATGCGCGCTACACCATGAACGGGCTCGACGCCGGACTATCCACGGCCTTTTCGGGACGGCCACCCTATGGGGGGGCGTGACAGCACTCCGCGGGAAACCAATCGAACCGCCGGCAACCGCGCTCGATGGCGACATTCCTAAAGGCTACCCTCCTGCTTTTCTGCTTTCCGGCACTCGCGACATGTGCCTGAGTCAGACCGTGCTGCTGCACCGCAAGGTGCGCAATGCCGGCGTGGAAGCGTATCTCAACGTCTTCGAGGGCATGTGGCACTTCTTCTGGGAGAGACCTGAGTTGCCCGAATCGCGTGAGGCCATGATGGCGCTGGCGAGTTTCTTCAATCGCCATTTGGAGTAACATCATCCGAAGGAGAAGCGTATGCGAGTAGTCGTTTTGCTCATCCTGGCATTGGGTCTCGCCGTGGATTCCGGACGTGCGCAGCGTCCGGGCGAGGCAAGCAATCCGGGTGTCTCGGCAACTATCGCGGCGAAGAAGCCGGTATTCGCGGGCGCGTGCAAAGCGTGTCCCTGGGGCATCCTCGCGAAAGTGACAGCGGACGCGCTAAGTTTCTACGGCTATCAAACCACGATCTGCTGGGTCTGCTGGTCCAGTTTCGGACCACGCGAGATGGCGGACAAGACCAAGCCGGTGATGCCGCCGGGAGCCGTCAGCAACGCGGAGTACATCGAACCGCCTCCCGATGCGGTCCCCGATATCAGTGCGACCAGCGAGTCCAACCTGATCGACGCCTGGAACGGCGCCGGCCCTTACGCAAACGACAATAAGCAGCGGCGTAACTACCGGGTCATCGCAGTCATCCGCACCACCACTTATATGCTGGCCGCGGCGAGCAGGAAGTCGGGTATCACCAGCCTGAAACAGATCAAGGTCCGCCAGCAACCCACGTGGATCGTCGGCGGCAACAACATCATCTTCGATTACTACGGAATCAAAGTGGAAGACCTGAAAGCCAAGGGTGGAGGCATCATGCCGGGCCAGGTTTCGCGCGAGAAGCGAGCATCGGGCGATGTGTTCATCGGCACGGGCCTGCTGGCGAACACGCCCGAGCAGCGATCGTGGTATGAAGCCAGCCAATTGAACGACCTCGTCTTTCTGGACATGGACGAGCCTCTGCTCGAAAAGCTTGCCCGCGTGCCGGGCTACGAACGCGCCACCGTGCCGCTGGCCCTGTTCCGAGGGGTGGACCGGCCAATTCCCACGGTCATGCGGCCCAACCACTTCATCTACGTCCGCAATGACGCGCCCGACGATTTTGCATACGCGGTCGCGAAGGCGCTGGCGGAGCATCGCCAGTTGTTTCAGGTGCAACTGGAACCGTGGTATTACGATCCCGATACGGTCGCCGACAGCAAAACGATCCCGATGCACCGTGGAGCGATGCAGTATTATCGGGAACGCGGTTGGGTGAAGTAGCGGCGCGGCGCTGCTACTGTTTCGCGAACTCGTAAATCTCGATACTGATCGGCGCGATGGTCAGCGCTTTGGGCGTTCCCGTCAAAGGCGCCTCCGCGACCCGCACTTCGTTTCTACCGAGGCCCGTGGCAGCATTCAGACTGTCGCCTGTCATTCGCCACATCCGCGCTTTTGCGGGCGCAAACCCCTTCAGGGTGAGGTCGAGCTCCTGGACGGATTCATTCGCGTTGATCACTGCCACGGTCAACTTCCCGTCGCTCGTCAATGCGGCAGCTATGTCCACGGGATACGTCGGACTGCCCGCATTCACCATCGGCTGATCCCCTCCCACCGGATACAGCGGCGCAGGCACGGGTGAGTTGCCGCCGGCTTCCACCGGCACCGTGCCGAAGTGATCGCGGTAGAACTTGAAGAAAAGCCCGGTGGTGTTGAGGGCAGCTTCCGTGGCGTTATAGTCGATCGAGGCCGTACCCATGGTGTGGCCGGCCATCTTGATGATGTCGGTGTGCCGGAACATCTCCTGGAGCACCATCGCGTTCGCCAGGGCCCCTTTCAGGTTGTTGCCGCCGCCCGTGTAGGCCCACTCGTCGATGGCCATCGGGATGCGCCTGGTTTTGAGCGCCGGAATCCGCTCGAGATACTCGGTGTAGGCCTCGACTTTATTGCGCACACGGTTGGCGGGTCGGCGGGCCCATTCCACTAACGGCTCATCGACCTTGACCATGTAGTCGGCGCGGCTGAAGGCCACGGGTTTAACCCCCGACGCGTGATCGAACCTCTGCCCGGCGTAGGAGTAGAAATGCTCGGACATCACGTCTATGCTATCGAAGCAGTGAGTGAACAATCCGTAATCCCAATCTCCGGGAGACCCGAGGTCCGGTATGAGCTTGCCCACGATGGGCAGCGCAAGTCCGTAAATGGTCATCTCGTCACGCGTGGCGCCCGTCGCGAGCAGCGTGATCGAAGGGTCCACCTGCCGCATCGCCTTGGCAAACATGTTGTGCTTGACGACGAACTGCTCCATCGCCATCTTGCCGAACTGCCACGACCCGTACATCTCATTTCCGATTCCCCACCATTTGATGCCATAGGGCTGAGGATGGCCGTTGGCGGCGCGCAGGCGGCCCATGGGAGTGGTCGCCGCGCCATTGGCGTACTCCACGAGCTGCGCTGCCGACCATGCGTCTCCAAAGCCGGCGTTCACGCTGATGAACGGGTCCACTCCCAGCAGGTCCATCAGAATCATGAACTCGTCGGTGCCGACGTCGTTCGGCTGAAAACCTGAGCGAACGGGGTCCGGTCGCGGCGGGCGCTTATCGGGATCGCCGATCGCGTCGCGCCACTCGTGCGCCGAGAGGTAATTGCCGCCTGGAAAACGCCACATTCCCGAGCGCTGCTGTTTCAGAAGGGCTGTGGTATCCGGACGGAAGCCGCGAATACTGTCGGCGGGCATCAGCGATACGGCCCCAATGTGGAACGAGCCTTGGCCCGTGCCGGAAATCTCGAGGCGGCCGTCGTCAGTGTCTGCTTCCGCGGCGAACTTGAGCGGGAATTTCGCATAGGAAGTGCCCAGCCGCGTAATTGGCACCACCTGCCGGCCGCCGGGCCCCGCGCCCCACACGAGAGCAACGGTGACCTTGGCGCCCGACGCGCCTGCCAGCACGACTCGCCCGGTGTAAGCTTTTCCCTTGCGCAGCGCCAGACCCGCCTGCTGAATGCCTCGTGGCGCATCGCCCGCCAGCCGGATGAGGGGCGTGTGTTCGCCGACGTAGGGGTTCTGGCGGTCCATCACAACGGACTCATCGGGGCCGATGGGCCGCCACTGGACGGGCACTCTGCCGCGCCCCGGGCCTCGACCGGCACGCCCGGCACCGGGGCCGGCGGGTTTCGAGTCGATGTCGTAGTAGAACTTACGATCGTCGAGCATCTCGGCCCACAAGCTGCGGTTGATGAGATCGCCGATGTGCTCGATGAATTGGCCGTAAATGTATGGGGAGATGGGTGGGGCTGTCCTTCCGGCATCGATTACCACGGAGATTCTCTTCGTGGGCGCGGCAGGCGCCTGCGCGTTCGCCGCGGTCGTCCAAAGAACTCCCGCCAGTAACACATGGAAAAATCTTTTCGTCATGGCTACCTCTCAGACAGATCGTGCTGCAACTTCTCCATGTACAAGTCGCAGACCTGCCGCCGCAGACCTTCCTTCGCTACCGGGCCGGCGTCGGTGAAATCGAGATATGCCCGCGCCCCCGGGTCGAACTTGGGCCACCGCGGAATGTCTCCGCCGTTGGGGTCGCCGGTCTTCGCGAAGTTTGTCCAGTAAGCTTGCATGGCGGCGGAAACCTGTCGATCCGTGGCGTCGTACCTGGGCGCGCGCAGCGTTCCGAAGACAAAGGGCACCTCGCTTCCGTGAGCAGCGCCCAGCGTTTCTTTGCCCGGGACGGAGCGCGAGAACTGAAACTCGTAGCCGGGATTGCCGGCGGCGGTGTGCCAGACCAACTCGGCAACCGATCCGCAACGGAACTGCGAGTCGGTGGCCCACTGCGCCTGGACGGGCCCAAGCGCCGGGTCGGGCGGCGGATCCGATCCGCCGTTGAGTCCGTAGAGCGCCAGGGCGCGTTCCGCAAGCGCGCCGTATTGTTTCTCGATCTCCTGCCGGAGAGTGCCGGTCATGCCGAAGAACGGGCGCTGCAACTCCTGCGAATTGCTTCCCAGCAACAAAGCGACGCGGTGCTCCTTTCCGGCGACGAACGCTTTCATGGGCGATTCCGGGAAGACCCAACCGTCCACGACGACGCCTAGCGTTGCCCCCAGGAATGCGAGGCCCTGTCCGGTGGCCTTCTGGAGATCCGCGCTGGAGAGCGCGCGCAGCTTGCCGAGGAGCGGGCTCCCGGTAATGTTCAATTTCGTCGCAAGATCTTCGCCCTTCTTCTCGCCTTCCGCCAGCGGCGGAGGCGCCACGACGGGCCCGCTCTCGCCGATGACGCGCTGGAAGAGCCCCTTGCTCAGCGGCGAGGCCATGAGGACATTGATGTCGAGCGAACCTGCCGATTCGCCGAAGATGGTGATTTTGGCGGGATCGCCCCCGAATCTCGCGATGTTGTCGTGGACCCAGAGCAGGGCGAGAATCTGGTCAATCAGGCCGTAGTTGCCGGAGACATGGTGTGGCGATTCCTTGGAAAGCTCGGGATGCGCGAAAAATCCGAACACGCCGAGCCGGTAATTGATGGTGACCAGCACCACGCCGTGCCGCGCCAGGCTCTCGCCGTCGAACGCCGGCTCCGACGATGCGCCGGCGAAATTGCCGCCGCCGTGAATCCAGACCATGACAGCGGCGCGCGTTTTCGCCGGCCACTCGGGTGTCCAGACGTTCAGATAAAGGCAGTCTTCGCTGCTCGATGCGCCCGTGGCGCCTCCCTGCACGCAGGGCGCGCCGAAGGAGGTGGCATCGCGAGTGCCGGTCCAGGGCTTCGCGGGAAGGGGTTCGCGCCAGCGCAGGTCGCCGGTGGGCGGCTGGCCAAAGGGAATGCCCTTGAACACCGCGCCGCCATAGCTCGCGATGCTGCCTCGAAGTTTGCCGCCGGTGACAGCAACGGTGGGATCGTTCGCTTGGGCGCACACGCACCAAACAACCGCGATCGAGATGAGAACGGGCCTCATCGCATCATCCCAGCAGGAGCTTCCGGACCTCGCCTTCCGGATCGTCTACCATGCGGCAGTGATTATCCCAAAGCATAGTCTGGTTGCGAGCCGGATCGCTCGGCGTCCAGGATAGACCTGGCTGGCTGGGGTTGCCGGTCCGCGCGAAATTCACCCATGCCGTTGCCATCTTCTTGGCGAGCGCCTGCGCCTCCGGCGTGTGGCCGGTGCCCTGCTCGCACCGCTTCGTGTTGTCGAAGCAGAAGGCGAGTTCCGCGGTGTGCCACGCGCCGGCGTCCTCCAGCATGGGCGATTGCCACGTGAAGTAATACTGGTATGCGGGCGCGCCTTTCAATTCGGACTTCAACCTGGCCATGCGGGCGATGTTGTTGCGCACGAGCAGGCCGCTGACGCCGTAGGAGAGCGTGCGGATGCTCTTTTCGGGGTGGGCCTTTTTCATGGCATTGATCAGCGCGGCCGCCTTGGCATCGCCGAGCACACCCGCCAGCGTGGCATGCCACTCGGCCTCACTCGGTCGGGAGGACATTCGATTGCCTTCCTCGCTCACCGAGCCGATCAACATCGGCACGTTCCTGGAGATGTCGGGCGCGGCCTCGTAGAACGACCGCATGGTGATCACCTTGCCGTCCATGGTCGGCCCCGCGCCGACGCGCGGCGTGGACCCCGCGGCGGAACCCATTCCGAGGGTCCTCGGCATGGGCGGGTTGATCTTGTTGGCGGCGGCGTTGGCTGCCGCGTTCAGCCTGGCCCATTCCATCTTTTGCAGTGACGCGAGATCCCTGGGCTGCAAGGCGAGCTCTTTCACGACCTGCCGGGCGAATTCTCGCGACTGCTCGGCGCTCGGCGGATTGCCCCCGCCGCCCGATTGCACCGACGCGCGATGGAACAATCCCGCCGCTGACGGCATGCCCATCAGGATGGTGACCTTGGAGCCGCCGCCCGATTGGCCGTAGATCATGACAGAATCGGGATCGCCGCCGAAATTGGCGATGTTCTCGCGCACCCAGCGAAGGGCCGCGACGAGATCGGTCATGCCGACATTGACCGATTCAGCATAGGCGGGGCCGCCGATCTCGGAGAGATCGAAGAATCCGAGAATGTTGAGGCGATGATTGACGGTGACGGATACCGCATCGTGCTGGCGCGCTAGTTGCGCGCCCTCCTGCGAAGGAAGTTCGTAAGAAGAGCCGAAGACAAATCCGCCGCCGTGGAAATAGACCAACACGGGACGCTTGCCGGTGAGAGAGGGCGTCCAGACGTTCAGCTTGAGCATGTCTTCGCTCATGTAGCCGTCGTCCCAGTCCTGTAGGAACGATTGTTCGATGGCGGTGTAGTCGTGGAGCCGCTGCGGGCAATTCGCGCCGTAGATCAGCGCGGGATACTCGCCGTCCCACGGCTTGGGAGGCTTGGCGGGCAGCCAGCGATTCTCGCCGCTGGTGTCCTGGCCGTACGGAATTCCCTTAAACGTGAGGACGCCGGCGTCGACGTATCCGCGCACTTTTCCATATTGGGTTTTCGCAACGGCAGAACGCGGTGTCGAGCAGCCGCCCGTTGCCTGATGCGCGGCCGTCTTGGTGCTGTCGGCGGCGTGGGAAGGGCGCGCCAGTGCGGCTCCCATGCCAGCCGTCGCCGGCAGGAGCAGCGCCTGGCGGCGGTTGAGTCTGGTGCGATCTCCGGAGTCTGACTTAGACATATGCGTCTCCTTGGTAGAGGGACCCTTACTGGAGCTCTTGTAAGCCCTTTCAATCGGAACCCATGGTATGTCGCCCGCGCGCAAGGAGTCAAGGGGCTGGGGCCAGGCTGGCGACTTGGTCCGTGGGACGGCAGGCAGCCCGCGCGCTTGCGGACTTATACCGGCAGGCGCCAGCCTTCGCGGTATTCTCGGCGGAACAACTTGTTGGCCTCGGGATTCCTGGCGAATTCGCCCTTCTTCGCGTCGTAATAAAGAATCTTGCCCTTTCTGCAAGCACGCGATGTTGCCCAACAGAGCGATCTGGCTCAACTGTCCGCCATAACCGACGTGCGAACCCGGTTGCTTGCCGGCTTTGGCCGCCTCCACACCAATCCATCCAATGACTGAACGGACGCGGAAGGTCGGATCCGGCCGCTTGTACGACGCTTCCAGTTCGGCAGGATAAAGCTGGATTTTGCCCGGCGTGCCCCATTCTACCGGCTTCCTCCACCGATCGCGGGTGGCTCGCGTAAATCGGTCCGAACACCAGCGTACCTTTGCTGCCGTAGATGGCGCCTCCCCCTCCGCTGGGAAGCTTGTCCTCATCTTTCCACCCCATCGGCGGCGGGATGGCGCCGCTGTTACCGCCGTAATGCCACGTCACCGCGATGGGAGGCTTGCTGCCACGCGCGGGGAAATCCCAGCGAATTTCCGCGGCGCCGGGGAATGTCTGCCGGTTAGTAGCCGGATCAAATCCGGCCTCCGGATTGGCCTCGATCTTCTCCGGCAAGCCGAGATCCAGCGCCCAGAACACCGGGTCCATGTAGTGGCAGTTATAATCTCCCAGCGTCCCGGTGCCGAAGTCGCGCCACCGGCGCCAGTTATTCGGAAGGTAGACCGGGTTGAAGGGCCGGAACGGCGCGGGCCCCAGCCACAAGTCCCAGTTCAGGTCTTTGGGCACCGGAAGGTCCTCGGCGACGACTTTGGGGATATCGCATAAGCGAACGTTCGCGTGTACGAGCGAACCGCGGTGGGCGGCTCAATGCCCCGGATGCCGGCCCGCAGGAAACAGGTGCACTTCCTTCACGTCACCGGTCACTTGTCGAAGAGTTCCAGGTGGCTGGGCGCGCCTGCCATGAACAGAAAGATTACGTGCCTGGCCTTGGGAGCGAAGTGCGGCGCCTTGGGCGACAGCCGATCGTCAGCCGCGTAGCCGCCCTCGGAGAAAGCTGCGCCAGAGCGACGGATCCCAGCCCGACACCGCACTGTTCGAAAAACCAGCGGCGCGTGACCTGCTTGGGATGCATGTTGCGGTACAGGTGGTCGTGACAGCTCATGGCTTAATCCTTCGTGATCGTCTCGTCGAGGTTGAGGATGACGCGGACTACGGCCGTCCACGCCGCAGCGCGCCTCGGCGTTACGCCCGTGGGCAATATCGAAGCCGCGCTACCGCCAAGGCCGGACAATTCCAATGCGCTGATCCAACCGTCGGCGATCCGCTGGTCCTCCTTGGCGAGCAGGTTGAGCAATACGCCGGCCTCCTGGCTGGTCGGACGGCGAGCCGTGCAGAGGCGGAACGCGTACGCCACGCGTTCGGCATCCGTTTCGCCGCCTTCTTTGATTGTGCGCAAGGCGAGCGCACGAGCCGATTCCACAAACAGCGGTTCGTTCAAGGTGGTGAGCGCTTGCAGCGGCGTGTTCGACCGGGCACGCCGCACGCAGGACATCTCGCCGTTGGGCGCATCGAAGGCTTGCAACATGGGATAGGGCACCGATCGGAATCGGAAGGTGTAGAGCGCACGGCGGTAGCGGTCGGGACCTTCCGCCGCGGCCCATGTCTTGGGCGCGTAGCTCGCGGGGGGTTGAAACAGGAAGGCAGGAGCCGGAGGGTACACGCTTGGGCCGCCGATCTTCGGATTCAGCAGCCCACTCGCGGCGAGGGCAATGTCGCGCACGAGTTCGGCGTCGACGCGGAAGCGCGGCCCGCGCGCGAGCAGGCGATTGTCGGGATCTTTGGCCAGCAATTCGGTCGTCGTGTTCGAAGATTGGCGGTAAGCCGCCGACGTTACGATCAGCCGGTGCAGTTTCTTCAGGCTCCCACCGGAGTCCATGAACTCCACGGCGAGCCAGTCGAGGAGTTCTTGGTTGGATGGCGGGTCGCACTGAGTTCCGAGGTTTCGGCTGTGGCCACGATCCCGGTGCCGAAGTAGGACTGCCAAATCCGGTTCACGATGGATCGGGCCGTGGTGGGTGACTGGCGATCTACGAGCCATCGCGCAAACGTCAGGCGATTGCGCGGCGCGTTCGCCGGAAGCGGGTGCAGAAACGCCGGCGTGCCCGGTTCGACGGCCCTGTCGGGCTGCAGAAAATCGCCGCGTTTGAGGATATGCGTCTGGCGGTGATCTTCTTTTCGATCGGCCATGACCAACTGGAGCGCCCCTTCCGGATGCTCGCGCCAGAACGCGGCAATCGCATCGTTTTCGGCCTTCCAGTCCGGAACCGTCGTGCGCCAGTAGCTGAACACCGCTCGCACCTGCGCCGGAGAACGTTGCTCCCGGGGAATCCGCAGGAGTTCGCGTACGTTCTGCGGCAACGGGTCGGCAACGGCATCGGGGGCGGACGTGACGGAGATGCGAATACGGCCCAGATTGTTGTTCTCGTTGTCGTCGGAGTTTGCTCCTCCGTGGTTCTGCTTCAGGCGGATCCGTAAAACCGCGCCCTTCGCATTCTCAATCGGATGTTCGAAATGGAATACGGCTTTACGCGGCTGGTTGCGCAATCCCGGACCGGCATCGATACCCCAGGGGGTGTCATCGTTGCCGTCGATCGCGAATTCGATCGGGCCGGTGACT
>Ga0335077_10009122_pt1 | contig 12305 bp, 7 predicted proteins | sample Lox_Sample_31_FD_207151 | JGI IMG/M metagenome (GOLD analysis project Ga0335077, IMG submission 207151) | Soil microbial communities from Loxahatchee National Wildlife Refuge, Florida, United States - Lox_Sample_3.1 | ecosystem: Environmental > Terrestrial > Soil > Wetlands | place: USA: Florida...
CGGGCGACCGCGGGATCCTTCGTTCCCTTCAGAATGGCGCGGCCATCGGTGAAAACAGTCATTTCGTATGGCGGCACGCGAAAACGCAGCAAGAATCCGTTTTGGCGGACGTCGGAAACCGTCGACGTCAGCCGGGCCTCCAGAACCTTCAGATCGAGGGTGCGGCTGCGTTCGTGAATCTGCACGGAGTCTCTGCCGCACATGGTGATGTGCGGTTGCGCCGCCCCCGTCAGATGGGCAAATTCGCGGCGAACGCAGACGCGGCATTCCGGATTACGTTGAGGCGCTACAGACTGGAATCGGCCGCTCCAGACATCACAGGAGATCAGGTGCCCGTGAAGCGCCTGTGCGCGGCCTGCTAACAACTTGATAGCCTCCGTGACTTGAAGGGAAGCGACGAGATTGACGATCGATCCCAGCACGCCCACGGTATCGCAAGTGTCTTCCAAGCCTGTTTCGGAGTTGTCCCCGAGGAGGCACGCGAGGCACGCGGTTTGGCCGGGCTGGATGGCCATGGTTACGCCGTAACTGGAAACGGCCGCGGTGTAAATCCAGGGGACGCCGGTCTTGACCGCGAAGTCGTTCACGAGAAAGCGGGTTTCGAAATTATCGGTGCCATCCAGGATCAAAGGAAAGCCAGAGAGCAACTCTTCTGCGCTGCGGGGGTTAAGGTCAGCAACGACGCCTTCGACCTGAACTTCCGAGTTGATGCCCTGGAGCTTTCGCTCCGCGGCCAGGGCCTTCGGCAGAGCTTCCTGGGCATCGGCCTCGTCAAACAGGGTTTGGCGTTGCAGGTTGGAAGGCTCGACAAAATCGCGATCGATGACGCGGAGGCGCCCAATACCGGCACGCACCAAAAGGTTGGCTGTGGCCGCGCCGATGGCTCCGCAGCCAACCAGGACAGCGCTGGCTGACAACAGGCGTCCTTGCCCTTGCGCGCCCAGTGGCTGAAAGAGCATTTGACGTGAATACTTCTGGTCGAGAGCGTTGTTCACGTAAAATAGAGTCCCAGCGCTTAGTCCACTCATGATAGCCCTAAAGGCGTCCGAGGGAAGCAACGCCCGTGTGTTAGGCTTCGTCTGAATAATGGAACGGATGAAAATCCGCTGGGACAATAGTTTGCGCGGACTTGCGCTACTCCTTCTCTTGGGAGGGGGAGGGCGTGTGTGCCCTCAGACTGTTGCCCAGGGGCAGACCTCCGTCGTAGCACCCATGGTGCGAGAAATCAGGGTGACCAAGGAAGCCGGCGGGGTGGTTTCCTTCTCCATGCCGGTGATCGCCGTCAAAGTGGGAGGACCGTTAAACCGGGACGAGGTGGCATCGAGCATCCGCACCCTCTATCAGACAGGGGACTACGCCGACATCAAGGCCGTCGTCAGCAACGTACCAGAAGGCGTGCGCCTTGACTTTGTCGTGCGGGAAAACCTATTCATCAACCGCGTGGTCATTCTGGGATTGAGACCTCCCCCGACGGAAACCTCAGCTGCAGGCGCGATGCAGTTGAGTTTGGGGCAAACCTACCGCGCCAGCGACATCGACGATGCTATTTCGAGGCTGAAAGACACGCTGCGAGACGAAGGGCTGTACGAAGCGAAGGTGAGCGTAGAGCGGCAACCCCACGAAGAAACACACCAAATGGACGTGATCGCGCAGGTCGACCCTGGCCCGCGTGTGCGATTGGGGAACATCGTCCTGCTGAACAACTCGGATTATAAAGATGCGCAAATTTTGAAGCTGTTCAAGATCAGCCCGGGCAGCGAAATTACGATCTCCAAAGTGCAGTCGGGCACAGGGCGCATCCGCAAGTTCATGGAGAAGTCCGGACATTTGAGCGCGCGCGTGTCCGTACGGAGGGGCGAGTACGATGCGGCGACGGACAGCTTGCCGCTGACGCTTGAGGTGACACAAGGGCCCAAGGTGACTCTGAGCGTGGAGGGTGCGAAATTCTCCCGAAGGGACCTGCAGAGACTGATTCCGGTTTACCAGGAGCGTTCTGTCGACGCTGATTTGCTGGAAGAGGGAAAGAGAAATTTACGCGAGCGCATGGAACGCGAGGGGTATTTTGACGCCAAGGTGGACTACGCGGTCACATCGAGCAGTAGCCAAGGAGCCAATTCGGATTCGGGCGCGCAGCAAGAGACTATCGTTTATAAGGTGGATCGAGGATTACGCTACAAGCGGCTGCGCGTCGAAATCACAGGAAATCACTACTTTTCGAAGGACGTGCTGCTCAGCCGCCTGTCGATCACACCGAGCAGTACGTTCGTAAAACCGAGATTCAGCCGCCGCATGCTGGATGCCGATCTGCTCTCGATGAAGAATCTCTATGCGGCGAACGGATTTCTTGCCGCCTCGGTTGTCGGAACGACGCCGAGTGCCAACCCGCAGAAGAGTGGTGAACTTCTCGTGCAGATCACCATCGATGAAGGAAAACAGACCCTAGTGTCCGGTCTGAAGATTGAGGGCAACAGCGCGATTCCCGAAGACGAACTGCGCGGCGTTCTGGGTTCGCTACCGGGCCAGCCCTATTCGGAGATCAGCGTGGCCTCGGACCGGGACAACATCCTGGCGCTGTACTTCAATCAGGGTTTTCCGAACGCGACATTTTCCTGGAGCGCCGAACCAGGTACTTCGGAGTCCGCCGACAAAAGCTCCACCTCTGAAAATACACCGGCGAAGAGTAAATCCGACGTAAACAAGAACACGGCTGAGCATGCGCAGCCGATGAAGCTGGTCTACAAGATTCAAGAGGGCCAGCGGGTCATCGTGCGCCAGGTGCTACTGGCGGGATATAACCACACCCACCCGCGTGTGATCCAGCGCCAAGTGAAGTTGGAAGCGGGCCAACCGTTGCGGGAAGGGGACGTGGTGGCCTCGCAGCAGAGGCTCTACAACCTGGGGATCTTCAATCGCGTCACGATCGATTCGCAGAATGCGAACGGGACAGATCCCGAGAAGGACGTAGTGGTGCTGGTCGAAGAGGCGAAGCGATACACGATCGCTTACGGTGGAGGGTTTGAAGTCCAGCGCCTGGCGAGCACAACGGACCCGACCGGTGGTCAGGTGCAGGCCGCGCCCCGCGGGATCATAGAGATTTCGAAAGAAAATCTAACCGGGCGCGCCGACTCCCTCAGCTTAAAAGTTCGAGGCAGTACGATTCAAGGGCGCGCGTTGCTGGCGTATACCGCGCCAGACACGCTGGGCAAGTCAAACTTGAGCTTGCAGGCGACGGCATACGTGGAGAAGACGCAGGACATCAACACGTTCACGCAGACGCGCTACGAAGGGAACTTGCAGCTCACGGACCAGCTGTCACCGCGGTCGTCATTGCTGGTGCGGTATGCGTTTCGCAAAGTCACGCTGAGCAATCTGAACATTCCGCCGCAAGAAGTGCCACTGTGGAACCAGCCGACACTGGTGTCGGAATTCAGTGGCACGTGGTTTCGCGACACTCGTGACAATCCAGCGGACGCCAGCAAAGGGTCGTTCAACACGGCGGACGTCAGCGTTGCGGGGACAGCGTTGGGTTCGAGTGCGAGCTTCGTGCGCTTATTTCTGCAGAACTCGACGTACCGGCCCATCACCCGCAATATCAGCTTTGCGAGGTCGATTCGGATTGGGGTTTTGGTTCCGTATGCCTCGACGGTTTCGCTGACGTTTCCCGCTCCTACGACCCCGCCGTTGCCACAATTGATCCCATTGCCCGAACGGTTATATGCCGGCGGCGGCACGTCGCTGCGCGGTTTCGCGCTGAATCAGGCGGGGCCGCGTGATTCTGTCACGGGTTTTCCGGTCGGCGGACAAGCGACGCTGATCCTGAACCAGGAGCTGCGCTTTCCGCTGAAGTTGCCCTTTATCGGTACGAAGCTCGGTGGCGCCGTGTTCTACGACGGGGGCAACGTATACAGCCGAGTATCCCGTGTGAACCTGCGTTGGTCTCCTCCCAAACCGGTGTTCCAGCCCGTCTACCCGAACCAGCCGCCTGGAAGGTTTAACCCGACGCAATGCATTTACAACTGCACGAACGAGCTGAACTACTTCTCACATACGATTGGTTTTGGCCTGCGGTACGGCACGCCGGTGGGGCCGATCCGAATCGATCTGGGATATGAGCTGAACCAGGCTCAATTCGTCATTCCTTGTAAGAATGCGGCCGTGCTCTGCCAACAAGGGACACGGCTCCCGAAAGTGCAAGTGTTCTTTAACCTGGGATCGAGCTTCTGATGCGCATGGTGCGAGCGACGATTGCGGCCTTTCTGTTCGTGCTGCCGGCGTGGTGCGTCAGCCCGGCGCAGGAAGTAATCGACCGCATTGTGGCGCGCGTGGATACGGACATCATCCTGCTGAGCGACGTACGGGAACTTGCGCAATGGCAGCAGTTCGTTGACGGGAAATCGGAAACAGATGCCGAAATCCTCGACCGGCTGATCGATCAATGGGTGGTGAGGGCAGAGGCAAAGGCAGCGCTGTTTTCCGTACCGTCCAATGAAGATGTGAACCGCAGCCTGGAGCGATTGAAGCGCTCGTTCTCTTCGCCCGAGGAATATGAGGAGAGAAAAAAGCAGAGCGGGTTGAGCGATGAAGATGTGCTGAGAATGCTGCGGTCGCAGCTGTATCTGAGCAATTATCTGGATTCCCGCTTTCGTGCCTCGATTCAGATCGACGAGAAAGCAATTCAAGATTTTTATCAGACCCGCGTGGTGCCCCGCGCGCAATCGCGAGGACAAACGCCGCCGACTTTGGACGCGGCGCGCGATTTCATTCAGGAGGCGCTGGTACAGCGGGCAATTAACGTGCAGGCGGATAAGTGGCTGAAGGAGAGCCGGTCGCGTCTGCACGTGGAAAATCTGCTGAACGAGACCGCGAAATGACGAAAGAGTCGCGCTGGCGGAAGATTTTGTGGCTCGAGCACCTGCTCTGGGTGCTGGGCACGTGGACGGTCTTGCTCGTCGCCCTTGGCGTAATCGCTGTGGGAAGCGGACTGGCCAATCCGCTGCTGCGGCGCGTGTTGATTCATCGCCTCGAGACGCTGACCGGCGGGCATGTAGAGATTCGAACGGTAACGGTCGGCTGGTTCTCGCTGAACGCCACTGTGAACGGCCTGGTGATTCATGGCAAAGAACCGGCCGACACCGAGCCGCTAGTCAGCGTCGAGCAAATGAAGGTGGGATTGCGAATCGATTCGTTCTGGGGACGGCGGGTGGGGCTGGATGATCTGGTCCTACAGCAGCCGCGAGTGCACATACGAGTCGAAAAAAACGGCACCAGTAATCTCTCGACAATCGCAAGCGGCGAATCCACCGGGCCCCTGCAACAGAAGCTGATTGATCTGCGCGTGCACCACTTGCAAATCAAAGATGGTTGGATCTTGTACAACAGCACCAAGAAGCTGGTGGCCATGGAGGGCGGCGACCTGCAGCTGGAAATCCATCTGAGTGGCACCGCAGACCGTCCGTTTTATCTGGGGACGCTGGACTGGCAGGAGATCGAGTTGGCACGACGGCGAGATGTGCCGATGCCCGCCGATCTCTCGGTGAAGTTTTCGTTGAGCCGGGACGGCTTCTCGATCAATCAGGCGATTGTCGACGTGGGCCGCTCGCATATGGACCTGCAGGCAGAGACAAAAGAGCTGGAATCGCCCCTGTGGACTTACAAATACCGCGCATGGCTGGATCTGCTCGATATTCGCGAGACGTTTCGCACACCGGAGGTGCCCCTCGGCCGCATCGACCTGCGCGGTGAAGGCTCGATCGACCAGGAAGGCATCAAGGGCAAAGGCAGTTTCGCAGGAGACAACATTACGCTGGGCTTCCAGGATTTTCATTCGTCGAACCTGACCAGCCGCTCTAGCTACGTGCTGGATCCCAAAGGGGTTGTGCTACCTGATTTTACGACCGTAGGTTTGCACGGCAGCGTGCGTGGCCGCGTCACCATGCGGTTCGAAGGGCTGCAATTCCGTGCCGATACCCACTTGGAGGGGATGCGCTTGTCCGCTGTTGCACCGGCCATCGATCATGCGGGGTTTCCGGTGGATTCGTTGCACTGGGATTCGGTGATCTCCGCAGACACAGTGGAGACCTGGCATGATAGTTTTGTCGACTTCGAACTTGCCGGCAAGATGCATTGGGCGAGCCCGGAAGACATCGAGCCGGGCCACACGCCGGTCAGCGGCGATTGGCAGCTGCGTTACCGCGACAAGTTCAACCTGCTGGAAATCAAGGATGGCAATTTTGAAACCCCGACTTCCCGAGGATCATTTACGGGACGTCTGGATCCCAAGGATACCGCGCTCGATGTGAAGCTGGATGTAGGTTCGCTGCTAGTGTGGAACGATTTCATTCACGCCATCGCGGGCGACAAACCAGGAACGCCGGAAGCGGCTGTGCGCATGGATGGCGCCCTGCAATGGACCGGCAAAATCACCGGACCCTCGGAAGGCCCGGAATTCTCAGGCCACTTCCGCGGCGAGCGCGTGCGATATGACGACATCCGGCTCGACGCGATTGATGGAGACATCAGCTATTCGCCGACACATCTGGTAATCACGCGCGGTCACGCGGTGCGCGGCGCGATGAAGGCGGACGTCGATGGGCAGCTGGTGCTGACCGACTGGGAGTTCAGGCCGGAAAATGAATGGTCGGCGGAAGTGAATCTGGAAAAGGTGCCGATTCAGGCGCTGCAGGAGTTGGCGCGCGCGCAGTATCCGGTTACGGGGCTTGTCACCGGGCAGTTCCATGGCCGGGGAACGCATGCTGAACCGATGCTCACGGGATTGCTGGACGTGGCGGACGCCGAGGCGTACACGGTGCCCTTCAACCGTCTCCGCGGGCAATTGACATTTACACACGACGAAGTTCGATTGGCGAATGCGGAGCTACGTTTCTTCCCGCCGGGCACGGAGAAGACAGGAGGCGCGGGCATCGTTACCGGCACAGTGGCTTACCGATTCAATGAAAATATATTGACGACTGATCTAGTGGGCGCATCGTTGCCACTCGCCAATTTCCGGCGAGTGCGAGCAAACGGTTTGCCGTTTTCGGGGCAAATCTCGTTCCGCATGAAAACAAATGGACCGCCGCTCCGTCCTCAGGCCGATGGGAATTTCCGTGTCGTGGACCTGCAGATGGGCACCGAGGTGATCGGCAGTTTCGAGGGCGATCTCCATTCTGACGGCCAACTCATGCAACTGAAGTTGACCTCCGCCATGAGCACCGGCGCCATTGGAGGCGATATCACACTGGGCTTGAACGAACCGCAGCCTCTCAATGGAACTATCTCAATCAAGAACATCAACCTGGACCCGTACCTCATCAGCGCCCTGCACCTCCGGAAATTCAACGGACACGGGACGGCCGACGGCGATATCAATGTAAAGGGAGAACTGCAGCACCCGGAAACTGTGACGGTAGACGCCAATTTCACGCGGCTGGTTGTCACGTATGGCGGAGTGCAGCTGGAAAACTCCGGCCCCATTCACATGACCTCAACGCGCGACAGCTTGAAGATCGACAACGCGGCGTTGAAGGGAACGGATACCAACGCTACGTTTTCGGGTTCTGTTCAATTCACGGGTCGCCGGACGCTGTCCTTGAAGCTGAATGGTTCGGTGGACCTGGGGCTGCTGGCCGGCTACATCCCTGATGTGGATGTGGCGGGTCGCGCGAATATCGACGCTTCGTTTGAGGGTACACTGGACCACCCGCGCATTATCGGACGCGTGAACTTAACCAACGTTTCGGCGCGGTCTTCTGATTTTCCGACCGGTTTGAGTAACCTGAAAGGCGACCTGGTATTCGACGCAAATCGCCTGTTCTTCGAAAACGTCACGGGTGAGGCGGGCGGCGGAGTGATCGCGCTGGCGGGGAGCGTGAACTATTCGGACAAACCGCTGCGCTATGACATCACGGCGAAAACCGACCGGCTGCGCGTGCGCTATCCGGAAGGGATGAGTTGGCAAGCGGGCGGCGCGCTGCGGCTGACGGGAACTCCCGACGGCGGATTGCTCACCGGGAAGGTTTTGATCCAGCGGGTCGCGTTGAATGAGGGGCTGGAATCTGCCGGATCGTTGTTTTCGAGCGCGGGTCCAAGTGCCACGAACAGTTCGAGCTACTTGCGCAACCTGCAGTTCGATGTCGAAGCGGCCTCCACCCCGGACTCGCGCATGGAGTGGCCAGGGGCGCACCTGGAAGCGGAAGCGAGCTTGCGCGTACGCGGCACGGCCGAGCATCCCATTCTGCTCGGACACATTCACGTGCTGTCTGGAGAATTGTATTTTCACGACAGCAGGTACAAGGTGGCGCGCGGGGATTTGAACTTCGCCAACCCCTTCCGCCTCGATCCCGTGATTAACGTGGAAGCAACTACGACGATCCAGCAATACGAAATTACGCTGAACTTCAACGGCCAAGCCAGCAAGATGAGCTTGTCGTACCGCTCCGATCCGCCGCTGCCGGCAAATGACATCATCACTCTTTTGGCGATGGGACAGACCACTTCAGAAGCCGCATTGCGCACCGGAAGCACCTCGCAGACCGGTATGGGTGCGTCAGCACTCCTGTCAGAAGCGATTTCCAGCCAACTCGGCGGGCGCGTGGAGCGTTTGTTTGGCATTACGCGATTTCGCGTCGATCCAGGCCTGGCTGGAGTAGGCACCAGCAGCTCGGGGCAAAACGCGGCGGCGCGCGTAACGGTGGAGCAGCAGGTGACACCAAACCTGACGGTCACCTATGTTTCAAACGTTAGTTCGACCCAGCAACAAGTAATTCAGGTGGAATACAACGTTACCCGGAATATTTCCGTGGTGGCACTCCGCGATCAGAACGGCACGTTTGGCGTGGACATTAAGTTCAAGAAGCGCCGTCCGTAATAGCTTTTACCGAAGACCATCGGAAACTATTGGGGATCCTGCTGCTGTGCGGATTGCTGCGACGCATCCCCTTGCTGCTGGGCGCGGCGCTGCTGCAAAGGCCGGCGAGAACCGGCATTGCTGAGATGCGCGTTCTGTCCCACCCCCGGATTTTCCAGCTTGGCTTCCTGTAGGGCGTCTTTCACTGCCTTGGTAGCTTCGACGTGGGTGGTTTCCTGAATCTCGCGGAAGATCTTAGGGCTTTCCGCGGCGACCTTCTGGCCGAGCGGTGAGCCGTAAAATTGCAGCAGGCCCTTAATTTCCTCATCACTGTAATGTTTGTCGTAGAGCGATACCAGTTGATCCGTGACACGGTCGACATCGTAGCGTTTCTCGTATTCGCTGATCGTGGTGTTTACGAACGCTTGGCCCTTCTCGTTGTTTGGAACCGTCGCCAGCAACTTTTCTCTGTATTGTTCCGCGATTTGCCGGACCGAATCCTGGACTTGATCACGAGCACCGACGAGTTCCAGCAGCGCCCGGATGTCAGATTCTTTGGTGGGATCGATGCTGGACACCGTGGCAGGCTTGGCGCCCGGCGATTGCGGCGCGGCCTGCACGGAGACAGGCGAGCCGCTCTGAATCGCTATCAGAAACATCCCGACATACAGAACGATCAGTGCCAAGGCCGCCTTCATAAATCCTCCAGCCGAACCCGGCTCGTGAAGCGAAGCAAGCCGTTGCTCACCAGTGATTCTAGGAAAGCGAAGTGCCGAGCGCGCCTGCTCATGAGGCCAGTTTTGTTGGGTCGGTCACTGTTCGGAGGTTCAGGAACACTGCGGAAGCGGCGCGGTTATGGGCGAATCTCGATAGGTGTGCCCAAAGGAACCAGCGCCCAGAACTGGTCCATCTCCGAATTCGTCAGCGCAATACACCCATCCGTCCAATCGACGAGCCGGTGGAACCTTCCGAGTCAACCGAGGCCATTCTTAATTCCATGCACCATAATCAGGGTACCGGGATCGAGGCCGTTCTGAACTGCCCGTTCTCGGTCGGCGACATTTGGATACGAGACGTGCATGGCCAGGTGGAACCCGCTCGCGGCATTCTTGCCGTCCAAAACGTAGTTACCCTCTGGGGTTTTGTGATCGCCGGTTCGGAGCTTCGGCCCAACGGGATCTCTCCCCAGTGCGACGTGATAGTCGCAGAGTTCCCGGCCGTTTCGGAACAGTGTCATGCGGCGCAGACTTTTCTGGACGACGACTCTATCCGCCGGGCCGCCTGAGACCGGACTCGGGGGAAGCCAGGCATAGGCGCCGAGTGCCACGGCCAGACACAGCACGATGAGGAAAAGCGGGAGCTTCCAGTGGTTCATTGCGTGCAGCCTTTCGGTGCTTCCTCAGCTACACTTAGCATAGTGCGTGCAAGCTAAACCGCAACGTGTGCGGACTCTCCGTGTGGCAGATATGAGAACAGGCGATTGGGAGCAATCGAGCTCGGCTGATCCCTACGTGGCAGAGCGCGAGGCCATGGTCGAGAATCAGATTCGCCGGCGCGGACTGAATGACGAACGGGTTCTCCGCGCAATGGCATCCGTTCCCCGCCATGAGTTTGTGCCACGAGCCAGCCGAAGCCTGGCTTACGCCGATGAACCACTTGGGATCGGCGGCGGGCAAACCATTTCTCAACCATTTATCGTGGCCGTGATGACGGCGGCGCTGAAACTTGTTGGAACCGAGCGCGTGTTAGAAATTGGCACAGGCTGCGGTTATCAATCGGCAGTGTTGGCATTGTTGGCACGCGAAGTCTATAGCGTCGAGTTGCGTTCGGATCTGGCGCAATCTGCCGCCGAACGTCTGAAGCGATTGGGATTTGAGAACGTTCACGTGCATTGCGGTGACGGTTCCGTGGGCTTGAAAGAAGTCGCTCCGTTCGACGCCATCCTTCTGGCGGCAGCCGCGCCGGCGGTGCCCAGCCCGCTGCTGGAACAGATGAGCGACGGCGGCCGTCTGATTGCGCCCGTTGGCGGCGAGGATCACCAGCAATTGATGCTCATCACGCGCCGCGACGGTGAATACAGGCAGCAGCGGCGTGAACATTGCCGGTTCGTGCCACTTGTGGGCCGCCACGGCTGGAAACTCGGAGAGCTCCTGTGAGTGGCGCGCCAGAACTCACCATCGTCATTCCTTCCTACAACGAAGAGCTGCGTTTGCCGGCTTCTCTCGAGAAAATTGCCGCGTACATTCGAGAACGAAGGCCGAATACCGAAGTCATTGTCGTGGATGATGGTTCGACTGACCGCACGGCGGCAGTGGCCGAATCCTGGCGCGGCCGGATTTCTCAACTTCGCGTCGTATCGAATGGCGTGAACCGCGGCAAGGGTTTCAGCGTGCGCCGCGGATCGTTGGAGGCTCGTGGGGAGATCGTGTTGTTCACCGACGCCGATCTCTCGTCGCCCATCGAAGAGGGAGAAAAACTGCTTGCGGTGCTGGCCTCGCACGACGTGGCGATCGGCAGCCGCGCGGTCGACCGCAGTCTCATTGAGGTTCACGAATCCCTCTTCCGGGAATTCGCCGGCATTATTTTTAACCGCATCGTGCGCGTGATCCTGCGGTTGCCGTTTGTCGATACGCAGTGCGGTTTCAAGGCGTTTCGGCGCGAACGTTGCCAGATCATTTTCGAACAGCAGACGATCGAGCGATTCGGCTTTGATCCTGAAGTGTTGTACTTGGCCCGGCATCACGGGCTTTCGATCGCCGAGGTGTCGGTGCGATGGGCGCATTCGCCTGCCACTAAGGTGAACATGCTGCGAGACAGCGTGCAGATGTTCCTGGACGTGTTTGTAATCCGGTGGAACGCGATTCGGGGGAAATATCGCAAGGCGCGGCAAGGCGTTAACTTTACAACGCAAAGTACTTGACAAGCTTCCCGCTTCCCTGTACTGTTCTTCCCATGGCTGGTCTACCCAACCGCGCTGTCCGGTCCGAACCTATTCCGATTGATGTCCGGGCGGCCGATCATCTCCGCTACATCCGCGAAACCATGGAAAACGCCGCGGAATTCACCGCCGTTCCTGGTTGGGGCGGTGTTGCCATGGGCCTGACCGCGATTGCCGCGTCCTGGCTTGCGGCACGGCAGGGTTCTCCACTTGGTTGGGCCATCGTTTGGCTCGCCGAAGCATTCGTGGCCGTGGCCATTGCGGGTCCGGCTGCCGCGACCAAGGCGCGCCGGGCCAACTCGTCACTTTTCTCGGGGCCGGGCCGGAAATTCGTTTTGAGTTTCGCGCCACCGATTTTGGTTGGCGGTTTGTTGACGCTGGTTTTGATTCAGCTAAACATTTTTTCTGCGTTGCCGGGAGTGTGGTTGCTCCTCTACGGAACCGCCATTGTCACCGGAGGCGCGTTTTCGGTGCGCGTCGTGCCGATTATGGGACTGTGCTTAATGGCGCTGGGAGCAGGTT
>Ga0335077_10009123_pt1 | contig 12305 bp, 10 predicted proteins | sample Lox_Sample_31_FD_207151 | JGI IMG/M metagenome (GOLD analysis project Ga0335077, IMG submission 207151) | Soil microbial communities from Loxahatchee National Wildlife Refuge, Florida, United States - Lox_Sample_3.1 | ecosystem: Environmental > Terrestrial > Soil > Wetlands | place: USA...
CTGTGTAGCAGTTGACGGGCCGCCTGTTGTGCAGGCGCCTCCGACGTAACAGACTGTAGAACATGCGCCCAAAGCTAATTCCGTAAAAGTGCCGTCAGAAACTGTGTTAACTCCGCAGGGTCCGCTGTTCGTCATTTGATCGAAAGTGCATGTGGTATTAGGAGCGGCGCTATTCATACCAAGCACGTCGGGACTAAAAGTGCCGAACGAGTCCCACATCGACATGGTGTTGTGAATGGGCTGCGCCGGTGTGGCTTTGGTCTGCGCCCCTCAATTCGCAGGGAAGTGTATATGATTCTGCGGAACGAGGAGGAGCGGCATGGCGAGAGGGAAGCATAGCGAAGCGGAGATCATCGGAGCGTTGAAACAGCTGGAGGCGGGACGACGAGCCGAGGATGTCGGGCGGGAGCTGGGCGTGTCGAAGCACACCATCTACGCGTGGAAGGCCAAGTACGGCGGGCTGGACGTGAACCAGGCGCAACAGTTGCGGCAGCTGACGGATGAAAATCACCGGCTGAAGAAGCTGGTGGCGGATCTGAGCCTGGACAAGGAGATGTTGAAAGCGGTGATCTCAAAAAACGGATGGGGCTCGTAGGCTTGCGAGAAGAAGTGCGCTGGCTGCGCGAGCAGTATGCGGCGAGCCAGCAGCGAGCGTGCGGGCTGATGGCCATCGCGGTGTCGAGTTACCGGTACCAGAGCCGGCGGAGCGACGAAGCTTTGCGCGAACGGCTGGTAGCCGCGGCACGGGAGCAGCCGCGCTGGGGCTACCGGCGGCTGGAGATTTTGCTGCGGGAGTCCGGAATGCGCGTAAATCACAAACGGATTTTTCGCGTATACCGAGAAGCAGGACTCACCGTGAGGAGAAGAAGGCGGAAACGGCTGGTGCGCGAGGGCTCGCCGCGCGTGGTGTTCACCGCCGCCAACCAGGAATGGGCCCTGGATTTCGTGCACGATGCCACGGCGAGTGGGCGGGCGATCCGCGTGTTGAGCGTGGTGGATGCCTGCACGCGGGAATGCCTGGTGCTGGAAGTGGACACCAGTTTTGCGAGCCGGAGGGTGACGCGGGTGCTGGAACAGATCGTGGCGGAGCGAGGAAGACCGCTGGCGATTCGCTGCGACAATGGGCCAGAACTAACCTCGCGGCATTTTCTGGCGTGGTGCTTCGAGCGGAAGATCACGCTGGTGCACATTCAGCCGGGAAGGCCGCAACAGAACGGGCTAGTGGAGAGTTTTCACGCGCGGTTGCGGGATGAGTGCTTGAATGTGAGTTGGTTCGAGAACTTGTGGGGCGCGCGGCGGAAGATCGCCGCGTGGCAAGAGGAGTACAACGAGCGGCGACCGCACAGCAGCCTGGGCTATCAAACTCCGGCGGCGTTTGCGCGGCAACTCGCAGCATCAGCCGGCTCCGTCCCGCTACGCGGGACCACGCCGCCTGACGCTGCCCCACAACTACCGGGCTTACGCGATGCGAATTTCGTATGATCGACCCTGCGGATTCGGGGGGCAAACCAGCTTGGTCATTGACTTGGTACTTAAAACTTACGATGGTCCCGCAGGCATCGCTCGTGCACAGTTGCTCGGTGGCTCCGGTGACCGTTCCAGACACTATTGAAAGGCTGGTCGGCACCTGCACATAAAAGTCTTCCTTGTTACTGTCCTGGCCGGAGACCGTGACATAGATGGCGCCGGCATTGTTGCCCGTCTCTGCGGTGCTCGCGATGACCGCGTCAAACACTATCTGCGTATTGGTCGCAGTAGTTATGTTTTGGACCTGGATTGCTGCAGGCGTGTTGATGTGGCCCCCAAGCAGGCCGTTGCCGTTGATAGTCACCTGCGTTGTTGCGTTAATGAGGCCACGGGTGGGTGAAATACTGCTTATTACTGGCGTGGTGTTGACGCCGCCGGACGGCGTGCAATACAAGTTGGGGCAGCGTTCGTGCGCATTGTTGGTTTGGTAGTAGCCGTGGGTTTGCGAGGTGGTGGAACCGACCGCAACGCCCGTGTGGAAGCCGTAAGTATCGACGGTCGCGACGGACGTGTTGTTGGAGCTCCAATTCGAGTAGAAATTCGAGCTTATGTCGTCGTATTCAGATTCGCAGGGATACCAGGCGGTGACGCCATCCTCGGTGCTTCCTTGAAACGGTACGCCGATGGGGTTGTACCAGAGGGCGGGATTGGCCCAGCCGCAGCAGGCGGCGCAGCCGTAGACGACGTGACCATAGGTTTTGTCGTAGATGACTTTGCCTTCGAAGAGCGTGCCGACGCCTTTGTTGGTGAGGTCGCGGAGCTCATAGGAACCGGTGGTTAAATCCGCGGGCAAGGTCTTGCCGTCTTTGTCGGGAATGTTCTCGCGGATTAGCTTGCCGATATCCATCCACATCTGCTCGCCGGGTTGCAGAGCCTGCTGCAACTGATACTTTTGCGTTCCTTGATTATAGAAGAGGGTGAAGGCCGCAAGGGTTGGCTTGGTGCCACCGTTTCCGGCGGTGATGATCGAGTCGTGGAGGGCGTCATATTGCCAATGGCCACCAGCCCAGAGGGAGGCGAGTTGGTCGGAGAAAGGCGTTTGCGAGCCATATTTTAGGGAGTCATCGAAACTGGCGGCGACGGCGACGATTTCATCTGGGAGGCGGTCGGTGGTAAGGGTCACGGAGGCCCAGTGGGCTCCGGGAGGGATGACCTTGCAGTTTTGCATGGAGGCAACGTCAATCTGGCGAGTTTCGTAGGGCGCCAGACGCAAGGCGGTAGCGGGAACTTGCCCGTTGGCTGAATCGCTGTGCCAGTTGAAGGCCAGCTGGAGCTTGGCGGGTTTCGACGTAATATTGCGGATGAAGAGTTGGGGATGAAGAACCAGTTCGGGGCAAGTTGCGGGAGAAACTCAAAAGCATCGAGCGCGAACAATACACTCTGCTGGAAAACGCGCGCCCTCCATAATCACACGCCGCGATGCCATTCATCCCCCGCCGCCGACCCACCAATCTCTCCGGTGCAGCGGGAGCCCGTTCCCTGAATGGTTCCCGCCACCCCACCAACCTTGGCAGAAGACAATGTTCCCCGATCCATCTGATGGGCGGCAAACCTGCCCGATTTCAAATTGCTCCAGATGGCCCTTTCTTGCGATCGCAGATATTTCAGCGCCGCTTCTTACCCTTCACGGGCCTCTTACTGTCTGAACCGCAGTACTCAGGATAGCGCCGCTCGCATTCGGGCGCGACGAATGGTAGCATCGGCTCGCTTGCTTTCCCCAGAAAGCCCCCGGATTCTCTGCCCCACCCTATGGTCCAACAGAAGGACGATAAGGGTGGGGGGGCACACTCAGGTCACGATGGGGAGACGGTTCCTCGCAGTAACGGTTGTCGCATATCTGATTGTCTGTAGCCCGCCGGGCGCTCCTTCGCAAGCGTCGCTGGCAGGTACTCCGTCGTCAGAAAACCCCCATCCCGCCGAAAGAAGGCGGAGTGGGGCACCCAGTACAGACTCAAATCGAGCTCCCGGCAGAGTTTCGTATCAGGCTCCCAGCACAAAAGAGATGGGTGAGCTGCTGCTCAAGATCTGGAACGAACAGGATGTAGCGACCGATCCGACGAAAGACGGGCAACGGGCCGAGCAGTTGAAGATGAAACTGGTCGGCGAGTTGCGCTGGCAGGATGAGTTGCGAACGCGGTGGTCGCTGGCAGAGAACTTGCTGCGCGCGGGCGACAGCGCGGGCGCGGTGAAGCAACTGGAGACAATACGGAAGCGGTGCGACGAGCTCGGAGTGCGTCTGGAGCCGAACTCGGAGACGGAGTTGAGCAGTCTGCTAGCGCTGTCGTACCTGCGGCTGGGCGAGCAGGAAAACTGCACTCAGCACCACGTGCAGAAGTCGTGCATCTTTCCGCTGGAGCCAGAGGCGGCGCACACGGTGAAGCGGGGAGCGGAAGGGGCGGTGCGAGAATACACCGCGATCCTGCAAAAAGACCCGCAGAACACGCTGGCGCGGTGGCTGATCAATATTGCGTACATGCAGTTAGGCAAGTGGCCGCAGGAGGTCCCGAAGGCGTGGCTGGCCGGGCCGGAGCTGTTCAAGAGCGAGTACGACATCGGGCGGTTCGCGGATGTGGCCGCGAGCGTGGGCGTGAATGTGATGGGGCACGCGGGGGGCGTAGTGATGGAGGACTTCGACGGCGACGGTTTGCTCGACCTGATGGTGTCGTCGTCGTATCCGAATGAGCAGCTGCACTTCTTTCACAACAACGGCGATGGGACGTTTACGGACCGCACGAAGGAAGCGGGCCTGATTGGCGAAGTCGGCGGGTTGAATCTGACTGCAGCAGATTACGACAACGATGGGCATCCGGATGTGCTAGTGCTGCGCGGAGGATGGTGGAGGGAGCATGGGAAGTATCCGATGTCGCTGCTGCACAACAATGGGGATGGAACGTTTACGGACGTGACGAAACAGGCGGGGTTGATGTCGCTGCATCCGACGCAGACGGCGGCGTGGGCGGACTTCGACAACGACGGCTGGCTGGATTTGTTTGTTGGACATGAGCAAACGGGAGCGGAAAAGCATCCGTCGCAACTGTTTCACAACAATCACGATGGAACGTTTACGGAGGTTGGCGCGGCGAATGGGCTGGCGGACCTGGGCTTCGTGAAGGGCGTGGCGTGGGGCGACTTCAATAACGATGGCTGGCCGGACTTGTACGTCTCGCGCAAGGGGCAGCCGAACATTCTGTTTCGCAATGACGGGCCGAAGGACAAGAAGAATCCGCGGCCGGACCGGTGGAAGTTTACGGACGTTACAGCGAAGGCGGGAGTGGCGGAACCGCTGCACAGCTTTCCGACGTGGTTCTTCGACTACGACAACGACGGGTGGCCAGACTTGTTTGTGGCCGGCTATTACAATGACACGCTGAACGACGTTGGCGCATTCGAGCTAGGCCTGCCGTACAAGGCGGAGACGCCGCGGTTGTATCACAACAATCACGACGGGACGTTTACCGATGTGACCAAGCAGGTGGGACTAGACCGGGCGATCCTGGTGATGGGCGCGAACTTTGGCGACCTGGACAACGACGGGTGGCTGGACATCTATCTGGGTACGGGGACTTCGGAGCTGGAAGCGCTGTTGCCGAAGCGGATGTTTCGTAATGACCAGGGGAAACGGTTTCAGGATGTGACGACGTCGGGCGGGTTCGGGCACCTGCAGAAGGGCCATGGCATCGCCTTTGGGGACATCAATAACGACGGGCAGGACGACGTGTTCGAGGAGATGGGCGGGGCGCTGCAGGGAGATTGGTACACCAGCGTGCTGTATGAGAACCCGGGGCACCCGGGGCATTGGATCACGCTGGAGCTGGAGGGGGTGACGTCGAACCGCGCAGCGTTCGGGGCGCGGATCGATGTAACAGCGCAGACGCCGAACGGCGAACGGCACATCTATCGAACGGTGGGGTATGGGTCGAGCTTCGGGGGGAATCCGATACGGCAGCACATTGGGCTGGGCGATGCGACGGCGGTGACCCAGATTGAAGTTACGTGGCCGACCTCGAGGACCGTGCAGAGGTTCGCGAATGTGGTGATGGATGCGGCGTATCACATCAAAGAGTACTCGCAAGAGGTGCTGACCGTGACATACAAGAAGTTTGAGTTGCGGCATGGGGCGGCGGAGATACATTAAGAACAAATTTGATGTCAACTGTTGGGCAAGATGTAGTGCCTCCGGTCCGTTGATCACAGGAAACGTCAGCGGGCTGGGGTGGTGGATCGTGAGAATCCGCCCAACCGCCCGGAGCTTTCGTCCAGCCTCATGGAACCGTCGCTTGATCTAGGCTGAACATGGCAGAATCAGTCTGCGCGGTCGAGCATATTGACTGTCCTCATCCACAACTCGTAAGAAGAGAGCCCAGAGAAGCGGAGCGGCGATGAACGAAGACGAGACGAAAGTAGTCCAGGAGCTGTTTGGAACGACGGCATCGAATCTAGGGAATTCTGCCCAACATACAGCCGGAAATTCGGGTGGCGTGCGTGCTGGGTCACCCTCAGAGCGGCAGGGTGTGCGGTGTTCCACGATGGAGAATTCGTCGAAGTCCCCGGATTCCCAGTCGCCACGCCCAATCCGGTCGGGACTGGCCATGCGTTTTCTGCTGCTGTATCTTACGGGATACTGGGAAACTGGCCGGTCCCCAACATCGCAGAACTCGCGAATAAGGTAGGCGCCAGTCGGCCGGTGCGGTGTTTACGTGGAGCATAAAGGACGTCGACTCAGTGAACAGGGTGTAATCTCGTCGAAAGAGTAAGGACCCCTGGTTGAGTTTTTCTGTTTTTTCTGTTTCGGCTGGCAAGCTGGACCTATTAGATAAGGAGCTATGCAATTAAGAACGGCGTCCAACTGATTACTTATATAGATCGCCTTTCCGGTGGCGGCATTGCCGAGTTGCGCTCCCAGCTCGAAGGACCGCTGAAAGGCCTGTTCACCGGCGCGCACCTATTGCCATTCTTTTATCCCATTGATGGAGCGGACGCAGGTTTTGATCCGATTGACCACACGCGAATCGATCCGAGGCTCGGAACGTGGGAGGACCTGAAGGAGCTTGGCGAGGTTGTGGAATTAACGGCTGACATGATCGTTAATCACGTCTCCTCCCAGTCGCCGCAATTCGCAGATTTCTCCGCGAAAGGCGAAGCGTCGGATTTCGCCAACCTGTTCCTCACCCTCGCACGCGTCTTTCCCACTGGGGCGACCGAGGCTCAACTGCTCGAGATATATCGGCCTCGTCCCGGTCTGCCATTCACCATGATGCGGATGAACAATGGTGAACGACACCTTCTGTGGACGACCTTCACTCCGCAGCAGGTGGACATCGATGTTGAAAGTCCGCAGGGCACCTCATACGTCTACGCGATCCTGGAGCAATTTCAGCGGGCAGGCGTTCGATTGATCCGCCTGGACGCGGTCGGCTATGCAATCAAACGCCCCGGAACCAGCTGCTTCATGATCCCGGAGACCTTCGATTACATCTCCGACCTGACGGCAGAGGCCCATGGTCTCGGCATGGGGGTCTTGGTTGAGATACACAGCTACTATAGAGATCAGATCGACATCGCCCGGCGAGTGGATCGCGTCTACGACTTCGCGCTGCCCCCACTTGTCTTGCACACAATCTATGAAAAGGATGCACGGGCTCTCAAGTCGTGGCTGGCGATCAGTCCCCGCAATGCTGTCACCGTGCTCGATACACACGACGGCATAGGCGTGATCGACATTGGAGCGGACGCCCGCGACCCGGCAAACCGTCCGGGGCTACTGGAACCGCCAGCGATCGATGCATTGGTCGAGACGATCCACGAGCGCAGCCAGGGGCAGAGCCGCCAGGCGACGGGTGCGGCGGCAAGCAACCTGGATCTGTACCAGGTGAATTGCACTTTCTACGACGCACTCGGCAGGCGCGACGACGAGTACCTTCTCGCGCGGGCGATCCAGTTCTTTGCGCCCGGACTCCCCCAGGTGTATTACGTCGGTCTGCTGGCGGGTAACAACGATATGGAACTGCTTGCACGTACGCGCGTCGGACGCGACATCAATCGGCATTACTACAGCGCGGCCGAGCTCTCCGCCGAGTTGGAGCGTCCGGTGATCCCTCGCCTCATGCAGTTAATCCGATTCCGCAACGAGCACCCAGCCTTCGAGGGCGAGTTCTATCTTCCCGATTGTGGCGACGATGACCTCGTGATGGAGTGGCGCAAAAGCGAAGAGTTTGCCCGCTTGCATGTGTACCTGCCGGCTTTGCACGCAGCCATCGCTTACTCGAGTGCTGACGGACAGAAGTGGCTCTGTGTCACCGACTTGACACGGCAGAAATGAAGCAATAGCGCAGGAGAAGCAATGGCGAGCCGCCACCAAATCCCGATCATCGTAGCGACACAGACGAACCGCAATCTCGCCGCTATCAAGGCGCTCACGTTCATCATGTTCATGATCTTCGCGATGACGACGGACTCCGTCGGCGTCATCATTCCCGAGATCATTAAGCAATTTCGACTTAGTCTCACGGCTGCGAGCGCGTTTCAGTACTCCACCATGGGCGGCATCGCGATCGCCGGTTTTTTTCTCGGTTTCATGGCGGACCGCTTCGGGCGAAAAATGACCATCGTGCTTGGTCTGAGCCTGTTCGCGGTGGACGCCTATCTCTTTGTGGTTGGCAACTCTTTCGCTTTTTTCGTCGGATTGCTCGCTGTTTCGGGAGTGTCCATCGGTATCTTCAAAACCGGCGCCCTGGCTCTGATCGGCGATATTTCCCGTTCTACAACCGAACATACTTCCATCATGAACGCAGTCGAGGGCTTCTTCGGCGTGGGTTCGATCATTGGTCCGGCATTGCTTGCCAAACTCCTTCTCTCCGGAGTCAAGTGGCAGTGGCTTTACGTGATCGCCGGTTCGATGTGCGTCTTGCTGGTGCTGCTTGCCTTGGTCGTTCGCTATCCGGCGACCGTGCGCACCGGTGAAAAGCCAACAAGCTTCGCACGATCCCTATCAATGACGAAGGACCCCTACGCGCTGGGATTTTCGCTGGGAGAAGCTCTCTATGTCGCGACCGAATGTGCGATCTACGTCTGGATGCCGACCCTTCTGACCGGGCACACCAGGTTCGTCGCAGCTTACAGCATTTCCATTTTCTTCCTGCTTCGTGCCGGCGGTCGCTTCGTGGGTGCATGGACGCTTGGCCGCTTTTCGTGGACCGCCGCGCTGGCTCTTTTGAGCGCGGCCATCCTGGCGTGCTTTGTTGGCGCGATGGTCGGGGGCACAGGCGCAGCGGTCTACCTGCTGCCGCTCTCGGGCCTGTTTATGTCGGTTATTTACCCGACCATCAATTCAAAGGGAATCAGCTGCTTCCCAAAGTCAGAGCACGGTTCCGTTTCAGGAGTTCTTCTGTTTTTTACATGCGTCTCGGCCGCGGTCGGTCCGCTGGCCATGGGAGCGGTGAGCGACGCCTTTGGCGGGGCGCGCTATGGCTTCATTCTCGCAACTCTATTTGCGGGGCTGCTGTTCACCCTGTGCCTGCTCAACTGGATTTTTGACCCGGCGAAACAGCGGCTCCAATTGCTGGATGAAACCCAATACGAACATTCCGGAGCGGCCGTGTAGGCTAAGGGTTCCGGCCTGGATGCAGCTACGGAGGTTCGGGAGCAGATTGAATTGCACGTCATGGCTCGGCGTTCCATACGGTGAGCCCAAAGCACGCTGTACTGCAGCGATACACCTTGGAGTTGAAATGAAAAGATACTTGAGTGTGCTCGCAATCCTGATGTTTTTCGTCCATACGGCAAGTCTTAAAGCGCAAAGCGTTCCTCTTGGCGCTCTACGCGTCGGAGCAGCGAAAGTTGATATCACCCCGGCCCAAGACCAATTGCCGAAGCAGTTTCTTGGCATTCTCGATCGCGTATGGTCGCGCGCCATCTTCATTGATAACGGGAAAACCGGCGCGGTCCTGGTGAGCGTGGAGGCCGGTGCAGTCCCTGCGCAGGTCGCGTCGGACGTCCGCAGCGGGGTGGAAAAAGAGTTTGGGGTGCCGCCAGCCAACATCTTGATCTCTGCCACGCATACCCACAGCGCTCCCTTCATCGGCCGTCCCCGCTTCGGGCCGGACCGCGATTCAGCACCCGACACATCGAGTTGGTACGAAGAGAAGATCTTCGCTTCCATCCGCCAGGCCCACGAAGCGCTTCAGCCGGCAAAAGTGAGCTTTGGAACCGGCGTCTCGTACCTGAATGTGCAACGCGACATGATCGACCCGGTTACCCACAAATGGTGGGAAGGCGCGAATTACCAGGGGCTTTCCGACAAGACGGTGGCTGTCGTCAAGTTCGTGTCTATGCAGGATGAGCCGATTGCCGTTTACTACAACTATGCGATGCACGCCGTCATCAACGGCAATCTTGACCTGGTGAGTGGCGACTTCCCCGGAGCTGCGTCCCGTTACATCGAGCGCGCCCTGGGCGGTAAGGTAGTGGCCCTGTTTGTCAGCGGCGCCGCGGGCGACCAGAATCCCATTTACTTCCAGCAGACCTACGACCTGCGTGAGATTCGGGTCAAGGACTACGCCAAACGCGGCGAGGACATCAGCAACGCCATGCCGCCCGGCGGCCAGGGACTCGACCGCAAGAATCCCCAGGTGGCGCTCCTGATGGAAGAGCAGAAGGAGATGGCCACTTCGATGGGCCAGTTGCTAGGCGAGGAAGTTCTGCGCGCTGCGCGTGGGGCCAAAGCCGGAGACGGTGATGTCCGTATCTTCGGAAAAGAAACGACGATTACCTGTCCGGGGCGCCAGCGGTCGGACCAGGGGCGTGGCGGAGTCCAGGGCACTTACACCGACGGTCCTGACATTCAGATCACGCTTGACCTGGTGATGATCCAGGATATTGCCGTCGGCGCGGTCAATGGCGAGGTGTACAACGAGATCGCCCAGCGACTGAAACGCGAGTCTCCTTACGCCAAGACCTTCATGGCCACCGTCACCAACGGTTATGCGAACTCCGGATATATCCCCGACGATGCCTCCTTCGGCCACCAGACCTTCGAGGTGCTGTCGTCGCGCCTGAAACCGGGATGCGCCGAAACGAAAATCGTGGACGGCCTCACCGGCATGATGCCGAAAATCGCTTACTGAGTTCGCCTGAGCGCACTGCGCGGTCATCCCTTCCGCTGCATTGTAATGCGGGAGGGACGGCTCTCGCCTTCATAAGACAGAGGAGAGCGTGCCCATCTCGAAGAACAGAGCTGTTGTCTTTACGGTGCTGCTCGCGGCTGCCCTGAATGTAGCGAGCGAGATAGTGAAAAACATGCTTGGCTCCGCGAGTCAATCTGGACTGCTCGGGAACAATGGTATGGCGGGAAAACAACGGCTCGCAAGCCGTGGACTTCCACTTGGAGCTGTATATCGGCAAAGCGGCAAAAGCTGTGTACGTGGCGAGCATCGATGCTGACCCAACTACGCTTACGCCGTTCTTTGTCGTGGGCGCTACTCTGAGTCGCTCGGATCACGACACAGACTCCAGGGCAGAAGCCAAGCCAGAGTGAGAGCGTTTGGAGGGACCACACTGACGGTCCCCACGTCAACTTCTTGACGAGCGCGTTAGGCCCTGGGGATGGACGTAGACGAACCTCAGGTGGCGCCGGCTTTGGCGAGAATGCTCATCAGGCACAGACGCTATGACGCCGAGGAAGCACGCAAGGTGTACGTGTTCTGACTCGCGCTGGCGTTCGCCTCTTCTGGACTTGGAAAGTGTGGCGGCCAACCTGGACGACCGGTCATTTCGCGCGAGGTGCGAGATCTGATCTGCAAGATGTGCCGGGAGAACTCCAATTGCGGTGCACCTCGCATCCATGGCAAACCACTCAAACTTGGCATCAACATCGCGGAAAGCAGCGTCAGCAAATACATGGTCCGCCGAAACAAGCTACCTTCTCAGAGTTGGTGGACATTTCTTGAGAATCATGCACAGCAACTGTCTCCATTGATTTCTTCACCGTGCCCACTATTCATTTCCAGGTTCTTTACGTTTTCCTGGTTTTGGCCCATCACCGCTGTCGCATTCTGCACTTCGACCTTACCGCCCACCCGACCGCGGAGTGGACCGGACGGCAACTGCGGGAGGCATTTCCCTTTGGCCAACTCTGTCCCTACTAAAAACTCGGTTCTCATTGAGCCAACTGAATTTGAACGATGGCACGTTAGCTTTTGGATGCCAGGTTCACGAGTGGTGAAACCTCGTGAGAAATGGACGTCCTTCAAAACCGATTGTGCAGGTGTTTAGATCTCCGTAGCGAGACTCCTTTCCGACCTTATCTGTCGTTATCTATTGTTGCCGGTTGCGAATGGTTGCGAATCTGAGGGGGATTTTTTCTTGTCCTGAATCCCGTAAGTGACGCCAGGACGATGGCTTAGGGATTTTTGACTTGCTGGTTCGGGACCAGGTGCGCTATTCCCTCAACAAGCCTTGCTTAGGTCTCCAACGGCACGCCACGATTCACTACCAACGCCTGGAACGTTTGTGGAATGTAGCTGGCGCAGATTGTAGGTAAACTATTGACTTACTTATTCTTATAAATGGTGCCGGCGGAGGGAATCGGAATATTCAAGCCCACTGAAAACGCGGAACTTATTGAAAAATCGAGACGCACAAAAATCAGAAAGCTCAGAAATAGCGCCCAACTGGAACGTATCTGGAACACGGGCGTGTATTAGAATCGTAGGATGAACGTTTATATTAATAGATAATTCCGAAATATAGGGCCCGACAGCATAGCCCTTCCCACCCTGGCT
>Ga0335077_10009124_pt1 | contig 12305 bp, 10 predicted proteins | sample Lox_Sample_31_FD_207151 | JGI IMG/M metagenome (GOLD analysis project Ga0335077, IMG submission 207151) | Soil microbial communities from Loxahatchee National Wildlife Refuge, Florida, United States - Lox_Sample_3.1 | ecosystem: Environmental > Terrestrial > Soil > Wetlands | place: USA...
CCTTCCCCGGGCGCCGCGCTGGTCACCAAAAGCGACCGGTAGCGCCGGTCGAAGCTCGCGAGCAGAATGGAGTTGCGCAGCGTGCGGACGGATTCGCCGAAGCCGGACAGGTCGCGCTCGCTGTGCGCGCCTCCCTCCACCAGAGCGGCGGCGCGATTCTTCATCAGCGGAAGCGTTCCGATCACTTCCGCGCGCAGCGTTCGCGCCACCTGCTCCGGATCGCGGATGGTTTTGTCGAGCAGATCGCTCACCACCGCCGCGCCTACCGCGAGCAGCGCCGAAAACAGGAAGGCCAGCATCGCGTTCAGGCTGAGGCTGGGGAAAACCGGCTTCAGCGCCGGCCGCGCCGGATCGGCGATGCGGATGGCGCTGTTCTCGAATCCGGCGTTGATGCCGGCTTCCTTGATTTTCCGGATCAGCTCCTCATATAAATTCTTGTCGGCTTCCGCTTCGCGCTTGAGCGCCTGATATTGATAGGATCGCGCGTTGAGGTGATCGAATTCCGCCTTGGCGTCGGCGAGAGCCTGGCTGACCATGGCTTCGTGCGCTTCGCTTTCCTGAAGCTCGATGGCCATGCGCTGGACGATTTCCTTGCGCGTCGAATCGATGGACGCCTCCACCTGGTTCAAGCGCGCCAATGCGCGCCGATATTCGGGGTGGTTGGCGCCGTAATGCGTCTGGATGTCGGCGAAGTGCTCGCGGGCGTCGTTCAGGTGTTCGCTGAGCTTGCGCAGCGTCTCGCCTTCGGACGCTGCCAGCGCGGCTTCGATGGACCCTCCCCGCACCGAATCGTAGGCCGCCTGTTTCTTCAGATGATCGGCCTGCGCGTTGGTGTACTCGACGTTGAGCTGCACCAGGCGCGAAGAGAGAATGTTGGTCTTCTCCTCGGGATTGATAACATTCAGCTCGCGTTCGAACCCGGCGAGCGCCTGACTGGACCGTTCCATTTTGGCCTTGAGCTCGTCGAGTTGCTTCTCCATGAACGCCGCCAGGCTGGCCGAGCTGCGCAGCCGGATATTGTAAGTGTGCTCGAGGTACGACTGCGCGATCGCGTTGGCCGCGTCGGCGGCAAGCTGCGGATCGGGCGAGCGGTAGCTGATCTGCAGCAGGTAAGTGTTGGGCGGACGCGCGACCTTCAGCTGCTTGAGCGCTACCGGCGCGTCCTCGGCGCGCGGGCCCTCGGTCGATTGATGCTCAAGCTCCCGCAGGTGAAAGCGCTGGTCCACCGGACGCAGCACCGAATCGGATTGCACCAGTTTGATCTGGGTGGCGAGAAACTGGTCGGCATCGTTCATGGCGCCGCGCGTGGCGTCCTGGCCGACCACCCCCTGCGGCGTTTGCCGGTCGATATCGATGGTCGTGGTGGATTCATAGATGGGCGTGAGGCGCGCGGAGATGATCAGCGTCGAGATCACCGCCGCGGCGATGAATCCCAGAATGCGCCAGCGATGGCGCTTGAGAATCCATAAGTACTGCGACAGCGGGATCTTGCTCTCTTCCGGCTCGTCGTCGGCGTAATACGGCGGAGGAAATCGCTCTATCTCGATCAGCCGCGGAGTGGAAAGTGGCGCGTTCATGGATGGCTGAGAATCAGAATTCCGGAGGCCGTCGACGCCGCGAATCCGACCGTTTTTTCGAGCACATTGGTGGTCACGCGCGCTTTGCGGTTATCGGGGATATAAAAGATGTCGCTCGCGGCCAGCAGGATGTCGGGACTCTTGCGGTCCAGGATCCTGCGCAGATCGACGGTTTCTTCCGTCCCATGGCGGTAAATGTAGGCTTGCCGCGTGGCGAACGGCGCCAGGCCCTCCGCCATGGCGAGCGCTTTCAGGACCGTCATTCCGCTCGCGTCCTCGATGCGGAAGGCGCCCGGCTTTTTCACGTTGCCCACCACGAACACCCGCCCGGCCTGGGGCACGCGCACCTCCTCGCCGCCTTCAAGAACCAGATTGAGCTTGGGATCGGCTGCGTCGATGAGCGCCTTCACCGGAATGCGTTCGGTGCTGCCGGAACGCGTAATCAGGATTTCCGACCCCGCGTCTTCGGCGAGCCCTTCGGCGCGCGCCAATGCTTCGAGCAGCGTGGTGTTTCCGTAGGCCTGGAACGTCAGCGGACGACGCACCGCTCCCACCACGCTGATGGGCCGGCTGTGATATTCGGCAACCGTCACGGTCACCGCGGGATCGACTAGAATTTCTTCCGCCACCAGCGCCTGCGCGATGCGCTGTTCGAGCTCGGCCGGCATCAGGCCGCGCGCTTCGATTTTTTCCTTAACCATAGGCAGCCGGATCAGCCCGTCACCGGAAACCCGCACGGTGCGCGTCAGCTCCGGCGCGCCGTAGACTGAGACGGCCAGCAGATCGTCGGCGCCGATCTTCTGCGCCGGAAGATTGGGAGCGTTGATCTCGGCGCTGGGAAGCCGGTCCTGCGCAAAAAGCATCAGAGGAAGAATCACGACCAGCATGGCGTCACCATTTGCGGATCGAGCTCGGCCGCGACCGATCGTTGCAACAGCTCGATGCCGACCACCAGCCGGAAGCGGTCCTTCTCGCGCAACAATGTGCCTTCCAGGCCGCGCAGCGGGCCGCGCTCGACCCGGACACGGTCCCCGGGTTTCAAATAGGGCCACGGCCCGATGGGCAGATTCGACCGCATCATGGTCTCGATCGCGTCGATTTCGGCACAATCGACGGGCGCGGGCGCGCCACCGAATCCCACAATGGAACGGACTCCCGGCGTGGTCAGCACTGCGGTGCGCTGGCGCAGATCGAAGCGGCAAAAAACGTACCCGGCAAACAGCGGCAGCTCGATTTCCTTGAACCGGTCCGACCAGCGGTTGCGAACTTTATAAGTCGGGACAAGCGACGGAAGCATTCTGGAGGCGAGCGCTGCCTGCGTGCTGCGCTCGTGCTGGTGCCTGACAATCAGGGCGAACCACGGCGCGGATTCCAGTGCCGAATCCGGGCATGGCTCACGCCATGTGAGTCCCATAACGTGCTTCCTCTTTTCGCGTACGGCTGTACTGATTTGGTGTATGCAAGGGCAGATAAATCTCAAGCAGATTCTTGCGGATTATGGAACCGCGTCAAAGAGTGCCGCCCGGTGCCAATTTCGTTTTGAGAACGATTTTGTAGGGCAACCGCTCTGCTTCTTGTAAGACACTGAAGGGCAATGATTTACGGCTTCAATTGTGGAAACGCAAACGCTCCCGCCGTGTCAAACAGCTCAGTTAGCCCTGTTCCATTCCAGGCGGAGGGCTGCCGCTGGTGCTGTGGCAGCCCTCCTTTTTTGTGCCGCTTCTGAAACGTATCGCGCGCCGCACCGCTCTTTTCTCTGAAACATGCGAAGAATGAAGGTGCTGGCCGTCGAGGACAACTACGCCGATATTCATTGGCTCAAAATGGTTCTGGACCGCATGGGTGTCGTCTACACGCTGTCGGTGGTGACCGACGGGCAGAAGGCGGTCGATTTCCTGTTGAAGCGCGGCGATTTCGCCGAGGCGCCCGACCCGGACCTGGTGCTGCTCGACCTGAACCTTCCCAAGTTGAGCGGCTTGGAAGTTTTGAAGGCGGTTCCGCATTCCGACAAGCTGCCGGTGTGCATCATTACCGGTTCGCCGGACGAGCGCGAGCAGGTGATGCGCAAGTTCGGCATCCGCCGCATCGCATACGTGGTGAAACCAGTGGATCGCGACCGGCTGCTGAATTGCTTTCGCTGCTACGATCACCTGCGGCCGTACGCGGAAGAACTGGCGCGGTGCTGAAGGCTCACTCGTCAAAGCCCCCAGCCCGACCTAGCCACAGATTCACGCGGATTCAGGCAGACAAAAAAAACGCGGCTTACTCCGAGATCTGGACATCCGCTTTTAAGTCGTGCCAGTCCGGCAACGTGATCGGGCGCGACAATTTTTCGATCGAACTGACCATCTCTCTCGATTCGAACGGTGCCAATCCCGGAGAGCGGAAGGAGAAGCGGCACACCGGCGGCTGCCCCGGCTTCGCATTCGCGGTCTTGACCGTGACGTAAACCGTCATATCCGACAGTTCCGAGGCCGAATGATTCACCACCAGGTAATGGATCTCGGATTTCTTGTTCAGGTCCATGACGAAGCGGAAACCGGTGACTTCGATGTACTCGGACAGGGCGTGCGAGGCCTCGGGCGAGTTGGCCGGCGTTTCGACCGGGGCCACGGCCGTCTTGGCGTTGGCCGCGCTGTGCGACGCCGGCAGCAGGTAGGTAACCGCGAAAATCCCCACGATCAGCAAGGCGAGCATCGCCGCCAGGCTCACCATCCAGCCGGGAAGCGTGATCCTTCTCTTCTGCTGACCCACGGCAGTCAGCACGCGCAGGTTCTTGCGTTGTTGCAGCTCGGGCGGCAACAGTGGACCGGGGAGGGTGATGCGCGGGCCGCAATCCGGCGTCGCGATTTTGGGCAGCGGCACCACCGGATGCATTCCGCGCGTCGCGGCGTCGGTATAGTCCAGCAACGGCGCCAGTCGCAGCCACGATCCCGAGGGGAACTTATCGGCGGTCGTTTCGCGGATCGGCTGAGGCGGCGGCTGGATGAGCGGTGCGGTGTTGTTTTTCGCCGGGGCGCCCGGGGCCGCCGGTTTCGGCAGCGCCGCGGGAAACGGATCGGCCATCCCGGGCGGAGCGGGCTCAGCGACCGGCGGAGCGGGCGGAGCGAGCAGGGCAACCGGCTGCGCAATTGCCTGCGTGGCCGGCAGCGGCGCGAGCCCGGATTTAGCGGAAGCCTCGACGGGCGCGGGTACGGGTACAGGAATCAGATCCGGAGTCGGAAGCTGTTCGGCGCGGACCGCGGCCGCCAGGTCGGGAAGTCCCGCCGTCGCGACCGGGGCCGGCTGCGCGATCTGCGCCGCGCGAATGTGCTCGGCGAGGGCCAGCAGCACGTCGGCTGCGGGGTCCGGCTGCGGACGGTGCTCTCTTGGTGCCGGCGTCCGAGGCGGCGCAGCGGCGGTGACCTCCGGCTGCGGACGGTGCTCTCTTGGTGCCGGCGTCGGAACGGGCGCAGCGGCAGTAACCTCCGGCTGCGGACGATTCTCTCTTGGTGCCGGCGTCGGAGCGGGCACAGCGGCAGTAACCTCCGGCTGCGGACGGTTCTCTCTTAATGCCGGCGGCTTAAGGGGCGCAGCGGCAGTGACGACGGGTAGTTCGGCGATCGCGGACGGCTGCCGCGACGGCTGGGCGTTTTGTTCCGGTTGTGGATCGCAGGCAGGGCACTGTAGAACGGCGGGTGGGATCTCACGGCCGCATTCCGGGCAGATCCAATGGAACATGCCTCCAATGTACCCGCATTCTGTTTTTTTACGGTTCCGGCACACACCCTACCCGACTCACCTAGGAACCTTAAGTGCGATATACATTCCGTCTCAGGCGACCCTTAGTAGTCGCCGGGAAACGCGCCCTCCGCGCTCTGGTTCCGGGCACCCCGGTGCTGTCAAAAAACCGCGTCCGATCCATTGCGAGTATCTCAATCCTCCCGATCACCCACAATTTCAGCATCTTACGCGTTTCGTTCGACCAAGCCTTCTCGTCCGGGAACGAAACGGACCAGGATCGCGTTATGATATTTTGCAGTCCCATATAATGGACTACAAAATATGAAGCAGCCCGATCACGAGTGGAAAAAGGGGAGCGCGGAGCTTCTGGTGCTGTCGTTGCTCGAGGACCGGCCGCGGCACGGGTATGAGATCTTCAAGCTGATCGAGGCGCGCTCAGATGGCGCCATTCGCTTTCACGTGACATCGCTCTATCCCTTGCTGCACCGGCTGGAGGAGCGCGGGATGGTGGCCGGGCGCTGGGTGGAGAAGCCGGAGCAGCGCCGTCGGCGCTATTACAGTCTGACGCCCGCCGGCCGCAGGGTGCTGCAGTCAAGGCGCAAGAGCTGGACGGATTTTGTGGCCGCCATCCAGCGAATCACGGGAATCAAATATGCCTGATTGGACCCATCTCATTCGCGACCGCATCGCTTCGCTGCACCTGACGCCCGCAGCCGAGTGGGATTTGACCGAGGAACTGGCGCAGCACCTGGAGGATCGTTATCGCGAGCTGCTCGCGGGCGGCGCGGCGGGCCTGGCGATGGGAATCGCGGCGTGCGCGCGTTGTGGTCGGCGCTGCGCCGGGAATAGCGCCGGATACGCGCGGTCGGCTACGATCGCAATATGAAACCCAACGGCAGGATGGTCCGGTTCCGATGAGCGCGGGACGGGAGATTCGCTACTACGACTACGTCAATCGTCCGTACCGGCAGGTGCGCGACGCGTTGAGCACGAACGCGTCTGCAGTGTTCCAGGCCGCGACCAAGGCGGCGGCCTCGCGCGCCGAATCGATCGCCTCCGAGCTGCGCGTCGACCTCGGCGGGGTGGGACTCGAAGCCGATATCGTCATCTCGGTCAAGAACATCGAAGAGCAGACGCCGGAGATGGGCGTCCCGGTGACGCGCTTGCAACTGGAATGGCAGGCGGCGAAAATGCCTGGGCTGTTTCCACTGATGAAGGCGCAGTTTTCCATCTATCCATTGACTTCTCACGAGACGCAGTTGGATTTTTCCGGCATTTACGAACCGCCGCTGGGCGCGGTGGGCAAGGCGTTGAACGCGATCGCCGGTCACCGCATCGCGGAATCCACGGTTCACCGCTTTGTAACCGAGGTCGCCGATTACCTGCGCCGCGCGCTTCCCGAAAGCCACGCCGGATAGGCAACGTCGCCCACTCGCGGGCGCCGTGAGAAACAGTCCTAAGGTCGAGTGCGCACCGACATTAACCCGGTGCACACCGGATCGATTTTCGACCGAGTCCCGATCCATCACTTCCCGACTGTATCCTTCCCCTGACACCGAAACGGTACTTACCTGCATCTAAAACGTTGTAGGTCGCGGAGGGGCATTTTGTGGGGTTGTCTCCTGCATCCGATTGGTTAGCCAGGACGTTAGGTCGTGCGGGTCAGACTGCGGAGGTTCCAGCGCGGACCAGGCGGCATCCGGTCGCGGCCGTTGCGATTCTCAGCGTGATCGTACTGGCAGGATTGGAGATAAAAACTTCCTGGGCGCAATCGCATATCCTTGCGGCGGCATCGGCGCGACTGAAATTTACCGTTACCTCCAACGCAAGTTCACGCATCGATTATCCGGCTGCGGGTCCCTACGACCGGCGGCTGGGCTATTCGCTGCTTCCGGAGTTTCTGGAGCGGCTCCACAAAGCGGGTTACACGATCGAGGATCAGGCGCGGATTTCCAAATTGGCGATGTGGATGGGCCGGCTGGGCATCTACCCGATTTATCGGGAGAAGAATCGCGCGGGCATCGAGATCGCCAGCGAGGACGGCGCATCGCTTTACGCATTCCACTATCCGCGAAGGATTTACCCGAATTTCAACGCGATTCCCCCGGTTGTGGTGCGCACGCTGCTGTTCATCGAAAACCGGCATTTGCTCGAAGACGGGGAGCCGTACGAAAACCCCGCGGTCGAATGGGGACGGCTGGCGCACGCGGCCATGGATTTCGGCGTTCACCAGGTGGACCGGCATCGCTCAGTGATCGGCGGGAGCACGCTTGCAACGCAGCTTGAAAAGCTGCGCCACTCGCCCGAGGGCCGGACGCATTCGCCTCTCGAAAAGCTGCGCCAGATCGGCTCGGCGTCGCTGCGGATTTACCAGAATGGTCCGCGCACGGGGGAAGCGCAGCGGCGTGTGATTTGCGACTATATCAACTCGATTCCGCTGTCGGCGGCGGCGGGCCAAGGCGAAGTGACGGGCCTCGGCGACGGGCTGGCGGCCTGGTATGGAGCCGATTTCGACCAGGTCAACCGCCTGCTGACAGATCCCGACGAGGACTCGCCGCGCGAGATGCGCGAGCAGGCGCGCGCCTATCGTGAAGTGCTGTCGCTGTTCCTGGCGCTGCGCGAGCCTTCGCGCTACATGGTTCACGATCCGGCCGCGCTGGCCGCGCAGACCGACCGCTATCTGAACGCGCTCGCCAAGGGCGGAGTGATTTCGCCGCGGCTGCGTGACGCCGCGCTGAAGGAACGGATTTCGCCGCACGCCGCGAGCGCCCCGCCGGTGCGGAATTTCGCGGCTAACAAGGCATCGCAGGCGCTGCGGATGCGGCTGCTCGGGTTGCTGGGGCTGTCGCAGACGTATCTGCTCGACCGGCTGGATCTTGACGTGAAGACCACCGTGAATCGCGGCGTCCAGGACTCGGTATCGCAGTTTTTCGAACAGGTGGCCGATGGAAAAAACGCGCAGGCCGCGGGCCTCGAAGGCTTCCAGTTGCTGCCTCCCGGCGATCCGGGCAACGTGATCTACAGCTTCACGCTCTATGAACGCGGCCCCGGCGTCAACTACCTGCGCGTCGAGACCGACAATCTCAATCAGCCGCTGAATATCAACAGTGGGACCAAGCTGCAACTGGGATCGACGGCGAAGCTGCGGACGCTGATCACGTATTTGCAGATCGTCGAAGCGCTACGCGCCGAGTATGGCGCTTTGACGCCGCAGCAACTGGCCAAGGTCTCGATCGAGCCCGGCGACAAGCTGACCGCGTGGGCCGTTCAGTATCTTTCGACAGCAACGGATCGCAGCGCGGAGGCGATGCTGAACGCGGCGCTCGAGCGCAAATATTCGGGCAATCCCGGCGAGTCGTTTTTCACCGCGGGCGGCCTGCACACCTTCGAGAATTTCGAGCGCAGCGAGAACTTCCAGATTTTCACGGTGCGCCAGGGCTTCGAACAGTCCGTGAACCTGGTGTACATCCGCCTGATGCGCGACATCGAGAACTATTACAAATGGCGCGCGCCCGGCGCGTCGCCGGCTGTGCTTTCCGACCCGGACAACCCCGCCCGCATGAATTATCTGCGCCGTTTCGCCGACGAGGAGGGATCCACATTTCTCAGCCGGTTCTACGCGAAGTATCGCGGCCAGACGCCGGATCAGGCGCTCGCGACACTGATCGCGGGCGTGCACCCGTCGCCGTGGCGCGTCGCGGTGATCTACCGGTCGGTGCGCCCGGGCGGCGATTTCGCGGCGTTTTCCGCGTTCCTGAGGCAGCATGTTCCGCAGCCGTTGCTTGCAAATCAAGACCTGCAAAAGCTGTACACGAACTACGCTCCGGATAAGTTTAACCTCTCGGATCGCGGCTATCTGGCACACGTTCATCCGCTGGAGCTGTGGCTGGTCGCTTATCTCGCGCAGTACCCGGGCGCTCCGCTCTCCGAAGTGGTCGCGCACAGCGCCGCCGAGCGCCAGGAAGTTTACCGCTGGCTGTTCCGGCCCAAAGAACGCCACGGCCAGGACGTGCGCATCGGCATCATGCTGGAGCAGGACGCCTTTCACGAGATCTGGAAGAGCTGGAAGCGGCTCGGCTATCCGTTTAATTATTTGGTGCCCTCATACGCGACGGCGATCGGCGTCTCGGGCGATACGCCCGCCGCGCTGGCCGAGCTCGCCGGGATCATCGCTAATGAGGGCGTTCTGAATCCGGTGGAGGACATCCGCGAAATGCGGTTTGGCGCGGGCACGCCGATGGAAACCGTCCTGGTCCCGAATTCGCCGCCGGGCGAGCGCGTGCTGTCTTCGGAGATCGCGCGCCTGGTTCATGACGCGATGCTCGGCGTAGTGGCGAACGGAACGGGGCGTCGCGCGTTTCACGCCTTCGTACTTCCCGGCGGAAAATTCCTGCCGCTCGCGGGGAAAACCGGAACGGGCGACAATCGCTTCAAAGTTTTCGCGCGCGGCGGCGGGGTGATCGCGGATCGTCCGGTGAACCGCACCGCGACATTCGTCTTCATCGCGGGCGATCGCTTGTTCGGAACGGTAACCGCGTTCGTGCCGAGCCAGACTGCGGGCTCGTATTCCTTCACCAGCGCGCTCGCGGTGCAGATCCTGAAAGACCTCGCTCCCCGGCTGCGTCCGCTGATCGCTGAGCCCGACACAAATATCCACGAACGCGCTCCATCGCCGTCGCGCCTCATCGCCCGGGCGCACTGACGCGCGGCATTGGTGCCGCGCGTTGGTCGTGAATTTCAAACGCCTCAATAACGCTTGCGCGCCGTGCAGATGTAGCCCAGCGTGAAATTCCTTCGCGGGTCGAGCGGCTCGAACGCCGGCAGCACCAGCGCCGGCGGCGCAAAAAAAATCGCCGCGACGAAAATCAGCGGACCCGGAAAGAACTGCAAAGCGTTCCACAATCTTCGCGCCAGCAGGTGAAAAAATCCACCCACCGGCTGAATCGAAATCTCCGTGAATCCCGCGCGTTTCAGAAGCAGCTCCAGCCCATAGCGCGTAAAGCGGAAATAATCGTGCGGCTGCTGATGCTCCTCCCATTCCATGGGCGCGATCAGCAAAATGCGCCCGCCCGGCGCAAGCGTCCGCGCGAGCTCGCAGACCACGCGCGCGGGATCGGTGACGTGCTCCAGCGTGACGACGTTGATGGACGCGTCGAAGATCCCCTCCGCGAACGGTAGCAGCGCCAGATCGCCGATCACGTCCAGCCGCGAATAATCCCACGCCGCATCGCCGACGCCTAAATCGAAGCCCACGTACCGCTGGCGCGAAAAATGCGCTTTGTAATTCCCTTCCCCGGCTCCGGCGTCGAGCACGCGAGCGCCAGCCTCGAGTTCCCCGGCGAAGCGCGCAACGGCGTCCTCGATCGAAGCCTCGAAAAACTGCACGCGCCGCCTGAGCCACCCGGGGCAGGCGTCGCGCAGCCGGTCGTAGATCACGATTTCTTGCGCGCCTCGATCATGATGGTCGAGCCGGCGCGGCATGCCGCTTCGAAGAGCGTAAACGGAACGGAGATCGCCGTCAGCGCCAGGTACAACAGGTCGCGCAGCAGGCGCATCCGCGCCGATTCAGCGACGCCTCTCATCCTGCGCGCCATGGGATCGAGTCCCGGGGCGAAGCTCGTCGCCATTCCCGCGGGATTGTCGCGCAGGGAAAAATGCTTCGAGCGCAGCACCTCGAACCCGCAATGATCGAGCAGCAGCTCCAGATCGGACTGCCGGAAGTCGATCAGGTGCCGCGGCACGTCGATTCCGTTCCAGCGCTCGCCGAACAGCAGAAATTGCCAGCACGCGGCGTTGGGAACCTGCACGATCAGGCGGCCGTCGGGCCGCAGCAGCTCGCGCGCCGATTCGAGGTAGCTTGACGGATCGTACAAATGTTCCAGCACGTGGAACATGGTGATCGCCGCACAGCTTCCCGGCGCGACGGGCGCCCGCGACAGCGTCGCGCAGACTGCGGGAACCCCGGCGCGCGAGGCGACCTTCGCGGCATCGAGCGAAAAATCCAGACCGATTCCCTTCAACTTGCTGTTCCGCGGCCGCCGCTCGGCGAGCATTTGCAGAAACAATCCGCCGCCGCAGCCCACGTCCAGTATGATTCCCTCTTCGCCCGATTCGCGCAGCGCGCGCTCCACGAAGCGCAGATGATCGCGCAGCACGAAGCGGCGATAGGCCTGCTCCAGCGTGTCCGCCGCGCCGCTCTCCGGAACGAACCAATAATCCGGCGGATAATATTGGCGCAATTCCATCGGCGTGGGCTGCGGATGCAGGCGGATCAGCCGGCAGTTGCGGCACTCGACGATTAAAAAATATTTGTCGGTGGTGCGATACAGACGGTCGGTCGCGGAAAACAGCGTGCGCATTTCCGTGGAGCCGCACGCGGGACATTCCGCGTCGCTCACCACGACGTTCACCTCGGTGTCCGGCTCCAGTGTTACGTGGCGCTCTCGGAAATCTCCCGCAGCCCGATCCGATGCCGCAGCAGCAACTGCCGAACCTGTCGCGGGCTCAGGCGCCGTTTCAGCTTGCGTCTCTTGGCGAGCATCCTGGGAATCAGCGGCAGCGCCGACGCCGTTCCCGCAAGCAGCGCCATTGCCGCCGACAACTTCCCCATCATCCCCGAATAACGACGGATTTCTCCCCGGTTGCGCGCCGCCGCCCACATCCCGCCGGCGATTCTCATCGCGTAATACGCGCCGTTTAGCCACAGCAGATTCCATGGAAACAGCTTCACCGCCAGAAGCACGCGATTGCGTTCAATCAGCGTCAGCCGGCGTGCCGAGCCCAAGCCCAGCGTCGAGCCCCGGTGATGACGTACCACCGCGCCGGGCGCGTACAGGCAGTTCCAACCCGCAATTCTGCCTCTCAGCCCCAGCTCCGCGTCGTCGGCGTAGGCGAAGAAATCTTCGTCGAAACCGCCGATCTCATCTAGCATCGCACGCCGGTACATGGCCGCGCATCCGTCCGGCCATAACGTTTCCTCCACCTGCTGGTACTGGCCCCGGTCGA
>Ga0335077_10009125_pt1 | contig 12305 bp, 11 predicted proteins | sample Lox_Sample_31_FD_207151 | JGI IMG/M metagenome (GOLD analysis project Ga0335077, IMG submission 207151) | Soil microbial communities from Loxahatchee National Wildlife Refuge, Florida, United States - Lox_Sample_3.1 | ecosystem: Environmental > Terrestrial > Soil > Wetlands | place: USA...
GCTGCTGGATGTTGTGCGTGGCGTGAATCAAATTGCGCAGCATCGCCTTTTCCTTGACGATGCGGGCGTAATGCTCGACGTTGGAGACGCGCGGCATGCCATCGGCAAGCGACGCGAGATAGGGTGCGCCGCCGGCAGCTTCGAGATCGCCGCGGCGGTTCAGTTCTTCGGTCAGCGTGATCAGGTCAATCGCCTGCTGCGTTTCCGCCAGCCCGATCATCTGGTTGAAGACGCGGCGGTGCTGGTCGAGGAAAAAATCTTCGGCGCGCAGCGTCTCGAGAGCGGTGTTGAGAGCGTTGTTATCGAGAATGACGGCGCCGAGAACGGAGCGTTCGGCGTCGAGGTTGTTGGGAAGCGGGCGTTCGAGAGTGGGTGCAGTGGCCATTCGATGCTGTTCTAGGTAATTCGCCTTTTATTCGCCTACGCTAACACAACGACTTATTCCGCGCAAGATCAGTTGCGTGGCGGGTTTTTACGGCACGAATTTTTCAGGTGGCGAGTAAAAACCGGGCTCGACTTGTTTCCTGAACGGTGCTGCAAAAATTTTGTGAACGCATTGTGAGAGCAAGAGCGCGGCGCGTCAATCAGGATTCCGCAACGCGACCTGTGGACGTTTCGGAAATGTTGAAAAATTTCTTTTCGTGAGAAATTTTTAGACGGAAATGCGCGATGGAAAAAAATGCTGATGGCGCCCGTGCGGCCGGAAAGCAGACGCCCGCGCGCCAAAATTTAGGAGTGCGGAAGCTTGCTTCCGCTTTTTCCGCCAGCCGCGACTCGCGGTACACCGTCGAGCTTACAGATGCGAGAAAGGACGACGGAGTGGTTGGGGCTCCCAAGAACGCCTTCGGCAGCAGTCGGCCCGAAAGAAAAGTAGGGGCGCAACATGCTGCGCCCCTACAGATGTTCCGGAAATTGCGCAAACAGATTGCGCGATTATTCTTCTTTGGCGACGTGGACCTGGATTTGCGCGATGACGTCGCGGAAGACTTTGATGGTGACCGGATAGTCGCCGATCGCTTTGATCGGTTCGGCGAGCTGGACCTGGCGCTTGTCGATCTTGAAGTTTTGTGCGGCGAGGCCTTCGGAAATGTCGGCGGTCGTCACCGAGCCGAACATCTGATCATTCTCACCGATCTTGCGCGTAAAGCTCAGCGCGACGCCGTTGAGCAAGTTGGCCTGCTTTTGCGCCGCGTCGAGTTCGGTGGCGGTTTTCTTCGCCAGCGAAGTGCGAATGCGCTCGAGCGCTTTCATGTTGCCGCTGGTGGCTTCAATGGCCAGCTTGTGCGGCAACAGAAAATTGCGGGCGTAGCCTGGCTTGACGGTGACCACGTCGCCGCGGTGGCCCAGCTTTTCGATGTCTTCCTGAAGGATGATTTGCATTGTTTCTCTCTATGCTCCTGAATCTCTTTCCACGGTTGCTAAACTCGTTTGCTCTGGCCCTAGCAGAGGGCGGGCACTTCGTTCCTCAGCGTAAACTAAAGCCCGCCCCTACATTTTTGTTTTCGTTTCGCTCAACCCTGCGCGAGTTATCCGGCCGCTGCGGGCTACTACGCCTTTGGTGCTTCGGCAGCGGGTGCCGCGGGAGCGGGCGTTGCGGGAGCGGCCGGTGGATGAGCCGCAGCCGGATGCGCAGACGCGCCGTGTTGGGCGCCGTGAGCATGCGTGCCAGCGGGACGCGGAGCCTGACTGCCCGCTGCGCTGCCGGCAAAGGGCAACAGCGCGATGTTACGCGCGCGCTTGATCGCCACGCCGAGCCAACGCTGATGGCGCGCACAAACGCCCGTCATGCGGCGCGGCAGAATCTTGCCGCGCTCCTGCACGAACTGCGAAAGAATATCCGCGCGCTTGTAGTCGATCATGTCCATCTTCTCGACACAGAACTTGCAGACTTTCTTTTTGCGGAAGTATTGACGCTTGCCGCGCGGACGTCCGCCCGGACCACCGGGGCCTCCCGGGCCGCCTTCGCGCCGCGGACCACCGGGACCGCCTTCGCGCCGCGGACCACCGGGACCACCTTCGCGACGTGGGCCGGAATGGCCACCTGGGCCGCCGTGACCTCCGCTTGGGCCATGACCTCCGCTCGGAGCATGTCCGCCGCCTTCACTCTGTGGGGCGCCGGCGGGAGCTTGCGATTGCGCTGGTTTCTGTTCGTCTGCCATAACCTGTTTTGCCTTTCTCTATTCAGCGGGCGCAGCAAGCTGCGCCACTACAAAGATTTTTGCTCAAAACGGGCCGGGATACGTTCGACCACTACAAAGCCGAGCAAGACCTTCAGCTGGCGGCTGCGGACTGCTCCGCGGGCTGCGGCTGCGTGGTGCGGCGCGGACGACGCGCGGCACGGGCTTCGCGTTTGCCGCCGAGTTTCTTCTGGCGCTTCAAATCTTCATCGAGACGGATCGTCAGGTACTTGATGACCACGTCCTGCACCCGGAGGCGGCGCTCGAGTTCGGCGATCAGTTCGCCGTGGTTGGTGCGAATCTGCTGGTACTCGTAGATGCCTTCGCGATGCTTGGCGACCTTATAGGCCAGCTTGCGTGTGCCCCAGTGCTCGCTCTTTTCGATCTTGCCGCCCTTTTCCGCGCAGGTGTGTTCAATGACCGAGAGGACTTTCTTGATTTCCTCTTCCGGCGTGGCCGGGCGGGCGATAAAGATCAGATCGTATAGACGCTCTTCCATGTGATGACCTCTTTCCTTTGCTGCAATCTTTTCAGGCGCGGCGAACGCCAACGTTCTTTCTTCAGGGGCTAAAGCCCCCCGCATCGGCGCCGCTTACGTGGGGGCTAAAGCCCCCACCTCCTAAAATTCTTCCAGCTACTGCTCCGGCGCGTCTGCTTCAGGTTCGGGCAGTTTGCGCCGGTTGAAAACGTTCATGGCCGGCTCGATTCCCTTTTCGAGAATCATTTCGACAGCATCGCCGGCTTTGCCGATCATTTCGGCGGCAACTTCCAGTTCCGCCTTCTTCATCGGCCGCACCACGTATTCCTTACGGCTGCTGAGCGGATGCTCCGGTCCAGCGCCTAACCGAAGCCGCGCAAAATCTTGCGTGCCAAGCGCGCTGATGATCGACGTCGGACCGTTGTGGCTGCCGCCGCTGCCTCGGCGATCGATGCGAATCGTGCCGAAAGGCAGCTGTACTTCATCCCACAGCACCAGCAAATCGTCGGGGCCCAGTTCGTACTTGGCGAGCAGCTCACGTACCGAGATGCCGCTCAGATTCATGTACGTCTGCGGCTTGGCGAGCAGCACATCCTCGCCGGCCAACCTACCGCGGCCGACGAGCGCCTTACCTTCCGGGCGCTCGACGCGAATCCCGCCGCGATTCGCCAGCTCGTCAATGGCCATGAAGCCCAGGTTGTGGGGCGTCCATTGGTACTCCGGATCCGGATTCCCCAGACCAACGATAAGCCGCATGACTCCGTTTCCATCGCTCGGCAGCGGCTCGAAAACGCCTCAGGCCTGAAGGCCTGAGCTACAGAGCTCGCGCGCCGCTGGAAATTCCTCCGCAGTCGCTTACTTCTTTTTCTCGCCGCCCTTGTCGCCCTTCTCGGCCTTGGCTTCGCCCTCGGCGCCTTCTTCGCCCTCGACTTCCTTTTTGCCCTTCTTGATAACTTCGGGCTCGGCGGGCGTGGCAGCTTCCGCAGCCACGGCTTCGGCGGGCTTTTCTTCTTCGACCCTGAGAGCCACGACGTGCGCGAGAACGCGTTCCCCGTCGGTGAGCAACTTGATCTTGGCCGTATCCACCGGAAGGTCTTTGGCGTGCAACTGCTGACCCAGCATCAAGCTGCTGACATCCACTTTAAATTCCGTCGGAATGTCCCCCGGCAAGCATTCGACTTCGACCTCGCGATAAACCACCTCGAAGACGCCACCCTGTTGCTTCACGCCGGCGGGTTCGCCGAAGGTGTGGACGGGAACACTGACGCGCATGCGGACGTCCATGGCCACGCGAAGGAGATCAACATGGAGCAGCCGGCCGGTAATCGGATCGGTCTGCCAGTCTTTCAAGATGGCCGGTTCGTGTTTGCCTTTGAGATCCACCTGAAAGAGCGTGTTATGGCCGGTGGCGGAGCGAAGAATCGCGCCGACCTGCTTGGCATTGACCGTGAGCGTAATCGCATCGCCCTTGCCGCCATAGAGAACCGCGGGAACCTGCCCGGTCTGGCGGAGGCGACGCGCTTCGTTCTTGCCGCGATCGGAGCGCGGCGCGCCTTCTACAACGATTTGCTGATTCTGAGCCATACTTTCATTCCTTCCCTGATTGCTGGTCGCTAAACTCGAAATTTCTTAAATAAACAGCTCGCTGATGGATGTTTCCTCGTGAATCGAGCGAATGCCGCGCGCGAGCAGATCGGCAACACTTAAGACCTTAATTTTGCCCAGGGCTTTTCCGGCGTCAGAAAGCGGCACGGAGTCGGTGGCCACAACTTCCCTGATCTGGGATTTGGCGATGCGGTCCACGGCCGGACCGGAAAGCACGGCGTGGGTGCAGGCCGCGTAAACTTGCGTAGCGCCTTCACGAATGAGCGCTTCGGCAGTTTTGACGAGCGTGCCGGCCGTGTCGATGATGTCGTCCACAATGAGCGTGCTGCGGCCGCGCACATCGCCGATGAGGTTCATGACTTCACTGACATCTATATCGACGCGACGTTTGTCCACGATCGCGAGAGGCGCACCGAGCTTCTTAGCAAAGGAGCGAGCGCGCTCCACGCCGCCAGCATCCGGAGAAACGACGGTGAGATTCGGCAGCTTTAAATGGCGGAAATGTTCGACGAGCACCGGCGAGCCGTAGAGGTGATCGACGGGTACGTCAAAGTAGCCCTGAATCTGTGGCGCGTGCAAATCGAGCGTGAGCGCGCGGCTTGCGCCGGCAGTCTCCAGCAAGTCCGCCACGAGCTTCGCGGATATGGGGACGCGCGGTTTGTCTTTGCGATCCTGGCGCGCGTAGCAGTAATACGGAAGAACGGCGGTGATACGCCAGGCCGATGCGCGCTTGAAAGCGTCAATCATCAAGAGCAATTCGAGCAGATGGCTGTCCACGGGATGGCAGCAGGGCTGCACGACGAAGACATCAGCGCCGCGCACGTTTTCGAGAATCTGAAAATAGATTTCTCCGTCGCTGAAGCGGTCGAGCCTGGCCTGGCCCAGCGGCGTGTTCAGGTGCCGGCAAATGCTCTCGGCCAACGGCACATTGGCAGTTCCAGAGAAAATTTTAAAGCGGTCGTCGTGCACGACTTAGGCGCTCCAAAGATGCAACATTGAGCCCGAAAAAATTTGTTGTTCCGTATGGCTTCAGAGGAGACGCTGCGGATTGCTTGAGGGACACAAAACTACGCGGTGCCCATCATCCTACGAACGTACCTGTCACGAGAAAGAGTCTCGCAAACAAAGGTCTGATCGTCGGGAAACCCGACAGCGGCTCGGCGCGCCAACGCTGGGCTCGGGAAAACTCCAAACACCGCCGAACCGCTACCCGCCAGCGAGGCTTCTGAAGCTCCTACTCGGAGCAGTGCCCGTTTGATTTGCGCCAAACGGGGGTGACGCTGGAAAACCGGCCTCTCGAAATCGTTGGAGAGACCGTTTCCCTGCGTGCTCCAGCACAGAGCACAGAACTTCCAAAGTTTAGAGACTGCAGGGGCTTTTGTCAATGTCAGCGGCGCGGCTTTCAGCCATTGGTACGCGTCCGGCGTGGGAACGTGAATTTGGCGAGGTGAGACGATCAAGATCGTAAGTTTAGGAATGTCGGGAAGGGGATAGATTTCATCACCCCGGCTGATGCCCAAGGCGCGACCGCCTTGCAGGAAAAAAGGAACGTCCGCGCCCAAGGAAGAGGCAATTTCGAGCAGGCGCTCGGCCGGCAGCTTGGTTTTGGTAAGCCGAAGATAACCCAGCAAGGCAACTGCTGCGTCGCTCGAGCCGCCTCCGAGACCTCGGCCAGCAGGGATGGTCTTACGAAGTTCCATCTCCACGCCGGAGCGAATCTTGAGCTCGCGGCGAAGCGCGTCCACGGCGCGATAGACGAGATTTTTCTGGATAGGTTCCTGCGAAAGCGTCGAGTTGCCGGTGATAGAAAGCGAAATTCCTGAATCCCGCGTGACGCGCAGGCGCAATTCATCGTGAAGGGAAACGGTTTGAAAAATGGTGCGCAGTTCGTGGTAGCCGTCGGGCCGCTTGCCGAGAATGTCGAGACGCAGATTGAGCTTGGCAAAGGCTGGAAGTCGGATTTCGCGCATGCGGCTTATTGTGGCTTGGCGTCTTGCTGCGGCGAAGACTTTTGTGCCACGCGGTGTTTCACCTGGGAGAGTTTCTTTTCGACTTCTGCGATCTTGTCATTTTCGATGTCGGCAGGCAACGAGCGGTGCCATTCGTTCAGGGATTTTTCCCATTCAATCGCCGCAAGGTCCATGCGGCCCTCTTTGGCATAGACGTCACCGAGGTGCGAGCGAATCGTAGCGTCGTGGCTCTCTCGTTCGACGGCCTTGCGCAACGATGCTTCGGCTTCGGACAGCTTGTTTTCCTTGTAATAGATCCAGCCCAGGCTGTCGAGGTACGCGCCGCTATGCGGCTCTTCCTTCAAGGCCCGCTGCACCATCGATTCGGCTTCATCCAGACGAATCCCGAGATCGCCGAGCATGTAGCCGTAATAATTCAAGACTGGGCCGTTGTGGGGATTGGTGGCGAGAGCTTTCTTAAACTCTTCTTCGGCCTTGTCGTACATCTTCTGCCGTTCATACATCGCGCCGAGGAGAAACCAAACCATCTCGTTTTCGTGCGGATCGCCAGGCAGCGCCTCCGCCTGATGCGCGGCTTCTTCCGCTTCCTTGTAACGCCGGCCACGTTCATAGACTTGCGCGATGTTCAGCAGAGTGTCGCGGTCACCTTCGCTGTTGTTGAGCTGCGAGCGAAGAATTTTTACGGCTTCATCAATTTGGCCGTTCTCGCCCAGTAGCAGGGCGTTCGAAGTCTTCACGCCGGGATCGCTGGGGTACTTGGCCAGCGCCGCTCTTCCGGTTTCGAGAGCTTTGGGCAGGTCTTTCGCTGCGCGATACGTATCCATGATCAGCATGCGCGCGCGACGATCTTCTTCATCGCCCAGGTGGCCCAACTCCTCAAACGTATAGATCGCGGCTTGATAATTTTGCACGTCGCGATATAGCTGGCCGAGTTGCTGGTAGAGAATCGCCAGCGTGCGCTTTCGCTGGGGCATCTGCACGGACTGCGATTTCAGGCCGGTGGTGGCGTCGGAGAGAACGCGGATGGCGTCTTCGTAGCGGCCCTGCGCCTGATACAGCATGGCCTCGTTGTACATAACCTCGAGGCTTCCGGGAGCATACTGCCGCGCCTTCAGGAGATTCTCTTCCGCTTTATCGAGCTGATGTAGCTCGCGGTAAATCTGCGCCAGGCGGAGATAGACGTCGGAATCGTCGGGCATCAGGTCGGCGAGCTTCTGGTAAACCGTCAGCGCTTCGGAGAATTTTTCTTCGGAAAGCAGCGTCTGGCCGAGGCCACGAACGTGGCTTAGTTCCGAAGGATCGAGATCGACGGCTTTGCGGTAGGCGGCTTCGGCCTTGGCGAGTTCGTGGGTTTGGGTGTAAGCATCGCCAAGAAGATCGAGAAGCGCGGGAGAGGGAGAGCGATTGGTTGCGGCTTCCAGCAGGGAGACCGCATCGGCGGACTTGCCTTCGTCAAGCAGCAGCTGCGTTAGCTGTTCGACGGCGGCTTCATTTTCCGGATCCTGCTTGAGCATGCCGCGCAAAACATCTTCCGCTTTGCCGTTTTCGTTCCGCAGGCGGTACAAGCGGGAAAGCCAAAGGGCGGATTCGGAGTCGGTGGGGTCGAGTCGGACGACTTCGCGATATTGCTCGATGGCCTTGTCAGCCATGTCCGACTGCGCGCTCGAAGTCAGGTCGCCGAGGCTGCGCAGGTAGATGCGCCCGAGCAGCCGCCGAGTGGGCACGTCATTCGGGTCGCGCTTGAGGATTTCTTGCGCTTCGGCGATGGCTTCATGAACCCGTTGCGCCTTCCAATACATTTCGGCGAGGCGTTCGCCGATGACCGGGGATTTGGGGTCGAGAGCATAGGCTTTTTTGTAGGCGTCGATCGCCTGCGTGGCGTATTCGGAATCGTTCGTCGTCTCGAACTTCTGCTCGTAGAGGTGGCCAAGTGTGTATTCGTAATAGGATTCGGCCCGCGGGGAAGGAGCGGTCGCGGTATCGCCTGCCGGCGTTTCCGGTTTACTCTGCTGCTCCGCCGGTTTCGCGGCTTGAACGTCTGTGGCTTGTGCGGCAGCAATCCCGGCCAACCAACAGCAGGTAAAGCCGGCCAGAGCCACTCTGTGTGGTTTCATACGAGCCTCGGAAAAACCCAGTATCCCATGCGGCCGGAAGGCGGTCAAAAGTCAAAGATGTACCGTTTCCAAGGCCCGAAAGACACCTCTCACTAGGATGCGAGATGCTCAGAAAGAGTTGAGGAGGCTCGGGAAACCACTCCAAAATCTCCGATGGGCCTGTCTGACCGCCGGAGTGGGCTAGTGCAAGAAGTGGCGCATGCCGGTAAAGACCATTGCCAGCCCAAGGCGGTCCGCGGCAGCAATCACGTCATTGTCCCGAACGGACCCGCCGGGCTGGATGAATGCAGTGGCACCCGCTTTGGCGGCTTCTTCGACGCCGTCAGCGAACGGAAAGAACGCGTCCGAGGCCACGACCGTGCCGGCTAATGAAGACTGTGCTTTCATCACCGCGATTTTGACCGAGTCCACCCGGCTCATTTGGCCTGCGCCCACGCCGAGGGTCGCGCCATCTTTCGCGAAGACGATGGCATTGGACTTGACGTGTTTGCAGACCTTCCAGGCGAAACGCATGGTGTGCATTTCGGCGGTCGTCGGCTGACGTTTGGTGACGACTTTCAGGTTGTCGGCGTTGAGCTCACCCAAGTCTGGCTCTTGGACCAGCATGCCGCCCAAAATCCGCTTGAGTTGCAGTTCGCGCTCGGGTTGCAGGCCATCCAGGGGCAGTTCCAGCAGGCGGAGATTTTTTTTCGCGGCGAAGACTGCCTTGGCTTGTTCGTCGAAGCCGGGAGCCGCAACGCACTCGACGAACAATTTGGCGACTTCCTCCGCCGTCGCGGCGTCGATGGTGCGATTGAAAGCCAAGACGCCGCCGAATGCAGACACCGGGTCACTGGCCAGGGCCTTGAGGTAGGCTTCTTTCAATGTGGATTGCTCGGCGGTGCCACAAGGATTGTTGTGCTTCACAATGACGACAGCGGGCTGTTCGAACTCGGCGGCCAGGCTCCGCGCAGCTTCGAGGTCGACAAAATTATTGTAGGAAAGCTCCTTGCCCTGCAGTTGCTTCGCGGCGGCGAGGCCGGAAGGTGCGCGGCCAGCCGGCAAGTAGAGCGCGGCGGCTTGGTGCGGGTTTTCGCCGTAACGCAGGGACTGCTGCTTGCGCAGTGCGATGTGCACGCGTTCCGGCAAGAGTGGCCTTGGTGCGAGCTGCAAGGGCCCGGACGCTGTGCTCAGGCGCCCAAGTTCGGTGGCGATGATTCCGTCGTAGCGAGAAGTTGTCGCAAAAACTTTCAGCGCCAGTTCGCGGCGAGTTTCGAGCGACGTGTCTCCGCTGGCAGCAACCTCCTGTGCGATGCGGTTGTAGTCATTCGGGTCGGTCACTACGGTGACGCTTTCGAAGTTTTTCGCCGCGGAGCGCAGCATGGTGGGGCCGCCGATGTCGATGTTCTCGATGAGTTCTTCGGCGGTGAGGTTTTCTTTCGCAGCAGTGGCCTCGAAGGGATACAGGTTGACGACCACGAGGTCAATCGGTGCGATGCTGTGTTCCGAGGCTTGCTTTTGATCGTCGGAATGCTTGCGGCGATACAGCAGTCCGCCGTGCACTTTCGGATGGAGCGTTTTGACGCGGCCGCCGAGCATTTCGGGCCAGCCTGTGAAATCGGAAACGTCGCGCACAGCAATGCCCGCCTCGCGCAGCAGCTTGGCTGTGCCGCCGGTGGAAAGAATTTCGATGCGCAGAGCCGCCAGCGCTCTGGCGAGTTCCACAACTCCCGATTTATCGAATACGCTGATCAGCGCGCGCTGTACCGCCATCTCTTCCTCCGAAAGAAAACACAACAGTGTATGCGGAGGAAGAAAATTCGCAAAATGCCGGACGAACACCTACGCAGACTTTTCTGGAGTTTTGAAAGGAGAACCGCTTGCAAGCGACGGCTAGGTTTTGACCAGGGCCTTCAACTTGACTTGCCCGTCGACCGTTTCCACCACGTATTCCACATCGCGGCAGTTTTTCTGCTTTTGCAGATCGCGCGTTTTTTTCAGGACGAATTCGTTGAAGCTGGAGCGCGTGAGTTTAGCTGTCTGCTCTCCGGCCTGTTCTTTGGCCTGTAAAAACGCGGCGTACAGTTGATCCACTTTCTCGGCTTCGTTCTCCGGTTCGGAGCACACCACTCTGAAAGGGCCTCCAGATGCACCCGCCCGTGCAGCTTTGGTTTCCGCCACCTTCTCCGCCTGCTTATGCGCCTTTTCGCGTTCCGCTTCGATGGCCTTGGCCGCAGCCCCATAGTGCCGCTGGACTTTGCCTTCTTCTTTCTGCTGCGTTTTCTTACGGAAAATGTCTTTGTACTTGGCGTAGGTCTGGGTGAGGTTGTTGAGGCGGAAGCGCTGGCCATATTTCAGGTCGCCGCCGCGCTCGGAATAGCGCTTGATCAGCAGTTCGATGCGCCACTCGATTTCCGTGGGTGGGCGTTTGCGGCCGCCGCCGAAATACTGGTCGTATTCAATCTTCAGCTGACGGATGTCCCGTTCCATTTGACCGAGATCTTCGTCAATGGTCGCCATGGGTGGAAAAGCCCCTCGGATAATGCTAGGAGCAGAGGGCGAGGTCGTCAATGCAAGCTCTGCGGCGGCGTTCGCATTGTGTATCCCGCGTCCGGCGCGCGGCGGTTGCTGCGTTGCTGGCCGGTATGCTGAAATAGCCCCATGCAAAAAAGCGCAAAAACAGGCCTTTCTCCGCAACAGGCGGAGGTTTTGCGGCAGATTCCGTCTGTGGACGAACTGCTGGCGCAGCCGCGGTTGGCAGCCCTGGCGGGCCGCGTCGAACGCTCCTTGCTGGTGGAGGTGATTCGAACGGCCCTGGCGGAGTTGCGTTCGCGGATCGCCGGCGAAGCAAACCTTGGTGGCAGGAGCGAGGCCGCCCTACTCGTGGCGGACTCCGCGGCCCTCGAGTCACACATTCACGCGATGGTGGAGCGCCTGCTGGCGCATTCGCTGCAGCAGGTCATCAACGCGACGGGAGTCATTTTGCACACGAACTTGGGTCGCGCTCCGCTGCCGGAAGCGGTAGCCGACGAATTCCGAAACACCGCGACGCGCTATTCGAATCTCGAATACGACCTGGAGGCCGGCGAGCGTGGCAAGCGCGACGTGCACACTTCCGCCATGCTGGAGCGTTTGACAGGAGCCGAAGCGGCGATTGTAGTGAACAATTGCGCAGCGGCCGTCCTGTTGGTGCTCGCGGCGTTGGCCCGCGGCGGCGAAGTTATCGTCTCGCGCGGCGAACTCATTGAAATCGGCGACGGCTTTCGCATCCCCGAGATCATGGCGCAGAGCGGCGCGGTCTTGCGCGAAGTCGGTACGACCAACCGCACGCGGCTAGCGGACTACGAAAACGCAATCGAAGAAAACACGCGGCTGCTACTCCGTGTGCATCCCTCGAACTTTCACATCAGCGGCTTCACCGAGAAGCCCTCCCTTGAAGAACTCGCGGGGCTGAGTAAGCGAACGGCTTTGCCGCTCGTCGAGGATCTCGGTTCCGGGTGCCTCATGGACCTATCCTCAAGCGGAATCACCGAGCCGCTGGTTCGCCAGAGCACCGAAGCGGGCGTCTCCTTGGTGCTGTTCAGCGGAGACAAGCTGCTTGGCGGGCCGCAAGCGGGCATCATTGCCGGAAAGAAGGATCTCGTCATGCGCGTGCGACGGCATCCGCTGTTTCGTGCGCTGCGTGTCGACAAACTTACTATCACGGCACTCGAAGTCACGCTCGGCGCGTACCTGCGCGCAACCTGGGATGAAGTTCCGGTGCTGCGGATGATCCGCTTGACCGCGGCCGAATTGCAGCAGCGCTCTGAGAATTTTCTGCGCGAACTGCGGCCAGAATTGCCACCAGACGAAGTTGAACTGGAAATTGCCGACGGGAGTTCACTTGCGGGCGGAGGGTCCACTCCAACGCAAGCCTTGCCAACAAAAGTCATCCGCATCGCCAGCGTGCGCTATTCCGCAGCACAACTCGAACAACGATTGC
>Ga0335077_10009132_pt1 | contig 12301 bp, 10 predicted proteins | sample Lox_Sample_31_FD_207151 | JGI IMG/M metagenome (GOLD analysis project Ga0335077, IMG submission 207151) | Soil microbial communities from Loxahatchee National Wildlife Refuge, Florida, United States - Lox_Sample_3.1 | ecosystem: Environmental > Terrestrial > Soil > Wetlands | place: USA...
AAAATAGAAGAGGAGTCTAACAGTGGCGATTGAACGGACACTTGCACTGATTAAGCCGGACGCGGTGGGCCGGGGACAGCCGGGAGAGATCCTGGCGCGCATTCATAAGGCCGGTTTCAAGATTGTGGCCATCAAGACCATGCGGCTGACAAAAGAGGAGGCAGGTGGCTTTTATGCCGTGCACCGGGAGCGGCCGTTCTTCGACGAACTGACCGACTTCATGAGCTCCGGGAAGATATTTGCCATGGTGCTAGAGGCTGAGGGTGCCATCGCCAAATGGCGGGACACCATGGGCGCGACCGATCCCAAGAAAGCCGCGCCGGGTACCATCCGTCACGACCTGGGTACCAGCATTGGCAATAATTGCACGCACGGGTCAGATGCGCCGGAAACCGCGGCGTTTGAGATTGGTTATTTCTTTGCCGGCCTGGAATTAATCTAGCCGCTTCCGCAAAAGGCCAAGAAAAAAGCAGATTTTCCGAGCTTCAGAGGACTGACAGGACGGATTTTGGTGGCGGAATGTGAACCCCATCCGCTTTCTGATGCAATTCTCGCGCGTCTGAGTAGAATAGGTGAGAATGCTTCCCGGCCGGGAGGTTTCTATGCATCGTTTCCATCGCCGCGAGTTCCTGCAGACCGCCGTCTCGATTACCGCCGCCGCCTGTATCGCTCCCAAAACACTGGCAGAACGACTGGCTTCGTTGCCCGCTCCTGTGCAGAAGTTTTCCGCCACGGACTCCGTGACTTTAGGACGTACCGGGATTAAGACTTCGCGTCTCGCCATGGGCACGGGCACGGTTGGTTCGGGACACCATTCAAATCAGACCGCGCTTGGAGTTGCCGGATTGTCGAAGTTGCTGCAGAACGGGTACGACGACGGGCTGAGGTTCTTCGACGCGGCCGATTCTTATGGCAGCCATCCTCACGTTGCCGATGCGCTGCAGCATGTGGACCGCAGCAAGGTGACCGTTTTGACAAAATCGTGGGCGCGAAACGCGTCGGACATGCGCGCGGACCTGGACCGGTTCCGCCGCGAATTGAAGACCGATTACCTGGACATTGTGTTGATGCACTGTGTCACAGAGGGGGACTGGACGACGCGGTTCCAGTCCTCCATGGACGCGCTGTCGGAAGCCAAACAGAAAGGCATCGTGCGCGCTCATGGCTGCTCCTGCCATTCCATTGAAGCACTGCGCGCGGCCGCGAAATCGCCTTGGGTGGAAGTAAATCTCGTGCGCATTAATCCGATCGGGTCGCACATGGATGCCGATCCTGAGACGGTCGTGGGCGTGATTCGCGAAATGCGCTCGACCGGCAAGGGCATCGTCGGCATGAAGATTCTCGGCCAGGGAGATCTACGACATAAGCAGGACGAGGCGATCCGCTACGCGCTCGGCCTCGGGCTACTGGACGCGTTCACGATTGGCGCGGAGTCGATTCCCGAGCAGACGGATTTGATGAAGCGGATCGCGACGGCGTAAAAAGACGCTGGGTAATGAAGATCCAGCCAACCGATGCCCGCCGGAGACGGCGGCCGCTACACGACCATGCCGGGGCAAGCGCCTGGGCAATCTGAGTTACACTTCGAGACATGGATTCGTTTCGTGAGTTGGGGCGCGTTCTTTTGGCGCTTGGGGGATTGCTTGTACTGCTGGGTGCCTTCTTTTGCTTTGGGGGCAAGCTGCCATTTCGAATGGGGCGATTGCCGGGAGACATTGTGCATGAGGGCGAGCACGGCACGTTTTACTTTCCGATCGTTACCTGCCTTCTCTTGAGCGTGGGGCTGAGCCTGATCTTGTGGTTGATCTCGCGATTCAGGCGCTGAGAGCAACATGGCGGCGCGCCTCTATCTGGGTTAGACTTGGGCCGAGTCCGGAGGCCCATAATGAAAGGATCAGCCAAGGTAATTGAAGAGCTGAATAAGGCGTTGCGGGAAGAGTTGACGGCCATCAACCAGTATTTTCTGCACGCGGAGATGTGCGAAAACTGGGGCTATGAGAAACTTTCCGAGTACATCAAAATGCAGTCCATCGGCGAGATGAAGCACGCCGAGGCGCTGATGGAGCGCATTCTTTTCCTGGATGGGACGCCGACGATGAAGCCGCTGGAGTTGACCGTGGGAAAAAATGTCCAAGAGATGCTGCAGAGCGACCTGGACCTGGAGCTCGGCGCAGTCAAGGACTACAACGCGGCGATCCAGATTGCCGTGGCAGAAAAGGATAATGGCTCGCGCGACCTGTTTGTCACTCTGCTGAAGGATGAAGAGGGCCATGTGGATTGGCTCGAAGCGCAGATGCACCAGATCAAGGAATTGGGGTACGAGCGCTACCTGACCATGCAGATGGGCGAGAACGAGGAAAAAGAGTAACAGACGGCGCTGCGGTAGCAGGCGACATCCGGAGCGACGGTTTTCCCCCGGCGGCGTATGGACCAACTACAACTGAATCTGCAACCGGAGCGGCGGATCTTCACCGTCAGCGACCTGACGGCGCGCATCCGCGACCTACTATCCAAGAATTTTACGGACATTTTCGTGCAGGGCGAGATCTCGAACTGCCGTCCGGCGGCGTCGGGGCACATCTATTTCACGTTGAAGGATGAGAAGGCGCAGGTGCGCTGCGTTTTCTTCAAGCAGCAGCAGCGCGGGATGAAATTCCGTCCCGAAGACGGCATGTCGGTAATGGTGCGCGGCTCGATCAGCGTGTATGAGGCGCGCGGGGAATATCAGGTTTACGTGGAATCACTCGAGCCCGTGGGGCGCGGGGCGCTGCAGCTTGCGTTTGAGCAGCTGAAAAAGCGGCTGGCCGAGGAAGGTTTGTTCGATTCGGCACGAAAGAAGGCGCTGCCGTTGCTGCCGAGCCGCATCGGACTGATCACGTCGCCGACGGGCGCGGCCGTGCGGGACGTGGTGCGCATCCTGCGGCGGCGGTTCCCGAATGTTTATCTCACGCTGTATCCGGTGCGCGTGCAGGGCGAAGAGGCCGCGGAGGAAATTGTTGAAGCGCTGCGGTACTTTTCGAAGAAGCGCGCGGCGGACGTGATTCTGCTGGTGCGCGGCGGGGGATCGCTCGAGGATTTGTGGTCGTTTAATGAGGAAAGCGTGGCGCGGGCGATTGTGGGGAGTACGATCCCCGTCATTTCCGGTGTCGGCCATGAGACGGATTTCACGATTGCCGATTTTGTGGCGGATGTGCGGGCGTCGACGCCGTCGGCAGCGGCAGAACTCGTGGTGCAGACACGCCGGGAGTTCGATAAACATGTCGCGGATTTGCGCGAGACGGCGGAGAGCCTGATGCGATACCGATTGCTGGAGCTTTCGCGGCGCGTACATGAACTCGCGGGGCGGCGCGGTTTCCGGCGGCCGCTGGACTTGTTGCGGCAACGCAGGCAGAGGGCCGACGAGTTGACGTCGCGGCTGGCTCTGGGATTGCGTTCGCGGCTGGAGTTCTCGCGCAGGCGTCTTACTGCAGCGCATCTGTGCATCGCGCGATTTGATTTTCGGGCAAAAATGGCGGCGCTGCGTCTGCGCCTGGAAAAACGCGGCCACGACCTGGGCGTGCGCACTGAGCGGCTGTTACGCCTGAAACGCGAGCGCTGGGAGCGGCTCTCGCTGCAGTTGCAGGAGCGCAGCCCGCTGAGAGTGCTGGAGCGGGGGTATGCGATCGCGGCGGATGCCTCGGGAAATGTTTTGCGCGATGCGGCCCAGGTTGCGATTGGTGAAGTGGTCTCAATTCAGCTCCACCGCGGGCGGATCACCACCGAAGTCAAACGCAAGGAGTGAATCAAGGTCAAAAGGCAAAATGAAACCATGGCGCTCAGATGACGCAGTGACCAATGAGTTGCTTAGGGCACTCGCGGGAAATGTCCCAGGTGTCATTCTGGGTTGGCGGGCCATTCCTATGGCCCTTCGCGCTAGTTGTTGCTGATCGAGGCGCGGAGCCGCTCCTGTATTTCGTTCGATGTGCCAAGGCCCACGACTGGACAGCATTATCCAAGTTCCAGGCATTTGATCCACTGAGGGACGCTTTGGAGGTTTTTGCGCTTCGCTGCGGGGATTCCGAACTCACACTTTTGTTCGCACGCATCCCGTCGAACTGTATGACAGCTCTTCTGTGGTGGAAGACTCTGAATCCCTAGGTCCTGCAGAGAGCGCTAAGTGGTCTGCCCCTCTGTCCTCGGACAGAGGGGAGTCCTTCGCCACTGGAATCTCAACGAAATAGGGCTACTCCTCTTCGTCGGAGGAGACCTTTAGGACGGCGAGGAAGGCTTCCTGGGGGATGTCCACCTGCCCGACGCGCTTCATGCGCTTCTTTCCTTCCTTTTGCTTTTCGAGGAGCTTGCGCTTCCGCGTGATGTCCCCGCCATAACATTTAGCGAGGACGTTTTTGCGCATGGCGGCGACGGTTTCGCGGGCGATGACGCGGCTGCCGATGGCGGCTTGGATAGGGACTTCGAACATCTGGCGAGGAATCAGCTTACGGAGTCGCGTGGCGAGTTCGCGGCCACGCTCGTAAGCCTGATCGCGATGGCAAATGAGCGCGAGGGCGTCGACCGGTTCGCCGCCGACGAGAACGTCGAGTTTCACGAGGTCGGACTCCTTGTAGCCAGCGAGGTGATAATCGAGCGAGGCATAGCCGCGCGAGACGCTTTTCAGGCGGTCGTAGAAATCGAGGACGATTTCGTTGAGCGGCAATTCGTAGGTGAGCATGACGCGCGTGGGGGAGAGATACTCGAAGTTCTTTTGCATCCCGCGCTTATCCTGGCAAAGCTGGAGAAGGCCGCCGACGGATTCGTCGTTGGTGATGATCATGGCCGTGATGATGGGCTCTTCGATCTTTTCGATGTCGCTGGGATTCGGGAATTTGGCGGGGCTGTCCACCTCGATGGCTTCACCGCCCACGCGCGTGATGCGGTAGCGCACGCTGGGCGCGGTGGTGATGAGATTCAGGCCAAACTCGCGCTCGAGGCGTTCCTGGACGATCTCCATGTGCAGCAGGCCGAGAAAGCCGCAGCGAAAGCCGAAGCCGAGCGCGACAGAATTCTCGGGCTCGTAAAAAAATGCCGCGTCATTCAGCTTCAGTTTGCCGAGCGCATCGCGCAAGGGCTCGTATTCGTCCGCAAGGACAGGGAAGAGCCCGGAGAAAACCATGGGCTTTATGGCTTCAAAGCCGGGAAGAGGCGGCGCCGGGCTGCCCGCTTCGACGATGGTGTCGCCCATACGGGCATCGGCGACCTGCTTGATATTGGCAATGACGAAGCCGACGTCACCGGCTTCGAGGTCTTCGAGAGCGACGGGCTTCGGGGTCAGGGTGCCGAGTTGCTCGACATCATAGGTTTCGTCGCCGGCGCAGAGCCTGATCTTCATGTGCCTGCTGATGCGGCCCTGCTTCACACAGACTAACACGACGGCGCCGCGATACGGGTCGAACCAGGAATCGAAGATCAGCGCCTGCAGAGGACTTTGGGCGTTTCCCTCGGGCGGAGGAATTCTGTGGACTATGGCCTCGAGAACGTCGTCGACGCCGATGCCGCTTTTTGCGCTGATGAGCAGGGCATCGTCGGCCGGAATGGCGAGCACGCTCTCAATTTGTTCCTTGACGAAGTCGGGCTGCGCAGCGGGCAGATCAATCTTGTTGATGACGGGAATGATGGTGAGATTGTGGCCAGCGGCGAGGAACGTGTTGGCCACCGTTTGGGCCTCGACGCCCTGGCTGGCATCGACGACGAGGAGCGCGCCTTCGCAGGCGGAGAGCGCGCGGGAAACTTCGTAGGAAAAATCGACGTGCCCCGGGGTGTCGATGAGATTCAGCCGATAGGTGTTTCCGTCCTTGGCCTGGTAATGCAAACGGATGCTTTTGGCTTTGATGGTAATGCCGCGCTCGCGCTCCAGGTCCATGGAGTCGAGGACCTGTTCGTGCATTTCGCGCTGCGAAAGCGCCCCGGTCATTTCGAGCAGGCGGTCGGCCAGCGTGGATTTGCCGTGGTCGATATGCGCGATGATGCAAAAATTTCGTACGAACTTTGGGTCCATTCGGGTCCGTTGCCGCCAGGTTTTTTCCTGATGGTCCTGCGAGATAAACGGCGGGCCTAAACGCGGGGGCGAGTGCGACTCACCCTGCTCGAAACCTTGCCGTGTGAACATCTAGTTTGCCATAAACGCGCAGGGGCGTCAGCCTAGACAAAACCTAGCCGGCCAGCGGCCTCTTAGCAGATTGCCATCCTTCAATCAGTCTGTTTTGGCCAGCACTTGGAGAGCGGTATATAGTGGAAGATGGTTCGAACCCGCCGCGAACCGGTCGATTCCAACAACGACGAAGCACTCAAAGGTGAGCCGGGACGATGGCCGCAGACATCAACAAGCACCTGGAGCGCGCAAAGAAATTCCTCGAGAAGAACCGCTTCGAGGATGCCATTGAGGCCTATCTCGCCGCGCTGGCGGAAGCGCCACAGAACGTCGAAGCCACCCAGATGCTGGGGGACCTGTACACGAGAATGGAGCTCCCCGACCGGGCAGCGGTGTACTACGGTCACCTGTTCGAATTGCTGGTAGATCCCAAAGACGAATCCAAAGCGCTGGCGCTGTACAACCGCTTTCTGAAAAACTCGGTGACCGCCCAGCCTCCCGAACGGATTGCGCGTTATGCATTTCTCCAGCAAAAGCAGAATCATCCCGAAGAAGCGATCGATCAGTACAGCAAGGCCGCGGAACTTTTCAGCCAGGCCGGGCGCGGCGAAGATGCGCTGTTCTGCTGGGAGCGCGCGGCACAGCTCGACCCGGAAAATCTGAACCGGCAGTTGAAGCTGGCGGAAGGCGCCGCGCAACTCGGAAAGAACGCGCTCGCGGCGCGGGCTTTTCTGCGTGCCGGTACTCTGGCCACAGCGAGCGGCGCACAACAGGACGCACTTCAGCTCCTGGGACGGGCTTACGCTTTGGCGCCGCAAGAACGCAGCGTGGCGTTGCTGTACGCCGAAGCGAAGCTGCGCAATGGCGACGCCGCCGAAGCTTCCATTCTGCTGGAACCGTTTGCCGGCAGCGAAAGCGACGCGACGTTCCTAGAGACTTTTTCGGATGCCCTGCATCAGTCCGGGCAGTTGGATCGCGCGCGGGCGATTCTCGAGCGACTGCTGCGCGAAAAGAATGAGGGAGCTCTGCGGCTGTTCGGGCTCGCCGATTCCTACATTGATGCCGGCCAAGAATCCAAGGCGGCCGAGATTCTTCTGACGCTGAAGCGAAGAATGTTCGCGGACAAAAAGAGCGGGCCCTATGTGGCGCAGGTGGAAGAACTCGGCGCAAAACATCCGGAGTCTCTCCCTTTGCTGGAGTTTTGGGCCGCTCTGTACAACGAATTGAACCGCGAATCCCAGTATTTCGAAGTGCTCATCAAACTGTTTGACGCGAACTTCAATTCTGGAAGCTTTGACAAGTCCAGTGAAGTGTTGGAACGCCTGGTAGACATCGATGCCTACGACTACCGCAACCAGGAACGGATGGAAAAGCTGCGCGGCCGCGTAGACGATGGTTATCTCCGGAGAATTGCTGGACGCATGGCCAAGACGGCGACCTCCACGCCGGGTCCTTCCACCCACCCGAAAACGGCCGCCAATCAGGATCTCGCCGAAACAACTCCCGTGACGGAGGAAGGGAAGAAACGGCAGACGTTGGAAGACCTGATCGTGCAGACGGAGATCTTCCTCCAGTATTCCCTGCAGAGCAAGGCGGTGGAGCGCCTGCAGAAAATTGCCGCCTCGTTTCCCGGCGAGGAAGACCGCAATCCCCGGTTGCAAAGCCTTTATCAACTGGCGAACTGGTGGCCGAAAGCTCCTCCCAAGCCAGAAGCTCCGGCCCGCGCGGCGGGAGTGCCTGTAATTGAGGCGCAACCCACGCCACCAACGGGGCGCACCGGAACATACACCGCAGAGACTCTGCGGGACCTGACGAAAATTTCCGAGATCAACCAGAAAACGTTCCGGCAGCAGACTCCGCGGGCCATGTTGAACACCACCGTGACGGAAGTGGGCACATACATGAAAGCTGCGCGGACACTCGCGGTCATCGGAGCGCCGGGGCGGCCACCGGAAATGTCGGCAGAATATTGTGGGTCCGGGATGAAACAGGCGCCAGGCGCGCAAGTCGTGTTCCTCCTGGCGCAAATGGAAAAGGCGATTCCAGACGAACTGGGTGGGCTGGTCGTGGACGCCTCGGAAGGATCCATCCTGCCGGAACTGGGGCTGGCCACCGCGCTCGGCGTGACCATCATGGACAAAGAGACACAGGTGCCTTCGGGTATGCTCATCGTGGCGCATGCGACGCCGCACACCTGGAAGCCCAACGAAACGTATTTTCTTCAAGCCATCGGCGATCAGATGATGATGAGCGTCAGCCACACGCGGCTTCGTTCCCTGGTGCGCCGCATGGGAGTGTCCGATGACCGGACCGGATTGCTCAGTCGCAGCTCGTACGTGGGCTGCCTGCTGAATGAAGCGGATCGCGCGCGCACCCAGGGCACGCCGCTCTCGTTGGCGATTCTGCAGATTGATCGAGGGTCGGAGATGCTGCGGCAACAGGGGGAAGCGCCGTTGGAGAGATTCTTGGAGCAGCTTGCGCGGTCTTTGCAGCCCATGGTGCGGCAAAATGACGTGGCCGTGAAATATATGTCCTGGGCCCTGGCGTTCGTTTTGCCCGATACCTCGGCTTCCGGAGCGCAAAGTCTGGTAGAGAAATTGCGCCGGGCTGCTGCGGGAGTGCGGCCGCCGTGGGATTCCACGCAAATTACATTGAGCGCGGGCATTGTGGAAGCCGCGGCAAAGCAGGATTACGAGAGCGAAGATATCGTAACGGACTTGATCAACCGCGCGGAATTCAGCATTGAAGAGGCGCGCAAGCGGGGCGGCGATACGGTCGTTGTAGGAGAGACACCGAGACTGTGAATCGCGTGACGAAGAAGCTTTCCCGTGCCTGACAAGCGTAGTACCCCGAGGGCATTTCGCATCCAACTTGAGGCTATAAACAAGCGAGGACATATGTTCCCAACCGACGTTGTGATTGTTGCTGGCGCGCGCACGCCGATGGCACGGTACACGGGATCGTTCTCCGAGGTATCAGCGATTGATCTGGGCGCTCACGCGGCGAAGGCGGCGATCCAGCGCTCGGGTGTAGAGCCGGGCGAATTTGACCACGTCGTGTTTGGAAATGTGATTCAGACCAGTGCGGATGCAATCTACGGCGCGCGGCATGTTGGCTTGAAGGCTGGACTGAAAACCGAAACGCCGGCCGTGACCGTCAATCGGCTGTGTGGCTCGGGCATTGAATCCATCGCGCAGGCGACGCAGCTACTGATGTTGGACGAGGCCTCCATGGTGTTGGCTGGCGGGATGGAGAACATGACTCAGGCGCCATTCGTCATTCGCGGGGTGCGCACTGGGCTGAGACTCGGTGGCGGTACGTTGGAGGACACGCTCTTTGTGGGGCTGACGGATTCGTACTGCGGGTTGCCGATGGCGCTGACGGCGGAAAAACTCGCGGAACAATTTGGGATTACACGCAGAGACGCGGATGCGTATGCGCTGCGGAGCCAGCAGGCGGCGGACGTGGCGGTGAAAGAAGGGTTCTTTAAAGAGGAGATTGTGCCCCTCGAGGTGAAGCAGGGCAGGAAGACGATTTTGGTGAGCGAAGACGATCACAGGCGGCCGGAGACGACGATGGAGACCTTGCAGAAGCTGCCGCCATCGTTCGAGAAGGATGGTATGGTCACGGCGGGGAATGCGAGCGGGATCGTGGATGGAGCGGCGGCGGTGGTGGTCACGCGAGAAAAGACGGCCAAGGAGCGCGGACTGAAGCCACTTGGGAGAATCGTGTCATGGGCGGCTGTGGGTGTGGACCCGAGCATCATGGGTATCGGTCCTGTGCCAGCGACGCGAAAGGCGTTGCAACTTGCAGGAATGAAGCTTGGGCAAATCGACCGGATCGAAGTGAACGAGGCATTTGCGGCGCAGTATCTTGCAGTGGAAAAAGAACTCGGGCTCCCGCGCGAACAAACAAATGTCAATGGCGGAGCCATCGCGCTGGGCCACCCGCTCGGCGCTTCGGGGACTCGCCTGGTGATCACTGTCCTGAATGAGCTGCGGCGTAAGGGCTTGACGTATGGCCTGGCCACAGCATGCATCGGTGGCGGGCAGGGCATCGCGATGATTGTGGAAGCGTTCAGAAATTAGGGGCAGAGCCTCCATGCCTGCGACGGCGGTGTTGCGCCGGGCTTGTTTGCCGCACGGTTCGCTTGTCTTTGGTACACTTTGACGGGCGGTCGTCTCCCGACTTGCGCGGATGATTCTGCTGGAGTGAGGAAACAGCGTGGCGATTCGAAAAGTGGGTGTCGTCGGGTGCGGGCTGATGGGATCGGGAATCGCGCAAGTGTGTGCGCAGGCAGGATTCCAGACTGTTGTGCGGGAGATCAGCGGGGAACTGGTGGAAAAGGGGCTGAAAGGAATTGAGAAGAATCTGGACAGGATGGTCGAGAAAGGCGCACTAACGGAAGCGGAGAAAGGTGAGATCAGCGGGCGGCTGAGGGGTGTGACCGCAGTGGAGGAGTTGAAGGGGTGCGACGTCATCCTAGAAGCAATCATTGAGCAGTTGCCGGCGAAACGGGAATTGTTCGCTGTGCTCGATGGGCTATGCCCGGCACACACGATTTTTGCGAGCAACACTTCGTCGTTGACGATCACCGAAATCGCGGCAGCAACGAAAAGGCCACAACGCTTTGTCGGACTGCACTTCTTCAACCCCGTTCCGGTCATGAAGCTGATCGAAGTTGTGCGCACGATCGCAACCGATCCTGGGGTGTACGAGGAGATGCTGGCGTTTGGCGCCAAGCTCGGAAAGACGCCTGTGCGCGCAAATGACGGTGGCGGGTTCATTGTGAACCGCCTGCTCGTGCCCTATTTGCTGGATGCGATCCGTGCGCTGGAAGAGGGCGTCGGGTCGGTTGTGGACATCGATACTTCCATGAAGCTCGGCTGCGGCTATCCGATGGGGCCGTTCACGTTGCTCGATTTCGTGGGGTTGGACACCACGCTCTACATTTCGCAGATCATGTTCGATGAATTCAAAGAGAAGCGGTTCGCCGCCCCGCCATTGCTGAAGCGAATGGTCTTGGCGGGCTGGCACGGCAAAAAAAGCGGGCGCGGATTTTATGACTACGCGGACCCCGCGAACCCGAAGCCGATGAATCTGTGAGGCGAGAATGGGTTACGAAAACCTGCTATACGAAAAGAGGGGTGGGATAGCCTACATCACGTTCAACCGGCCCAAGGTGTTGAACGCACTGAACCGGAAAACACTTGAGGAGTTTCATCAGGCACTGCTGGACGCGCGGGACGATGCGTCCGTGCGTGTGCTGATCCTGACGGGAGCCGGTGAAAAGGCATTTGTGGCGGGCGCAGATATCAACGAACTCGCGCAGCAGACGCCGGTGGGAGGGAAAGAGCTCTCGTTGTATGGGCAAAGCGTGTTTCGCCTGCTTGAAACCATGGGCAAGCCATCCATCTGCGCGATCAACGGCTTTGCCTTGGGCGGCGGTTGCGAACTGGCGCTGAGTTGTACGATCCGTCTGGCCAGCAAGAACGCCAAGCTCGGACAACCGGAAGTGAAGCTGGGAATTATTCCCGGTTATGGCGGGTCGCAGCGCATGGCGCGGCTTTGTGGCAAGGGAGTGGCGCACGAGCTTTGCTTGACGGGCGAGATGATTTCTGCGGAAGAGGCGCAGCGCATCGGCCTTGTCAATCACGTGTACGAACCAGCAGAATTGCTGCCGGCGGCGGAGGCGATGGCGAAGAAGATCATCGAAAAGGCGCCGCTGGCCGTGAAATACTGCATGGAGGCAACGGAGCGGGGCGTGGAAATGCCCCAGGAAGAAGGATTGTTTCTCGAAGCGACGCTCTTCGGATTGTGCTGCGCGACGGAAGACATGCGCGAAGGGACGAAAGCGTTTCTGGAGAAGAGAGCAGCGGAGTTCACAGGGAAGTGAGGAAATGAAGGAAGTCGGAGAATAAGATTTGGGGAACGAGCTAGGTCTGCATGGCGGAGAAAACACAACCGGGAAAAATTGATGGAGCGCTTTCGGCTGCGGGACTGCGCTTTGGGGTTGTTGTCAGCCGCTTCAACGGTTTTATTACCGAGCGGTTGCTGCAGGGCGCGTTGGACGCATTGGAGCGCAGTGGTGCGACTAGCAGAGACCTGGATGTTGTGCACGTGCCGGGATCGTTCGAACTGCCGCTCGCGGCCAAGAAGCTGGCGGGCACCGGCCGC
>Ga0335077_10009133_pt1 | contig 12300 bp, 7 predicted proteins | sample Lox_Sample_31_FD_207151 | JGI IMG/M metagenome (GOLD analysis project Ga0335077, IMG submission 207151) | Soil microbial communities from Loxahatchee National Wildlife Refuge, Florida, United States - Lox_Sample_3.1 | ecosystem: Environmental > Terrestrial > Soil > Wetlands | place: USA: Florida...
CCCCGCCCACCCCCGGCCCCCCAAGGAGCTAAAAGTCAACCCGCAACGCGAGTTGTCCGGTGCGATTGCCTCCGGAGCCTTGGGGCAGTGCGGCCTGCAACACGCCAAAAGACGGGCTAGTGATGTTCATTGCGGGCGGCGCAAAGTTGGTGTGATTCAATAGGTTAGTGAACGTAGCTTCGAAACGGACATGGAACCGCTCTCCAAGGTTGAAGCGCTTGGCGAGGCCCATGTCCACGTCGATCATGTGCGGTCCCTCCAGAATACCGACACCGCAGCTTCCAAATCGTCCGGCGTCGGCGGGCGGCAGAGCGAACGCATTGAGGTTATAGAACTGTTGCGAAGTCTGGTTGGCGTACGGGTTTCCAACGCAATCCGGCCGCGCAATGGCCCCGCCGGTGCTTCGCACGATCATATTGGTGTTCGATTGATCGAAGTTTGGCGGCATCGTGGGCGTGAGCCACTGACCCGTCTGTAGAGTCGTTACCGTGCTCAAGGTCCACCCTCCAATCACTGGATTCAGGAAATGCGGCCCCTTCCAGGCTTGCCCGGTTCCAAATGGCAACTGATATGTGCCCGTCAACAGGAAGCGCTGCCGCGGCATTCCCACCACATTACCGCGGTCGTACTTGATGTTATAGCGGTCGGCAATGATCACGGCATAGGGCTCTTCGCCTCCATAGGCAGAGGGTGCGTCGCTGCTTTGCGCGTCGCTGATGTTTTTCGCGAAGGTGTAGTTGGCTTGGAACGTCAGCCCACGCGTCGCTCTATGTATGAATTCGACAGTACCCGCCTGATAGCTTTGAGTCCCGATGCTTTCCGAATTCATCAATATGTTCCAGTTCTGGTAGGGCGCACGGGCATCGACGACTGAGTATCCGTTGTTCGGAATGGTGTAGGGGGTCGCGCTCGCCGGAATTTGGTTCAGGTCTACGGTGATTGGAAGATGGTAGCCTTCCTGGCCGGTGTAGCTCAACCGGACCGTCGTGCTAGGTGCCACTTCGCGCTCCACGGTCAGGTTCCATTGCGCTGAGGAAGGATCCTTCCAGTGCGGATTGTTTCCCTCCTCGAAATTGCCGCCGCCTAAAACTGCCGCCGCCCCGATGGGGGATGTTCGCGGAAACTGGAATTGCGGAGCGCCATTGGTGAAATAGTTGTTGTAGGTGACCAGATCCGAAAGCGCGATGATGCCACTGTTGAAAGACGTGGGGCCAAGAGTCGACATGGTATAGATGCCGAAGCCAGCGCGAATGACCGTCTTGTTGTTGTTGAACGGACGGTAGGCAATGCTGACGCGTGGGTCAAAATCGCGCCAATTCCAATACCGAAGGCCTTGAGGAAGCCCCGCATGGCTTGCCGTCTCGATGTTCGAACACGGGAGCAACGGCGTCTTGCCCGGAAGCGAACAGGCGTTGAACCCCTGAAGAAATCCCTGGTGAATCTGCTGGAGGAGCGGATTGTTTGCGATGAATTTATAGAACTTGTCCGGAACCACGACCGTGACGTCTTTCGACGTCGGAAGAATGGTCGCGATATCGCCGTTGGTTTCAACAAACGGCGGAAGCAATTCCCACCGTAATCCGTAATTGACCGTGAGATGGCTGTTTACCTGCCAGGTGTCCTGGCCGTAAGCGCCCCAATGGAACGTGTGTGCGTCCATTTGTGGGCCGATGACCGCGAAGAAAGACGGGTTCGGCATACCGAGAAGAAAATCGCCGAAGGAGTAGTTGGTGAGGTTTCCGCTAAAAGTAAAGTTGCCGTAGTCATCGGACGGCACGAAGTACATGAGGGCGTTATAACGCTGTCTGCGGATATCCAGCCCAAATCGAAAAGTATGGCTGCCCTGGATGCGAGTGAGATTATCGGTGAGTTGGGCGGTTCCCGAAATGGTCTTTCCCACCCTATCCTGACCGATCGAGGTGACGGTGCCGTCGGCGAAATTGAAGGTCGGGAAAGTAGAAGCCGTGGGATGCGAGGCCAGGTTCACTCCATCATCGATGACCAGGCCGAGTTGAGAAATGGCCTTTGCCCCCTGGATGGGGAATGCGTCGTTTTCGTTGAAATTGGTAAAGCCAAAACGGAACTCGTTCAGCAGGCGGGGAGTAATCGCATAGTTGTAGGAAACCACCAGGCTGCGGTTTTGGTCTCGCGCTCTGTCGGGCGGGAGAAAGTTATTGGCGGGAGTAATGACGCCGGCGTTATTGGACAACGTGTAGTCGGCGTTCTTGAAGCTGAAACGAGCATAGACTTGCTGTTTGGAGCTGATGTAGTGGTCTATTCTGACATCGAAGGCGTTGGAACTCGATGGGATCGGCACCAGAGTCTGATAGTTGTAGGAGGGGTTCACGGCACCCAGGTTGGCGTTTGGCATAGGATAGTAGTTATTCAGCAGCGCTAGGGACACGGGATTAATACACGCCTGGCACGAGCCAGTCGGGATGGTGTTGTTCGGAAAGGGCGCGCCGGTGAAGGGATTCATTACAGGTGATCCGGTTGCAGCTACCAGACTGCTTAAATTGCCGTTCCTCTCTGCCTGCGTTGGCACCAGAAGTTGCTCCGGGTCGGACTGCGTTTTCCGGTTCCCCTCGTAGTCCAAGAAGAAGAATGTTTTGTCTCGCCCGTTGTAGAGCTTGGGGATTGTGAGGGGACCGCCGAGGCTCCCGCCAAAGGTGTTGAAGTTCTTCGGTGCCTTGGTGTTAAAGTTCAGAACTGTCGCGTCGAGAACCTTATTCTGAAAATACTCGAACGCGCTGCCGTGCAGCAGATTGGTCCCGCTCTTCGTCACAAACGTCACGTCGCCTATCTGAGCGAATTCCGCATTGTTGTTGAACGCCGTGACTTTCATTTCGGCGATGTTTTCCATGGATGGATAAGCGTCCTGCAGCGCGCCGTTGTAGCGCACGTTGGCCGTTGAGATTCCATCGACAGAGAAGCCTGTCTGCGCGGCTGTAGCGCCACCTACTGCGAAATTCCCCTGCGAATCCTTCGTCACGGAGGGAGATACGGCTAGAGCGGCCAGAGGACTGCTGGACACGGCTCGGGAGTTGATCGGCAACTGCGTAATGTCACCACTGCCCTTGGAATCGGTGAGCGTGCCGTTCTCTGTATTGATCGCCAGCGGCTCCGCTTGTACCTCAATCTGCTCGGTCGCGCTTGCGACCGCCAACTTAAGATCCAGTCGGATAAACTGTCTCGCAGCCAATTCTATTTTGTCGACCACAGCATTGGCGAAACCTGGTTTCTCGACCGTCAAACGGTAAATTCCCGGCTTAAGATTCTCGAGGAGGAAATTGCCTTCTCCATCACTGATGGTGGCGGACTCCGTATTTTCCCCCACGTTATGTAGCGTAATTATCGCCTGTGTGAGCGCGGCGCCGGTTTGGTCCTGCGTGGTGCCGCGGATGCTTCCAAAGGTGGACTGAGCGTTAAGATTCGCCGGCAGGTTCGCCAGGAGGATCAAGACAACCCCCGTCCACACGATTCGTCGAGCGCTATGCAAGTTCAGTAAACTCACCTACGTACCTTTCCGGTATGACGCGGAGACACGAATCCCCACCTCTACCTCTGACTTTTTGTTGGTGTTTGCTAACCCCTTGAAGGTCTCAACGTGGAGTGCGATCTACAGTTTCTAGACTTCGGGTCAGTATATGGCGGCGGATCTAAAGAAAGCATAAAGAGCGCATTAAGAAACTGTAAAAGTCGATCAGGTTTTTGAATGAGCCAGAAAGCGTCCGTTTATCGATCCGCCCGGTGGATTCAACTGAAACGCCACCACGTTCCATAAGACGGACTAAGTGCCTGTCTGAGGTCGCTGCCAAACGTGCGAAGATTTTCAGTTCCGGTCGCCAAACCGCCGAGCAGCACGAGAAACCGTCTTACATCCGCCTCACTTCCACTTCTCTCCCCATTTCTTCGCCGATACATACCCCGCGTAAATGGTCAGCGTCACGTCGAGCGCCAGCTCCAGGCGATTCTCGCGAATGCATTCGACGAAATTCCGCGGCTCCCGCCGACAAACCCAAACTCCGGCCCTCCTCGGGACGGCGAGCGACCTGGGCGAAGTGCACGCTTTCCGGGCGACCCCGGAGCACTATGGAGCATAGGGTGTTTTTCATCCAGGTGACAAGAACGGAAGTTGGGCGACCAGGCACCCCGAGCCGGAACGTAGCTCCAGCGCGTTTTTCGGAGACGTTTTATCGGGATACGAAGCTGACCGGGCTTTGAGGGGATCGCACCATCACCACATCCGGCCCTCGCGGGCAACAGCGAGGAGATCGCTGAAGTTCTGCAACGCTGCCGATGGCGCGAGCCCTTCCAACCGCATCGAATAGTACCAGTGGTGAAGGTCGATCTTCGTTGCTGGCCAGATCGGGACGTGAATTCCCGTGCCGATCACAAGCTGAAAGTCGGTAGAGGGAATGCCGGCGACCAACACCATGAGGCGCTGTATGCTGAATGCGACTTTAAACCAGCCGTCGTCCGGCGAGCGTTGCAGTTCCGCCGATGCAGATTCGCGCGGGAACTTGCTCCAGGTGTTGCGCTCGTTAAATGAGAGCAGCGAGCGTTCCTCATACGGTTGCCAGCCTACAAGCACATGAACGTAGTCAGGGATGGAATCAGCCTGTAAGGTAAGTCGACGGGGGATCCACGACGCGATCTGATTCATGCCGCCGACGTGGTCTATCACGCACGCCGTCTTTACCGCCCAACGGCTAAACGTGAGCCTGCGGGCGGGATCCTGCAGTCTGCTCAAGTCGGTCTTATCAACAATACCGAGTATCCATGGCTTTACCGCAGCTTCTAGACTGCTCATCCACCCAAAATTGCACCGCTTACAGATGTCGCCACACAGAAACGAATCGTAGGTGTGGTCTCGCGCAGCCTCCAGCTCATTGGTGTCGAATTGGCGGCGCTCAATTGCCGTCCGTTCCTGACCGGCCCCCAGCTCACTAAGCCAGCTCTCGGCGAATACGTGCTCACGACCACGTGCACCGTACTCTCCGCAAAAGAAGCAGTCGACTCTCTTCGGAGCACCCATTCACCATCATTTTAAGAAATCCTTGTCCTCTTCCTGTGGGTCGGCACGCTCGGCGCTGCGCCAGCGGGGCTGCGTTAAGAAATTCCGAAGCGGGACCGAACCGAGCCACAGGCACCATAGGGCTAAGATTAGCGTTGCCAATCCGCCTGGCTGGTTTGTCCCCAAACCGCCGAGTCGCACGAGAAACGGTCCTACATCCGCCTCACTTCCACTTCTCTCCCCATTTCTTCCGCCGATACATACCCGGCGTAAATGGTCAGCGTCACGTCGAGCGCCAGCTCCAGGTCGCTCTCTGGCTGACGCTTTGTGCTGATGCAGTCGATGAAGTTCTTCAGCTCGCGTCCGTAGCCCAGGCTCCAACCCTCATCCGGTGATGCCGGAATCCAGCCTTCGTTCGAGCTGATTTTCTCCAACAGATAAATGTCCTTGAACTGTTCGTGGCGCGGATTGTAGACATCCAGCACGCTCACCGGGCTGATGCGGCAGCGCGTGCGGTGATTGTTGGCGAACACCTCCACGTAATCGTAAATGCCGCCCATTACCAGTTCGGACGCCGTCACGTCCGCCACCGTGCCGTCCTCGAACGTCACGTGCAGGAACGCGTAGTCTTCCGTGTCCTGATATTTCGTGCGCAGGAACCCGCGGTCTTCGAAGCCCGGAATGCTGGTGATGGAGTGCGTGCGCGCCGAAACCGCCGCTGGCCGCAGCGGCCTGCCCAGGCGCGCCAGACCTTCCTTGCGCTTCAAATACAAAATGGCGCCCAGCGGATGGCAGCCCTTCGCAATCAGCGAGCCGCCTCCCTGCACACTCCAGATTCCATACACCGGCGAGTGCGACCCGTTGTGCGACTCTTCGCCCGCCATGCGCAGGATCTGCGCCCGCGACCGCTCGATGATCTCGCGTTCCTTCTGCACCGACGGCGCGTAAACGAAATTCTCCGCGTAGCCCAGCGTGATCCCTCGCCCGCGCACGGCGTCCAGCAGCTCGCGCCCGGCTTCCACCACTCGGTCGAGCATGGCGCGCTTATCGGTCGTCTCCGGTGAGCCATAGAATCCCGTCAGCGGTTTTTCGCAGATGACGTGCTTGCCGGCGCGCGCCGCGGCCAACATGTATTGCTGGTGCGATGACGGCGGCGTGCAAATGTCCAGCACGTCAATCTCGGGCAGCATTTCTTCCACCGAAGCGAACGCGCGCAGCTTGTGCTTCGCCGCAAACGCCTCACGCGTCTCCGGCCGCGCGGAAGTCACACCCACTACTTGGACGCCGGACTCGGGGAAATTTTCCAGGTGAAACCGCGCGGCGAAACCCGCCCCGGCGATGCCGATTTTGAGAGGTTCCATCGCGCGCAAAAAAGAATCAGGAAGCCTTGCGGCCCGTGGCAGCCTGCCCGGCAGGTCTCCCAGGTCCGGCCGGTCGACCCGGTCCGGCCGGTCGACCAGGTCCAGCCGGCGGCCCGGGGGGGCGACCAGGGCCACCCGGCCCGGGGGGGCGACCAGGGCCACCCGGCCCGGGGGGTCTCCCAGGTCCTGGCGGTCTCCCAGGACCGCCTGGACCCGTGGGCATGGCGGGCTCAAGCGAGGGAGGCGGCTCCGGCTTCTTGCGCGTGTTCAGCCGCGTGGTGATCAGTTCATCTCGCAGCTTCTGATATTTTGGCGTGCCCGGCTTGCCTCCGGCCTTCTCCACATCGGCTTCGGTGACTTCCTGTGCGGTCGGATAGTACTTCTGCAGGTAATTGCGAATGCGATCCTGCACCAGGCGTTGCTGCGAGTGGTAGAGGAGAAAGAGCATCTCGTCGCCGGGCGACTTCACCAGCGCCTGGTAAATCTGCGAAGGCAGCTTCAAGCGCACCGATTTGAGCGCCTGTTCCAGTTTTTTGGCCCGTGCCTCCAGCTTCTGCCACAAATCCACTTCCGGCTTGCGCATTTCGAGCGTCTGAATCAGTGCCAGCCGCTCCTTCGGGTTGAGCTTTTCGGTGAGCACACAGAGGAACGGTCCCACACCGGCTGGGCGAATGCCATTTCCCGCCGGCAGCAGCTTGCGCAACTTCTCCAGCTTGGCGATGGAGGGCACGCTGAGCTTGGGTCCGGCCAAGGACGTCGAGAAAATCGCTAGCAGCCCCGCGCGTTCCAACTCGCGCATGATCTCTCCGGCGTTGGGCTCGTCCGCGATGCTGCTCAGTTCTTCGAAAAGCACGCGCCCCGGAATCAGCTTTTCCAGTTCGCCCTCGCGCGCGTTGTCGTATTGCCTCTGCGTGCGCTCTTCCACCAGAAATCCGAAGCGCACTCGAAACCGGATCAGCCGCAGCAGCCGCGATGGCTCTTCGTAAAACGCGTAGGAATGCGTGGTCCGCAACTCTTTCGTGCTCAAATCCGCCAGCCCGTTCGTGGGGTCGATCAACAAGCCGCGCGAACCCCGGTTGAGCGAGAGCGCGATGGCGTCGATGGTGAAATCCCGCCGGCGCAAATCGTCCTGGATGAACGCTGGGGTGACCTGCGGCTTGGCGCCGGGCTTCGAAAAATTCTCCAGCCGCGACATGCCGATCTCGGTCGTCACGGCTCCGGGAAAGATCAGGTTCACGGTTCGCCGGTGCTCGTCCACCGCGATCACTTGCGCGCCACTCTTGTCCGCCACGCTTTTGGCCAGTTTGAGAGCGTTGCCCTCCACCGCGAAGTCCAGGTCGCGGATGGGGAACCCACCCAGCATGTCGCGCATGGCGCCGCCGGTGAGGAAAAGGTTCATGTTGGCGGCGCTCGCCGCGTTTTGGACGGCCGCCACCACGCGGTTCTGGTCCGCGTTCAGGTGGCTCTCCAGCATGAACATGTAATCGCTCATCGGTTATATCTCATCGAATCAGGCACGTGGATGATGGTCGTCTAGCGTCCTGCGAAGTCTGGACCGCATCACGTGCGTATAAATCTGCGTCGTCGAAATATCGGCGTGCCCCAGCATGGTCTGCACGCTTCGCAGATCGGCCCCGCCCTCCAGCAGGTGCGTGGCGAAGCTGTGCCGCAACACGTGCGGCGTCAGATTGCGGTAAATGCCCACACGGCGGCCATGCGCCCCGAGCAGCTTCCAGAAAGCCTGCCGCGTCATGGCGCCTCCATGAGCCGTAACAAAGAGAAACCGGCTGCCGCGCCCCTTTAGAATCAACGGCCGCGCCGTTTCCAGGTATTGCCGGACGGCGGCGATTGCCGATCTCCCCACCGGCACGATGCGCTGTTTGTTGCCTTTTCCGGTCGTCCGCAGGATTCCCATCTCGAGGTTTAATTCCGAGACTCCGACGCGGCACAGCTCCGTGACCCTAAGTCCCGTGGCATAAAGGAGTTCGAGCATGGCGCGGTCGCGAATACCGGTCGGAGTCGAACCGTCAGGCGCCTGCAGAAGTTTATCAATCTGGCTTAGATTCATAAACTTAGGAATAGTCTTCCACTGCTTCGGAGTGCGCACGTGCTCGGTGGGGTCGCACGTGATTTTGCCCTCCCGCAGCAGAAAACTGTAGAAATTGCGTAACGTCGCCAGATGGCGGGCGATCGATCGGCTGCCCAGCCCGAACCGGTACAGGGAATTGAGGTAGCCGAGAACCGTATCTGTATGATTATCAGGGATATCAGTGCTGTGCTGGCTCTGAAAATACTTCTCGTACCGCTCCAGGTCCCTGCCGTATGCTTCGAGCGAATTGCTAGCTAAACCCTTTTCTATCCTACAGAAATTCAGAAAATCCGCTCTGAAATGGGCCAGTGGACCTGGCTCGGCGTTGCGCACCCCCGTCGCTGCGCTCGTTGAGCCATCTGACATTGTGCCAATGATACAATAATCGCGAAAATGTTTGAAACAGTTTAGTTAACAGGTGACGTGTTTGGCAGGCTCCACAACCAAGAAGGTACTGGTCCGGCGCTTTGACCGGGAACCGCTGACGGGCTTTGTGAACCCGCAAAGCTACTTGCTGGCGGCGGGGGTGGAACTGATGAAAACCGACGGCACCGTGGCCGTCGTCCCCTATCAAGAGATAAAAACCGTTTGTTTTGTTAGAGATTTCGAACCAACCGAGGCGCCGCCCGACCGGCTGGTGTTCCACACCCGCCCCAAAATGGACGGCCTTTGGGTGCGCATGCGGTTCCGCGACGGCGAGATCATGGACGGCATCCTGTCCAACAACCTCCTGCAATTGGAGGCTTACGGTTTTACCTTCACGCCGCCGGAGCCGTACTCCAACAACCAAAAAATCTTCTCACCGCGGCAGGCTTTAAGTGAGTTTCACGTTCTGGGGGTGGTGGGCAGCCCGTTGACCCGCCGGCGCCGGAAGGAAGTTCCAAAAGAACAGATCGGGTTGTTCGAGCAGCCGGAATAGCCGCCAGGTTTCTATCCGACCGGCACACCCATCAGCTTGAACTCCGCCAAGTCGACCCAGGTGGCGGCGACGGTGGACTGCACGAAGCAGGCGCGATCCGCCCGGATGCGGCGCGAATGCCGGAATGCGGCCCAGCGCTGGCAGGCAAGCTCATAAAGCGGCTTGACCCGATCCGGCGGCAGGTCCTGGGCCAGGGTGATGTGAGGGTGGTAGGGAAACGGGTCCGCAAAAGACAAGGGCCCGCGGCTCAGAGCCTGGTTCACTTCGCGCAGTTCGGCTTCGCCTTGCTTGATATTTATGTAGATGACATCCGTCGACGGAAACATCTCCACCTCGCCGGCCACGACGTCGAAGGGAGCGAAGCCCGCGACCAGAGCGCGCGTGTGCTCGATGGCTTCGTCGACATCCACCGAGACAGGCCGGGGCGGCAAAATAGTTACGTGCGCGCGCGGCAGGCAAGCCGGGACCAGTTCTTCCCGCAAGTCATCGAGGAACCTGGCGAGGGGATCGGGTATGTAGACGACCAGAGCGAAGAGGTTCACCCGCTTCACCCCGTCTGGACAGACGGCCATGTGATCTCTATATATTAAACGTTTGTGGGGAGTGACACACTCCCCCTGATATACTTAAGGATTCACCCCCACCTAGAAGATCTGTGGCAAGCAACTGTGCAGAAGTTCGGGTCAGCAATCGCGTAGCAGGTCCAACCGTGGAAGAATGCATTGAAATCCGCGGGGCGCGGGTCCACAACCTGAAAGACATTTCGCTCGTGATCCCGCATAACCGGTTGACGGTGATCACGGGCGTGTCGGGATCGGGGAAGTCTTCGCTGGCTTTCGACACCATCTACGCCGAGGGCCAGCGGCGGTACGTGGAATCGCTCTCGGCGTATGCGCGGCAGTTTCTGGAGCGCATGGAGAAGCCCGATGTCGACGAGATCGACGGGATTGCGCCCGCGATTGCCATTCGCCAGAAGAACACCAGCCGCAATCCGCGATCGACCGTGGCGACTTCGACGGAATGCTATGACTTCCTGCGGCTCTTGTTTGCGCGCGTAGGCCGCACGTTCTGCCCGCAATGCGGCCGGCAGGTGGAGAAGGACACGGTGGACCAGGTGGCTGCGCGGATGCTGGCCGAAGCGGAGGGCTCGCGCTGGTACGCCCTGTTTCCCGTGAGCCACGCCCAGCGGCCGGACACCGGGCAACTCCGGGATCATCTTTTCGCGCTGCGACAGAAAGGCTTCAACCGGCTATTTCAGGGTGGCCGGACGTTCGAGTTCTCGACTCCGGAATCGCTGCTGGACATCGACTTTGCCAAGCCGCTCTACGTGCTGGCCGACCGGATTGCGATTTCACCGGATCTGCACCAGCGGATTGTCGACACCACGGAAACCGCGTACCGCGAAGCGGGTGAGGTGATTTTCGAAAATGCCGGATCGGGCGAGCGTCTACGCTTCAGCGAGAAATTCGAATGCAAGCGATGCGGCACGGCGTTTGTGGAACCCGAGCCCACGCTGTTCAGCTTCAACAGCCCGGCCGGGGCCTGCCCGCGGTGCCAGGGTTTCGGCAACACCATCGATTACGACCTGGACCTGGCTATTCCGGACAAGTCCCTGACGCTCGATGAAGGCGCGGTGGAGCCCTGGACAAAACCCAAAGGCCGCGAATGGCTTCTCAAGTTGAAGCGCGCCGTGGCTTCGCCCAAAAGCGTGAAGGTCCGGATGAACGTGGCGTTCTGCGATCTCACCGATGACGAGAAGAAATATGTGATCGAGGGCGGAGCTGGATTTGCCGGGATTCGCGGCTTCTTCAACTACCTGGAGACCAAGAAGTACAAGCTGCACGTGCGCGTTTTCCTGGCCCGTTACCGGGGCTACGCGCGCTGTCCGGATTGCAATGGCGCGAGGTTGCGAAAAGAAGCGCTCTACGTGCGCGTGGGGGGCAAGAATCTGGCTGATGTAGTGCGCCTGAACATCGCCGAGGCCCAGGCGTTCTTCGAAGCGCTCGAATTGACGCCCGAAGAGAACGCCATCGCGGATAAGATCCTGGTGGAGATTCGCCAGCGCCTGAAGTTTCTGAACGACGTCGGCCTGGATTATCTTACGCTCGACCGGCTTTCGGCCACGCTTTCGGGCGGGGAAGCGCAGCGCATCCAGCTCGCCACGTGTCTGGGGTCGCGACTGGTGGGCGCTTGTTACGTACTGGATGAGCCGTCGATCGGGCTGCACACGCGCGATACGGGAAGGCTGATCCGAATTCTGGAGGAGTTGCGCGGGCTCGGGAATACGATCCTGGTGGTGGAGCATGATCCCGAAGTGATGCGCTCGGCGGACCACATTGTGGATCTGGGGCCGGGCGCGGGGGAGAACGGCGGAAAGGTGATCTACCAAGGCTCATATCCGGACCTGGTGCGGGACACCAACGGCTCGCTCACCGGGCGTTATCTGCGCGGCGAAATGCACGTGGCGATGCCCAAGGAGAAGCGGCGCGTCCATTCCAAGCGCGTGCTGAAGATCTCGGGAGCGCGCCAGCACAACCTGAAGAATATCGATGTCGAGATTCCGCTGGGCATGCTGGTGTGCGTGACCGGCGTTTCCGGGTCGGGGAAATCCACGCTGGTGCACGACGTAATTTACAGGTCGCTGGAAGCTCTGCTGAAGAAATCCGAAGCGCTCGAAGACGGAGCGGATTTGCAGGCGGGCGAGATGCTGGAATCGGCGGCGCGCATGTCGTGCCGCAGGTTGGATGGCGCAGAGAGATTGCGCGAGATCGTGCTGGTGGACCAGTCGCCTATCGGACGCACGCCGCGCTCGAACCCGGTGACTTACATCAAGGCTTTCGATTTGATCCGCTCGCTGTTCGCGTCGACCAAAGACGCCGAGAAGCGCGGGTACACGGCGGGCCACTTCTCCTTC
>Ga0335077_10009136_pt1 | contig 12297 bp, 10 predicted proteins | sample Lox_Sample_31_FD_207151 | JGI IMG/M metagenome (GOLD analysis project Ga0335077, IMG submission 207151) | Soil microbial communities from Loxahatchee National Wildlife Refuge, Florida, United States - Lox_Sample_3.1 | ecosystem: Environmental > Terrestrial > Soil > Wetlands | place: USA...
CGCGGTATCCCGGGACTCGATGATCCTGCCATCGTCCAGGCGAATGGATACCGACACCTCGGTGACTCTTTCCAACGCGCCGGAAAAGACCTGGATCGTAAGTGCCCCGTCCGCAACTCCTGCCAGCAGGAGCGACGAGGCAATGACTACAAATCGAGAGGGGGATCTGTCTCGCGGGAAGGTTCGGTTTGTCATCCACCGCATTCCGGCTGCACTCATGATAGCCTCACGCGGGCAGTCTGCGATACCTCCACGGTAGATTTCTTACTAAAGGCCCATGGGACACTAGCTCGAACGAGGGATGCTCGCCGAATCGGCCCGCGGTTAGCATTACTTCAGGAGCTTCGCTGCATGGTCAAGGAGGGAGGCCGGGTTAAGAAGCCAGCGCTCTCGCCGGCCCAATCCGCGCGTTTTCTCCCATCGGCTCTCCTACCCTCGGTCTTCGTGCGAACTACTCCAAACACGGTATCCCCATCGCGCGGGATCCGGGATAACATAATTTCAACCGTGGTCCAGACGGGAGGGTGCAATGAATAAAACCGTAAGGCTGGCGGCATTGACTGCGCTCGCCCTTGTGCTCACCTGCGTGTGCCTGGCACGCCCGGGACTTCCCCAGAGGCTTCATCATTCGGGCTGTGTGCCCAGATGCGCACATTATTGCCGCGCATTAGGTATGCTGGCGCACCAGACCTGCAGTTCCTGCTATTGCTACGCCCGTCCGTCCGGGACGGGAGGATGCGGCGGGTATGGCGGGTGCGGTGGGTACGGTGGATGTGGCGGGTATGGTGGTTGCGGCGGATACGGCGGGTGTGACGGCGGCGGTGACGATGGCGGCGGATGCGGCGGCGGTGGAGGCTGCGGCGGCGGTGGTGGTTGCGGCGGCGGAGGCGGTTGTGGCGGAGGTTGCTCGTAGGGCAGGCGCTCGCGGCAGCAATGGTTATGACCCGGCTCGAAACGGCTAGTCACATTTCCGTGATCGCGCTTTGCTGCCTGGCCGGCGGCCTTCTGATCGAACAGAGGTTCTTTTCGTCGGACAGCGGTGAGAACCCGTCGCGCGAACTCATAGGCCGCGAAGTGAAATTGCCCGGGGCCGACTGGCAGGCAGCTCCGCTCTCCGTCTTGCTGCAACTCAGCACTACCTGCGACTTCTGCAACGAGAGCATGCCGTTCTACAAACAGTTGATGGCCACGCGGCAGGCGCAGGCGGCCAAGGTGCCGGTGATTGTCGTCTCCCGCGACGCGGTGGACGTGATGCGAAAACACCTGGAAGACCAGCAGGTCAGCGTGGACAAGGTCCTGCACTCGCGCATGGAGTCGCTCGGCACCATCACGCCCACAATCTATCTTGTGGATTCGAGGGGCACGGTACGGCGCGCGTTTGTGGGTGAGCTGGATTCCTCGGGCGAAAAGGAACTCCTCGCCATTATCGAGCGCGGCAAAGTCTAGGACTGCTTCAGAATGGCTTTCAGCTTTCGTCTTGCCGCGATCGGTGTGTGTGCGCTCTGGTGCGCCTGCAGTCGTCCGGGAAGTGATGCAAGGCCGCGTGCCAAGCTCCTCGGGGGCATGGGGATGATTCATCATCGAATCGCGACTGCCAATGGCGATGCACAGAAGTTTTTTGACCAGGGGCTGGCGCTGGTATACGCGTTCAACTTCGGCGAGGCCATCCGCTCTTTCCGGCACGCCACGGAGCTCGACCCGAATGCCGCGATGCCCTACTGGGGAATGGCGCTGGCCTACGGGCCCAACTACAACGCGTGGGTGGTGAGCCGCGATCACGAAGCCGCGGGATTCGACGCCATCCAGACAGCCGCCGGACTCGCCCCGAGCGCACCCGAGGAGGAACGCGCCTACATCGGCGCCCTGACGCACGGTTTCTCCGACCAGCCCGATCCCGATCAACAGCAACTCGCCCGCGACTATGCCAATGCCATGCGCGAGGTCTACCGGCGCCTTCCCGATGACCCCGATGCCGCGGCGCTCTTCGCGGCCAGCCTGATGAATCTCAGCCCGTGGCACCTCTGGAAACTCGACGGCCGGCCCGGCGCCGACACGCCGGAGATCGTGGCGGTGCTGGAGAAAGCTCTGCGGCGATGGCCCGATCACACCGGACTGAATCATTTCTACATTCACACCATGGAAGCGTCACGGGATCCGGAGCGCGCGCTCCTGAGTGCGCACAAACTGGAGGCGCTGGCTCCCGCCGCCGGGCACCTCGTCCACATGCCTTCGCACATTTATCTGCGGGTGGGCGATTTTGCGGCAGCCGTCAAGAGCAATCAGCAGGCCATCGCTGTGTCATCCGGAGCGATGGCGTACGCCAACCACAACCAGCATTTCCTGGCGGTCGCGGCGTCCATGGATGGCGACTATGTGACTGCCGTGAGCGCCGCGAGGCAGATCGAGTCTCATGTGCACAACGAAGCGATGGCCGCGATGGCGACGATCGTCTTGATGCGCTTTGCACGGTGGGAGGAAGTGCTGCGATCGCCCGCGCCCGACCCCAAACTGCCCGGCGTCACCTTCTTCTGGCGCCTGGCGCGCGGCTGCGCGTTCGCTGGCAAAGGCAGGTTGAAAGAGGCGGAGGACGAGCAGGCCGCCATGGAGCAGGGCTTTGCGCGCCTTCCGGAAGGCCGCGCCTTCGGAACGTTCTTCAATGACTGGAGCACGCTTCACACTCTCGCAGCAGACACGCTCGCAGCGCGGCTGGCCGCCGCGGGCGGAGATGCCAGCGGTGCAATCCGGCACTGGCGTCACGCGGTCGCGATCCAGGACGAAATGAACTTCGACGACGTACCCGACTGGTTCTACCCGGCCCGCGAGTCGCTGGGAGCGGCGCTTTTGCGAAATGGGAAGGCGGCCGAAGCGGAACAGGTCTTCCGGGAGGATCTCAAACGGAATCGCGGCAATCCGCGATCGTTCTTTGGATTGTCAAAAGCTCTGGAGGCGCAGAAGAGACTGAAGGAAGCGGAGACCGCACGGCAGTCGTTTGAATCGGCGTGGAAAGGCAAGGAGCCCCCTCGAATCGATGACTTCTAAAGACAGCGTGGCGCAGGCACTCCTGCCTGTACCCATGGGCCCGGCCAGCCCACGGAAATTCATGAAAACCGGCTCGCCGGACGATGTGGCGCTGATCCTCTCCATCCTTTTGCCATGCGCGTTACTTGCCCAGACCACTCCTCCCCGCGCGGAGTTCGAGACGGCCGACATCCACGCCAGCGCCCCCGGCACCCGAGAAGGAGGCGGCTTTCTTCCCGAAGGACGCTTCGAATGCCGCGGCACTACCGTGCTCCGGCTCATCGCCACCGCCTACAACGTCAATACCGATCGCGTTGTGGGAGGGCCCGACTGGCTGGGCTCCGACCGCTTCGACATCACCGCCAAGGCACCCCCGCGGAGGACTGCACCCGCGGCTCTTCAGGGCATGCTCCAGTCGCTTCTGGCGGACCGCTTTGGGCTCGATGTCCACAAAGATCAGAAGGACCTGCCGGTGTACCTGCTGACCGTGGGGAAGAAAGGACCCAAGCTCCGGAAGGCCGCCGCTTCCAGTGCTCCTGAGTGTCCCAGTGCCGATGGACCGCCCGGCATGAATCATCGCGCGTGTCGCGCCTACTCGATGCCCGACCTCAGCCGACTGCTGCCGCAGATCGCCGGCACCTATGTGGATCGCCCGGTGGTGGACGCTACCGGTCTCGACGGCCGCTACGACTTCCGGTTGGATTGGGTGGGCAAAGCCGGATACCTCGCCGCCAAGGCCAACCCCGAAGGCCCCCTCCCCACCTCCATCTTCGATGCCCTCGACAAGCTGGGCCTCAAGCTGGAGCCAGGCACCCATCCCGAGCCTGTGATCGTCGTGGACTACGTCAATCGTGCGCCCATCGAGTACGCGCCTCCTCCCGGCCCCACCGGGTTCGAAGTCGCGGAGGTGCGCGCGGGAAAGCCCGGCGCGATGCCCAGCCTGACCGCTCGCAACGGCCGGTTGGAGATCCTGTCGTTTCCCTTGAGAAAACTGATCGCGCTGGCCTTCGAGCTCAAGGACGAGATGGTGACCGGCGGTCCCAAATGGCTGGACGCGGACTCCTTCGACGTGATCGCCAAGTCCACCGAGGTGATGTCGCCGCACGCCATGGCCGGCATGTTGAAGACCCTGATCGTCGAGCGCTTCAAGCTCGAAACACATTCCGAGGAGCAGCCCGCGCCGGTCTTCGCGCTTTCGCTCGGAAAGCGCGCCCCGAAGCTCAACGAGGCCGGAGGCTCCGGCCATTCCGAGTGCAGGTCGAGCCTGGGCGCGGCAGGGATCACCTGCACCTGCCGCAACACCACCATGGCGCAACTGGCGGAGCGCCTGCCCGATATAGCGGGGGCCTACATCGTCCATCCCATGGTGGACCTGACCGGGCTCAAGGGCGCATACGATTTCTCGCTGATTTGGACTCCCCGCGCGCGCCTGGCGGATTTCGCCAGCGGCCGCGCGGAGACCGGCGTTAATCTCACGGTCTTCGAAGCGATCGATCAGCAGCTTGGCCTCAAGCTGGAGGAACAGAAACATCCGATGCCCGTGATCGTGATCGACCGTGTGGAACGGAGTCTCCAGGAATGATGTTGCGCAAACACCCCCTGCGTAGCATCCTCATCAACGCCTTCCTGGCTTTCCACCTCGTAGCCATCACCTTGTGGGTCTTGCCGGTGAACGCCTCCCTCACCGCCTTCCTCCATAGGTCGATTGGCCCTTATTTCTCGCTCATCGGATTGAGCCAGGAGTGGTCGTTGTTCGCCCCGGACCCGATCTCCTCCAATTCCTACGTGGATGCGCAGGTGGTCCTCGGGAATGGCGAGTCGCGCACCTGGAACTTCCCGCACCTGGAGACGCTCGGCTTTCGCGAGCGCTACAGCAAGGCGCGCTACCGGAAGTTCACGGGCTGGCTCTTTCGCGAGCACTACGCATACGCCTGGCCGGATACCGCCCGCTATATTGCGCGCCAGTTCCAATCTTCGCCGGATCCGCCGCGCACCGTCACGTTAGTCCACCGTTGGGTGAGAATCCCGCCCATCACCGCCGGGCATTTCATCGAGCCCCTGTGGCATAGCGCGGTGTTTTTCGTTTACCAGGTTCCTCCCGGTGATCTCCCATGATCCGCGCATTCTCAGACGCCTGGCATCGATTCTTCTTCACGCCCCAACGTCCCACCATGCTGGCGATCTATCGCATCGTCTTTGCCGCGATCGTGCTGCTCAATCTTTTTCTGGAATACCCGGACTGGCTGACCTGGTTCGGCGAGCATGGACTCCTCACCCTGACTTCCCTGCCCGGCAGGACGGCGAAATTCAGCCTGTTCGCGATCTGGCCGCATTCCGACGCAGCCACCAACGCCTTGTTCTGGATCATCGTGGTGTTTGCCATCTTCCTGCTGGCCGGGCTTCTGAGCCGCATCAGCAGCGTGGTGGTGTTTGTGGCGCTTCTCTCGCTGCATAAGCGCAATCCCATGATCCTGTCGGGCGGCGACGTATTGCTCCGCCTGGACGCCTTCTTCATGATGTTCGCGCCCACGGGCGCCGCGCTTTCCGTGGACCAACTCGTCCGCCGGCGCTTCGGACGCCAGTCGAAAGAGACGAAACTCGTGCTGCCGTGGGCCCAGCGCATGATCCAGATTCAGACCACGCTGGTCTACCTCTCCACGGTCTACTGGAAGTTCCGCGGCCACACCTGGCTCGACGGCAGCGCGCTCTACTACGTCCTGCACTTGACCGAGTTCCGCCAGTTTCCCGTGCCCTTCGCGAACAACGCCGTAATCGGCAGGGTCCTGACCTGGTCGGCCCTCGCAACCGAGATCTCGCTCGGAACCATCGTCTGGGTGCGGCGCGCCCGCTACTGGGTGTTGCTGGCCGGCGTCTGTCTGCATTCCGCAATCGAATACGCTCTCAACATTCCGCTCTTCAGTCTCACGATCGTGGCAACTTATCTGAACTTCGTTGATCCTCACGACCTGGACGCTGTGCGGACCTGGATGCGCGCGCGGTGGCGCGCCCCGGCCCTGCCGGGATAAACACCGCAGGAGAGTTTCGCCATGTTCAACCGGAAGTTGCTGCTTCATGCCTCTGTCTGGATACTGCCGGTGGTGTGCCTCCGCGCGCAGCAGCGGAGCCTGCGACACTATGCCCTGGTACTCGAAGATCCCGCTGTCGGAGAGCGCTTCGCCTCACGCGACGCATCCCACTCTCCGGCCGCTGAGGCCTACCGCACCCAGGTCCGCGCGCGGCAAGCGGACCTCGAGCGCCAACTGTCGTCGCGCCGATTTTCCGTGGCCGGCGCGGTGGACACCCTGGCGAACGCGGTTTTCGTCGCCACCACGCCCGGCCGTGTGGGCGAATTGACTTCCCTGCCCGGCGTCCGGGGCGTGATCGAAATGCGCCGCCTGAGACCACGCCTCAGCGCCGCGATCACTCTCGCCAACGCTCCCTTGGCCTGGAGTGTCCTGGGAGGCCAATCCAACGCCGGCGCGGGCATCAAGATCGGGGTGATCGGATCGGGAATTGACCAAAACCATCCGGCTTTTCAGGACCCTTCGCTGCCCATGCCCGAGGGTTTTCCCAAGTGCACCACGAACTACCCCGCGGACTGCAGTTTCACCAATCACAAAGTGATCGTGGCGCGAAGCTACGTGCGTCAATTATCCGTGGGCAGCAGCAGTGATCCCACCGCCGTGGCCAACGATTCGGGCCCCGACGACTACTCCCCGCGCGACCGTTCAGGCGAGGGAACCGCGATCGCCTCGGTGATCGCCGGCAACCAGGTGTCCGGTCCGGCCGTTCCGTTTTCCGGCATGGCGCCCAAAGCCTGGCTGGGCAACTACCGCGTCGAGAACTCGCCCGGCATGCCCGGCGGCGCCGGCGGGAACTTCGAGAGCGTGTACATCCAGGCGCTGGAAGATGCCGTCAACGACGGCATGCAGATCGTAAACCTGTCGGCCGGAACCATCGCCCTTTACGGTCCTCTCGATACCGGCTCGGCCTGCGGGCAATCCGCCGGCGTTCCCTGCGACCTGCTCGCCTCCACCTTTGAGAAGGCCGCCCAAATGGGCACCCTGATCACGGTGGCGTCAGGCGACGATGGCGAGAACGCCTATGGCTTCTACAACAACGGACAGGTCGGCTATAACCTGATCAGCTCTCCCGCCTCCGCACCGTCGGTAATCGCGGTGGGCGCCACCATGAATTCCCACATTCTCGGCCCGAGCGTCAGCCTGGCAGGTGGCCCCTCCGCACTCGCCAGGATTCCCGCGCAAATGAGCGACGCCTACTCCGCCGATATCGCCAGTGGCTTCTTCTCGGGAGCCGCGTCGTTCCCCGTGGTGGACGCCGCTAGTGCCGGCAATGACGGATTCGCCTGTGCCCCGCTCCCGGCCTTCTCTCTTTACAACGCAGTCGCCCTGATCGAGCAAGGCAATTGCACCTTCAACAAAAAGGCTTCCAATGCCGCCGATGCGGGCGCGGTCGGCATCATCTTCTACATGAACACGGGCGGTGCGGCGGTGCCCGTCGAAACCCAGGACACCGACGGCAACGTTCCGCTGTTCGGCCCCATCGTCATGCTCGCCCAAAGCGACGGCCAGAATCTCAAAAGTTACCTCGACTCGCATCCCGGCAGTATGGTGCTGATCGACCCGGCCGGCACGGAGGTCTCTCTCACCGCTTACAACCAGCAGACTGCATCGCTTTACCCTCCGGGTTTCCAGCCCGCTGTGATGGCCGACCAACTCCTGGCGTTCTCTTCGCCAGGCCCGGTCCCCGGGTCCCTCGCCTTGAAGCCCGACATGGTAGCGACCGGCGGCTTCGATACCAACAACGGGCCGACCACCTACGCCAACACCATCGCCTTGCAGGACTACCTCTTTTACGGTCCCAATGGCCTGTACATGGCCACCCAAAGCTTCGATCCGTCGGCGCCACTCTATAGTTCCAACGGCTACATCGCCGCTTCGGGTACCAGCTTTTCCGCGCCCATGGTGGCGGGCGCGGCGGCCCTCCTGATGCAACTCCACCCCGATTACAACGCCGGACAGATCAAGGCCCTGCTCATGAATACCGCGTCCCAGGATACCTTCGCACTGGGCGACGATTTCGGCGACAACGTGGATGCGCTGAACGCCGGGGCCGGACGGCTGGATGTCGGCACGGCGACCCAGAGCCCGCTCTTTGCGCAGGTGCTGACCACCGACGGCACCAACCCCGTGTCTATCTCTTTCGGCGCTGTGACCTCCCTGCCCGTTTCGAAGCAAATCGTGGTGACCAACCTCGGAGCCCAGCCGGTTTCCATTACCGCCGAGACGACCGTGGTTCCCGCGGATGCCGGCGGCCTCACGGCAACCGGCCTGCGCGCCGCCGTGTCGCCGCCCAAGGTCACGATCCTCTCAGGCACCGCCACGGTCATCACCCTCACGCTCACGGGGCGAGTTCCTCCAGCCGACGAGTACACAGGCACGGTCACCATCACGGGCGGCCCGGTGCCGATCCACGTGCCGTTTCTGGTGCTGGTGCCCAGCGGCATCGTCAATGACGTGGAGGCCATCCAATTCGGACAGGTGGCCCCTTACGCGGAAGGCTCGTTCGAGACCACACCGAATAGCGACGGAGGCCCGCTCCAGATCAAGCTGATCGACGCCTCCGGGGTGCCGGTCGCGAACTTTCCGGTGTCGTTTGCCGTCTCGCCGCCCAACAGCGCCACATTGAAGAGCGTGAGCGGACACCCGGCGTGCTCTCCGGACAGCAGCGGCGCCAGCGTAACATGCAAATCGGATTCCTACGGAATCGCGTGGGCGGAGGTGTTCGGCGGCCCTTCGCCCGGCGCGCCGACCGTGACAGCCACCGCTGCGGGATTTCCGGTCGCCTTCACCGGAGCGGTCATCGATGCTCCCAAGATCACCGGCATCACCGAGTCGGCCGCCGGCAGTTCGAGTATAGCCGCCGGCTCTTACATTTCCATCTATGGGACCAGCCTGGCGAGTCCGGGCGCCGTCGGCAACAACACCCTGCTGGGCGGCGACGCGCCCAGGTTTCTCCCGTACCCGATGAACCTGGACGGCGTCTCCGTGAGCTTCGACATCCCCGGCGCATACGACGGCAAGCCTGCCGACTACAACGGCGCGCCCGCTTTCTTTACGTTCGTCGGACAGGCCGGAACGCAGCTCAACATAATGGTTCCCTGGGAACTGCAAGGCGCCAATTCGGCGCTGGTGAAGGTGACGGTGGACGGCATCGCCGACAGCAACGTGTTCACCGTGCCCCTGGTGCCGTACGCGCCGCAACTGTTCCAGGCGGGCGGTATCGCCGCCGCCATCGACTCCACCACCTACGCCGCGCATCCGGCTTCCGTTTCGGCGGCGAATCCGGCACACGCCGGAGATGCCGTCCAGTTGTACGGCAATGGCCTGGGGCCGGTCAACAACCAGCCTGCAAGCGGCGCGGTTGCCACGTTCGATCCCCTGCCATCGACCAAGAGCCCCTGTACGGTCACGGTGGGCGGGCGGAACGCTGTGGTATCGTATTGCGGACTGGCCAGTTTTCCGGCGGAGTACCAGATCAATATCACGGTGCCGTCCGGATTGGCTCCCGGCAACCAGCCAGTGGTCTTGACCGTCGGCGGAGTCAGTTCGAAAGCGGCAAACCTGCCGGTGCAATAGGAGCACGGAGAACGAGAGAATGGCGGACAACAAGACGAAACCCACCGAACAGAGCGTGACGGCATTTATCGACACGATCGCCGACGAGACCCGCCGCACCGATGCCCAGGCGCTCGTGAAGCTGATTCAGCGTGCGACCGGCGAAAAGCCCAAGATGTGGGGCGGATCGATTGTCGGCTTCGGCACTTATCACTACACCTACGACAGCGGCCGCGAGGGCGACATGCCGATCGTCGGCTTCTCGCCGCGCAAGGCGGCAACCGTCCTTTACGGCCTGATGGGAGCCAACGACGAGGCGACGCGGTCGAAGCTCGGCAAGCATACCACCGGCAAAGGCTGCCTCTACGTCAAAAAGCTCTCGGATATCGATCAAAAAGTATTGAAGACCATGGTGGAGAATTCGGTCGCCGCAAAACAGGCTCGGTGACGTGGCGCAGGCACGTGTACAGTGCCAGTAGCGGCGAAGGGGGCCGATCCGACGGAGGTGATATCCTCGAAGATAAGGAAGGCACGAGGGAATGCGTCTAGGGAAAGGCTTGCGCCGGCTGGCGTGTGGAGCAACGCTGATCGGCGCGCTGTACGCATTCCAGCGCCCATTCCGCGAGTTTCCGGGAATCGAGTATGACCTGGGCTCGATTCCCATGCCGCCCGACTGGCAGGAGAAAACCGAGTGGGCCTTTGCGCGACTGATGTTTCCTCCCGGCCCTTTGAATGGGTACCGCGGCCGCGATGCCGATTGGCATACCGGTTATTCTCTGTGGTCGCAGGACTTCCCGCGCGCCGACCGGCACTTCTCACTGGCGGTTCGCAGGCTCACCCGCGTGCACACCCGCTCGGTGGAACAGGTGGTCAATCTCGACGAAGGCGACGCTTATGATTGGCCTTGGCTGTACGCCGTGCAGGTGGGCGAGTGGGGCCTGACCGATCAGCAGGGCCAGGAGCTCCGCGAGTATCTGCTGCGCGGCGGCTTCTTCATGGCCGACGATTTCCACACCAGCGCGGAATGGTACGAGTTCGAATCGCGCATCAAGAAAGCGTTCCCGGAAAAACAGATCGTCGATATTGCCGACGACGACCCCATATTCCACACGGTGTACGATCTGAGCGAGCGCATTCAGATTCCCGGACAGGCCCACCTTCGGCAAGGCTGGAAAGGGGATTACTCCGGCAGAGGCGCTCACTGGCGAGGCATCTACGACGATCAGGGCCGCATCATTATCGCCATCTCCTACAACTCCGACATCGGCGATGCCTGGGAATACGCCGACGATCCGTATTACCCCGCCAAGTTCGCCGATCTGGCAATTCGCGTTGGCGTGAACTACATCGTCTACTCCATGACGCACTAAGTGCCGAACGGTTCTGTCGGGCCCGGATTCCAGTCATCACACGGCCACTTTCCAAATCCGCGATAACTACTCGGCTCGCCAGAACGCTCATTCCCGCTCTGGGAGTTCAGAGCGCATGCGGACGACGCCCAGCCACGGGCCCGGCAGTTTCTGCAGTTGAGCGGCCCACCACCAGCTTCCGGTGTCGCTCCAGGATCGGCCTTGCGCGTCTACAATCACCTGGCAAACTTCCAGGCGGCGGACGTCACGAAACGCCTCGGAGCATGACCACTGGATTGCTTGCGCCTGGCCAGGGAGCGGGTCGGACCGGCCAGGCTTCGATTGAACGTTCCAGCCGGATCCGCGGAAGCAGTGCTCGGGCGGGTGGATCCGGCGGTTGGGCCCGGAGAGCCAGCGCAACAGGAATTCTTCGCCGCCGTTTTGAAAACGCCCCACACGCGCGCCCGCGGACTCCGCGAATCGTGCCTCGAAATCGCTGACAGGCAGGCTCTGCATGGCGCGAAAGGCCTCGGGCCACGGCAGGTCAACGGTGGGTTCCGGCAAAGCTTCGCGGGACGGGAAGAACAGCGGCAGCAGAGCGACGGCCGCGGCCGCGAGATTCAACGTGCGCATCGGAGTGTGAGGATGGCGGTGAGCGAGAAGATCACCAGGCCCACGCCGGTGTGAAGCGCCGAAGACGCCGCCGGCGGGACCGCGACCAGGCCCGATTCGAGAAAGAACAGAGCGGCCGAGCGTGCACCGTTCCCCACCAGGATGGCGGCGACCGAGAGGACGGCTGCCGCGGCGGTGCGGCGCCATCCGAGCTTTCGTCGCGCGGCGGCGGCAAGTCCGAAAAAGAGGCCTGCCCACAGCATATGAATGCCGCTGCAGGGCGCCCCGATTTCGACGATCCCGCCGGACCAGCGGAGAGCCGTGGCTTCCACGCGAATCGGTATGCCTGCCAGTCCCAGCATCCCCTGTGCGAGGTACGAGGCGGCAATCCGCATCGGGAACCCGGCCAGGTATTCAGCGGTGGAGAACAGCGGCAGGGATATTGCGAACAGTCCCAGGATGGCTGCCCGGCTGCCGGCGGCACCGCGGCAAAGCGATAAGACCAGACCGATGGAGGCGGCCGCGAAGGTCGTGGCGACGAGGGGCGGCGCGGCCCTCCAGATGACGGCGAAGGCCACGATCAGCAGGAGCGAGACTGCCGGAAGCCAACGCGGCGGCGTGGTATTCATCGCCTGCCAACATAGGGCGATCGCGGTGGCGAGCGCCACAAGGCCCCAGGC
>Ga0335077_10009137_pt1 | contig 12296 bp, 10 predicted proteins | sample Lox_Sample_31_FD_207151 | JGI IMG/M metagenome (GOLD analysis project Ga0335077, IMG submission 207151) | Soil microbial communities from Loxahatchee National Wildlife Refuge, Florida, United States - Lox_Sample_3.1 | ecosystem: Environmental > Terrestrial > Soil > Wetlands | place: USA...
ATCCGGCCCGGCTCACGCCCGCAAGCTCACACAGCCGGTTCACGCCTGACCTCGTTTCGCTCGCTTCTTGGACCTGCTGGTAGATGTGCTGGCGCCATTGTCGGCGAGTGGCATGGGACGTTCCTTGAAGCGCTGCAAGACTTTTTTTAAGAAGTCAATGTCCATGGCCTGCTGGCCGATCTTGCGCTCCAGTTCCGCGATGCGCTCGGCGTCCAGTCGATCCTGGGGGCGCGCACCTTTGCCGGGAAATGCCAACTCGCCCTTGGCCCGCCATTCGGCTTTCCAGGTCTCCAGCCGTTTGGGACTGAGCTGATACTGTCGAGCTATCTCGGCCATGCTCTTGCCCGAGTCCATTTCGCGCATGCAGGCAATCTTCAATTCGCGGGAATATTGTTGCCGGGGCACCAGCATCGTTCTCCTCCGTTCAATGTAGCTGGCCCCTTAATTTCCTGTCTCACTTTTGGGGTGCAGTCCAAACGGCCCTCTCCTAACGATACACCCACATTCTTAGGACATGTCCACGCAGGTCTGGTTATCGTCAGACCGTTTCGACTATTCTGTGTTCGAAGTTACCGTCAAGGAGCGGCTGTTTGTGGAAGAAGTAAGATCTAATTCATCACCGCCGGAGATGGAAACAGAAAAACCGTCAATCCGTCAGACTATGGTTATACCGTGTACGAGAAGCGGGAGTATCCGCAGATCATCTACAAAATCGACTACGAACAGCCTTGGATTGATATCGCTGCGAGTTGCTATCGCGGGGCTCAGCTTTTGATTGAAGGTGTAGCGAAAGGCTCGTTTGGTGAGGACATCGAGGGTGTTGCGGGCCTGCAGCTTTTCCGTCACTACCTTGAATTGGTACTGAAGCGGATCGTGTTCTGGGGAAGGATGCTGGAACGGCCTGAGAAGAACGCGCTGCCGGAAGAAGTTGAGAAGGTCGCGCGCATTCATGACCTGGGGCAGCTTTGGAACTGGGTGATCCGCGATGCGAAGCCCAAGATCAATGGCGGAGATTGGGGTGCCTACGACATCGGATTCGTGGAAAAACTCGTGATGGATTTCGATGGAATCGACAAGAAAGGATTTGCGTTTCGGTATCACGGCCATGGGGCGGAGTCGCTGCGCTTTGACTTTGAAAAACTCTTTTCGATCATGGAACATGCGGAGCAGGTGCTGGAAGCGATTCTCACCTATCTCATGGAGACACACGGTCAGAATGAAGAGTGGGAGCAGATTCAAGCAAGCTGGTGAGCTCCGGACAACGTAGAGGGTACGGTCAAGCACGTAACTTCGCGTGAGATCTGGTGCCAGCGGAGATTCGAACTCTCAAACACCTGTTTCTAAGACAGGCCGCTATGCCAATTCGCGCACGCTGGCACTTGGTGCACAGGGGAGGATTTGAACCTCCGCGCCTCACAAAGGAGAGACCGGGTTACAGCCGGCCCGTTTCGACCTGGCTCACGCACCTGTGCAAATTTGGCGGAAGGTAGACGAATCGAACGCCCGTGGCTCATCACCACGCCCTGGTTTTCAGGACCAGTTGCCGGCCATTCAGCGGTACCTTCCGCGATGGCGGAGAGTGCGGGAGTCGAACCCGCTAGCCTCTTGCGAGAGCCCTTGCTTAGCAGGCAAGTGCCTTACCGTCCGGCCCACTCTCCGACAAAATGTCAAAGAACTCTGGTAGGCCCGGTGGGATTTGAACCCACAGAAGGGCTGCTCCTGAGGCAGCTGCGTATGCCAGTTCCGCCACAGGCCTGGTTAATTAGATTGAAATTTGGATGGAGGTTCAGTAACTCAGTCGGGATCGACGGAGTCGTAATGACGATTGAAATTGAAGCTGGCGCTTCACGGATTCAACTTTGACATAGAACGCGGACAGCGCACCAAGATTCTTGGTTCATGGCAGAAACCGCCTGCCAATTGCAGTGCAGTTCCTGTTAGCGGAATTCTGAGAGGGCTGTGACGCAGCGCGTCGTCTGCTCGGAAATAATGAGTTTTTGGGCAGTAGCTTGAGCTCTGAAACGCTGGTGGGTGCCTCTACTTGATTGTGGCTGCAACTTTGAAGATCTGTTTCTCGATGGATGTGCGCATCTCCGAGGGAAGCAGGTCAGCCTGTTCGAGTGCCTTCCATGCCGCAACCGTTTTCTCTGCGGTTTCCACCGCAATCGGCCACAGCGGGGCGAGAGGAATGCGTGCGGCGTCCGCAAAGCGACGCACCTGAGCGGTCGTGACCTCGTCAAGACTTCGGCTGCCACCGAAGCTTAAAGCGAGCGTATCACCAGGGATGTACGGCAGCGTTGCAACCAAATCATAGGCCGGAGACAGGACTGGTGTGTGCCGATCGGGATACAAGAGCGACCAATTCTTGAGGTGCATATCAGCGTTTCCTATCAGGACCGAGAAGACGAGCCGGCGGAAAAACTCGAGAGTGGCGTCTTCACCGATTTCGGCCCAGAGAACGGAAGCGATGTTGGCATAACTGTGGCGCTCGTACTTGTCCTCGGGATACACCCCGAAAACTTGAGCGAAATCCTCCATGTGGGTGCGTTCTCCGGCGGATCTGCGGTCGAAACGCTCCACTGCGAGCGCTTTACCTCCGATGGCTCGCGCCTCGTCGGGGAGACCCTCGATCTCTGTAACCTCAACGAGGCGGTTCGATGGGATCATGATGCCCACCCGCCGGGCCAGCTCTAGCATAGCGAACTCATTTTCGGGTACGGCTGCAAAGCGAGCCGAAGGAAGCTTAACGATCCACGTCCCTCCTATACCCGCAGCCGGAATAGTCAGGCCGCCTGACGATTCCATGATGGCTGAGAACTTCAACTGCACGCCGGCAAGTGAGAACCGTAGCGCGGCATTGGGCGGCCGCTCAGCTTCATCATGAGCAGTGGGTTCGGCGCCGCGTTCTTGCGCCTGTGATTCAAAAGGGGCAACAACCACCGCGCCGGGAAGGTCGGCGCCAAGGACGGCTAGCAGAAAGAACTCGCGGTCGGGATGGACATCGGCAAGTCTGGCCAGGTAAGTACGCAGATGTCCTTCAGGCAGCATGTTCGAGAAGAACGGCGGCACGCGGCGGCTGACGGGGCGCACGGCTGTCACCAGTCCTCCGCTTCGGCCTTTGAAAGACAAGCTGAGCGTTGAGCGCTGCGAATCGTCAATGTAGTCCTGCTCAAAGGCAAAAAACTGGCGATCGGCAATGCGGTTTATTACTCCGATTTGCTGATCATGCAGGCGCACGGCGAGCGCATCCAGCTTCTTCGCATCAGACTTCATCTTTGCGCTGCTCCTGCGTACTTACGTCATTGTCGCCGTCGGCGTACAGAGAGCGTTCCTCGCCTTCACCCTGCCGATACGGGTGGAGGCGGTCGCGGATGAGCGACTGGACAACCGGGGCTAGGGGACGGGGGACCATTACAAGGTCATGGTCGAGGCTACGCACTAATTCGAGAAGGGTGTCGTAGCGGGGCACGATCTTCCCCGATTCGATACCCGAAATATGTGTTTGGGGCAGGCCAAGCCGGCTGCTTAGGTCTCGCTGGCTCCAGCCACGATCCAGACGCGCTTGCTTCAATGCTTCGCGCAGATCTCTTGGAAGCCCGTTCGGCCGTAGCGGCTTGATATGCGACGACGAATCGTATTTCATATCTGATATAGTATAGCATATCACATGCCACATGTATGACATATAGAAGCAGATCAAAATTTTTAACTGAGCTAATAAAACAACTCAAACATTTGCGATCCACTGACACGCGAGCTCTGCCCGACCGTAGTCGGCGATTCTGGTTATCAGGTGCTGAACATTGCCATCCTGGGTGCCGCCGCGACGGCCTAACAACTTGGGTTTTCGGGCCCTTTCATGGCACGTCTGCATGAAACGGCGGCGGACGCAATATTGTCCTGTGTTGCTCGCTCCTAACAGCGAGCACGTTCCCCTTACCCCGGCATTCCGCACGACACTCTCGTAAAGGCAAGCGTCACTCGGCCGGCCCCGGTAAAGCGCCATCCGATAGGTTCTGCCGGAAGCCCTAGACTGGAAGTCGTGGCGAGGCCCCAGGCAACGCCCTGCGGTGACTGGATAGAAACCGGTTGCTACAGGAGGACGGAGGTACGCATTATGGCAGGAAATGCGGATAGCGAATTTTATGAGATTCTTAACTGCGCCCAACTAGCAAAGCGATGGAATGTCCCGGCAACTTGGATCCAAGAGCAGACACGATCTCGAGCCATTGACCCGATTCCTTGCGTGAGGCTCGGCAGGTACGTGAGGTTTGAGTGGCTAAGCCCAGCGTTGATGAACTGGTGGGCTGCCAGACGCAGCCCAGAATCTCGCGGACCGTGGGCCCGACGCCCGGGAGCTAAAGCTCGCAACGAGGTCCTTCGAGCACCGTAGGCTTGGCTGCCGCCGTGACGACGGTCACAAAATTTCAAAGGCCCGACTTGCTAGGATACTTCAGCTAACCAGCAGCGCCTGCGGGCGCCTACGCTTTCGGAGCAGCAGAAGTGCCGGGCCAAACAATTAAAAGCAAGCGTCGCAAACGAGTTCGACGAAAGACGCGCACACGAGAGAAACCGGCAGTTTCCTCGTCCTTTGCACCTCGAATCGAGATACTTGCCCGCCAATTGAGCCAACTGCAGATCGCAAGTTGTACTAGAGCACGTCTGGATATTACGTTGCATACTTCAGACGCGCACAAGCGAGAGGTGTTCGATGCCGCCTTGTGCTCATGGCTGTATGAAACCTACAAGCTCGTATTAGGTGGGCTTCAGCAGGCGATTGCGGATATCAGGCAGGTCAGGCCAGGCTCGGAGCCGTTGATGATCTTTCGATCGGCTGAGGAGGAAGTGAGTATTGCTCTCGCTGAGGGTCTCGGGCACACACCGCTGCACAAGGACAAGCTCGAGAAACAAAAGCACAAGTGCCGCCCGAAGGATCGGCTGTCGAGCCTGGGAGCGGGGGGGAAGAGTCAAAACTTAGAGGATCTGATTGCGGACGATGGCGCGCTTGACTGGCTCCGCGAGTACTCGGCCGACTGGCTAAAGCTCGCGTGCGACGATCCAGCCGAGGGGATTGGCTGTTTTCTGCAATGGCGAGCGCCGGCCTGGGCTGTGGCTGAAACTAACAGCGCTGATGGCCGCGCCACTCCGGAAGAAACGCAGATCCTTTTCGATGATGTCGCCGGCAGGCTAAGGAACTCACTGAACAACGCCCGGTTCGATGCGTTCGAGCCATTGCGGGGACAGAATCGGAAGACACCCCGCAACTTTAGGATGATCCAAAGGCAAGCTATAGCACGTATCCGTTCAGCCGACCGAAGTCTACGGGATCACAAGAAGATTGCTTCCATACTCGACATGGGGATTCCGGTGAAGGTGAACGATGATTCCAGCGGGAAGCCGAACGGTATTCCAGTGAAGGCGAACAGCCGTCGGAGCGAAGCGACGCTGGCGTGTTCATTGTGCCTAGAAGTGTTCGGCTTCGTCAAGATAGGTGCTCCGCAGGGTGGTCCCGGAGCGAAGCGGAGGAGCTTCGGCGGGGATTTGGGGTGCAGGGGAAAGGGGCGGCCAGCCCCTTTATCCCCTGCTTATCCCTGTAGAAGCACGACTCATTTTTGATCGCCAAGGCTTGATCTTGCACGCTGTGCTGTCGGATGAGGTCTCCGGTATCCGGCAGATTGGGCGAGTAAGCGGCGCAAGCTTGCGAGAACGCCTGCTCACAACAACTATGTTTCACTTGAGGCCCGTCTATTTTGTAAAAACCACCTCTTCCCTCATTGGATATTCTTTATCGAGGAGGTGTAAAGTGTGATGCGCGAAGCGAGCTTCTGGTTCAGGAGATTGAGCATCATGACATCCTCAGTTCGTATTTCTGCGTCGATCTCGGCGACATTCGCCATAACGCTGCTTTGTATCCTCGCGGCGATCGTCAGCCAACCAGTACACGCTCAGACCTTTACTGTGCTGCACAACTTCACTGGGCCGGATGGCGAATTTCCGGAGGGCGGTTTAGCGATGGACAGCGCCGGCAATATCTACGGCACGAACCGCGGCAGCATTGCTTACAAGCTCTTCTACCGCGGCGGTTGGCTGCTGAGCCCGCTGTACAGCTGGCAGGGCGGAGATGACGGCTACGATCCGCACGCGGGCGTGGTCTTCGGCCCTGACGGCACTCTTTTCGGCACGACATGGAATGGCGGCGGCAACGGCTGCACGCTGGGCTGCGGAACCATCTTCAACCTGCGCCCGCCAGCCACTGCTCCAAGATCGGTGCTAGCTCCGTGGACAGAAACTGTGCTGCACCGGTTCCAGGGTTCTCCTGACGGACAAAACCCGGATTTCGGCGCATTGGTGTTCGATTCGAGTGGCGTCGGTTATGGCACTACCAGATTCGGTGGAAATCAGTCTGCCTGCGCCGAAGGTTGCGGCACTGTGTTCAAGCTGACCCGCTCAGGCAACGAATGGATAGAAACCGTCATTTACGCGTTTGCCGACCCGGCCGATGGGCGGGAAGCGGTCGGCGGTGTCATCTTCGACGAGACCGGGAACCTTTTCGGAACTACCTATGAAGGTGGTCAGTACGGATACGGCACGGTATTCGAACTCACGCCCACAACTGGCGGTTGGACGAAGGCCACCCTGCACGACTTCACCGGAGGCGACAACGGGGGACAGCCCGCTGCGGCCCTGGTGCGCGACAGCCTCGGCAATTTCTACGGGAGCACGACCGTAGGGGGACAGCATGGCGCGGGCGGAACGGTATTCGAGATTTCCCCATCTGGAGGCGGTTGGAATTTCTCAGTTCTTTATTCCTTCGTGGACGGTGTCGGTCCGTGGGGGCCCCTGACCCTGGACGCTGCGGGGAACCTCTACGGCACTACGAACAACGGTGGGCTGTTCGCATTCGGCACGGTATTTGAGTTGTCGCCCTCGGGAGACCAGTGGATCTACAGGGTTCTTCATGACTTCACAGGCGGCAGCGATGGCGGTGAACCGCTATGTCCGGTGTTGATTGGTCCTGACGGCGCACTCTATGGAACCGCGTATACCGGAGGCAACCTGGCATACTGCCGCGGCGGCTGCGGTGTGGTGTGGCAGATTACACCATAGCGAGACTCTCCGCTGAGAGCATTAACTGTTGACATATCGCCTCTCGCTCAAAATCCCCACTCGGCACCAGTTTGTGTTCGACAAATGGAGCCGCGCTAACCCGTCCGCAAGGTCGAGTTCAAATTTTTTGGCAATTCATTCCTTCTTCTCATCGCTCTCGTCTCGCGGGAAATTGCGTTTCTTGCGCATCGACTCTCCGCGCATCTCGATGCGGTGGGCATTGTGTACCAAGCGGTCGAGGATGCCGTCGGCGAGAGTGGGATCGCCGATTTGCTCATGCCAGCGCGCCACGGGCAACTGCGACGTGAGGATAGTGGAGCGTGCCTGATAGCGGTCGTCGAAGAGTTCCCAGACTTCGCGACGTTCCGCTTCCTGCAGTGGCGCCATGGCCCAGTCGTCGATAACCAGAATATCGATGCGAGCGAGCCGTGCGAGGAAGTGGCGTAGGCTGCCATCGGCGCGGACCAGGGCGAGTTCGCGCGATAAGGCGGCAGCGCGAAGATAGAGTGCCGAGTAGCCATCACGGCAGGCCTTCTGTGCCAGCGCCGAGGCGAGGAAGCTCTTGCCCACGCCGCACGGCCCGATCACGAAAATGTTTTCGTGGTTGCGCACCCAGGCAGAGTCTTTGGTCAGAACGCGCCGGCGGTCTTGTCAAGGCCGCGCGGCGCTCGATAATCGATGTCTTCCACACAGGCTGATCCTTTCAGCTTGGCGGCCTTCAGCCTGCGTACCAGCGCCTGATTCTCGCGCCAAGTCCATTGTTGATCTACGAGCAGGGCAAGCCGTTCCAAGAAGCTCAGCTCGTTCACCGTGCGATCCTGTTCTTGTGCTTTCAGGGCATCGACCATGCCGTGGAGCCGCATGGCCAGCAGTTTGTCGATCATGGGCTGGTTCAGCATGAGCGCGGTCCTCCTTGCTCGAAGTAGTCGGCGCCGCGGAGGTTGTCATGGGTGAGCGGAGGAGAACCGGGTCGCGGTGGAGATAAGGGTAGGGCATCGAGCGAGTTCTTCAGGATCGACTTCACGCTCTGATAACGACAGGCTTGGGCACGGATGGCGCGTTCGGCGGCGGCCTCCATGCGCTGCGCTGAGTACTGCTGTGCAAGGCGAATGATGCCCAAACAAGAGCGATAGCCCATCTCCGGGTGGGGCTTCTCGTTCAGGATGCGCTCAAACAACTCGACCGTGTGTGGGCCGATGGTGCGCGCCCAGTTCACCATGCGCGAGGGCGGCCACTCCAGATGCGCCTGATGGCTCTTGGGGCGGTGTTCGTGGATACTGATGGCTTGCCCACGCCCACGACTTCGCACGTGAGAAGCGACGCGGCTGCCTTGATGGAAGATCTCGACCGTGGTCGGCGTCGAGCGGACTTCTACAACCTGTTGCACCAGCGTGTAGGGCACGCTGTAGAAGTTGCCATCGAAGGCCACGTGGTAGTCGATGTTGACCGTGGCCCGCGTCCACTGGCTCATGTCGAAACGCTCAGCCGGCAAGGGCTGAAGCGCCGGTTTCTCCAGGCTATGAAAAAGGCTGGCCCGTGATCCGTCGCGCTTACGAAAGGGACGCTCGTTCACTTGCACCAGCAACTCGCGGATGGCCTGATTGAGTTCCGCCAGGCTGAAGAACTTGCGATGCCGTAGTGCCGCCACGATCCAACGCTCGACGACCTGCACGCCGCTTTCGACCTTGGCCTTGTCGCGCGGCTTGTACGGACGCGCCGGCACCACCCCCATTCCGTAATGCACGGCGAAGTCCTGGTAGGTAGGATTGAGATCGGGATCGTAGCGGCAGGCCCGTGTCACCGCCGTTTTGGCGTTGTCGGGAACCGCCAGGGTGGGCACGCCGCCAAAAAACTCCAGCGCATGGATGTGGGCTTGAATCCAGGCTTCCAGTTGCTGATCGCGCGTGGCTTCCGCGTAGGTGTAGGAGCTGGCCCCCAGCACAGCCACGAACAAGAACGCGGGCCAAGCTTCGCCGGTCGTGGCGTCATAGACGGGAATTGTCGCTCCCGCCCAATCGACGAACATCTTCTCGCCGGCCTTGTGCTCCTGCCGCAGCACCACATCCAGGCGACGCCGCCAGTGCAGATAGCGCTCACAAAACCAACTGTAGCGATAGCCCTCGGGATGAGCTTGACGATATTCCTGCCACAGCAACTGCAAGGTCAGATGGCGATGTTGCTGCAGCTGCTCGTGAATCGCTTTCCAGTCCGGCTGCGGTCGCGACGGCGCCGCTTTCATCGTGACCGGTTCCTTTCCAAACAGCTTGGCTTCGAGTTCCTCTTCGCTCAGTCTTGCGGGCAATGGCCAGCTAATCCCAGCCACCGCTGCTCGCTCCAGATAGTCATGGACTGTACTCAATCCCATCGCGCAACTGCGCGCGATCTGCCGCTGACCCAACCCCAACTCGAACCGTAACCGCAGAACTTCCTTGATCTTCCGCATGGACTTTCTCCTGGCCGGCACCCTCGATCTCCTTCGCATGGAGTGGTAATACCGGGTGATTGTCCAGCGTCGCTGCCCCTGCGGCCGGTTCGCCTCTGGAAAACATTCCGCTCCAAGCCGAACGCTATTCCGGTGGCGGACACAAAGTGTTCGCCTTCCCACCGGAACGGTGTTCACCTTCAGACCGGAATGCTGTTCGGGATCACAGCGGAATGGTGTTCGGCTTTACAGCGGAATCGTGTTCACCTTCGACCGGATTCCCCACCTGGATTGGCGAAGTTCCTGAACGGGTGCGATCTGGCCGGTTTCAACGTGATGCGATTCGACTTTCCGTTGCTAAAGACGGAATTCAGTCGAGCAGGCATCCTTTGGCCGGAGCAAGAGCCGAGAATGGTTGATGCTCATGTGATCTATCAAGAAAGGGAGCGTCGAGACCTAGCAGCTGCTGTGAAGTACTATTGCGGCAACGAGCACCCCGACGCCCACTCAGCGTTGTCCGACACGCGCGCAACAAGAAGGGTTCTAGAGGCGCAAATCCGTCACTATCCGGACCTGCCCAATAGCGTCGAAGGCCTGGACAGTTTCTGCAAGGAAGCACGTCCTAACAGATTCGCAGACTCCCGATACTGGTTCTCGATGAAGGATGGAGTGCTGATATTCAGCAAGAGCCAGCAGCACAGGGGAGAACCGCTCTTGGAAGTCGCTAGAACAGATCCCAGCTTTCTGGAATGGATGCTATCGATAGACCTACCGGGCGATACCAAGGAACTCGTACGGCAAGCACTTGTTAATGCTGGACAAACAACCTGAAGGCGCAGCTTCGGCACAGGGTTTCAGACCTGACGAGCCAATTCGAGGTAGCGGCAGAACGCGTTAGCTAGTTCCATTTGTCTAGGGACCTTGCAATGCACCATAAACAAAGCCGGGCTCGCCACAATCACTGCAACACATCGGGCGCGAGAAACCGCGACATTGAGGCGATTCAGACTGTACAGGAATCCCATTCCCCGAGGAGCGTCTTCCGGGGTTGATGTTGCCATGGAGTAGAAGACGAGAGGTGCTTCTTGCCCCTGAAACTTATCGACGGTCCCCACCCTGGCTCCTTTCGGTAGCCGTTCGCAAAGCGCAGAAACCTGGGCATTGTAAGGAGCCACAATCAAAACGTCTTCCAAACGTATGGAAAGCGTTTGAGCCTTCTTGTTCGTCCACGTCGCCCCACCCTCTAATAAGCTTGCAACGCAGTCAGCAATAGCCTTGACCTCCTCAGGTGACTCATTTTGGTTTCCAAAGTGTGGAACTGGAACAAATCTCAAACCCGTCCCATCGAGCGGGCCGGGAGCGTTAAGGCGCTGGTTGCTGTTCTCCGGCCGGGACAGAAGGCGCCCGTCATAAAAGATTTCCGAGGTGAACGCACAAATGTCTGGATGGAGTCGCCGGGTCTCGGTCAGGAACAGTCCTTGATCAGCGCTGATCGTCGCTCGTCCGTTCAGCAGGCGGCCAAGAGCGGATACACCCACCCCTGGTGGATGCACTCCTTTTTGAGGCTGGTCGAGCTGCTGCGGATCTCCAAGCAGAACAACGCTGGTTGCAGCTTGTGAAATTGCCAGCACATTCGCCAAGGACATCTGGCCGGCCTCGTCAACAAAGAGAACATCGACGGAATTAGCCATCTCTTCCCGGGCCCACAGCCACGCGGTTCCCGCCGCAATCTTCGCAGCACCGGTCGCCAGAGCACCGACAACAGCTTGGTTACTGTCCGCCTGCGTTACCAGGGGATGTTGGTATTCGTTGCCATCATTCGACTTCTGAACACACGTAACAGCGATGTGCAGCTCAGTTGCAACCTTGCACACCTCACGGAGAAGGTTACTGATCACCCTATGGCTGACGGCAGTGATTCCGACGCGTCGTCCAATCCGCACCAGTTCAACGATCATCCTGGCACCAGTAAAGGTCTTGCCTGATCCTGGAGGCCCCTGTATCGGAAGGACAGAAGCTTTGACCGGCAGCGACAGCACGAGCGTTCTGGCAGCCTCAGTCAGTTGCCCGTTCTCGCTAATCATGGTTGCCAGGTTGGCAGTGAGAGCACGGGGACGTGCACGGACGAGAAGATCCCGAGCGGCTTGGAACCGTCCCCTCCCGCTCACACTGTGATCAGCTACCCAGGTACCCAAGCGATACAAACTCTCACGGAGGACACTCGAGTTCACGATGTCAAAAGGAATCAGGGCGGTGGGGTGGGGGATCGTAGAACGAACGCCTCGTTTGAGATCAATGGTCCGGTTGCGTTCGTCGATGGACACGACCTCACCGGCACCTTCTTGGGTTCTGGGGTCGTGGACCCCCGATGCTCTGTCAATCGCATGCTCCTGGGGGGGAAAGTGGTAACGATGGATGATTGACCTTTTGATCCGCCCCGCTTCTCCGACATAGGTAAGACCGCCGAGCGCGCTCTTATCTTCTTGGAGCTCATCATCCGACAGTTCGCAGAGCCGAAAGTACTCCCACCATGATGATTTCTCTTCACGGCGGTGCCATTCCAACAGTTGGGCGAGAAGCCAGTAAGCGCGATTCTCCTCGGTCCACTCGGCTTCGTCTGTGGGCAAGGAAGCAGTGAGGCGAGCCGCGAGCTCAGCAACTCGGCCAAGTTCAGCAGCCAGCCCCTCACTCGCCTCTCCAGACCGGATCTCCGGTCGCGGCAGACTTTGGCCGCTGCTTTCTTCCAGCTCCGTGCGCCGCTCTTCTA
>Ga0335077_10009138_pt1 | contig 12295 bp, 10 predicted proteins | sample Lox_Sample_31_FD_207151 | JGI IMG/M metagenome (GOLD analysis project Ga0335077, IMG submission 207151) | Soil microbial communities from Loxahatchee National Wildlife Refuge, Florida, United States - Lox_Sample_3.1 | ecosystem: Environmental > Terrestrial > Soil > Wetlands | place: USA...
TCGACGAATCGGAACGTCGAATTTCCCTGATGAAAAAGACTATTTCCGAAGCCGAGCGGTCCATGCGCGAACTCAGCTTTCTCTTCATGGCGGAGCAGCAGCGCTTGTCTGATCTGTTTGTCGACCGGCATAAGGCCTTCTCCGCCTCGGCACTTCCTGAGGCCAGACAGGAATTTCAGGAGGCCTCGCAGTCCGTTGCGGGTGCATTCGGTCCGTCCTACCGCCGCCGGATTATGAAACTGGCACAGGACATTGCTCACCGCCACGTGGTGCCCTGGCTCCGTCCCGAACAAGAAGAAGCCGAAAGAGAATACCGCCGAGTTGCTCTACGTTTTGTCGAGATGGGAAATGAGTTCCTGCAGCAGCTGGCGAGTGCCGGCATTCCGGAGTTGGCCCGAATGCCTCACGCGCTTGATCCTGAAACCGGGTTCCGCGTGCGCTCGAAATTCACATTCATGGATTTCATCGAAGTGGCGCAGCCGGCTTCCCCTCTGCGTTGGCTCGCAGACGTGGTCCTCCCTCTGGTTGGCGCTCGAAGACTAATCAAGAACGACGGTCAACAGTTCCTGGTCAAGTTGCTCGAAACCAATAGTACCCGCGTGCAGAGCGACATCCTGAATCGTGTTCAGGAGAGCCGTGCCCGGCTGGAGGTCGAGATCCGCAAATTGCTGCACGAGGTGAGCCGGATCGCGGAACAAGCCTTGATGCGTGCCCGCAAGGTCAAAGAAGAAGGTGAACCGGCGATCGAAGCGGAACTGTCGCGCCTCGATCACTTGGAGCACGAGGTGGATGCTCTCCGCGAAACTGCGCAGTCCCAAGCTCGCGCCTAACGATCTAAGTTCTTTTTTAATGCTCAGCAGCTTGTGGCAGGCACGCCTCAGGCTTTATTGCTTCGGGAGTCGTAAAGACCTCACGGTACAAATCTTCCCCATAACTAGTCTCGAGAGGCCGCCCTTCCGTAAGCCGGAAGGTTCGCGTTCCATCCGGTTGTCGTTCTGCACGAAGGAACAGCGCACCATTGTCCCCCATTTCGAAGAAGCCACGAGCGAATTCATAGAGGTGCGTAACGTAAAAAGCCTTCATGCCTTTTTCCAGCAAGGCGCGCACAATTTGTGTCGCAATCTCGGACCCCTCGCGGTCATTGGTGGCAGCGAAGGACTCATTGAAGAGCAGAAGAGAATTCGGACTCAGATGTTCGACGATGTCGCTCATTCTGGCAAGTTCTTCGTCGAACTTTCCACTCTTCATGGTGGCGTCTTCTTCCCGCTTGTAGTGGGTGAACAACGCCGGGCTAAGTTCTGCCGAAAACGACTCGGCGCTCACAAACATGCCGCATTGCATCATCAGTTGGGCCAGCCCGATGCTTCGGAGGAATGTGGATTTCCCACCCTGATTCGCTCCCGTGATGATCACTAGATTCTTGCCCTCCGCGTTTGCCGAGTTGGCAACCACGGCCTGCTGCATCGTGAGCAAGAGGCAGAGATCGTATAACCGCTCGAACCGATAACCGCGTTGCCCGATCGGCTTCGGCACCGGTAAGCAGCTTGGCATTCCTCTCGACGAGATTTGCTCGTGGAGGTTCAGACAGCCAACATAAAAGGCCAACTCGGTGCGCAGCGCCTTGAAGAATCCCAGCACGTGATCGGCGGATTGCGCGAGCGCCCGGGCAACGCGGGCAATTCCGCGGCTGCGCATCTCCGATAGGATTTTCCCCCCAGCTTCGTCGCGCGGATCAAGACGGAAGCTATAGGATACCGGCGCTTTGCCGAGCAATCGGTCAAGCCAGTTGGGTTCCTTGCGGTGTGCCTTGCGCAGCATATAGTGCGTACCTTCGTTGTTTTCCCCGAGTTCGGCGCTCAGCAAAGCCCCCCTACGGAATTTCAACTCCTGCAAGTGGCTCTTGATTTCGTTCAGGTATTCCTCGTTGAGTTCGGCACGGACCATGGCAAACAACGACTGAAATCCTTCCGACTCAAATCCGGCGGCGTTCTCTTCCGCTATGGTGCGCAGCCGCCGCAGGACCTTCAAGGACGTTTCCATTAGATCTACGGAACCATAAAGCATCGAACTGGGATACGCGCTCGAAGTGCTCCACCACTGTCTCCTGACTTCCTCTCCGATCGCGGTCATGAGGTCATAGAGGCCCCGCACAACAGCAGGTTTCCTCAAGCAATCGGCCAAGACTGCTTGGCGGTAAAGAACCGTGTCCATGTCGTTATGCAAGGCAGTCAGGATCGCCTGTTGTACAACTGCCCATACATATTCGTCTCCGGCGGCCATGGCGCGAAACAGGGTGTCCAGTTCGAGGTCTTGGACCAGAGATGGGCCGTTCCAAAGCAAAGTGCGGAGCAGAGCGGCGCGGTCCACCTCCTGCCGACGGTACCTGTTATCGGGGAGTTGATACAGATCGAAGTCACGGTTGCGGTCGAGGAGAAGAACTTTCATGGGCGAATCCTCTCTTTCAACTGTTCATAGGTGACTCGGTATTTCTCTGCAATGGCGTGGGCATACGCCAAGCCATCCGCCGGACGACGTTCCACTTTGTAGGTACGAATCGCCGGATTCGATGGGTCCACCGTACTGGTTGCGCTTACCGTCTTCCGACTGAACGATGCCAGTTCATCCAGAAATGTGACCCAAACTCCAAGCACATCCAGTTCGCAAATCTTCGCCATGACTTGTCTGCTTAAAAAAAGAGCGTCCTGCAACGTGGTCGACGAGAAGACTTCGTTCATCACGACAATGCTGTTCGGGGTTGCATCATCAAGAATCTGGCGAATCCGGACCAGGTCGTTATGCAGCTTGCCACGCAGATTAGCGATGGTTTCCTCGCGTTCGAAATGGGCGAACAGCCGATCGCAGAGGAATAGTCTCGACGCTTTGCCGGGGACCGGACAGCCCAAACTCGCCAGATAGTGAAGTTGGCCAAACATACGCGCAAACGTAGTCTTCCCTCCCTGGTTCGGGCCGGAGACGACGAACAGCCTTTCCGCGCCTGCGAGGAAAAAGTCGTTTCGGACCACCGCAGCATTCTCTCGGATCAATTTGCCGGCAAGCGCGAGGTCGAACGCGTCGCTACCCTCGATCTCTTTCGAGCTAGCCGACAGCTCCGGCAGGCAAAAGCTCAGACCGGAGCGGCGCAGGGTATCAATGTAGGTGAGGTAGGCGACATAAAACTGAACCTCGCGATCGAAACGCGCGATTGTATCGTCAAGATAATCTCGATGAGAGTCGCTAAACTCATCCAGGGCCCGGAAAGTGTCGGGATAGAGCACGGCGACACCATCGAGAATCTGGGCCTGTATGTGATTCATGCCATCCCGGATGGGCACTTTGATTTCATGCTCTCGGGCCGCTCCCCGGCGAAACTTGCTGAAGGTCTCCTCTACCGTCGTGCTGTAGTCGTCCTCTTCTTCATAGTGGCGAACCGTGACTGAGTCGTCTTTAAGGAGCAAGCAATATCGAATTTGTGACAACTCCGATATGAGCGTTTGTCCGTCCGAAACGAGTTTTCGGAACACGTCCGATTGGACGTATTGCGCCAGGTAGTGCTGGAATCCGCGCAATCCTTGCGATTGCAGGCAAAGGTCGGTCAGCTGCAGAGACAGAGATTGAACCGCCTGATAGTAGATCTCCGCCGCGCCGAGAAATCCTCTTTCGATGGCATAGGGGAAATAGAGATCATTTGCCTGTTTGAGACGTTCACGCATCGCCTTCATCTGCGCGGAGAACGATTGAACAGCATTCAGTGCCCGCGCATTTTCCAGGTCGCGATAGACATCCTGACGATAGGACAACTGCGAGAGATCGTGGAGCGGGGCGTAGAAGAAAGGCGCGAGATTATAATCCTTCCACTTCTCGGTGATCGTCTGAACGACCTGATCTAGAAAGAGGTCCTTAAAGAAATCGGGAACCGGCTGTTGGTCGACACTTCTGCCTGTCTCCCTACTCTCAAATAAAATGCTGTGGAACTGCTCGTCGGCATTGGGCGCTGCCGGACGCTTCTCTACATCGATCATGTGCATGTCTTCGCTAAGGCAAGTCCCATTGGGTCTCGTTTCACTCATAAAAGTCCCGGGGCATAGGGAGTTCGAGAATCTGACTGCCGTTCCGGAGACGAAGTTTTTTCGATGTGTAATCGAACATCTCACCCTGCGCTGCTTCTACCCCATACTCCGGCGCACGAAAGTACGCATACCCAGACAACATCGTTCGGCCAAGAAAAAGCGCCCACAACTCCGCCGGCAAATGTCCTCGGATGCCGACAGTGCGCAGTCTACTTTTCGGAAAGATTGCTCTCAGAGCCATCGCTATCTCTTTATCCTTCCTCTTACTTCCTACCATGCATTCTCCGAGTGCCAGGCGAGCCGAAAATCGATATAAAGCGGCGAAGTCTTGACGTATCCATTCAGCCGGTACTTGGGACCCTTCGCCATTCGAAGCATTTTCAGAATCACGCCTGGAGAGCCCTGGCTCAAATCAACAACGCGCTCAAGAAAGTCTGGCAGGTTAGTTGCCCAAAGATCGATTCGACGCGCGATCTCCTGTGCAAACTGGGTCGCCTCCGCGCGGCCAAAATTTGAGAGCCGCATGCGCTCGGCGCGCAACGGGAACATCCGCGTCAGAAAGCCGAGATCTTCCATGTGGGCCGAGCGGGCGACCGCTATGACCGGCGTTTCTCCATAAAACATCATGTCGCGCGTGTCTGCTGAGAGGGCGGCGGCCGGGCCTTGCAAATGATCGAGCACCACAAAATACTTCCCACGTCGCACCGCTTCGAGCACGATGCCTCGCAGGGAGATCGTCGATTTCAGCTTCACGGCCTGCGCGTTCCGCAAAAAACCTTTGCTGTAACGATCGCGCAACTCTACGAGTTGCAAGGCAAGACTTTGTACTACCAGTTGGGGGGAAGCTGCCTGGGGGCAGTACAGAACCTCGGGAAGATTGCGGACGATACGGTGCAATAGAAATGTCTTTCCGCTGCCACTGGGGCCGTACAGAACGAACGATTTGCGGACCGACAGTCGTTGCCTCAATTCCGCCATTTCCGCTTGCCGCCCGAAAACAAAGTCGTCCTCGACGAATGTTCCGCCAGCGATCGGTAGATATGGTTCTCTCACACTCATCTACTTGCATCCTGTCGATTGGGAAGCTGTAGGCCATATCGAGAAGCTTCGGGTGTGATCAAAAGCCGGTCTGCCAAGCGACAAAACGAGTGCGTCCCATGACCGAGAGACCTGAAATCCGGCCGAGTGCGAAACCACTCTAAATGGGGAATCGCGCCGTCGTGAAAGCAAACGGCATTGGGCAACTTCCTAGCGGAGTTGTTGATTGCGCCAATTTTCCGAACTCCTGACATACGATCCCTCGTCAGGAGTCATCAGCTATCCAACGTTGGAAGGATAGCGGTTGGCGGTGGAACTCCTTCACCGATAGCGGCTCTTTCGTTTAGTGTTCAGTAGTTAGCCGTGCTTGTCAAGCCAGGGATCGCACGTTGCAGTGCAACATGTGTGTGCACGCTGCCTCATGCTCGCACTCTCCTAGAACGGGGCATCTTGTTCGGGCAGGTCATCCTCTTCGAAAGACACATTCCGTAGCGACTTCTCCTGATCGATGAGATGACCAGCCAAAGCCAAACCTTCCAACCGCCTCAGTTCCCTTATCTCGCTGCCCTGCACCGTGCTCAGGCATACCCAATCGCGGGCACGCGTACACGCGACGAACAAAATCCGTTCCGCGGCGGTGGCGGTATGTGCGTAATGCTGGCGGGTAATTCGCGGGATCAGCACGGTATCGAAACTTAAACCCTTGGCACTGAACACCGTGAGAATTTTCGGTGTGAGGGCATTGAAGTCGGCTTCAGCAGGCGCACGCGCTGTCACCTTTTCGATCGGAATGCCACCGCCGGCTAAAGCCGCGTGACCGCGGTTCACAGTCGCATTGTCGGCCAATAAAACTGCCGCGCGGTTGTTGGAGCTGATTTCCTGTTTAACAATCTCGCCGACTCGCTCCCACTCTTCATCTTCTGATCTCGTGCGGAATAACAATGGTATTCGCGTTCTTGTCTGCGCCGCTCCTTGATCATAGCTCTCAAGATAAGTGTCTCGTTCTCCGTCCGGCAGGAACCGCGCTGCCAAACGGGCGACACCGATATTGCTTCTCAGATTGCCGGTCAACCGGATTGCCCGGTTGCCGATGTTGAGAATATCGGGTGCCTCACCGATCCTGTCTCCCTCGGCATAGAGTTTTTGGATAGAGTCGGCAAATACGGTCACATGACGGGCAGCTCTGCGCAGGAGCCGATAAGCAGCGAGGGGAAGGTCTTGTCCCTCGTCAACCAGCACGGCCTCAAGCACCGGCGGCACCTTTTCGGTCTCGAAGTACCGGGTAACACGTTCCAATGTCTCCTTACACTTCTCTTCCAGTCGGACAGCTTGCGATCTGGGAAGGCCCTCACGGTCGGCAAGTTGAAAGACCCATGAGTAAAACGATTGGACTGTTTCAAAAGGCAGACTCAGGGTATCGCCGCCGGCTTGAATGTACGCGCGCAAGACATTTGTAAAGACCAACACTCGCAGTTGGTGCGGCAATAGATTGCAATTCTGGAGAAGATGGTTCGCTCGGTGGAGTAACAGCACTGTCTTGCCACAGCCTGGCGGACCGCTGATGAATTGATTTTGCTCTACCGGCAGCGCGACGACATGCTCCTGGTGTTCCGTCAAGAGTTCACGGGCGATCATCCAAACACGCCGCGACTCAATCGTGTCTCGCATTCCCCTAATCACCTCAGAGCGATCGCCGATCCCGTCTTGGGTAATGCCCGCGGGTCGTAGGGCAGCACGCTCTCGCTGTGTTTCATGTGTGTCCGTTCAAGTTGAAGTGCCGTCTTCACGTCGTTCAGACTGCGGGCCACCATGATGCGCCAATGCAGTTGGAATTCGTTCAGAGGGCGAGAGAGATCGAGCAGGCGTGCCGCCTCTCGAAAGGCAGAGAGCGCCTCGACGGTCCTTCCCGACATCTTCATAAGTCGCGCCTGGAGGGCCAAGTACGATCCTTCCTGCAAAGCGAGTCGCACAGCTTCAGAAGCGGCCGCCAAGGCGTCGGTGGTTCGACCCTGGCTTTCAAGACTTAGAGCGAGATTGAAGTGGCCGCCGCCCCAACCGGGATCCGTGGCAATTAACTGGCGGAAGAATTTCTCTGCACGGTCATACGCCCCCAGTTCATAGTAGGCATTCCCGATCAGGTTGAGAGCGTAGGCCTCTGGATCAGAACGGAGCTGCAGAGCCTTGCGAGCCCAATCAATTGCCCTTTCGTACTTTTTTTCGTCGAAGAGCAACTCGGCCAAGCGTTCGATCTGCGTCACCCTCGAGGAGAGAGATTCCCGTCGAGTAATCGCGTCAGCCAATTCCTGTTCCAAGACCAGGATTTCACGTTGCCGTTCAGTCTCATGGCCGGTCGAACTGAGCGGATTCTCCAAAGACACTTCGCATTTGGCGCTCCGGTCCGAGAGGAGCGAGGCCTCCATATCAAGAAGTTTGTTCGCGTCCAGGCGGAAGCGTACCTCAATTTCATCCCCCGCCCGAGGCAACTCGTCAGGCTTCAAGTGTGCGACCGCAAGGACCTTGGTTTCGCGGCTTGGTGTTTCCGCAGCGATAACAATGTCCACTTCTGTCATTAGGTCGCGGGGTACAGACAAGCCACGGTGCGTTTCGAATTGACCATTCGAGGGAAAGGGCAACTCCGTCCCTGCGCGAATCAATGGACGGAATATGCGGTCTTGCGTAAGCAGGCCAATCGTTTCCTGTGCAATTGGCTTCAGGAGTGGAAAACCGAGACCATGCAGAAAGAAAGAGTGTAGAGAGGCGCCGCGAGCAATCGCGGAGAACGAGCGGTCGGGATCCGGCAAAAGGAGTAATTGAGCCTCTCGAAATTGGGCTTGTACAGCCCTTTGGATCTGAGGGATCAGGCTGCTTCCGCCTACCAGAAGAATGCCGTCAATGTCCGTCGCAGAAAGCGCCGCACGGTCCAGCGCATCTTGAATCGGAGCAAAGACGGAGGTGATGGAATTGAATTCCGTGCCATGTGTGTGGAGCAAATCCGTGTCTAGGAAGGGTGCCATCAACTGTTGGAAATGCTTGAGAGTGAGAGTGGGATTGCGCAAGGAGAAGGTTCGGAGACGGTCCGGCGCGGGAACGCTGATTGACGTAGAAAGCTGCCTTGCACAAATATTCGGCTCGATCCGTTGCCCGGGATGAAATGCTAACCACGCTGCATATTCGCCACAGATCGCAAGCTTTAGAGACTCGGCCACGGAGAGCAGTTGGGGGAAAACATAGTTCTTCTTTTCCGCCCACGAAAGATCAAGAGCATCAACACCGTTCTGACGAAGCAATTCGGGGAGCAGAATCTGCTCGGCAATCGCGACGTCGATGTTGTCACCGCCCAGTCGTTCATAGCGAGAGATCGCAAGATTGGCCAGACTGACTCGTCCGCTTGGGGATTCAATTTGCACGCGCAGCAGGGAAACGTCGCAGGTTCCGCCGCCGAAGTCCACCACGAGGACGACGGCGGGCGTGGTGAGATCAATCGGTAGCGACTCGCGGCCTGCGAGGCCGAGAATGTAATCCAGGAACGCGGCATTCGGTTCGTCCAACAGAGATTGTTCACCGAGCTGAATACCTGCAAGTGCGGCCGCTCGCTGCGTGTCTCTTCTTGCCCCGACCTGGAACGAAGCCGGAACTGTCACTACGACGTTGCGGATGGCCTCCTCGCCAAATTCTTCCTTCACCGCTGCCAACAGGGACTCGAGGATTTTCCCCGCGATCTTGTAAGGTGAGTCAAATTTGCTGGACGAGGCAAACGGGTAATAGGGCTCTCTACCGAGACCCATCTCCGACTTGGTCGAGTAAAAAATCCGGCGATCTTTCCTCAGCCCCCGTCCACGGGCCTCTTTTGCCCCTTGCCCTGCAACCCATTCTCCTGGAGAAAGCTCGGCAACGACCGACGGAAACAATACGCTTTCGGTTACACCATTTCGAATCGGTTGCCGGATCGGCACCATGCTTACGGCGGAAGACCAGCCGTGAGAGCGCAGCGCCCACGAGTCCAGAATGGCCACGGAGGAGTTTGTCGTACCGAGGTCGATACCGCAAAACCACCGCAAGTCGGTGCGCTTCGAGATGACGTCCGGAACAGCCAAAACAGGCAATTCGTTCATCCAGTCCTCCCCGTGATCTCTACCTCACGTGATGCGCTGCTTCTGTACTGGGAATAGAGGACGGCTGGTTGCAAGAGGCTTCGATTTCCTTCAGAGCACGCCTCGCAGCGTTGTGCACTTCCAGGCTCTCGCTTCCGAGGGCTTTCTCGATCACCGGTCTGCCTGATTCGTCACCAATTGCCCCGAGGGCTTCCATGGCGGCGATGCGAACGACCGTCGCATGGTCGTTGACTGCCTCGATGAGGTGAACAACGGCGTCTTTGTGACCACGCAAGCCGAGAATCTTGCAAACCTCCGCCCGGTGCTCTGGTTGCGAGTTTTTGAGAGCCCAAAATAGAAGCCGCTCGTAAGAATGCGACTCAAAGTCAACGGTTGCTCCACAGCGCGGACACCGTTCACTTTCAGATGGCAATTCCTGCCAACAATCAATGCACACGGCGAGCATCCTTGCCTCCTGGTGCGCACTGGGAAGAACCGGAAATCGTCTTCTGAAGTGCGCTTTGTTGATTGAGGTCTTGCCGCGTGATTTGACTCCCGAGACAAGATCCCTCTTGTCAGGAGTCATCAGCCGTCCCAGCAAAGGAAAGGACAGCAGTTCGGGTGGTACTCCTTCACCCTGCTGCAGTTGCTATCCAATTATAGATGCCCGCGAGGGCAGATGCGATCTTCGAGGTCTTACCGGAGAGAATGCCTCGATCCAGAAAACCATTCATGACGCCCCAGCTTCGGGTAAAATGAAAATGTCTTTACGGTGAGGGAGTTCACCGTTAACCGCTGTCCCACCGAATAAGCCGGGCGGCTGATGACTCCTGAGAGGAATTCCTTGTCTCGGGAGAAGCCGCAGCTTCAATCCCACAAGACAAGTTTCTTCGAAAGTCGTAGCTCTCGGCTTCTGCAGCCCTATTGTTTGCGCTGCCCATGCTTTTGGTAGAGCAATAGGAAAGCTTGAAGCACTTGAAATCACATAAAAGCCATTTCGAGCGGACGGTTACAAAATTCTATGGCGCTGGCGGATTGCCGGAAACAGAACGGGCGTAGTGGTTTGCAGGGTCCACTCTGGATACGTCTGACTGCCACCTTCTTTGGGACAGGCCTGATTTATCCCGGCCCAGGATCTTGGGCGGCAGGGGTGACTGTGTTGCTCTGTTGGCAGGCAGGTCGCTGGATTCCGCCGGCATGGCATTTAGCTGCGGTATCCTCGGCAGCAGCTTTGGCGATATTGGCTGGCATCCCCGCAGCCTCATGGATGGCACGAACGTACGGGTCGAAGGACCCCGACTTTGTTGTGATCGATGAAGTCGCGGGGCAATTGGTTTCTTTGCTTGGTGTGCCTCTTTCCGGTGTCTCCGTGCTGACTGCCTTCGTACTGTTCAGAGCATTCGATATTGTGAAGCCCCCGCCGGTGCGGCAGTTGGAGCAACTGCCCGCGGGGATCGGCATCATGTTCGACGACCTGGCAGCGGGTTTATATGCAGCCGCTCTGCTCCAGTTCGCCCTGCGTTTGCACGTTCTGTAGAGTCACGAGAGGCGGTGAGGTCTTCGGATGTCCCGCGTACTTGATTTTCCGGCCAGCGCCCGGGAAAAGTGAAACGGCCGCGGACAAAGGTAGAGCGATGGCGCATGCGATCCCCATCAATAAAGAACGAATGAAAAGCCGAGCGCTCAAGTTTGTCCTTTTGATCGGAGTGGTGAGTTTTTTCGCTGATTTCACGTATGAAGGCGCGCGTAGCATCAACGGTCCTTTCCTTGCCGTCTTGGGAGCCAGTGCTACCTTGGTCGGTTTTATCGCTGGACTAGGCGAGCTGCTCGGTTATGGATTGCGACTCCTGTCCGGACGTCTTAGCGAGCGCACCGGTGAATTCTGGCCCATTACGTTATTTGGGTACGTGGTTCAAATGAGTGCCGTACCGCTGCTGGCGGTCGCGCCCAATTGGCAGGTGGCTGGTCTGCTGATCGTAGTAGAGAGAATCGGGAAAGCCATTCGCAATCCTCCACGCGATGTCATGCTCTCCCACGCCGCGAAGCAAATGGGATACGGATGGGGTTTTGGACTACACGAAGCGCTGGATCAGTTTGGAGCGCTTTTTGGCCCACTCGTAGCAGCCGCGGTGCTCGCGCGCCACGGTGATTACCGCTCAGCCTTTGTCATGCTTTTGGTCCCGGCGATCGTGACACTGACCATTCTTATATTTGCCAGACTGGAGTATCCCCGGCCAGAAGATTTGGATGTCAGCGTTCCAAATATTCAGGCTAAGGGTTTGCCGCGCGTCTTTTGGATTTATCTCAGCGGAGCAGTTTTGGTTGCTGCTGGTTTTGCAGATTTCACGCTCATCTCATTTCATTTTCAAAAGGCCTCCGTCATTTCCGCCACTTGGGTGCCGGTGTTCTACTCGATCGCCATGGCTGCGAGCGGCATTGGTTCTCTGGTATTTGGGCATCTCTTCGATCGCACTGGCTACTGGATCTTGCTTCCATTGACGGTAATTGCGGCCGCCTCCACCCCTCTGGTGTTTCTGGGTGGATTTTGGCTGGCCCTGATCGGCTCGGCTCTGTGGGGAGTGGGCATGGGCGTACACGAATCGATCATTCCCGCCGCCGTCGCCACCATGGTTCCGGCCCAGCGGCGCCCGTCGGCATACGGAATCTTCACCGCTGGTTATGGCGTGTTCTGGTTTATCGGCAGCGTGATCATTGGAAAGCTATATGATGTTTCCGTCCCGGGTTTGATTGTCTTCTCAGTCGCCGCCCAGCTTGGCGCAATTCCGCTCTTCCTGAGCGTCAACAGAAGACAGGGAAGAAGCGATACGGCCACGAGCTGAAATCTTGAGTTCGCAAGCCGTCAGATCTCCCGAATGGTGAAGACGGCATTCACGCTCCGGTGCCCCGTCAATAACTGCAGCCCTAGAAGGGGAGCGTCGTTTTCCTCTTGGCTCACCAGGTGTCGCCGCAAAGCGTCGTGTTTAATCGCGTAGCGCTGCATGTCCTCCGCGGTTCGCTCCAACATTGCTGCTTCACGAAGCACCAGGCGTCGGCCTGCGGATTCGTCGTCCACATGGGCGAGCACCAACTGCAGATGAA
>Ga0335077_10009140_pt1 | contig 12295 bp, 10 predicted proteins | sample Lox_Sample_31_FD_207151 | JGI IMG/M metagenome (GOLD analysis project Ga0335077, IMG submission 207151) | Soil microbial communities from Loxahatchee National Wildlife Refuge, Florida, United States - Lox_Sample_3.1 | ecosystem: Environmental > Terrestrial > Soil > Wetlands | place: USA...
CGCGCCGCCGCCTGCCGGCCCCGGCCGAGCGCCTTCAGCACCCGGATCCCCGTCGCCGCCTCCTCGATCAGCGTGGCCAGGTCACCCTGCTGGTCCTGGACCCGGCGGGAGAGCACCCGGTAGCGCTTCTCGAACCTGAAGCAGACCGGCAGGACGGGCGCGAACACCACACCGGTGATCAGGCCGAGCCACCAGTTCAGGTGGATCAGCAGGGCGACCACCGCCGCGAAGGTCATCACGTTGGTGACCATGAAGATCAGGCCGAATCCGGCGAACCTCCGGATCGCCGACAGGTCGGTCGTGGCCCGGGACAGCAGCTGACCCGACTGCCAGTTGTCGTGGAACGACGCCTGCAGCCTCTGCAGGTGGGAGTACATGTCGTCCCTGATGGTCTTCTCCATCGACGCGACCGAGTCCGCCTGGATCCAGCGCCGGATCAGGTTCAGCAGCGCCTCGGCCGTGCCGAGCCCGACCGCGGCCAGGGCGAGCGGGACGAGCAGCCGCCGGGCGCCGTGCGCGATCGCGCCGTCCACGACCGACTTGGTGAGCAGCGGAATCATGATCTCCGCGGTGACCGCGCCGAACGCCGCGGCGAACATGACGGCCATCTGGACGCGGAACGGCTTCAGGTAGCCTCGCAGCCGCCACAGTGCCCCGACTGGCCGAACCCGGGCGGAGGCGCGCGTGACCAGCAAAGGGGATACAGGGGGCATTATCCGGAGGGTAACCGGGCAGGCGAGAAGTTGTCATCTGGTTTTTCTTGCGGCGTTCGCCTTGTCGGCGGGCCATAACTCTGGCACGCTGGCTCCCCCAGGCTTCGCGAACCCGGTTGTGGCCCGCGCCTGCCGCCGAGCCGAGCGGCGATGATCCGTGGTGCTGCCTGCTGCTCGCGTCGGGGCGTGATCCGGGCTGGGCCCAGCTGTGAGAGTCGTCGGCACCAGGCCGGACGTGCCCGCCATCGCCGCCGCGGCGCACGCGGCCGGCGCGCTGTGTTACGTGGACGGCGTGCATGCCACCCCGCACGTGCCGGTCGACGTACGGGCGCTCGGCGCCGACTTCTACGCCACCAGCGCCTACAAGTGGTCTGGGCCGCACATCGGGACCGTGGTGGCCGACCCGGCGCTGCTGGAGGCCCTGCATCCGGACAAGCTCGCGCCCGCCCCCTCCGGGGTGCCCGGCCGGTTCGAGCGGGGCACCGCCGCGTTCGCCGATCTGGCCGGGGTGACCGCGGCGGTTGACCACCTCGCCGGGCTGGGCGCCTCCGCCGCCGGCAGCCGCCGGGAGCGGCTCCTGGCGTCGATGGCCGTCGTGGAGCGGTACGAGGGACAGCTGTTCACCCGCTTGCTCGACGGCCTGGCCGCGATGCGGCACGTGACGCTGTACGGCCCCGCCGCCGCAGGCGGCCAGACGAATAAGGCCGCGCGGCGCACGCCCACGGCGTTCTTCACCGTGGGCGGGTACTCGCCGCGCGAGGTCGCGGCCGCTCTCGCGGAGCGCAGGATCAACGTGTGGAACGGCGACAACTACGCGTGGGAGCTGGCCGGCGTGTTCGGCCTGCGCGATTCCGGCGGGGGTGTCCGCGCCGGGCTCGTCCACTACAACGACGCGGCCGAGGTCGACCGGCTGCTGGCTGCCGTCGCGGACTTGGCGTCCGGCGGCGTACGCTGAAGGTAGTTCCGTCCGGCGGGACGGGGGAGTTGGACGCGTCGCGGAGGCGATTGCGATGACTGCGCTCGGCAGCCTGCTGGCCATGCTGGCCGGACTGCTGCGCGACCTCATCCCTTCGCCCCAGCTCGCGGCGAGCCCCTCAGGCCTGACTGCGCTGGCCGCGACCGTCCTGGCCGGGGCCATGCTCGCGGCCGTGCTCGCCCTGCTCACCTCGGTGGCCGGCGTTTCCCGCACCACGGCCGCCCTCCCGCTGATCCGCCGGACCCGCGCGCTGCGGGAGAAGTCCTGGCGGGCGGCGTTCCTGCGCCAGCGCGATCCCGACGCGGCAGGCCGGACCAGACCCAGAGCGCCGTCGGCGGCCCCGGCGGCCGCCATTTCCCGCTGACCCGCGGATATCGCCCCCGCTGACCCGCGGATACCGCGGCCGCTTCCAGCACCCATCCGTCCTAGCTGGAAGGCCGTTTCGTCATGACCAGTATCCTTGGCGTCCCGGTGGACACCGCCTACCACCTCGTCTCCGGATTCACCAGTTTCCTGACCCCCGCTCTCGGCGGCGTGGCCGCGGTGGCCGCGATCGTCTTGTTCACCGTGGCCGTCCGGCTCATCCTGATGCCGCTCAGCCTGCGCGGCCTTCGCGGGCAGGCCGCGGCGGCCCGGCTGGCGCCGCAGTTGCAGGCCCTGCGCAAGCGGTACGCCCAGCAGCCGGAGCGGCTGCAGCGCGAGATGGCCGCGCTGTACAAGCGGGAAGGCACGAGCATGTTCGCCGGCCTGACGCCGCTCCTGCTCCAGTGGCCGCTGGTGTCCGTCATTTACCTGCTGTTCCGCTCGTCCCAGGTCGCCGGGAAGCCGAACATGCTCCTGACCCGCGACCTGTTCGGCGTGCCCCTCGGCAGCCACTGGCTGGCTGGCGCCGGACCCGTCAGCCTGCACGGCCTGGTGTTCCTCGGCGTCTTCGCGCTGCTGGCCGGCCTGTGCTGGCTGTCGGTGCGGCTAGGCCGGCTGATGACGGCACAGCAGGCCGACGCGCCGGGTGGTGCCCTCATCCGGGCCCTGCCGTACCTCACCGTGGTGATCGCCGCGTTCGTCCCGCTCGCTGCCGGGATCTACCTGGTCGTCTCCACCGGCTGGACGCTCGCCGAGCGAAGCTTCTTCTGGCGGACCGGCCGCATCCCCGGCGCCACGCCGAACCCGCCAGCGAAGGCGGTAGCCGCGCGCCGCTAAGCATGGCCGGTGATCAGGGTGCGCAGCAGCCGGGCCGGGGGTGAGCCGTGCGCCAGGATGCGATCGTGCACCTCCCAATCCGCGATGCCGGGACGGGCCGCCCTCAGGTCGCCAGCCAGGTCGGAGACCTCGGTGTAGCCGACGTAGTAGGTGGACAGCTGGGCGGAGGTCAGCAGGGCCCGGCGCCACTTGCCCGCCGCCTCGCCCTCTTCCTGATGGCCGCGCTCGGTCATCAGCGCCATCGCCTCGGCCTCGGTCATGCCGTGGCCGTGGATGCGGGCGTCCAGGATGGCGTTGATGATCGTACGCAGCTGCATCTTGAGCTGCTGCATCCGGACCGGCCCGTTGACCCGGGGATCGCCGTCGCCGGGGTAGCCCTGCTCGGCCATGATGCGCTCGGTGTAGACCGCCCATCCCTCGACGAACGACCCTGACCTCAGCGCGGCCCTGATCGCGGTACGCGAGCCGGTGAAACGCCGGGAGTGCTGCAGCTGCAGGTAGTGACCGGGCATCGCCTCGTGCACCATCAGGTTGTGCACCATGTGCCGGTTGTACTCGCGGTAGAACGAGGCGACCCGCTGCGGCGTCCAGTCGGCTGGCGTCGGCGAGACGGCGATGAACGTGGGCAGCGGCGCGGGCTCGAGCGGGCCCGGCGAGTCGCAGTAGGCCACGGCGACGCCGCGGTCGATCTCCGGCATCGGGATCACCTCCACCGGATCGTCGTAGACCGTGACCAGGCGGCGGTCGGTCACGAAGGCGATCTGGGCGGCGAGGGCGTCCCGGCAGAGGCCGAGGATCGTGGCATCGTCGGGCACGTCCTCGGCCAGCCGGTCCAGCACCTGCCGCACGACCAGCGGGCCAGACCCGGCCGTCCCGGCCATCGACGAGGCGAGCGACGCGATCTGCGCGCTGACCTGGTCCAGGTCGGCCTGAGCCCGGGCCAGGACCGCATCCGCGTCCGCGGCCGCGCTCAGGGTGAGCGAAAGCTTGCGGGCGAACAGCTCGGACCCGATCCGGGGATCCCGGTCGCCGTCGGGCCCGGGCGCCGCCGAAGCCAGCCGGGAGGATAGCCAGGCCCTGTGCTCGGCCAGGGCCTCCAGCGCGGCCGGGCGCACCTCGGCCAGCCGGCGCCCGCAGGACGGCTCGGCTGAGAGCGCGGCGTCGACTTGGCTGCCGACCAGCGCGATCGTACCGTCGAACTGCCCGATGGCGGTTTCCAGGTGCACCCTGGGCATGGCGCCGAGCTGCCGGCGGGCTTCGGCCAGCACGCCGGGCACCTCGGCCAGCCGTCCGGCCACCGAGGCGAGCCGGTCGGGAAGCGGGGCGAAATCCCGCGCCAGCAGCATGTAGATGGCCCGCCCCGGGTTGGCCAGCAGCGGATTCCAGGTATGTTCGGCCAGCTCGTCGAGCTCGAACACTCGCCGCGCCACGCTGTCGGCCATGATCGCCGCGTCGACCCGGTGCTCGGCGGACAGCCCGCCGGGATCCAGCGCGTCCAGCCGGGCGGCCCAGCTGTCCAGAGCGCGCCGCTCGTCGGCCAGCGCCGCGGCGGACGGATCGGCCAGGCGGCCGTCGAACCGGTGGTCGCCCAGGCTGGTGGCCAGCTCCGGATGCCGTTCCGCCCGGTCGTCGAGATACTCGCCCGCCAGCCTCGCGAACTCCAGATCGGGCCCCGATTCCTCGCTGTCCATCGACCCTCCGCTATGCCGCCGCAGCCTGCTTCCTATGAGATCCTTTTTACCGAACGGTCCGGGCTTCCAGCTCCTGAACCTAGGTCAGGAGCCGCGCACGGTGACGGCCGCGGAGGGGTAGCCACTGGCCCCGTTCGGCGGCGGCTGGGCCGCCACGGCCGTCTGGATGTAGCCGGTGGCGTCGGTGGCCCGGGCCTCGAGCAGGTGATTGCCCGCGGTGGCGTCCCACTCCCACACCCACTGCCGCCACGTGTCGATGCCCGGCACCGCGGCCAGCCGGGCCTCCTGCCACGGGCCGCGGTCCACCCGGACCTCGACGGCGGCGACGCCTTTGTGCTGTGCCCAGGCCACGCCGGCCACCGGGGTCCGGCCCGGGGATATGGTGGCGTTGCCGACCGGCACGTCGATCCTGGACTCGGTCTTGATCGGCCCCTGCTGCGACCAGCCGCGGGTGGCCCAGTAGGCGTAGGCGGACGCGAACGTGGTCACGTTGATGTCGGTGACCCACTTGCACGCGGACACGTAGCCGTACAGGCCGGGCACGACCATCCGCGCGGGGAAGCCGTGCTCGACGGGCAGCGCCCGGCCGTTCATCGCCACCGCGAGCAGCGCGTCGCGGCCGTCGAGCACGACCTGCAGCGGAGTGCCCGAGGTGAACCCGTCGACCGAGGTGCACAGCAGCTGGTCGGCGCCCGCGAACGGGCGGGCCTGCCGGATCAGGTCGGCCAGGCTCGCGCCCAGCCACAGGGCATTGCCGACGTAGGGCCCGCCGACCGGGTCGGACACGCAGGTGAGCGTGATGTAGTCCTCGATGAGCGGGCGCCGCAGCAGTTCGTCGAAGGTCAGGGTCACCTCGCGCTGGACCATCCCGTGGATCCGCAGCTGCCAGGTCGCCGGGTCCACCTCGGGCAGCAGCAGGGCGGTGTCGACCCGGTAGAAGCTCCCGTCCGGGGTGATGAAGGGGCTCAGGCCGGGGATGTTCATGTTGCTGCCGGGCGGGAGCGGGGGAGCGGCAACGGCCGGCCTGGGGAAACGCAATGCGGCCCGCGCCACGCTGACGTTGTGCCGGGTGATCAGCTCGCGCCCGACCAGCGCTCCCGCCGCCGCGGTGGCCACCGCGAGACCGCTGGTGGTGAGGAACCGCCGCCGTGCGGGCCAGCGGGGCGGCCCGGCATCGTCCGGGCTGGGCAGGAAGGTGAAGGAGGATACCGGAGTCGTGTCGCCTTCGCCCGCCGCGGACGCGGGCAGGTCGGGCGGCTCGAGCTTGACCGCGGCGCCGCGCGGAAGCGGGCCGCCATCCGGGGAACCGAGCCCGTTTGCGGCGCGGACCAGGCGGGTCAGCGCGAAGGCGCCGGCCGCCGCGCCGGCCAGCGTGGGGATCACGTACTCCGCCGTCGCGGTCGGCCGGGTCAGCGCGGCCGCCAGGCCGATGCAGGCGAACACCGCGAGGCCCAGCAGGCCAAGGGCGAGCCGGCGCACGGCCAGGATCCCGATCAGCGCCGCGAACGCGGCCAGGATGACCAGGATGCCGACCAGCAGCGCGTTCTTGTCATCTGGGCCGAACGTCGAGATGGCGAAGTCCTTGACCGGCAGCGGCGTCAGATCGATGGCGGCCTGGCCGACCGCGAGCACCGGGGAGCTCTGCGCGACGGTGAGGCCGGCGACGAGCTGGGCGATGCCCATCGCCACCGCGGCGGTGAGCACCCCGGCGGCGGCGCCGGCGAGCATGCTCGGGTGCCCGGGCTGGTCGCGGGCGGTGGCGGGCGGTGGTGTCATGGCGGGACTCGCAGGTAGACGCTGCCCCCACGCTACCCGCCCGGCAGCCGTCGTCAGCGGTGCAATTATTGCGTCCTGCTTACCGTTACTCCTCGAAGATCCAGCGTGTGGGTGAGCCGGTGAAATCGACGGCCCGCAGGCTGAACACCCGGCGCGGCCGCACCCCCACGGTCGCGTTGGTGGCCGGATCGAGGAAGTCCACCCCGAAGTCGGTGTGGTACTTGGCGTTCATCAGGCCGATCACCCGCTGCAGCACGGCCGGCTCGGTCGCGATGCGCGCTGCCCCCTCGATGACCACCGGGTCGGAGGCGTCCTCGGTGGTGACGCAGCAGCGCGGATCGGCGGTCAGGTTGCGGATCTTGCGGGAGCCCACGGCGCTGGTGAACCACAGCGTGCTGTCGTCCCACATGCCCCAGACCGGCATGACGTGCGGCCGCCCGTCCGGCCAGATGGTGGCCACCCAGTAGTTTCGCGCCGCGGTCAGCCGCTCCGCGGCCCAGGACCAGTGCAGCAGCCCGCTTCCTTCCGCTGGCCCGGCGATGCCGTACCCGGGCATATAGGGCCGACTAACCCGAGGGATCTCCATGGCGCAGTCCTACACCATAATTCGGGGGGACGACCCCCCGATCCCCACGATTCTGAGGGTTCAACGGGCACCCATCCCCCCAGACCCCCCTTGGGAGCGACTAACGTTGGGAGCTGTGAAGGCATCACCGCAGAGCCAGCTTCGGCTGCTCGAACTGGCCGACCTGGACGCCCAGCTCACCCGCCTCGATCATCGCCGCCGCGGCCTGCCCGAAGTAGCCGATCTGGCCCGCCTGGAGAGTAGGGCCGGCGGGCTCAAGGACGAGATCGTGGTGGCCGAGACCGAGCTCGGCGACCTGGCCCGCGAGCAGGGCCGGGCCGAGCGCGACGTGGAGCAGGTCCGCACCCGGATCGACCGGGACCGCGCCCGGCTCGACGCCGGCCAGGTATCGGCGGCCCGCGAGCTGGCCACCCTGCAGTCCGAGATCGAGTCGCTGCGCCGCAGGCAAGGCGACCTCGAGGAGATCGTGCTCGAACTGATGGAACGCCGGGAGGGCCTGATCAGCCGGCGGGACGAGCTCACCACCGAACGCGACAGCCTGGGCACCGAGATGACCGAGGTGGCCGCCCGCCGCGACGCGGCGCTGACGGAGATCGACGAGCAGGTGGGCAAGGCCTCCGAGCGGCGCAATGGCATCGCCGCCGAGGTGCCCGCCGACCTGCTAAAGCTCTACGAGCAGATCCGCGACACACGCGGCGTCGGGGCGGCCGCGTTGCGGGCCGGCCGCTGCGAGGGATGTCACCTGACCCTCAACAAGGTGGACCTGAACCAGATCAGGGCGTCCGCTCCCGACGAGGTGCTCCGGTGCGAGGAGTGCCGGAGGATTCTCGTCCGCACTCCCGAGTCCGGCCTTTAGGTGCGGCTTTAGGTGCGGCCCGGGACCTACTGGCGGCCCGCCCAGGGCGAGCCCACGGTCACCCTGCTGCTGCGGCACGGGCAGACGCCGATGTCGGTGCAGCGGCGGTACGCGGGCCGGTCCGACGTGCCGCTCACCGACGTCGGCGTCCAGCAGGCCGCCGCGGCGGCCAAGCGGCTGGCGTCGGCCCGCCTCGACGTGATCGTGACGTCCCCGCTGCTGCGCGCGATGCGGACGGCGCGGGAGGTGGCTGCCGTCACCGGCGCGGCCGTGGTCACCGACGACGGCTTCCGGGAGACCGACTTCGGCGCGTGGGAGGGCCTGACGTTCACCGAGGTCCGGGAACGCTGGCCGTCCGAGGTCACGACCTGGCTGGCCGACCCCGATGCCGCGCCGCCCGGCGGGGAGAGCTTCGCCGAGGTGAGTACGCGGGTCACCGCCGCGCTGTACCGCGTGCTGGCCGGCCGGGACGGCCAGACGGTGCTGATCGTCAGCCACGTCACGCCGATCAAGACGCTGGTCGCGGCGGCACTGCTGGCCCCGCCGGCCGCGCTGTACCGGATGCATCTGGACGTCGCGGCGCTGTGCGAGATCGACTGGTACGCCGACGGGCCGGCGGTGCTCCGGTCGTTCAATGACACCGGCCACCTGTCCTGATCAATAGAATCCACTGTCATGGACGAACGCGGGCGGCTGACCGCTCCAGGCGGCTTGCTGAACGGGGCGGTGCTCGCGCCAGGCGGCGAGGATCTCGCCGAGCTGTCCGAGGGCAGCGGGAGCCTGGCCGAACTGGCGGCCCAGTACGGCCTGCGCCCCAGTTCCGCGCGACCCGGCTTGGTGGCCTACCTCCGCCACGTGTGGGACCGGCGGCACTTCATCGTGGCCTACGCCACCGCGCGCAACGTGTCCATGTACACCGAGGCCCGGCTCGGCCAGTTGTGGCAGGTGCTGACGCCACTGCTCAACTCGGCGGTCTACTACCTGATCTTCGGGGTCTTGTTCCAGCAGAACCGCGGTATCTACCACTACACCGCGTACCTGGTCATCGGGGTGTTCATCTTCTCCTTCACCGAGCGGTCGATCGTGGTCGGCTCCACGGTGATGCGCGCGAACATCACGCTGATCCGCGCGCTGTACTTCCCGCGGGCCTGCCTGCCGCTGGCCTACGTGATGGTGGAGCTCCAGCAGCTGCTGGTGTCCACGCTGGTGATGTTCGCCATCGTGCTCGGCACCGGAGAACCGCTCACCTGGTACTGGCTGCTCTTCGTGCCGGTTCTGATCCTGCAGGCGATATTCAACATGGGCGCCGCGCTGATCATGGCCCGGCTGGGCGCCGGCGCGCAGGACTTCAGCCAGCTGATCCCGTTCCTGACGCGGATCTGGCGGTACTTCTGCGGTGTCATGTACAGCATCGCCTCGCTGCCCGCCTCGCTGCCGGAGTGGGCCAAGAACGTGCTGTCGTTCAACCCCGCGGCGGTGTACATCTCGCTGACCAGGTACGCGATCATGGCCTCGCAGCGTGAATACGCGCCGGGCGCCAAGCCGTACAACGAGGCGGCCTGCAAGGCCTTCAGCGTGACCAAGAAGCCTCCGCTGCAGGCCTACTGCCACCCGACCGTGGTGCCCAGCGAGCTATGGCTGGCCGGGATCGGGTGGGCGGTGGTCACGCTCGTGGCCGGCGCGGTGTTCTTCTGGCAGGCTGAGACGCGGTACGGCCGCGGCTGAGCTCATCGCCACCGCGGGCGTTCAGCCAGTCTCCCGACAGCAGCGCGGCCAGGGTGGCCAGCGCCCAGGCCGCGTGCGAGTCGGCCTGCGGCGGGCGCAGTGTCTCCTCGGCCGCGGAGCGGCGGACGAGGTCGAACATCCCGCCCGCGGCGCCGAGGTCCAGGGCGTACTCGCGCAACAGCCGGGCCATGTGGTCCCCGTAGGCCCGCCGCCAGTCCGACGCGCCGGCTGATCCCGCGGCCGGGGGCCGGACCGGCGGCGTCCACGGCCCGGACTTCCAGCCGCTGCCCGCCAGGGGCAGGTCGAGCAGTTCCGGGCTGAGCGCGGCCAGCACGCCGCGGTGCAGCCGGTCGGTGATCCGGTCACGCAGCGGGACCGCGCGAGCGGCCCGGACCACCCGGTCGCTGAAGAAGGGCTGGACCAGCCGCTCGCGGATCAGGTAGCCCTGGCGGGCCGCGGCCGACCACCGGCCGGCCCGGTTCACCAGGTAGAAGTCGTCGAGCGTGCGCAGCGGCCCGCGGGGGAGCGTCGCGGCGAACGGGGCCAGGCTGGCCAGGTACCCGGCGGCCGCGGCCGGGCGCAGCAGGCTCAGGCGGCGGGTGACCATGCGGCGGAACATCTCGGCCGCCCGCGCCTCGCTCCAGGCCCGGGCGGGGCGGCGGTCGGTCCAGGCGGCGGGCGCGTAGCCGCCGCGCAGCAGCTCACCCCCGTGACCGCCGGTCTGCACCGGCTCTGCGGTCACCTTCGGGTCAGGCCGGCCGACGTTCTCGAACGCCGAAAGCATGCCGTCGGAGACCACCACCGCCGAGCGGAGCCGGGCCAGCATGTCCGTCTCGTCGGGGGCCTGCTCCGGAGCCGCCGGGCGCGGCTCGGTGACCACGTGCTCGATGCCGAGCCGGCTGGCGATCATGGCCGCCACGATGACGTCGGGATGGCTGGCGAAGCCATGGGTACGGGCCCGGAACGGCACCTTGGCCGCGGTCAGCGCGGCGGCGATCAGCCGGCTGTCCTTGCCGCCGGTCAGGGACAGTTCGACAGGTACACCCAGCTCGCCCAGCGGCTGGACCGCCTCGACCAGGGCGTCGGCGACCGTGTGGTCCGATCCGGCACCGGTGCCTTCACCGCCGGCTGGCGTCATCACGGGCCGTCCGCGGGTGACCGCCAGTTGCCGCGCGGACCCGAGGGCCCGGACGCCGCGGAACGGGGTGGCGGCGCCGACCGGGTAGCCGAGGCTGAGGAAGGCGGCGACCATGACCGGGTCGGGCCCGCCCAGCCGCCCGGCGACGGCAGCGACCCAGGTGGCCCGGTCGCCGACCACCACGGCCCCGGGAACCTCGGCCACGTAGACCGGGTCCACGCGGGTCACCCCGGTGCGCGCGTGCAGCCCGTCCTGGCCGGCCCAGATCGTCCCGGCGTGTGACCGCGCTTGCAGACCCTCGCTCCCCGGCCAGTGCAACAAGGCGGTCCGCTCCTCCGGAGCCTGCCACACGACCGCCGGCGGGCCCGGAATCGGCATCACCCGGGGATCGGTGCTCGCGGCCGCGCTGACCAGCGCCGCACACGCCTTGCGCGTGGCCGCGCTGATGGCGAGCGTGAAGTACATGCCGCCTCAGCCGGAGCCGAGCAGCTCGAGCGCCGGCCCCGGAAGGGCCGGGTCGAGATCCTTCGTGAGCAGGCCGCGCCAGGCCTCACACACGCGCGGCAGGTTGAACGCGGCGCTGACCTGTGCGTGGGCCTCGTTGCCCGCGCTCCGCCAGCCCGCTTCGTCGCCGAGCGCGGCGATCGCGGCGGCCATCTCCGCGGGGCTGCGGTGGATCCAGCACGGGTCGTAGATGGTCTCGGCGCCCGGCCAGTTCCGCAGCACCGGGACCGCCCGCGACGCCATCCCCTCGGCCGGGGCGACGTGGAAGCTCTCGTCGTCGCTGGTAGACAACATGAAGCCGACCCGGCGCAGCCAGGCCGCGACGTCTGGTCCCGCATCGTCGAACACAACCGCCCCGCGCAGCAGCGAGGCCCGCTGCACCCGGCGCAGCGCGGCGGCGTAGTGCTCGCGTTCGGCCGGGTTCTGCCACACCCACCAGTGCTCCCACGGCATCCCCGACTTGACGAACAGCAGGTACCGGTCGTCCTCGCGGCGCAGTTCCTCCAGCACATCCAGGGCCAGGTCCAGGCGCTTGCGGGAGGGGACGATGCCGACCAGGCCGAGATGGAACCGGGCCCCGTCGAGTTTGGGCCGGTCCAGCTGGGCGACGTCGATGGCGTTCGGGATGGTCACTACCTTCGCCTCGGGCCAGCCGGTCTGCTCCCGGGTCAGCCGCGCGTAGTGCCTGCTGACGCAGATCACCTGGCTCACGGCGCCGACCTTGACCTGAGCGGGGTAGGGCGACGTCAGCTCGAACCGGTGCAGCCGCACCAGCAGCCGCGACCCGCGCCGTTTATGCCTGCTGTACCAGACGGCGTTCGGCCCGCACCATTCGCAGATCACGACGTCGGCCCAGCCCGCCAGCTCCCGGCTGACGCCCTCGTCGTGCTTGCCGAGCGCGGCCCACCGGTCCAGCCGGACCTCCAGGTCCGGCTGGAGCCGCAGGTAATCGAGCAGCGGCGTGAAGAACTTCAGGTCGTGGCCCGCGACCACCACCCGTGTTTTCTGGGGGGGACGATCCCCCCCAGACCCCCCCTGAGCTTCTTTCTCCTGGGGGGACCCATCCCCCCGGACCCCCCTTGGGAGACCAACCTTTCCCCCCAGACCCCCTCGGGGGGCGACCGCACGCG
>Ga0335077_10009143_pt1 | contig 12291 bp, 10 predicted proteins | sample Lox_Sample_31_FD_207151 | JGI IMG/M metagenome (GOLD analysis project Ga0335077, IMG submission 207151) | Soil microbial communities from Loxahatchee National Wildlife Refuge, Florida, United States - Lox_Sample_3.1 | ecosystem: Environmental > Terrestrial > Soil > Wetlands | place: USA...
CGCCGCTCCAATCGCGGCATGTTCGATTGGGTCTACAACCAGCCGGACATCCCCAACGCCAAGGTCATTTGGGCCCGTGATATGGGTCCGCAAGCCAACAAGGAACTCATTCACGCTTACCCCGGCCGCCAGATGTGGATCGTGGACCAGGACGACGGAATCATGAGGCTCACTCCCTACGGCCAGCAAGACCAAGATCTAGACCCCGCGAGGATTCTGCATGTCGCAGCCAATCAGCCTGTCGCAAGTAACCGTTAAGAAGAAGAAAACCGCGGTGATCATCGGCGCCGGCCCCGCCGGCCTGACCGCCGCTTATGAACTGCTTACCCGCAGCGACGTTCATCCCGTGGTGCTGGAGAAGAGCAGCTACATGGGCGGAATCTCGCGCACCGTCAACTACAAAGGAAACCGCATCGATATCGGCGGGCACCGCTTCTTCTCCAAGAGCGACCGGGTGATGGAGTGGTGGCTGCAGCATCTGCCCATGGAGCAGCGCGAGGCGGCGCGGGCGACGATCAGCTATCACAACATGCAGCGTGAGGTGGCGGCCACGCCGGGCTCGGCGCCGTCGCCGGACGACGTGATGCTGGTGCGCAAGCGCAAATCCCGGATCTATTATTTGCGCAAGTTCTTCGAATATCCCATCCAGCTCAGCCTGCAGACCCTGCGCAACCTGGGCGTGCTTCGTAGTTTGCGCATCATGTTCAGTTACGCTCGCAGCATGATGTTCCCGCCGAAAGTCGTCCAGACGCTGGAGCAGTTCTTCATCAAGCGCTTCGGACGCGAACTTTATCTCACGTTTTTCAAGTCCTATACGGAGAAAGTGTGGGGTGTGCCTTGCGACCAGATCAGCGCGGAATGGGGCGAGCAGCGCATCAAGGGACTTTCCATCAAGAAGGCGATCGCCCACGTGTTGAGGCAGGCATTCAGGAAACGCAGCGACGTCGCCCAGAAGGATACCGAGACATCACTTATCGAGCAGTTTCTCTATCCCAAGCACGGGCCCGGACAGATGTGGGAGACGGTGGCGAAAAAGGTCATCCAGATGGGCGGTGAAATTGTCACCGGCTTTGACGTCCGGCACCTGCACTGTGCCGATGGACGGGTCGTCTCGGTCGGCGGCGTCGATCAGTCCGGCGAGTGGCGTGAAATTGCCGGCGACTATTTCTTTTCGACGATGCCGGTGAAGGAATTGATCGGCGCCCTGGATGCGGAAGTTCCCGAGAACGTAAAGGAAGTCAGCCAGGGGCTGCTGTATCGCGATTTTGTGACCGTCGGCCTGCTGGTGAAGAAATTGAAGATCAAAAGCGAAGACCGGCACAGCAAGCTCATCGAAGACAACTGGATTTACATCCAGGAACCCGATGTGATGGCTGGCCGCCTGCAGATCTTCAACAATTGGAGCCCGGGAATGGTGGCTGATTCGGAGACCGTCTGGATCGGCGTCGAATATTTCTGTTACGAATCCGACGACCTCTGGAAGAAGCCCGACGCCGAGATGACGGATTTCGCCCGCCTCGAACTGGCCAAGATCGGCATCATCGAGGCGGAAGACGTGCTCGACGCGACCGTGCTGCGAATGCCCAAGACTTATCCCGCATATTTCGGGACCTACTCACGATTCCACGAAGTGCGCGAATATCTGGATGGATTTGCCAATCTCTTCCTCGTGGGCCGCAACGGCATGCACAAGTACAACAACCAGGACCACTCCATGCTCACGGCCATGGTCGCCGTGGATAAGATCATTGCCGGTAACGCCGATAAGGCCGAAATCTGGGACGTGAATACGGAAATGGAGTACCACGAAACCAGATCGGCCAGCCAGGTCGCGAAACCGAAGGCCCAGGCTGCGGGGGCGGGGACCACTTAGTCGCAGCCCCCCTCGACTGCCGGTACGCGGCGAGTGCGGACCGGCCAGGGGCGTTCCACCAACTTTCAATAACTTACAGCTACGGAGTTCTCCAGCCGGCAGATTTGTGTTTCGACCCTCGTCTAGAATGCCATTTCCCGGCGTTTGGAGGCCCGTACACCGGCGATCACCCGCTCTGGCGTGCTCTGGGCCATTGAAGACTGCAAGTCCTTTGCTTTCAATGGGCGCTGAATGTGAGACGCACCCTGCCTCGATTATTATCTTATAGCTATATAAACTCGACTGCCCCCGCTGAAACGGGGCCCTGCTCTTCCGCGGCGTTGCCCCGTCAATTTAGGCACAACCTCCGAGCGACTGCCGAAGGGCAGGTTGTCCCTGCGTCATTTTGGAGGGCGGTGCTACACTCTTGCGAATCAGAGCTCTTCGAGGATCGCGATGTCTGTCGTATCCAGTCCGGCTCCAGTCGCGGTCGCCGGCAGCGTGCTGCCGAAGACGGCAGCCCAAGTCTCGCGGGTGGTTTCGGTGGACGTACTCCGCGGACTGGTCATGGTCATCATGGCCCTGGACCACACCCGGGATTTCTTCACCAACCTAAGTTTTCCGCCAGAAGTTCTGGCGCTCACCTCCGGCCCCTTGTTCTTCACTCGCTTCATCACCCACTATTGCGCTCCGGTGTTCTTCCTGCTGGCGGGAACCGGGGCGTTTCTAAGCTTAGCGCGGGGAAAATCGCTGGGGCAGGTTTCCCATTTCCTGTGGACGCGCGGCCTGTGGCTGGTGTTTCTCGAGCTCACGATCATCGATTTTGGCTGGACGTTTGTCTTTCCCTTCGGCATTGGCTCAGTCATCTGGGCCCTGGGATGGTGCATGGTGGCGATGGCGCTCATCGTGCGCCTGCCGGTGCGCTGGATTGCCGGGCTGGCACTGGCGGTGATCGCGCTGCACAACCTGTTCGACCGGGTGAATCCGGCTTCCCTAGGCAGGCTCTCGGGGCTGTGGATGGTACTGCATTCGCCGGGATCGTTTTTCATCGCGCCTAAGGTGGCCTTCTTCATCCTTTACCCGCTGGTGCCGTGGGTAGGGGTGATGGCGGCGGGCTATGCTCTGGGGGCGCTGTTCCTGCGGACGGACCGCAAGAAAGTTCTCCTTCTCCTGGGGGCTGCGCTGACCCTGGCATTCTTCGTTTTGCGCACGATCAACCACTACGGTAACGGAGTGGCGGGACTGCAGTTCGGAGTTCCGCTTGGCGCCGGCCCCTGGAGCGTACAGCCGGGACTCACACTAACTTTGATCTCCTTCTTCAACACGCTCAAATACCCGCCATCGCTCGACTACCTCCTGATGACACTCGGGCCTGCGCTTATGCTGTTGGCGTGGTTCGAGAACTGGAAAACGGAAAGCTGGCCCGCCCGCGTGCTGCTCGCGTATGGGCGGGTTCCGCTGTTCTTCTACGTGCTGCACATCTACCTGCTGCACGTGATGGCGATTGCCGCCGCCTGGATCTATCGCCAGCCGGCGGCGTGGTTATGGCACGGAGTATTCTTCCTTTCGCAGAAGCCCGAAGCCTACGGACACGACTTGCCCTTTGTTGACCTCATGTGGATTCTGGCCGTGGGTATTCTCTACTTGCCCTGCCGCTGGTTCATGAAGTTCAAGCAGCAGCACCGGGATTGGGGCTGGCTGAGCTATCTGTGAGCAAAACGCCTCCAGTTTGCCTGGGGTGCTTGTGGATGATCGACAATTGTCGCGGCGGCTTCTCCCGCGCTAACTACTGCAGGGCGTAGAGATTCCCATCCATGCTGCCGAAGTAGACAACGCCCTTATCCACCACCGGCGATGAGAGCACGGCGCCGATCGAGGCGAAGCGCTCGAAATCCAGGTACATATCTTCGAAGTCGTTGAATAGCGGAGCAAAGGCCTCCTGCTTGAGGCTGCCGTCGGCATTCAGCACTTTGAATGGATCTTTCTTCGCGCCTTCGGTCTGGAACTCCCAGGCCAGCTTGCCGGTCTTCGTGTCGATGGCGTAGAGCTTTCCATTGTGGTCGCCGACATAGGCAAGATCGCCGGCCAGCGCTGCGGAAGAGAACATGTAGGACTTGGCGTCGAAGTTGAACCGCAAGCGCCCGGTCTTCGCATCCAGGGCCATAAAACGCGAACTATCCGACGTGCCAACGTACACCAAGCCGTCGCGCACGGCGGGCGTGCCGATCACCCAGGATTTGCTGGTCGGGTAGTCCCACTTCTTGCGGCCGCTGGCGGCGTCCACGGCGTAGACGTGGGCGTCGCGGCAGCCCACATAGACAGTGCCGTCCACTACGGCGGCCGTACTCTGGAAGCCGACCTGGTTGTGGATGTTCGGGTCCTCGCCTGTCTTGAGGGACCATTTCTCCTGGCCGGTCTCGGCATCAATGGCGTAGAGATAGCTGTCCCAACTGCCGATGTACACCGTATTGTTCGCTACGGCAGGTGAGGCGTGGACAACATCCTTGGTGGCGAACTTCCACTGCAGGACGCCGGTCTGCGCATCGGCGGCATAGACGTTGCCGTCGCCGCTTCCGAAGTAAACTTTGCCATTGACCACGGCCGGCGAGGAAGTAAACACGTCCCATGCGTCCGGGATGGTCTGCGCCGCCGAGGGATAGCCGTGAAGATTCTTTGCCTCGAACTTGCGCTCGTATTCGGTGGGCAGCACCCACTTGATCTGGCCGTTCGTAATGTCAATTGCGCCCAGGCTGCCCACGGAAGAAACGAAGTAGAGCAATCCACCGGAGACAGCCGGCGAGGACGCGATGGGCATGCGGGATTTGTACTTCCACTTCTGTTTTCCGGTTTCCTGGTCGAGGGCGTACAGGAAGGTATCGGCGCTGGGGATGTAGACCACACCGTCAGCGATCGCGGGCGAGGCCACGATTGGGCCACCGGTTTTGAAGGTCCACTTCACGCCGCTGAACTGCCTGGGGCCGGGCGAGTCATACACGCCGGTGCGGGCGACGTTGCCGTGGAAGGTGTTTTGCGCCGCAACGCTCTGTGCGCCCACGAGCAGGAGCAGGGCCAGCAGTTGCTTAATCATTGGTTCTCCTGGATTTAGTGAAAGAGTGTACCGTCAAAGAGCGAGACGGTGTAACAGGCCACTGTCGTTGTCTGACGTGATGTGTCTGCCGCAGTGAGCAGGAGGTCAGTGCGATTGGGGACGAGTCGAGGCGAATCCGGGACAGGTTGCGCCGATCGTGCTCGGGCGGGGTAAACCGCTCCTACACGTTCCGCCGGCTCCACTCCGCGGCGGCTTGCACGAAGGCCACAATCACGGGATGGGGCTTCTCCGCCGTGGACGAGAGTTGGGGCTGAAACAGTGTCGCGACGAAAAAGCGGTGACGCGGAGATTCAATGGCGCGAATCTCACCCTGGGGACCGCGGGCCACCGCGGGGAATCCCGCCTGGACGAAGGCGTCCTCGTATTGCGGATTCACTTCGTAGTTGCAGAAGAACTCTTCCACCACCACATCCTGATCATAGATCGCCTGCAGGCGGGAGCCCGGCAGCAAGCGGATCTCGGGAATTGGCCCGACCAGCTTCGGGTCGCCCGGCGCACGATCGGGAACGGCGCACGAGACGGGATAGATGATGTGGTTCTTCGATGCGGAGGGGTTCTCGGCGGTATCCGCGTCGGTAATGCCCAGCACGTTGCGCGCACACTCTACCAGAGTGTATTGAAAGCCTCCTCAAGTCCCGACGAACGGCCAGTCGCGGCGGCGAGCGAACTCGATACCGCGAAGCATGCCTTCGACGCTCTTATAGGGGCTTCCGGCCGAAGCCCAGAGGCCGTCGAAGGCCTCGAGAGCCCCCTCAGCGGCGGGTCCGAGCAGCGACAGCGTGGGAACCCATTCCGGCTCCAGGACTACATTCAGCCTGGCCGCCGCGTGCTGCAGCGAGTGGTTGGTGGCGTGGTGAGAGCGAAAGTCGGGATTGAAGTCGCCAAGAATACCGATGCGGATGGGCTTGTTCATAAACGTGTAGGGACGGGGGGCTTCCCCGTCCCGGCCGTGCTCAGGTACTAGTCCGAATTCTGGCTCTTGGTGAAGACCAGTTGCCAGTTCTCAGCTCCCGGTTCTCAGTCGTGAATCACTTCTCCAGTTTCGCGGTCATGGTGATTTTGGCGTTCAGCACTTTGGAGACCGGGCAGCCGCTCTTCGCGCTTTCGGCCACTTTCTGGAATGTGGCATCGTCGGAGCCGGGGACTTTTGCCGCCACATCCAAATGAACCGCCGTGATCGTCCAGCCGGAATCGAGTTTGTCCAGGCTGAGGGTGGCCGTAGTGCTTACGCTCTCGGGCGTGAGGTTGGCTCCGCCCAGCTGCGCCGAAAGCGCCATGGAGAAGCAGGCGGCATGGGCTGCGGCAATCAGTTCCTCGGGGTTGGTGCCGGGTGTGTTCTCAAACCGCGTAGTGAAAGAATACGGAGTGTTCGACAATACCCCGCTGGCCGCGGAAACTGTGCCCTTGCCGTCTTTGAGCCCGCCCTTCCACACTGCGCTCGCCTTGCGTTGCATGGTTCTCTCCTCAATGGGATGATTTGTGCGTCCCCTATTGTAGATGAAGCAAGGCAGTGAAGTGGGCCAGGGCTCACGGAACAAAAATCAGTTTACGCCTGATCCGAAGCGCGGACTCAGCCGGCGACCGGCAAATTGCTGTTCCAGCAGTTCGCGATCATCAACCAGGTCCCCAGGCGGCGCCAGGCGATGAGGTATTTGCCCCGTTCCACCACGGTGGTTCCGTTTGGCTGGGTCCTTCCCATGGTGTAGCGGCCGATCTCGGCCGCGATGTCGGCCGAGTGTTCGATGCGCAGCGTTTCCAGGCGTAGATCCTGGTAGCCGGCCTCGCCGAATTCCCGGAGCACCCGCTCGATTGCCTTGGGGCCATGCGCAGGCTCTTTATGCGGAGCCATGAACTGCCCGTCGGTGGCGAACAACCCAGCCGCCTGGTCATAGTTACCGGTATTGAACGCGGTAACAAAATCCTGGGTCAGCTCACGAATCGTGCGCTCGACGTCCTGGAACGTGCTGGTGCTGGTGTAAGAACTAGCCTGGGGCCGGTACATTCGATCCTCCCGCGGGAAGGGAACCCTTGAGTGGCGCACCGCCCGTCTGGAATTTCCTGGGAGACGACGGTCACATCACAAGTGTGCGCATTGTAGCGCACATGGCCTGTGGAAAGACCAGAAAAGTTTTCCACTTGTTCGGCAGACGACGTCAGCGTTCACAATGTCGCGTGTACAACACGCGATGCTCCAAGAAATTGGAAATCCTGATCGGGGCGAGGCCGGAATGGCAACAGCGAGAAGCGAGGTTGACAAAAAAAGTCAGGGCCGCACACGGCGGCCCCCGAGACGGCTACGGCATGATATGAAGAATCATAAGACCGTCCCGCCGCTCGGGCTACAGACTACCAAGACCTGCCCTGGCTTCCAACACACCTTCGTATGATTACGGGCCATTACATTCGTCATGACGAGAGCATGACCCGTGTCAGTCGCATCAACTACTTACAAACGCCGCCTGTGCCTTCGAAGGCAGGGAACCTTTCTCATCCAGTCGCAAATTCAGCTTCAGCACATTGCCATGGGTGGTCGTGGCGCCAGTGAGGAGAGTATTGCCGGCTATCATCATCGTCTTGATTCCCCAAGAGCAGCCGGCCAAAGCGCTGGAGCACGCCGCCCTTGACGAAAAGGACGCGCGCCTACCTTTCAGTTGCGGGCTGAAAGCGGCCACACCCGGGTGATTGAGTTCCGTCGTCCCCAACCAGGATGGGGAGTTGTTCAGCCATGGGGTCTCAACGCATTTCCTGGGTGACGATGTGTACGTCAACGGAAGGCGCGTCGCGCAGGAACTTGTGGATGGCCGACCAGTAGAGGTATCTCTTCCAGCCCCTAGTGGCCGACCGCCCAAAGACCACATGGGTCACGTGCTGGTTGCGCACGAACGCGGCCACGCGTTCCGCGACATTTCCGCTCTCTAGGCGCACGATTTTGGCACCAACGCTCTCGGCAAAACGGATGTTATCGGCGAGGGTCTTCTGATTTTCGTCGCTCGTGTCGTCGGGGACATCCACGTACACGACGTAGAGTTCCGCATCAATGGCCTGGGCCATGCGGGCCCCGCGGGCGATGAGATATTGCGCTACCGGATTGGAGCTGATGCAGACCGCGATGCGCTCGCGGACAATGAGCGGCTTCCCATCCTCGGTGTGCAACTGTTCCAGGCTGTGGTCCACCGCCTGGGCCACCTGGCGCAGGGCCAGTTCCCGCAGGGCAATGAGGTTCTGGGTACGAAAGAAGTTCCCCAGCGCCTTTTCCGCGCGCTCCAGCGGGTAGATATCGCCGCGCTTCATACGGGTCTGCAGCGCCTGGGGAGTCAGGTCGGCCATAACGATCTCGCCCGCGCGTTGCACCACCCAGTCGGGAACGGTCTCGCGCACCTGCACGCCGGTGAGCTGGCGAATGGCCGGGACCAGGCTCTCGATGTGCTGCACATTCATGGTGGAGATGACGTCGATGCCCGCCTCGAGCAATTCGAACACGTCCTCGTATCGTTTGTGGTGCTTGCTGCCTTCGATGTTGGTGTGGGCGAGTTCGTCCACCAGGGCGATCTCAGGTTTGCGCGCCAGGACAGCATCCACGTCCATCTCTTCGAAAACCGTGCCCTTGTATTCCAGCTTTTTTCGGGACACCGTCTCCAGACGGGCCACCAGTTCAGCCGTGACCTTGCGGCCGTGCGTCTCCACCACTCCGATGACCAGGTCTTCGCCGCGGCTGCGCCGGCGGAAGCCTTCACTCAGCATCTGGTAGGTTTTTCCGACGCCCGGCGCATATCCCAGAAACAGCTTGAAGATCGGGTTGCGCTTCCCGGGGGCGACTTCTTCAAGCCATTGGTCAGGAGTCTTGCTCATGTGCGACATTCTTACTTGATCGCGCGACAAAAGTCGACTGCGGCTACAATCGTGCCGGTGAAAACAGACGAGTGGAAGAATCTGATGCGCTACCTGGTGGTCGGGGGGATGGCCGGCGCGATTGTGGTGGCGTACCGGTACGTGATTCACGTGAATCCTACGACCGTGGCCCTGACTCTGCTCCTCAGCGTGCTTATCGTTTCGGCCGTCTGGGGCCTGCGGTATGCGGTGCTGTTGGCGGTGCTGGCCACGCTGGTTTTCAATTTCTACTTTCTCCCGCCCGTGGGGACGTTCACCATCGCTGATCCGCAGAACTGGGTGGCGATGTTCGCATTTCTGGTCACGGCGATCGTCGCCAGCCAGCTTTCGGAACGGGCGCGCCGTGAAGCGGCCAACGCCAATCAGCGCCGGCACGACGTGGAGCGGCTCTATGCGTTCAGCCAGCGCCTGCTGGCCACCGACAACATGCTCGAACTGCTGAATGCAATTCCGATTTACATGAACGAGGTTCTGGGAGCAAAGTCGGCAGCCATTTATCTGACAGCATCGCAGGCGACGTATCGCTCCGACCCGCGCGCCGAGGAGCCCGGAATCGAGGACCTGAAAGCGGTCAGCGCGCGAGGAGAAATTACATTGGACCGCGAGCATGGAGTTTCGATCGCGCCGCTCCGGCTTGGGGTACGGCTGAGCGGAGCAATCGGGGTTGTGGGCCCCAATCTCTCACGGGAAACGCTGGAGGCCCTGGGAGGCCTGGCAGCCATTGCCATCGAGCGTGCCGGGGTGATCGAGAAGCTGAGCAAGGCAGAGGCGGCGCGGGAAAGCGAGAACCTGCGCGCCGCCCTGCTCGATTCGGTGACGCATGAACTGCGTACTCCCCTGACGGGGATCAAGGCCGCGGTCACCACCCTGATGTCGGATTTGCAGCTCGATGACGGGCAGCGCAAAGAGTTGCTGACCGTGATCGACGAAGAAAGCGACCGCCTGAACCATCTGGTGGGCGAAGCGGCGGAAATGGCCCAGTTGGACGCGCACGTGGAGTTGAACCTGCAGCCCACCGCGATCACGCGGGTCATTGGGACAGCGGTGGAGCAGTCGACGGCGATCCTGGGGAAGCACCCGCTCGAAGTGCGTGCTCCGGATTCGCTCCCGCTGGTGCGGATGGATGCGGAGAGAATCGTGGAGGTTTTGAGGCAGCTGCTGGAAAATGCCGCGAAATATTCGCCCGCCGAGGCGCCCATTGTCATTACGGTCGAGTGCGGGGACGGCAAATTGATCGTGGATGTCGCCGACCATGGACCGGGCATCGATGAATTTGAGCAGGGACTGATCTTCGAGAAGTTTTATCGCGGGAGGGACCTGCGCTATCGCGTGCAGGGTACGGGCATGGGATTGGCGATTGCCAAGGCAATCGTGGAAGCGCACGGCGGAACCATCAGCGTAACCAGCCAGCTGGGGCATGGTTCAGTGTTCGCGGTCAGCCTGCCGATGAGCTGAGAGGTCTCTGTGTCCCCCCTGCCCTTGCCGGCCTCTGCCGCGGACGAAGCCGGCTGCCACGCTGCAGACAATCCTGCCCAACTATTTTCCTCCGCAGAGATCTGCCAGTGCCGGCTTGAGTTCGGAGAATCTGAAACGATATCCGCTGGCATTCAGTCTGGCTGGCTCGACACACTGGCTGGCCAGCAGTAACTCGTCACCCATCTCGCCGAAGACGAGCCGTGCAGCAAAGGCGGGCATGGGGAAGATTGCCGGGCGAGCAAGCGCCGCGCCCAGGGCTTTCGTAAACTCAGCGTTGGTTGAGGGATTTGGCCCAACAACGTTCACCGGGCCGCTGAGATCGGCCTTCAGGACGTGCAAAATAGCTCCGGCGACGTCCTCGATGTGAATCCAGCTCCACCATTGGCGGCCGTTACCGACCCGACCACCCATACCGAGACGAAAGGGCAGGAGCATCTTCGCCAAGGCCCCTCCAGCGGAGCTGAGAACCAGTCCGAACCTCACCTGAGCAGTGCGGATCCCCGCGTCGGCAGCAGGCTGTGCGGCGGCTTCCCAGCGGCGGCAAACGTCAGCCAGGAATCCGCTGCCCGAGGCGCTCTCTTCACGAAGGAGTTCATCCCCGCGATTGCCGTAGTAGCCTACGGCGGAGGCGGTGATGAGCACGCGCGGCTTTTGCGGCGCTGACGCCAGGGCCTGAGCCAGCCGCTGCGTGGGCGGAACGCGGCTTTGCACAATCCGTTGCTTCTTCGCCGCAGTCCAGCGCCCAACGATGGATTCCCCAGCAAGGTGGACGACCGCGTCGAAGCCGGAGACCGACTCCGGCGGCAGACTCTGCCCCGGGTCCCATGGCACCTGCCGCTCGAGGGCTGCGTCCTTGCGAACCAGGCGGACGACTTCATAGCCTGCCGAAGTCAACACCGGCAGCAGGGCTGTCCCGATCAACCCGGAAGCTCCACTCAGCAGAATTCGAGGCATCATCCGCCCTCTCGTGGCCGATGCCCAATCTAGCAGAGGAAATCGCTTGCGGGTAAAAACATAACAGTTGAATCAGCCGAAGGCGCCGGAATTTGAGAGGCAGTTCGCCCAGGAACGTGCCGCCTTCGCGCCTGCATTCCCCGCGGTGAAGCTGGTAAGGACCGCGAAACACTGCTCGAAGCAAGGACGAACGCTATAATGCAAGCAAAAGGTTTTGCGCCGATTTTCGGACTCTTTCCGCAAATACGCGGGCCTCATCCAGCATGACCACGCTGCGCGAACAAATCGCGACCACCACTCTCACAGTCACCAAGTTCCGTGACCTGATGAAGCTGATGCGCGAAAACCGCCCCAGCGATGACCTGGAGATCGTCAAGAAGGCCTACGACTTCTCCATGAAACACCACGCCGGGCAGACGCGCGCCTCGGGCGAGCCGTACCTGGTGCACCCGCTGCAGGTGGCCCTGGTGCTGGCGGAGATGAAGATGGATCCGATAGCCGTAGCGGCCGGGCTGCTGCACGACTCGGTAGAGGATACCTCCCTCACCATCGTCGACATCCGCAAAGAATTTGGCGAACAGGTAGCGCACATCGTGGAAGGCGTCACCAAGATCAGCCAGATCGACTTCGTCACCCATGAAGAGCAGCAGGCGGAAAACCTGCGCAAGATGATGCTCGCCATGATCGACGACATCCGCGTGGTGTTGATCAAGCTGGCCGACCGGCTGCACAACATGCGCACTCTGGAGCACCTTCCGGAGGAGCGCCGCCATAAAATCGCCAAGGAAACGCTGGAAATCTACGGCCCCATCGCCCACCGCCTGGGGATGGGCAAGATCCGCAGCGAGTTGGAGGACTTGGGGTTCCGTTTTCTCGATCCTATCGGCTACCAGCAGCTGGAAGCCGCTGTCGAACAGCGGCGCAAGCCGGGAGAGCACTTCCTGGCGCGGGTGGAGCAGGAACTGCGGGACAAGCTTAAGGAGGCCGGCATCACCGCCAGCGTGCAGAGCCG
>Ga0335077_10009145_pt1 | contig 12290 bp, 9 predicted proteins | sample Lox_Sample_31_FD_207151 | JGI IMG/M metagenome (GOLD analysis project Ga0335077, IMG submission 207151) | Soil microbial communities from Loxahatchee National Wildlife Refuge, Florida, United States - Lox_Sample_3.1 | ecosystem: Environmental > Terrestrial > Soil > Wetlands | place: USA: Florida...
CGAAGAGCAGTTGTGGTCCTGGTTGTTGCTCCAATTGCGTTTCCAGCCGGGCGCGATCGAGCGGCGGCGGCATCACTGAATAGAGCCCGACTGAAAACGGATTGAGCGCCGCCGCGACCAGCGGGACGGCCATCCATAAGCCGGCGCAAAGCACAGCTGCACGTACGAACATAGGGCCCAGCGGAATGCCCCGCACTTGCAGAGTGCGGAACAATCGCAGGCTGAAAAGAACGGTTGCAACGACGACGCAAAGCCCCGGCGCCGCGTACTGCGCATGGGGCGGCCATTGCTCCACCAACAGGCCCGCCAGAAAGAGTAAGAGCGTCAGTCCGAGGAGCCGCACGTGGCGGCTCCGCAGCATGGTTCGAAAGGAGAACGCCAACACGATGAACAGCGGCCAAACGAAGAAGTCGTAGTAGACGCGCACTTTGAGTTCGAGCATGTTGAGCAAGGCATCGGGATATTTCCGGCTGAGGTAATCAGGCAGTTCATGCATGACGTACATCGTCCGCATGACCTGGTGGTGGTATGCCGGAATGGGATAACGACCCTGCCAGATAAAGGGCTTGGAAATGTGGTACTGGCGCTGGTTCTCCGCGTAAGGCATGTCCAGCGGATTCCCGGTGCTGCGCCAGTTGTAGTAGGCCATGCCGGCTGCCACAGCCGCAGCAAGCGCGATGGCAGGAGCAAAGGCAGCCAGCTGAAGCGGCCGCCTGCGACGAAAACCGAACAGCCAGACCGCAAGGGCAATTACAGCCGGGATGCTAACCACAAGGCCTTCATATGGCCGGCTGTTGGCCAGCAGGGCGAGGCCAAGAACGAAGATCAGCGGATACCGGACCTTTTCTGAGTGCTTGATTCGGGGCAGCGCTCCAAAGACCAGCGCGCCGCCGATGGCGGCCGCCGCGCCGCCCCAGTAGGAGTTCATCCAATAACTGAAGGTGGCGAAGCGCAGAACGCAGAACATCCCGCCCAGAAAGGCCCAGGGCAGCGGCATCCAGCCCTGCAGCATCCAGCAGACTGCGCCGCACATCAAGCCGATGCTCAACCAGACGCCCCACCAGGGATGCACATGCAGCACGTACGCAGGCGCGAGAAACATGGCATTTGCCGGCGGATACATCGATTGATATGTCGGCCACATGTTGACGTGAAAGGTCTCGAAGTGAACCCACATCGCGGGCGTAGGGTTGGTCACCCGTCCCATGGCGAAGGTCTTGGCTTGCAGAAGGTAGCTGCACTCGTCGTTCGCAATGGGTTCCGGGATGGGAAGCACTGGAAGCAGCGCCAGCCGCAGAGCCAATGCCGAGAACACCACGAAACCGAGGGCCTGCGCAGAATTGCGGCTGATGCGAAGGAAATACCCTTCCACTCTGCGAAAAATTCCGGGCCGGAAAATGAGAAGAACGAGAGTGAGCAGCGCGACCACACCCCAGTAAATGAACTCCAGGACAAGTTCAACCTGCCAGTTGTTCTCCGTGGCGCCATGCGGCCGCAGCACGCTTAACACTTCGTCGGGACGCATCATGACGATCGGATACTCGCGGGGTTTGCGGAGAGGGCTAACCTACATCTGTAGCGGATAGGAGAGACCGGGCCAAGTTACGATGGTCATTGAGCGTGGGGGGCAGGTGCGAGTTTGGCCGGGACCGCGCCGGGCTTGCCGGCTGCGATGTTCAATACTCTCGCCGGGTCGAATTCCCTGTCATCGCCATCATAGGGATTGAGGCGCATGATGCCGTCGTCCTGATCGACGACCCAGGTGTGGCGCCCGGAGTAGTAGCGTACTAACTCCGCGTTGTTCCTCGTGCCCATGTCGCGCGCCCAAACGATTTTGGCGTTTTCCATGTCGGGCTCGTTGTAAACCCAGTCGTAGATTCCGTTGGCCGACATCCGGTTGTGAACAAAGACCAGGTGCTGGCCCGGCATGCGGTCCAGCTGAGCCGTCAGCCGCACGCGATCGAGCGGGGGCGGCATGGGCGCAAACACCCCGATTTCGAAAGGATTGATAATCGCCTGGGCAAGCGGAAGCAACGTCCAGCAGAAGAGGCCAATCACAGTAGCCTGCACGAGCATCGGGCCCAAGGGAAGGCTCCGCAGCTTCCATGTTCGAATGACTCGCAGGGCATACATCGACATTGCCACCGTTGCACAGAGCATCGGAGCGGCGTAGTGCGGATTGAAGCCCCATTGCTCCACCGCGAGACCAGCCAGTAAGGCCACGATGCTCAGCAACACCGGACGGATGCGCTTGCTGCGGATTGCTGTTCCCAGCGTCAATAGAACAGGAATGGCGAGCGGCCAAAGGTAGAAGTCATAAAGCGCGTGAATGCGGATGCTGAACATTCTGAACAAGACTTCGGGATTGCCGCGGTTGAGGTAGTCGGGGAGTTCATGAAAGACGTACCGGGTGCGCATCACCTGGTGGTGATAGTGAGGAATGGGATTGCGGGCCTGCCAGAGAAAGGGCCTGGTGATGTGGTACTGCGCCTGGTTCGCCTGGTAAGGCATCAGCAGTGGATTTCCCGTGCCCCGCCAGTTGTAATAGGCCATTCCAGCGATCACGACGAGAAGTAAAGCCGCCGCCGGCGCAAATCCGACAACTCGCCCCGTGCGCTTACGCCCGGCACCGGCAAACCAGAAAAGCAAAAGGCCCAGCGCGGGAACACTGAAGACGAATCCCTCGTAGGCACGGCTGTTGGCAAGAATCGCCAAGCCTAAAGCCAACAGCAAGGGATAAATCGGTTTCTGCGATCGTTTGATCCTGGGCAAAGCTCCCAAAACTAAAGCCCCGCCGATAGCCGCCAGGGCGCCGCCCCAATACGAGTTCATCCAGTAGCTAAAGGTGGCAAACCGAACGACGCAGAGCAGTCCGCCGAGCAAAGCCCACTGAGGCGGCATCCACCCTTTTAGCATCCAGCAGACGGTGCCGCACATAAGCGCGATGCTGGCCCAGACTGCCCACCAGGGATGGATATGCAGCACCAGCGGTATGGCGAGCAACAACGCTTGCGCCGGTGGATACATCGACTGGTACGTCGGTACCATGTTTACGTGGAAGGTCTCAAAATGCACCCACATCGGTGGCGTGGGATTGGTGAGTCTGCAGGCCGCGAAAGTCTGCGCTCCCAGCAGATAGCTGTATTCGTCGTGCACGATAGGGTCAGGAATCGGTAACAACGGCAGAAGGGCGGCACGTACGATCAGCGCCGAGAAGATCGTGAGCCCGACCGCCAGGCGCGGCTTCCAGCTAAGGCGCACACAAAAGGCTTCAATCCTGCTGAGAGTTTCTGGACGCCAGATCAGCAATGCCAGAGTCAGCAATCCGACGACGGCCCAAAATGCCATCTCAAGCAGGAAGTCGCTTTGCCACAGACCCGGCGCTGAGGCGAAGCTGGAATGCGGCAAAATGCCAATGAGTTCGTCAGGGCGCATCGGATGCGAGGAAAGCGCGGCCAGGCGCCACTTCTGGTGTACCCCAGGGGTAACCGCGGGGCCAAGTTACCTAGGTGTTCACATGCAGGCGAGTTTGGTGGGTGGATTCACTTGTGATGCAGTTGTCCGGAGACTGTGAATCCGCGCTGGATCACTTCTCGCGTATCGGCGGGAAGAGGCAGATCCATGGCTTCTTGCAGGGTGAACCAGCGCGCATCGGCTGCGTCAGCGGCGGCGCACAGTTCGCCGTCCGGACAGCGGCAGAGGAAATCGATCAGGACGTAGTGATACACCACCCTGCCGTCATCGTCGCGGAGCACGCGGTCAAAGACTCCTAACAGATCGAGTACCTGTACCGTCAGGCCGGTCTCCTCCCGGGCTTCGCGGGCCGCGGCTTCGCGCATGGTTTCGCCCACTTCAAGCACGCCGCCGGGCACGGACCACTCCCCCACGAGCGGCGGATGTCCGCGTTTGATCAGGGCCACGCGGCTGTCGCGGACGATGATGGCGCCAATACCAACGAGTGGCTGTTCCGGATATTCGCGTTTCATGGATCTGGCGAATGCTACACCATGGAACTGGTGGCGTGCTGGTCGCCATTTCGAAGCAGCGAACCCGACTTTGCTTTACGCGACGAGCGCCTTCATTTGTTCTTCATCAATCACGGCGACGCCCAACTCCCTGGCCTTGTCCAGCTTCGATCCCGCGTCGGAGCCGGCTACCACGTAGTCGGTCTTCTTGCTAACCGAACCTGACACCCTGCCGCCGGCATCTTCGATGAGCTTCTTAGCTTCGTCGCGCGAATAACTCGCTAGAGTTCCGGTCAGCACAAACGTCTTGCCCGCGAGCTTTGTGCCGCGTTCTTTTCTCTTTCCCGTGAAGGTCAGGCCCGCATCGCGCAGGCGCTTTACCAACTCCCGGTTCTTCGGCTCCTGGAAAAATTCCACGATGCTCTCCGCGATGCGGGGGCCGACTTCGTTCACCTCCTGCAGCTCTTCCTGGCCGGCTTTCATCAGGTCGTCCATGGAGCCGAAGTGTTCCGCCAGAAACTGCGCCGTACGTTCGCCCACGAAGCGGATTCCCAGGCCAAAGATCACCCGCTCGAGCGGCAGTTTCTTGGAGGCCTGGATCTCGTTGAGGACATTCTGCGCCGACTTGTCGCCCATGCGCTCGAGCGTGAGCAGATCATCCTTGGTCAGCCTGTAGATGTCGGCCACGTTCTTTACCAGGCCCCGCTCGGTAAGCTGGTTGACGGTGACGTCGCCCAGGCCCTCGATGTTCATGACGTGGCGGGAAGCGAAATGCAGAACGGTCTCGCGCAACTTTGCCGGACAGTTGGCGTTCACACAGCGATGGTCGGCCTCGCCTTCGGTGCGGACAACTTTGCCGCCGCAGACCGGGCACTTCTCCGGCATGTGGAATGATCTGTGCCCACGCGGGTGTTCTTTGTCTTCCAACACGCGCGTGACCTTGGGGATCACATCGCCGCCACGCTCCACCTCTACCCAATCGCCAATCTTCACGCCCAGGCGTTCGATTTCATCCATGTTGTGCAGAGTGGCACGGCTCACCGTGGTGCCGCCGATCGGCACTGGCTTCAATGCCGCCACCGGCGTGAGTTTTCCCGTGCGCCCAACCTGCACCAGAATGTCCTCAACCTGGGTGATGCCGGCGCGCGCGGCGTATTTATAGGCGATCGCCCAGCGCGGGGCTTTGCCCGTGTATCCCAGTTCCTCCTGCAGCGCGACGCGATCGACCTTGGCCACGATGCCGTCAATCTCGTAGGGAAGGCTCTCGCGTTTTGCTTCCCACTCCTCAATGAAACTCCACACTTGCGCGAAATTCTTGGCCAGCGCTCTGCGAATGTTTACTTTGAACCCGGCGGTTTCCAGCGCGTTGAGCGTATCCCAATGGCGGCCCATCAGCGTGCGCCCATCCTGCAGCAGGGCGTACCCGAAATAATCCAGGCGGCGTTGCGCCGTGATGCTCGGCTCCAGCTGGCGAACCGTGCCTGCAGTGGCGTTTCGCGGATTGGCAAATAGAGAAAGCCCTAGCCGCTCGCGCTCTTCGTTCATCTTTTTGAATGACGCGATCGGCATCAGCATTTCGCCGCGGACTTCAAAATCCGGCGGAATGCCGGCCTTCTTCAGTTTGTCCTTCGCGATGGAAAGCGGGATCGAGCGCACGGTGCGGACATTCAGGGTCACATCTTCGCCGGTCGAGCCATCTCCTCGCGTGATGCCCCGCACCAGTTTACCGTCCTGGTAGCGCAACGCCAGCGACATGCCGTCCAGCTTCAGTTCGCAAACGTACTCGATGTCTTTGCGGCCACTTAGTTCGTGGACGCGCCGCTCCCAATTGCGCAGGTCCTCCTCGTTGTAGGTGTTGTCGAGCGAGAGCATGGGCGAGGAATGCGCGACCTTCACGAACCCCTCTCGCGGTTTGCCGCCCACGCGCTGGGTTGGAGAATCGGGAGTGACCAACTCAGGGTGCGCAGCCTCGAGCTGCTTCAGTTCATCGATGAGTTGGTCGAACTCAGCATCGGAGATTTCGGGGGCGTCAAGGACATAGTACAGGTGTTCATGATGCCGGATTTTGTCGCGAATGAGCTCGATCTGCCTTTCGATGCCTTTGCTTCCCGTAGCCATAACGAGAAAGGATTATATGCGGAGAAAGTTCCGGACTCCCTGGCCCAGGATCTGGAGAGGGGCTCGCTGAGCCACCGCCACCGCAGCCCGCTCAACCCAAGCAGCCCCGCGAGGCCAAGAGTTCCCGCACGAGAAAATAAGCGTGCATCTGCACTTTCCGCCGGTAACAAACCTTCTCAGGGCCGCAATCTATACCAAATCCTCCACCTTCAGAGCCGTGTTGCCGCCTTTCCATGAGGCTTCGAACTGCTTGCGGACGAAGCCGGCATCATAGTCTTTGCCCTGCTTTCTCAAGGCTTGCTCCAGCCCAAACAGGGAGCGCGGGTTGCGTGGGTTGCGTTCCAGGTCATCGCGAAAGACTTTCTCCGCGCCGGCGTTGTCGGCGCTCATCAGCAGGGCAGCGCCCAAGGATTCGCGGACTGGAAAGAACCAGTCCGGAGGCTCGTCGTATTTCAACGTGTCCTGAACGGCTACGGCATCGCGCAGCATGGCAATCGCGCCGGAGGTATCTTTCTTGGCCAGAGCGATCTTGGCTCCCAAGACATTTTCCGCGATTTTCAGGATCTCCTTGGTCTTGTTGTTGATGGGCATGGCAAAGATCTGATCCGGAGGAGTCTTCTGCTCCGCCTCAGTCACGATCCTGTGTTCGGCCTCGGCTTCGGCAATCTTCCCCGAGCCGGCCAGGGCCAGGCCGCGAGCAAAATGCCAGTAAGCAGTTACGGTCCCCATGGCAGAGTCGGGCTGGGGCATCTGCAAAATCTCATTCCACTTGTGGAAGCGGATTTCCACCGCGATGGGAACCGTCATGAAGCCCTCGAGCGGCGGCACTTCCTTCATGTGCGGGCCGACATTGGCAGCCAGCATCTGCGCGGCTTTTCTTGCCTCGGAATAATTGCCGTTCATGGCCGCGCATATCGCGATGAAGTGCAAATTGTGGCTGTAGTACATCATGGGGTAGATGCCTTCAGCCCCGCTGGCTTTCAGATATGCCTGGTCGGCGGCTGCGGCTTTCTGGTTGGTCAGCACCGCCGCCTGGTAGTCGCCGGTGCGGATGTAGATGTGCGCCGGCATGTGCACGATGTGCCCGGCCGCGGGGGCCAGAGCCGCCAGACGATTGGCGCCCGCCAGCGCGCGCTCCGGGGACTGTGAGGCCTCCACCGAATGAATGTAGTAGTGGATCGCGCCTAAATGATCGGGATCGCGCTTGAGCACCGATTCGAGCGTGGCCACGATCTCCTCCGTTCCCACCTCGGGCGTGCCGTCCGGATGCCACAGTCCCCAGGGATGCAGGTTCATTCCCGACTCCGCGAATAGCGTGGCCGCGTCGAGGTCATCGGGGAACTGCTTCATTACTTCGCGCATGGCGTCGTGATATTGTTCGGCCGCCTTACGCAGGTCGTCTTTGGGGTCGGCGGGAAAGCGCTTCGCCATCGCCTGGATATAAGCCTGATCCACAACCGACGCCCCGGCGGAGAGATCTGCCGCCTTCTGAATGGCGTCATGCGCTTGTTTGAAGCGGTCTTCACTCGCCGGATCGTTATAGTTCGGCCCCACAGCCTCCGCCACGCCCCAGTACGCCATGGCCAGCTTGGGATCGAGTTCCGCGGCATGCTGGAAGGAGCGCGCCGCTTCGTCGTGATTGAAGCAGTAGATCAGCCGCAGTCCCTGATCAAAGAACGCCTGCGCCTGGGCGTTGGAGGTAGAGACGGGATGATGCAGATCTCCCAGCCCCGCCATCAGTGTCACTGGTTTGGGTTGCGCCTGATGGTGAGCCGGATGCTCCTGAGCAAGAGCTACTGCACAACAGATCACAAGCACCAGAGTCAGGACTCGATGTCCCATGGCTAGATCCTCCGCTTTCGAAAAGAGATAAGCAGCGTGAAAGGCCCGAGGCAGTAGCTTAGTCAAAAATCCCAGGCGCCCGCAAATGGTTTTCCTCCTGTTAGTCTCGTGACACCAGGCAGAGATGATCCGCAAGGCTGCTGTCTTCTACAATCCGCTCTCCGGCCGCCGGCAAGGCCGCAGGCTCCGTGACGTGGAGGAAGTGCTCGGTGTGCTGCGGGGTGCGGGAGTCGAAGGATCGGCTACGCCTACCCAGGGCAGCGCGAGCACGGGAGCGCAGGTGCGCGAGGCTCTCGCCGGCGGTTGTGACACGGTCTTTGTGTGCGGCGGCGACGGGACAATTCACGACGTGGCGCAGGAAATGGCAGGCAGTGAAGCGGCGCTTGCCATCGTTCCACTCGGCACCGCCAATGCTCTAGCCCACGACCTGGGACTTCCGCTCTCACCGGCAGCCGCCGCGCAGGCGGCATTGGCTGCGGAACGGCGCCGCGTTGCCGTAGGGAAGATCGAATGCCAGGATCTCTCGGGCAACCGTGCATCACACTTGTTCCTGGTAACCGCGGGAATCGGCGTGGATGCGCACCTTTTCTACAGACTCGACCCCTTCGCCAAGCGGCGCTTCGGCATGGCCTCCTACTATGCCAGGGCGCTTCATCTTTGGCTCACCCACAGAATGCAGAACTTCTGCGTAGAGATCGGCGAACCGGATGGAGGCACGAGCCTGCAGTGCTCGGATGTATCTCAACTGCTGGCGGTTCGCATTCGCAACTTCGGAGGAGTGCTGCGGGAATTGGCTCCGGGAGCCTGTTTGGAGGAGGCACAACTTCGCACAGTCTTATTTCGCACGCGCGGGCGAATGAGATATCTGGCGTACATTCTTCGCGGACTGCTGGGAGCGAGGTGGGAAATCGCAGACATCGAACTTCGAAGCGCGGCAAGCATAAAGTGCGACTACGCGAGCGATTCCCCGGCGGGGCCGCGATGCCCCAGAATTTTTGTAGAAGCAGACGGCGAGTTGCTGGGAACGCTTCCCGCAAAAGTCTCCCTTGTGCCGGATGGGTTGACGTTGCTGTTTCCAAAGCGGCGTGCGTAGCGATGCCGGCGGACGTGGTGCAGGCGTGAAGGTTGACCGAACACCTGCCCAGCCATGTATCCTGCTGAGGTTCTTGCTTTGCGCCAACCTTGGAACCGATTACCCACTTCCTGACTGGCGCGTGCCTGGCGCGCGCGGGATTCAATCGCAAGACCGCGCTGGCTACGGCGACGATGACAATCGCGGCGGAAGCTCCTGACCTCGATGTCTTCGCCCAGGTGCGCGGGCCAATTTTCGGATTTGCTCATCATCGCGGATTTACACATTCTTTCCTTGGGTTGTTGCCGGTCGCCGCTGTGACGGTGGGCATTATCTACATCGTCTGGCGGATTCGCGGCGGCAAGCTCAAAAACCCCAAACTCCCGCCGCGCTGGGGGCTTCTGTTCGTCTTCTCCTACCTGGCCGGGCTCACCCACATCCTGCTCGACTTTACCAACCAGTACGGCGTCCGGCCGTTCTGGCCGTTTTCCGAACGGTGGTATGCCTGGGACATAGTCTTCATCATCGAGCCGGTTCTCTACATTTTTCTGCTGGGCGCATTACTCCTGCCTGTCCTCTTTGCACTGATCAATGAGGAAATCGGGGCGCGCCGTAAAGGTCCACAAGGCCGCCTGGCGGCGATCCTGGCGTTGGCCGGAATGGTCGCGTTGTATGGACTTCGCGACTACGAGCATCGGCGCGCTGTAAGCGCGCTGCAGTCGCGCCTGTACGAGGATGCCGATCCCATTCGCGTCTCCGCCTTCCCCTTCTGGTGGAATCCATTCGAGTGGTACGGAGTCGTAGAAACCCGGAGTTTCTTCGCTACTATGCTGGTGAATTCGCTCACCCCCGAAGTCGATCCCCAGAGCGACATGCAACTCCACTACAAGCCGGAAGAAACGCCAGTTACGGTCGCAGCCAAGAAGTCGTACGTGGGCCGGGTGTACCTTGACTGGGCGCGCTATCCCCTGACGGAGACCGAGCAGATCGATTCTCCACAGCCGGGTTACATCGTGCGTTTCCAGGACCTGCGGTTCGATTATCCGGGGCGGGTGTCCAAGGTGCTCAGGGCCAGCGTGGAATTGGACGGAAGCCTGAAGGTGGTGAAGGAACAGTGGGGAATCGGGCAGCCTCGTGCTCCGGCGGACTAGAAGGCAGCCACGTGACGCAACGAAAAGCAGAATTACACTGGGACGCGATCCGCCTCGGCCGCCTTGACGCGACCGCCGCTACGCGCCACAATCATTGCTCCACAGTCTCTGAGGTGATCATGCTGGCCTACCTGTTCGTGGTATTCGCCGTCGCTATTCGATTCATTCCGCACCCCTGGCAGTTCACCCCGGTCGCGGCGTCGTTGCTGTTCTTCGGCGCACGCGGCTCGCGCCGCATGTTGTGGCTCCCGCTGGTGGTAATGGCGGCTTCCGACCTCGCGCTGAACCGGTTTGTCTATGCCTATCCCTTCGGCTGGGACCAGACGGTCATCTGGGCATGGTATGGAGCAATTCTGGGGCTGGGCGCCGCCCTGCGGAAGAACGCGAAGCCCGTGCCGGTGATTGGGGCGGCGTTGGGTAGCTCGATTTCGTTCTTCCTGGTGAGCAACTTCACGGTGTGGGCGGCGGGGACCATGTATCCGAGGACCTGGGCCGGACTTATAACCTGCTATGACGCCGGCGTGCCGTTTTTCCGCCACACCCTTGAGGGCGACCTGCTCTTCACCTGCGCAATGTTCGCAACTCCTGTGATCCTGCATGCCGCGGCGGGGGCGTTTGGCAAGCACGATCAGGCGGCAGCGGCCTAAGTTCGACGGGCCATTCGCCCTCCTTCGCGGCCTTTGCGCTCTGGTTGGTTCCCTGACGGTCAGGGAAGCAAAGGTCGACCAAGCAGACTTGCTAGCGCGAAATCCCAGAGCTGGGTTGGCTTCGATTCCTCCTCAGAACAAGCCACGCGGCTATAGCCACGCCCGCCACCGCCACGACCCACCAGAAGTGGTGACTTACGACCCTTCCGGCAAGCTCCACGAATTGCGGTCCGAACTCAATCGTGAGCAATGCCAATAACAGAAAGCGCACAAAGCGTCCCGCGAATACGGCGAGTAGAAAGTGGCCGAAGTTCATTTCAAACACTGCCGCCGAAAGCACAAACAGCTTGAACGGCGTGGGCGGGGGCAGCATAGCGGGAAACATCAGGGCCCAGAACTCGTGCTGGTCAAACGAGCGGTGGATCTTCTCGAACCGTTCTGGCGGCATGCGCTTGCGCAACAGGGTTTCACCGCCCAGGTATCCCACCAGATAAAGCACGCTGCTGCCCAGAGCCGAGCCCGCCGAGGCCAACAGAACGTAGAGCAAGAAGCGCGCCCGGTCCTGGTAGACGTAGCCCGCGATGACAGCGTCCAGGGGCAAACCCAGGGCCGCCCCATCCAAAGCGGCGATGACGAATACCCCCCACGCCCCCAGGGGCTTGAGCAGTGCCCACAAGAATGCGGTGTAGCGGGTGAGGATGTGCTTGATGGTCTTCAAGAGGCAGAAACAGCAGTGTACGCGGATCGAGGATGAAACTGTAGAGACATGGCTGAAGCCATGTCTCTACCCGGCATTGGTCCGGCACGCTTACATCTTGGGAAAATTGGGGTCGGCCTTGACCTCGAGAATCTGTTTGGTGTGGCGCGCGCTATGCGCCGCAATAAACAGAACCCACTCGTAGGCATCCAACTTCTTTCCCATTGGACTGTCGGTGGCGTGTGCCCGCAGATCATCGTGCGAGTTGAGGAAGTCTTCAGTGGCCTGCCGTGACTCCTGAAAGTGTTTCAGCGAACTCTCCGGAGACCCAAAGCGGTTGGTCGGCTTCAGCGGTTCCGGCGCCTGGTGTTTCTGTGTCCGGTCGGGAATCGCCGTCAGCACCAACTGATCGATTGCCTTTACGTCCTCCATTTCGGTGCGAGCCGGTGCTTTCATGACCTGTTCCACGATCATTCCGCGCAACATGTCCTCGGCTGCGGCAATGTGCTCGGTCACCTCCGCCACCGACCAGCGGTCCGGCGCCGGTTTGAAGCTCCACTGCGCCGCGGAAAGCCCCGAGGTTGCGTCCAGCACGCCCTGCCGTGTGCTTTCCAGGTATTTCAAAGCTGAATCGCGGTCCGCCGCACTCAGCGACTGTGCCTGCATCAAGCCCACCGCGCAGAAAACCAGCAAGAAGACCGCAAGTGTCCGTTTCACACGCATAAGTCGTCCACTCCTTAGACGGGTAAGGTTATACGATCACAAGAGGAAGATCTGTATCCAGGCATCCCACCGAGG
>Ga0335077_10009148_pt1 | contig 12288 bp, 11 predicted proteins | sample Lox_Sample_31_FD_207151 | JGI IMG/M metagenome (GOLD analysis project Ga0335077, IMG submission 207151) | Soil microbial communities from Loxahatchee National Wildlife Refuge, Florida, United States - Lox_Sample_3.1 | ecosystem: Environmental > Terrestrial > Soil > Wetlands | place: USA...
GCCTCTGTCCCTCGGATTGCGCAATTTCTGGGATGGGAAGCGGATCCACAAATTGCGCGAGAGTCGTGACATCGAGCGCCACGGGCATGGTAGGCACAGCGTGCGCCATCGCCTTGAGCCATCTTTCTTTGCCGCTGGCCAGCGTGGCAGCCAGCAGGCTCGATCGACCGAGAAACGTTCGACGTGTAATCACCACCGGCCTTTCCGAAGGACCCTAAGAATATAACAACGGCAAGGCAGGGCGGCTAGAATGCGCCGCATGAGCCTTGCCGTTATGATCGTAATTCCGCCACAAGACCCCGAGGGGGATGCAGCTTAGTCAATAACAACGTCGAGTTCAGCTGCGATAGATTCTGCCAGTATGGCGTAGCGCTCAGGTACAGCTTTGCCTGGCGGTAAGACCATTTCATAAAACTAAAAGGCTGCTCTGGTTGGTGCAACCTAAGTTTGCTGGGAAAGTTGGCAAGCACTCGCCCTGGTGGCTCGAGTCGGAGCGCGGCAGGCTTGTTGGCCCCGGAACGACTCACCTCGACCGATATTCTCGGCCCAGGCGAGTCGTTGGGTTTTGTCGGGAACTAAAATACCGGTTGGCCAGTGGCTGAATCCAATTTCAGCTTGCGATCAAGGCTGGCTGCGTTGCGGGTGAAGTTGAACATCTGGGTAATGGGACTGGCGATAGAGTCAAACGAGCCGAGTACGCGCTCTCCGCTCAGCCAGTTGTCTTCAATGAAGCGAAGTACGGAACTCTGGTCGGCGACGGTGTGATCAACAAAGTTCTCCTTGGCCCAAGGTGAGATCACGAGAAAGGGTTCGCGTGGCCCATAGCCGCAGCGACCCAGAGCATGAGGGTTCTTCTTGGGTTGCGGACCGGATAAGGAATTGGTGGCCGAACCGCAAGTGCCCGGACCTGTGAGAGCGTCGGCCGGCCCGCTCGACCCATTCACAATCGGTCCCAATTGATGGTCATACCAGCCGTCGGAGTCATCGTACATGATAACCACGGCCGTAGTTCCCCATTCATCCTGCTCCTGGAGGGTATTTATGAGCTTGACTAGAAATTTTTGTTCATCCAGCGGATCAGAGTAGCCGGCATGTCCGTCTTGGATGGCTAGGGCTTTGATGATGCTAACCGCTGGGAAATTGCCGGCACTCAAGGCGGTAAAGAAATCGTCCAGATCATACTCATGATTGGCGGGACCATTGTGTCCGATTTCAGCAATTGAAGCCGGACGCGTATGCATGGGGTTTGCCGTAGAGGCATAATACTGGAACCAGGCGTGGTGCGGGATGTAGTCGTTGGTCGTGCCAGCAAGGTTGCTCGAGCTACGGTTGCAGCCGGCGGTGCCGTTGGAATTGGTGATCTTCAGATTGAAGCCGCCCATAAACGATCCCCAAGTAATACCGGCAGCGTTCAACAGATCGCCGATATTTTTTCCGCCCATCTGAACCTGGTTCCGAGTGGGATCGGAACAGACATCGCCGAGCGGATCGGGATCGCCAATGACACTGAGTGTTCCATTGCCACCATCCACCTCATCGCTTGTTCCGTTTATCGTCTTGCTTACGCCATTGGTTTGTCCCGAGACTAAGTTGAGAGCCCCGGGTGTTGACGGACCAAAGGTCGTGCCAAAGAAATTGTCATTCATCGCGTACTGCTGCGCATAGTGCCAAAGAGCGGTAACCGTGTTGCCATCGTAATAGCCCATGTTCAGCCCAGTCGTGTCCACAATTGTATGTCCGCTCGGTGGTGGACCGGCCGTGCCCACAAACTCGGGGAACAAGTCCATGGCGCCCATATCAAAGGCCTGTTGTTCCGGCATGTAGTCGTGGTCTTGATCTTGGGTGACCGCCTGGCTGCGGTCAAGACGGAAGGGATTGGTTGCGCCTGACCCATTTGCGGGATTCAGATTCGGGTTGTGCGTCAGTAAGGCGGGCGTGTAACCGTTGACGGTCGGCGTCCCGGGGCGGGCATGAAAGGCAGGTTCGCCAGATGGATTTAAGGCATTGGGATAGGTTCCGAAATAGTGATCAAAGGAGACATTTTCCTGGAAAACAACTACCAAGTGCTGAATGGGCGTGGCGGTCGGGCGCGGAGCGGCGTACGTCGGCGTAACACACGGCCCCAGGACGGTGGTCAAGGCAGTGACCAGTGCCAACATTTTCCTTGGGACAAGCGATGCTTTGGTCATCTTCAACATGCGTTCCTCCCTCCTTGGAGGTGGTTGTCAAATCGAGGGGAATGGTACGCAAGAAAGGTTACAGCACCATTACAGGAAGGTTAAAAAGGACAGACAAACTCGCGGGTACCAACCTCGACAGCCGCGTCCGTAGCCGCATCGCGCGGCTCCGAGTTCACAAACTAAGCGGGCCGCCCGATCAGCGGACGGCCCGTTTTTACTTGAGGCACCCCTCGCGGCGATTAGCGACGTCCGCTGCCGCGGAAACCGCCGGCACCGCCCCGGAATCCATTGCCAAGCTGGGCGTGGGCGACGGGACCGCGATAGACGGGAACGGCTCGGCTATTGTAGCCATAGCCGGCATGAGGGAAAGCGTGTGGACCATACCATCCGCGGCCATACCATCCACCGTAATAACGGCCTCGATAGAAACTATGCCCATAGTAGCCGCGATACCAGGGGCCAGCCCCGATAAACACACCACCGACGAACCACTGTGGACCATAGTAGCCTTGCGGTGCGCAAGCGTACGGATAATAGGGATAGTAGCCATAGGCGCACACGGGCGCAGGACCGATATATCCGGGAGCGACGCCAACCCCAACTCCAACGGCAACCCCGGCGTGAGCGGAAACCGCAGGTAAAATCAGGAGACTCAGCAAAACGAGATGTCGTAAATGTCGCATTCTAGACCCCTTCCGACACCCGATTCCACAGGACCCTGAGGGCCTTGGGGCAACTCATGTCGCCCGCAGGCTTACTGTCATGAACCCCAAAACGGGATAAAAGTCGCGGCCTCGGAACCCCTTAGCCGAGGCCGTGTTCGGGAGGCTTCTGGCTCAACCATCGAGGTGTCGTCACCGTAGAAAGGCGACGTCCTGGCGACTGCGCGTGGCGACCTTAACGGCTTTCCCCTCCATGACCGTCGACCAATCACGTCCTTCCGGGGAGGTCTCGAACTTGAGAGTATACGATGCGGGAGAAATTTCCTGGACAATGAGCCGGGATTGCGGCGCCCGCTTGCCCGCCGCCGGTGAACTCGTCCACGTCCACGTGTCACCGGCAAAGCTTCCCTTGAGATCCTCTGCCTCTCCCGTGTCCTTGACAACATGATAGGTGTACGACTTTTCTTGGGTGTTATATGCCATGACGGCCAGTCCGGCCGAGGCTGCCGCGGTCTCTCCGTCCTGGCGGGATACCAGTAGGAAACCACCGGGCATCCACTCGTTGTGCTCGATGCCAAAGAAGGCTCTTGACCCGAACGGGCTGATTTTCATGTGCACTTCGAGAGTCCAGGTCCCGACGAAGTAATTGAGCTTCTCGAGCGCGGCACTCGAGGTCTCGGTGGTTTGCGCTGCCGCGAAGCTGGAAACCACCATTGCTGCCAGCAGAATTCGAGAAACCCTTGTCCGGCGCGCCATTTGCCCTCCTCGAACCCGTGATGCGTGCTCGACAAAAGATAGAACACAAATGGCTGAAATAGGCATTCAAAGTTCGAATGCGTACCATAAATCCGGTAAATGGCGAGAATCGGTCTGGTTGCCCAAAGCACGATGGGAAATACTCGCCTTGAACCCTAACTTTCCGATTGTTAAAGACTTACAGTCAGACCCGCGCAGCACCTTTGCCTCAGGGCGTACCCCGCGCCTCGCCAAGCGCCGCCCGTGCGGCGAATTGGGGAAGGCGTCTTGCCCCCTACCTGGTGCTGGCCTGTTTGGTGAGTGGAAACTGCTGATCCAGATCAAGGTTCAATTCGAGGACATTGATCCGCGGCTCTCCCAGGAACCCCCATTGACGATCTTGGGTGTGTTTGGCTACTAGCAGACGTAGTTTCTCTTCACTGATTCCTCGCGCGTTCGCCACGCGCTTCGTCTGGAAAGCTGCCGCTGCCGGCGTGATGTCGGGATCAAGACCGGAGGCCGAGGCGGTGACCAAGTCGATAGGAACCGCGGCGCCTGGGTTTTCGCCCTGGGCTTGGGCGGTGTCGCTCTTCACGCGGTCGATGAGTTTTTGATTGGTGGGTCCCAGCTGCGACCCGTTCGAATTCGTGGCATCATACCCGTTTCCTGCAGCCGATGGGCGAGAGTGAAAATAACCGGGCGAGAGGAAAGCTTGTCCGATAAGGCGAGAGCCGACGATTTTTCCCTTGGCCTCGATGAGTTGGCCGTTGGCCTTCTTGGGAAACACCACCTGCGCGATACCGGTTATGGCCAGCGGATAGAGGATCCCGAGCAGGATAGTGGTCGCGATCGTCATGCGGATTGCGGTAATAAGATTCTGCTTCATGACAGCTTCCCTTTCAGGCAAGACCGACTCCGGTGATTACCATATCGATCAGTTTGATCCCCAGGAACGGAATGACGATGCCGCCCGCACCGTAGATCCACAGATTGTTGCGCAACAGCGCGGCTGCTCCCATGGGACGGTACTTGACGCCGCGCAGGGCGAGCGGGATCAGGGCGATGATAATCACCGCGTTAAAGATCACCGCGGAAAGAACCGCCGATTCCGGGGTTTTGAGGCGCATGATATTGAGCGCATTCAATACGGGAAAGGTTCCGGCAAACATAGCCGGGATAATGGCGAAGTACTTCGCCACATCGTTTGCGATGGAAAAGGTGGTCAACGATCCGCGCGTCATCAGCAATTGCTTGCCGATCCTGACGACTTCAATCAGTTTCGTGGGATTGGAGTCCAGGTCCACCATGTTGCCGGCTTCCTTGGCAGCCTGGGTGCCCGTGTTCATGGCCACGCCCACGTCGGCCTGAGCGAGCGCCGGCGCATCGTTGGTACCGTCGCCGGTCATAGCCACCAGCTTGCCTTCGGCCTGCTCTCTCTTAATAAGGTCCATCTTGTCTTTGGGAGTGGCCTGCGCCAGGAAGTCATCGACTCCGGCTTCGCGCGCGATCGCAGCCGCCGTAAGCGGATTATCGCCGGTGATCATCACCGTCTTGATGCCCATGGCTCGTAATTGCTCGAAGCGTTCGCGGATTCCGCCTTTCACCACATCTTTCAGCTCGATGACTCCCAGGGCGCCGCGGCGTTTTTCCGCCACCACCAAAGGCGTGCCTCCCGAACGCGCGATCTGTTCTACCGTGGCCTTGACCTCGGCAGGGACTTCGCGACCATGTTGGAAGAGGTACGTTTGCACGGCGTCGGCCGCGCCCTTTCGGATTTCAAATCCGTTAAGATCCAGACCCGACATGCGCGTCTGCGCCGTAAAAGGCACGAAGCGCGCCTCGTGGGAAGAGAGTTCACGCCCGCGCAAGCCGTATTTCTCCTTGGCCAGGACAACGATCGAGCGACCCTCGGGAGTCTCATCGGCCAGGGAGGACAGCTGGGCGGCGTCGGCAAGCTCCTGCTCGCTTACACCGGGCGCAGGCACAAACCGCGAGGCTTGACGATTGCCCAGTGTGATCGTACCGGTCTTATCGAGCAAGAGCGTGTTGACATCTCCGGCGGCTTCGACGGCACGACCCGACATGGCAAGCACGTTGTGCTGCACCAGGCGGTCCATTCCGGCAATACCGATGGCTGAGAGCAAGGCTCCGATGGTCGTGGGAATGAGGCAAACCAACAGGGAGACGAGAACGAACACGGTTTGTGGCGAACCCGAATAAATGGCAAAGGGCTGCAAGGTCACCACGGCGAGCAGGAAGATGATGGTCAAACCGGCGAGAAGAATGTTCAGGGCAATCTCATTGGGAGTCTTCTGCCGCTCCGCGCCTTCGACCAGGGCGATCATGCGGTCGAGAAAGGTCTCTCCCGGGTTCGAGGTAATTTTCACCTTGATACGGTCGGATAAGACGCGCGTACCTCCGGTCACCGCCGAACGGTCTCCTCCGGCCTCGCGAATCACGGGCGCGGATTCGCCCGTAATGGCGGATTCATCGACCGAGGCGACACCTTCGAGGATCTCGCCGTCGGAAGGAATGAACTCGCTCGCGGATACCAGAACCACGTCGCCCGCCCGCAACTTCGAGCTCGCCACTTTCTCCACCTCACCATCGCAGCCTAATCGGTTGGCGATGGTTTCCGACCGGGCCTTGCGCAAGGTGTCCGCCTGGGCCTTGCCGCGACCTTCGGCCATGGCCTCGGCAAAGTTCGCGAACAGCACGGTGAACCACAGCCACAGCGTGATCTGCAGGTTGAAGGAGAACGACGATCCCCCTCGCAAAAGCAACACCGTGGTGATCACGCTGCCGATCTCCACCACGAACATGACCGGGTTGCCCATCATGGTGCGCGGGTTCAGCTTGAGAATTGCATCCGCGATTGCCCGCCGAACAATCTTCCATTCCCAAATCGCTCGTTTCTTTTTGGCCATAACAGGATCCTCAGAAGGTCTTGCCCGCCCCGAGCAGCAGGTGCTCCAAGATCGGGCCGAGACTCAGTGCCGGGAAAAATGTCAGCGCTCCCACGATCAGGATCACGCTGATCAGCAGCACGGTAAACAGCGGCGTAGTCACGGGGAACGTGCCGAGAGAAGGCGGCACGTACTTCTTTCCCGCCAGATTTCCGGCGATCGCCAGCATCGGAATGATCATCCAGAAGCGTCCGATCAACATGGTCACCGCGCCCGCGACGTTGTACCAAAGCGTGTTGCCATTCAGGCCTGCGAAGGCGGAGCCGTTGTTGCCGGCTTGTGAGGTGAAGGCGTAGATAATCTCGGTCAAGCCATGCGGCCCGGGATTCGAGATGCTCGAGATGCCGAATGGCCGGACCGCGGACAGCCCGGCCAACGTCAGAATCACCAGCGGAAAGACCAAAGCGACCAGCATGGCCATTTTGACGTCATAAGCTTCGATCTTCTTTCCCAGGTACTCGGGCGTACGACCGACCATGAGGCCGGCGATGAAAACCGCCAAAACCACGTAAATCAACATTCCGTACATGCCGGCACCCACGCCCCCAAAAATCACCTCACTGAGCATGATGTTGACCAGCGGGATCATGCCACCGAGCGGCGTGAACGAATCGTGCCAGCTGTTGACAGCCCCGCAACTCGCGTCCGTCGTGACCGTGGCAAACAGGGCGCTGTCGGCAATTCCGAAACGAACCTCTTTGCCCTCCATGTTGCCCCCGGCTTGGGCAGCACTGGCCCGCTGGTCGGTGCCGGAGAGAAGCGGGTTTCCGCGAGTTTCCGCCCAGTAAGTGACCGTAACACCGGCCAGAAACAAAATAGCCATGGCCGCCCAGACGGCCCAGCCGTGCGCCGGGGAGCCGGTCATGCGGCCCAGCGTGTAGGTCAGACCCGCCGATACGGCGAAGATGGAAAATAGCTCGATGAGGTTGGTGAGCGGGGTGGGGTTCTCGAAGGGATGGGCGCTATTGGCGTTGAAAAAACCGCCGCCATTGGTTCCCCATTCTTTGATGATTTCCTGCGATGCCACGGGTCCTTGCGCGATGGTCTGCTCGGTCACGGTATCCATGACTGGTTTGCCGTCGGGACCGAGTAGGGGCTTGCCGTCCGCACCTAACTTCGGCGTCTCGATCGGTTCGACCAGGGAAGCCCGGTCATAGGGACGAAGATTCTGGACCGCGCCCTGCGACACTAGGAGCAATGAACCCACCACGCAGAAAGGCAACAGCACCCACAGGCAGCTGCGGACCAGGTCAACCCAAAAGTTGCCGATGGTTGGCATCTGACGGCGGGCGATCCCGCGAATGAAGGCGATCGCGAGCGTAATTCCGACCCCGGCGGAAACGAAATTGTGATAAGCGAGACCGGCCATCTGCGTGAAATAACTCATGGTGGTTTCGCCTGCATAGTTCTGCCAGTTGGTATTGGTGGTAAACGAGGCGGCTGTATTGAAGGCCAGAGAGGCCGGGCTGACTGCCCCTAATTTCTGCGGATTCCACGGCAAGAAGCCTTGGAGGCGTTCGAGCAAGTACAGGAGCAACATGGAAACCACGCTGAACAAGAGCATCGAAATGGCATACTCGGTCCAGCGCATCTCATGTGTTTCCTCCACGCCGGTCAAGCGATAGAGCAGTTTCTCGATCGGCCGCAAGACCGGGTGGAGGAAGGTCCGCTCACCCGCGAACAACCGCGCCATGTAGACGCCCAATGGCTTGGTCACGAGGAAGACCAGGGCGAGAAAAAATAGTATTTGCAACCATCCGTTGGCTGTCATCTCAGAACTTCTCCGGACGCAACAGTGCGTAAAACAGATAGACCGCCGTTAAGGCACTCACCACCAGCATGATGATGGATTCCGCGCTCATAGGATCCTCCTCACTTCACTCGCTCGCAGAAATGCACGTAGGCGATCGACGCTAGAAAAAAAGCGATCGTAATCAGTACATAAACCAAATCCTGCATGATCCATCTCCTCAATCCACCGTGGCGTCCGCCAGAACGGTCACGACGATCAGAACTTGACCAGTATCGCCAGGTCCAGGCGGTTCTCATCCCGCACCAGATTGGGAAACCAGCCCGGCACCACCGATCCTGGCGCTCCGGTATTGCCGCCGGGAGGAGTTATACCGCCTCGTCCCGTGAAATACGGCACATTCGCTGCCCGGTGGTCATATTCCCAGCGAAAGGTGATGTACTGGCTGGGCATGTAATCGAAGGTTGCCGAAGCATCCCACGCCTTGTACGGATTTCCCGGATTTTCCGAGAAGTACGGCGTCCCGGAAATCGCCGTCGCACCGTTGATCGGCGGTAGCAGTACCAAGTAGCGTCCCGGGTTATTGATCTTTCCGCCCCCGAGGGTAAAACCAAACAAATCTCGGTGGAACCACAACCGGTTGTACAGCATGAACCCCAAGAAGCTCTGTTTGGGTGCAACCACCCTCTGACCATTGACGATTTGCGTGGAATCGCCGGCACAGCTCACACCACCGCCGTGTTCGCATCCCATATCTCCCGTCAGCGAGAAGGCCGCCTTGTCCAAGAGCCTCTCGGGCTGGTCGTAGTATTTGACCTGCAGACTATCGTCGGTGTGATAGCGGATTCGCCCGGGAATACCCAGGGCATCGGCACCCAAGAAGTACTGGTTCCCCAGCAGGGAAATGGACCCGTTCGGCCGCCAAAGGAATTGGGCACCAAAGCCCGGCCGGTGGTTGAAGCGTCCGTAGGATTGCCACCCATTGATAAGCCAGGGTTCAATCTTGAGATGCTCGTTAGGAAAGATTTGTACCCGCATGCCGTTGAAGAACCAGGGCGTGTTCGAAGAAACGTAGGACGGCTGGTACGCCCAGTTGTCAAAGTTGTAGTAGCTGAACAGGCCGATGTACGACATGAAGATTCCGGCTTCCACGTTGATTCCGTTCAGCGCGTTGATGTGATACCCGCCGTAGGCCTCGGAAACGTAACGGTAGGCGGTATCGAGATCCCACTGGCCGCGGGCCGGGCTCGCATCGTTGCGCGGCGTGGTAAAGGAATACATGCCAAACTGCGTCATCAACCGGGCGAGCACGTGGTCATAGTGGAAGTCGCCGCCAACGCCGAATTGCGTCACCTGGAACTCATTGGCGCGAAAGACTTCGCTCGAGCCGCCGATGGTGTCGTCGGCGGGATGATTGAAATCTACGATGTAATCCACATCGGACCGGATTTCGGGAGTAAAGAACTTGCTGTCAAATGCCGGGGTCTTGGTCCGTGCGTTGCCGTTCAGCCAGGTAAAGTCGGCGAAGGAAAACGGCTCCGCTTTGGGCGGTTTCCCCGGCTGGGTGGAAGGAGTCGACAGGTTCTCCTGGGCGGGTGGCGTCGCCGTCGCTGAAGCACGCAGGGGAATGGCTGCCGATGGGCTTCGCTCGGCGGTCGCGACCGCCGCACTGGGCGGATCTGCGGCATCACGCCGCTTCAGTTCTGTTTCCAATTGCTCGATGCGGGCGCGCATGCTCTCGAGCTCTTGAAGAATTTGGGTGTTTGCATCCCCGGTAGCAGTGTCGGCTCCCTGGGTGGCTCCCTGGGTGTTCGGTCCGCGGGTGCTTTCAGACCCCGAGGCGAGCATGCTCTTCCCGCCTTCGATTGTCTGCCCCAAAGAGCTCGTTGCGTTCCCAAGAAGAACCGTGATCAGTATCGATAACCCCAAGCAGGGTATCACTCGAGCTTCCCTCGAACCCCTCCGTCGCCTTCTCAAGCCATCCTCCCCTTCCGGCCGGAATCGATTGTCGCCGGCCATTGCCACACGAGCTCACAAGAAATGGTCTTACGACCATGCAGATCGCAACACGACTCGTGGCACACTGAGCAACGAGTTAATTCGCTAGGATGTGGACAGCCGTAGACGATCCATGGCTGGTGTGGAGAGAGCATTTGGCCAGGGCGTCGACGACTGCCCATCGTACGGACTTAACAGCCCCATTCGGCTTCACCCGGCTTGGCGAAATAACGCTTGGAATCTTCTTGTCCGCCGTCTCTGGCTAACTCCCATACGGCCAGGCGGGCGGCAGCAATCAGACGATTTTTTTCCTGCTGCGGCATCGTCTCCCATGCCTCGGCGCTCGATGTGCCCGGGCCGCCACCGTCCGGCGCCAGCGCCTGGTGATAGTGAAGAAAAAGCTCAGCCAATTGTTCTGGGGATACTCCATGGATTGACATCAAATACAGTCCTTTCTCGATCGCCCAATGCTGGGTAGGATTTGCGCGCGCAAAATGCGACTGCTGGCGCGCTCAACAGAGACACTGATCGATCTAGAACATTGGATAGCAGGCGGCGTAAGTTTCGAATAAAAGGTTCATAAAAAATTCGTAAACGTTCTCGGTTAGTTACGAACTCTTTATGCCCATTTTTTAGCGAGATTCGGCAACGCCGATGCCCCAGGTGGGGAGACAAGCGGCGTGATCGAAGGCGGCACCTTCATTCCGTCGAACCTTCACTTTACTTCTTGAGTGACAATGTGAACGTCGACCGGAGGAGCATCGCGCAAGAATCTGTGGATGGCAGAAAGGTAGAGGTACCGGCGCCATCCGCTTTGCGACGAGCGTCCGAAAACTACTTGGGTGATGTGCTTCTCGCGCACAATCTTGGCGACCTCCTCGGCGACGCTCTTGCCCTGGGCCCGGATGATCTCGGCCCCCAGATTCTGCGCAAACTTCAGGTTCTGCCCCAAGGACCGTTGATCCTCCGGCCCCTCGTCCACCCCGATGTCTATGTAGACTACGTAAAGCTCGGCATCGATGCGTTGCGCCATCCGTGCTGCCCGCGCAATCAAGTACTGGGCCGAGGGACTGGAACTGACGCAAACCGCAATTCGCTCCCGAACCCCGAGGCTCTTCCCGCCCTCTTCCTTTTCCAGGTACTGCTCGAGGCTTCGGTCGACCGCGCGGGCCACCTGTTGCAGCGCCAGTTCGCGAAGGGCCAGCAAGTTTCCCGGCCGAAAGAAATGTCCCAGCGCTCGTTCCGCCCGTTCGAGCGGATAGATATCACCCCGGCGCATTCGCGTCTGTAACGCCTCGGGCGTCAAATCCGTGAGGACGATCTCGGTTACTTTCTGCAGGACCCAATCCGGCACGGTCTCGCGGACCTGGACGCCGGTGATGCTACGGATGATGGGCACCAGGCTTTCAATGTGCTGCACGTTCATGGTGGAGAGGACGTCGATTTGCGCGGTCAACAGTTCCAAGACATCTTCATACCGTTTGGTGTGTTTGCTGCCTTCCACATTGGTGTGAGCCAGCTCGTCGACCAGTACCACGTGGGGTTTGCGTGCGAGGATTCGATCAACGTCCATTTCGTCGAAGCAGGTGCCCTTGTACTCCACCTTGCGCCGCGGGACCGGCTCCAGCTTGGAAACCAGTTCGGCGACCCCCTTACGTCCATGAGTCTCAACTACACCAATAACCACGTCTTCGCCGCGGCTCTGGCGGCGGATTCCTTCCGCCAGCATGTTGTAGGTCTTACCGACACCGGGGGCATAGCCCAAGAAAAGCTTGAAAATTCCTTCCTTCTTCTGGGGACTGGCTTCTTCCAGCCACTGTTCGGGCGTCTTTGCCATTTCGACCCACTCCTCCGGCAATCTCGAATCAGTAGAATCTGCCACGTGACAGGAGCTGCTGACAACCGGATATTTCGCTTCCGTCCTTGAGCACCTCGGCGGCGGCGGCCGCGACCGGCCGCGACGGCGAACCCTTGGGATCGTTGATTGACCCGGTTCG
>Ga0335077_10009149_pt1 | contig 12288 bp, 10 predicted proteins | sample Lox_Sample_31_FD_207151 | JGI IMG/M metagenome (GOLD analysis project Ga0335077, IMG submission 207151) | Soil microbial communities from Loxahatchee National Wildlife Refuge, Florida, United States - Lox_Sample_3.1 | ecosystem: Environmental > Terrestrial > Soil > Wetlands | place: USA...
GATGGCGCATCCGATGGATGGGCCGGCCACGCTGCACTGGAAAAGCTGAGATCCCGCCAGACTTTGGAATGTCGGCGCGCCGACATAAATTTGACCAGGGGTAATCGGCTGTTGAATCACATTCAATAGCATTTTTGAGGCACAAAGACGCGTGCCGGGATTGCCGGGAGCCGGGGTTGCGGAAATTCGCAGACCTAGCGGAGTGAGGCGAGGTCGAAATCAAGAATCAGGGGATCGCCTTCCGGCAGGTCGATCTGGACCGTTGCCTCATCGGTCGGAAAAGAACCGGCGAGAAATTCAAACTCCAGGGTTGCGCCCGTCAAAATACAGCCGCCATTATCCGAGCAAAGATAATTGGGATGGCCGGAAAAGGTCAAAGGCCTAAGCTCCTTTTCACCCTGCAAAAAGTGAACATCAAAATCCTTCCAAAAATCGAGCGGGCGCAATATGAGGTTGTCCCCAGGAACCGAATCGTTGCTCGCTGGATCGGGGACGAAGGCCGGGTAGGTTTCCGAGAGCTGAATTTCAATGACGCTGCGAACGGTCTCCTTGCGATTACGGTGGTCGATCTGCGCCTGTTGAGCGCTATATCCGGACAGGCGCTGACTGGAATCAAGGACCAGTTGAGCGTAGGGAGTCAGCAGGCTCACGGAAGAGAAGAACGGCCCGGACTTGGGCGGCGGGAGGTGTTTCACGTATTTATCCAGAAAGCGCGACATGGTCTCATCCCGGCGCTGGCCCATGAAGTAGGCTTCGCGGACGGCGGTGTCGGATAGCGGAGTGTCAAAGGCAGCGGATGAAAGCGGGACAATCAGAAGAATGGCAAGCAAACAAGTGAGGAGGCGGAGCCGGCTGGGCAACATGAGGATCCTCCGAGAACGCTCCCGGCAATAAGACGAAGGGCAGTATATTCCGGTTTCAGATGCGGCGGGTGATGTTGGGGAAGTCCAGCCAGACTTTGATGCCGCAGAAATGCGAGCCTTCGGTGCAGATGGGGGTAGTGATTCCGGCGCGAAGGTGGCAGGGCGGGCCGATGTAGCGTGATAACTCGGGATGCACTTCGCGGAGCTGGGCAATTTCGTCCATGGAGGCGTTGTAGATCTCTTCCTGCGCGTTGAAGCAGGTGCGCATGGTCCATTTATGGAGGAGATGAAGGAGCGAGCCGGTCTCGACCAGGCGAACGGATTTGGCGTTGGGCAGAAGATAGAGCGCGATCTCCGGAGAGACGCCGCGGTCGAGGAGCTGATTCTTGGCGGACCAGGCGTCCGCCATGGCGCGTTCATAGACTTCCTTGGCGCGCGGATTCTCCTTCAGCAGCATGGGGATGATGTAGTCGGGTTCGCGCGTGTCCGCGAGAGTGAGGAGCGGACGAGAACCGGGAACCATGCGGTGACGCTGGTCCTGACTGTCGGCCGTGTGGCTGATTTTCTTGGCGAACGTGTAGGTGGCGTGCTGAAGCGCGCGCATCATGGGCGCGTGAACGCCGATGTTGAGGGTCTCCAGCCGATAGAGGTTGCGCGCGGGATTGAGGAGACGGTCGATGGCTTCCGCGTCGGAGCAAGCGGATTCAGGCAGGCCGACGACGGCACGATAAGAGCCAGCCATGGCGCGCACGGCGCTTCGCGAATAGTCGACGAGACGCGAGGTCCGGCCATTCAAGCGCGCGTCAAATTCCCGGACAAACTCGCCGGCCAGCCGGGACTTTGCCGCAATTTCCTTCCACTCCGGCAGTTCTTCCAGAGGGGCAGTGCCGAAACGATCGAAGAATTGAGGGTCGAGCTGCTTTACCTGCGCGACCATCTCTCCAACGACGGCTCGAGCTTCGCTCGGGGTGTCCGAGGCGGAGCACATGCGCCAGAGGCGATGAAGCACGATTCCCGAGAGCGTGTGGACCATGGCAGTGAACGCAGCCACGGGAAGGACATAGCGGGCGATTTCGATGGCGCGCTTTTCCGCGGAGCGCTCGATCTTCTGGATCCGCTTTGGATGGGACATCGGTCCGATGTGCCAGATGTCATTCAGGATGGTACGCGCGTCGCCGACCAAAAGCGCAGAAAGCTCTCGATAATAGGCCCAGGCACGGGCAATGGCCTGCTCGTAAATTTCGCGTGCCTGTGCGTTGAAGTAGAGATCGACGGGAGGAATGTAGGCCTGCACGCGGTCCATGCGCACGTAGCGCTGGCTTTGCTGCTCGGAATTGTAAAACGGATGGGCGTGAAGGAAGGACCAGACGAATTGACGGCTGACGTTCTCGAGGCCAAATTCGAAGTGCGCGTGCTGGTAAACCGTGTGGTGACCGCTGTAAAACGTGGCGGCGCCGATGTTCAGACGCTGCTTGTCTGTGATTTCCTCGGGATTGATGAGGCGTGGGGAATAACAGGTGCGCGCGGCCGCGATGGCGGAATCGAATGGATGTGAAAAGGCATTGCGGAGGGTGACGCGCGGAGGAGCCGTCTCCACGGCGTCCGGCGCAGGAGCACCGTCGAACATGCGGGACTGTGTAGCCACGTTGAGCAACGATTCTACACGGACGAGGCGCGGGGAACAAAAGAAGCGCCAGAGTCACGCAAGCGGCTGCGAGCGAAAGCTACTCGAGAGCAAACCTGGGAAGAGCACTGGAGTGGCGATTTCGTGCCGCGGATCACGGTGTTTCGGTGACGTGACCTAGCCGACCAGGCCGCGATTGTGGTAAACCACACTTAATCCAATCAGCAGCTCGAGTCGCGCCCGATCCCTTGAACTGCGGCTGAGGAGGAACAGTGAAAAGTCCGCTGAAGTCTCGTGGTGTGTGGGAGAGTTCGATTTCGCGACGGAGATTGCTGAAGCAAGCGGCTGCAGCGACAGCGGGTTTTTGCATCATTCCGCGCCACGTGCTGGGCGGCATAGGATACGTGCCGCCGAGCGACAAGATCAACATAGCCTTCATTGGCGTAGGCTCGCAGGGTTTGCGCGTGATGTTGCACTTTCTGGGAGAACCGGACGTGCAGGCAGTGGCTGTTTGCGATGCGAATCGGTTCGCGGAGAATTATCCGCAATGGGACACGCATGAGTTCTGTCATTCCGTCCGCAAACTGCTGGGAGTCGACAGCGGCTGGGATTGGCTTAGCCCCGATCAGCCCATCCAGTTGACGCATTCTCTGCGAGTCACCAGCGGCGTTGCGGGCCGCGACCCGTGTCAGAAGATTGTGGAGACCTATTACGGGAGTCAGACGCGATCCGGCGAGTACCACGGTTGCGCGGCGTATGCCGACTTTCGCGAACTGCTCGAAAAGCAGAAAGGCGTCGACGCGGTTGTGGTGGGCACAACGGACAACTTGCATGCGGCTGTTTCCGCGGCGGCGATGAAGAAGGGCAAACACGTTTTTTGCCAGAAGCCCTTGACGCACACCATCTACGAGGCGCGGCGGATCGCGGAAATCGCCCGGGAGACCGGCGTGGCAACTCAGATCGCCGTGGGAAACCAAGCCTCCGAAGATACGCGCTTGCTGTGCGAGTGGATTTGGGACGGCGCGATCGGTCCGGTCCGCGAAGTGGTGAACTGGTCGAGCCGGCCTTTCTGGCCGCAAGGCGTCGAACGGCCCAAGGAAGCCGAGCCCGGGCCCCAGGGACTGGATTGGGATTTATGGCTTGGTCCCGCGCCGGAACGTCCGTTCGATCACGCATATGTTCCTTTTGTCTGGCGTGGCTGGATTGACTTTGGCTGTGGCGCGCTCGGGGACATGGGGTGTTACAGCTTCGACACCATTTTCCGCGTCCTGAAGCTCGAGGCTCCGGTCAGCGTGGAAGCGAGTTCCAGCGAACGCTACGATGAGACCTACCCGCTGGCTTCGATCATCCACTTCCATTTCGCGGCGCGAGGAGACATGCCCCCGGTGAAATTCACCTGGTACGACGGCGGACTGAAACCCACGCGACCCGAGGAATTGGAGGGAAGCCCCGCTCCTGCCGAGGAGGGCGACGAGGCGAACGAGGGGCTGCTGTTCATCGGGGATCGCGGCAAGATCCTCTGCAGATTTAGTGGAGGGCATCCGCGGCTGATCCCGGAAGAGAAAATGAACAGCTACAAGCAGCCGGCGAAAACGCTGGCAAGGTCGCCGGGCAACGAGCGGGAATGGCTGGATGCATGCAAAGGAAGCAAAGTGAAACCCGGAGGGAATTTCGAATTCTCGGGCATGGTGACCGAGACGTTGCTATTGGGGAATGTCGCGACTCTTTCCGGGGGGAAACTCCACTGGGATCGCTCCAATCTGAAGATCACGAACTCGGACTTGGCACAAAAGTATGTACGGCCAGAACGTCGAAAGGGATGGGAACTCTAACGAGTCTTGGATCAGCATTGCGAGGAGGTCTCCATGCAGGCAATTCCACGAAGGGAGTTTGTAAGAGACGCTACGATCTGCGGAGCCGCGGTCGGATTCTTCGGGGCAGGTGCGGCAAGACTCTGCGCTAATCCGCTGGGGATGCCGATCGGATGCCAGACGTGGCCCGTCCGGGCAATGATCGCCAAGGATTTTGCCGGCACCATCAAGCAGCTTGCTAAGGCGGGGTTTCAGACAATCGAGCTGTGCTCTCCGGTGGGTTATGCAGATTCTGGCTTTGCCGACATTGGCAAATACAAAGGAAAAGAGCTCCGGAAAATCCTGAGCGACGCGGGTGTCAGCTGCATCAGTTCGCACTTCGGGATGCAAGAGCTCAGACAGGATTTGAAAGGGAGGATTGCCTGGGCCAAAGACGTCGGCCTGACGCAGATGCTTGTGCCCACCCTCGACGGACCCAAGAACCCAACGATGGATGATGTAAAGCGAGCGGCGGAAGAGTACGACAAAATGGCGGAACAGTCGGCCGCGGCCGGCATCCAGCAGGGCCTGCACAACGAGGATTTCGAGCTTTCGACGGTTGAAGGCAAACGGACCTACGACCTTCTGCTGGAGCTTCTCGATCCGAAGCTGGTCAAGTTCCAGTTCCAGATTTCCACGATCAGCCGGGGCTACGACGCCGCGGAGTATTTCACCAAGTACCCGGGCCGCTTCTGTTCCATGCACGTTCAGGGATGGTCGGCGAAAGAGAAGAAGGTGGCGCCCGTGGGGCAGGACAGCCTGGACTGGAAGAAGATTTTCACCGCAGCGAAGACCGGCGGTGTAAGGAACTACTTCGTCGAGATGAACCTGGAAATGATGAAGGCTAGCGTACCCTTCCTACGCGATCTGCAGGTCTGACCGAGCAAAAAAAGAGGCGGACCGGGGAGAACTGGTCCGCCTGTAAAGAGCAAATTAATTCGCCGGGCTACTTCTTGCCGGCGGCTGCGGGAACGTTGGCGTACTTCTTCTGGAAACGCTCGACGCGGCCGGCCGTGTCAACGAGCTTCTGTTTGCCCGTAAAGAACGGATGGCAGCTTGAGCAGATCTCCACGCGCAACATGTCGCCCTTGATAGTCGAACGGGTCTGGAAAGTACTCCCGCAAGCGCAGTGGACTGTCACTGGATGGTAGTCGGGATGGATACCGGATTTCATGATTCTCCATTCTTTCGTGGCCGGTCTGCACGGCGCCCGCGAATTGCAGGGCCCAACAGCCGCGTCGCTAGGTCACGAGGCAAACCCCAATTATACGGCAAGTTGAGAGGAACTCCAAACGGGGCGACGCGGGGGGAACCGAATCAGGACGAAGGGATGGCGGCAGTCACCTGATTTGAATATGCGCTTTCGACTCCGGACGCATCGACGGCGGTGACCGCGTAATCGTAGGTCGTTCCCAAGGCGACCGTGGAGTCGGCGTAGGTCAAGGCGGTAATCGGAGTGCTGTTCAGAGGGCTATAGGAAGTGTCGGAGGCCAACTTTCGATACACGATGTATCCGATGACCTGGCTGGAACTCGCTTGCCAGGCCAAGTGCACGGTGTGTTGCGTCACAGGGGGCGGGGCTGGGGGAGGTGAGGAACTGACCCCGGTGCCACTCAGACCCATCGTGGCCGGAGAAGTGAGACTCGGGCTGAGAAACGAGAGCGTGGCGGATGCCGGCCCCGTCACTTTGGGATTGAACGAGACCTGAAACGTCACGGTCTGATTCGGAGTCATGGAGAAGCCGGGAGAAAGACCCGAATAGCTGAAACCAGCTCCTGCCAATGTGATGCCTTGCACGGTCAGACTGATGTTCCCGCTGTTCTGCAGGGTTACATTTTGCGTGTTGGTCGTATTCACCGCGAGATTGCCGAAATTGATCGAGGGAGGCGTAACCGCAATATTGGCGACGGCCTTTTCCCCGGTCCCGGAAAGAGAGACAGAGACTGAGGGGTTGGCAGCGTTCGACGTGACGTTGAGTGTGCCCGATGCACTGCCCGCGCTGGCCGGAGCGAAGGCGAGTGTGTAGGAGAGGCTGCTCGATGGGGCGATCGTAGAAGGCACAGCGGGACCTGTGATCGAAAAAGCCTTGTTGGACAAGGACAAACCCGTGATCTGCAGGGACGCCCCGCCACTATTGGAGATGCTGAGAGTTTGCGTCGCCGACTGGCCTACGACCACCGTCTTGAAGTCAAACGTGGTTGCCGAGAGCGAAAGAGAAGGCGTCTTGGGGGAGGAATTGCTGCTGTTGCTGCTGACGGTGCCGGCGCAGCCCACAGCCACGAGGGAAACCAGGGCTAGTGTTGCAGCGCAAACCAAGCTGCGTACGTGTCGAGCGGATGAGTGAGTTTCCCGCACTCCGAGCAGAGTCCCCCTCACGAGAAAACCAAGGTTGAAGATATCGAGAGGAGGGCCGCAAGGACAACCTGTCCCTGGGACAGGAATAGAACAGGAGGACACCTGGCCCAACCTGTACTTACGGACAGTCGGCGGCTGATGGAAAGCCGCAGCAGATCGCTTTATCAAATTGCACTTGGGCCATCGGCGGGACAGGAGGTTCAGTAGCCCGTACAGGAATAGTCCAGAGGACCGGGCGGGCGAGGCAGTCTACGAAATGAAGTGGCAACCCAACCGGAACGTGCCTTCCTTGGTGAGCCGCGACCAGACCGGCCTCAAATAGACGCGTACCGGAGGCAGGATGGGGACGTGAAGGATGGCAAGGATGCTTTCCGGGAGATCTTCGGGTTGGTCGAACTCGAGGGCAACGCCGCCGAATCCCAGGTCCAAAACGCGGGCGCGGCGGGCGCCCTGATCGCCGATGACGGCGTACGCATTGGTGCCAAGCATCGAGACTCGCTCCGCCTTCCGTTGAACTGCATACGATCCAGGCGAAGCAGCCTCCGGTACGACCTGAGTAGTGAGCGATTGGGCGGCGGCGGACGTGGCAGCGGCAAATTCGGAGGGGGTCTTCTCCGGCGGGCGAACCGTGGTGATTGGGATGGGGCCGGCGGCGGGGGCAGAATCAACCGAAGGTGTCTTGGCGGGAGGGTGGGAGCTATTCATGGCTGCGCGCGCGTGACTTGCGTGCTTCAGACGGTAGAGGCGTTCGTCGGCCACGCGGATCAATTCATCGGACTGATCGCCGTCCTGGGGGAAATTGGCGACGCCGTGATCCATGGTGACGGGAAAGGCCAGTTGCAGGGCTTGCAGGGTTTCCGCAAAGACCGTTTCAATGCGACGGCTGAGAGCGAGGGCCTGGGCGGCATCGGTTTGGGGAAGGAGGAGGGCGAACTCATCTCCGCCAATGCGGAAGGCAGAGTCTGAGGTACGAAGGGCCCTTTGAAGAGTCGTGGCAGCCGCCCGGAGCACATCATCGCCCCGAGGATGACCGTACTTGTCGTTCACTTCCTTGAAGCGGTGAAGGTCGAGGATGACGATGCCAAGCGGCAGTCCATAGCGGCGGGCGCGATTGAGTTCCTTCTCGAAGCTCTCGGCAAACAGGCGGCGGTTGTAGAGGCCCGTCAGCGGATCGGTGACCGCATTCACCTGGAGCTTCTTGTATTCGTCGTATTCGAGGACGACCGGGACGCGAATCATTCCCGCGGTGGAGAGCACATCCATCAAGACGGTTTTGAGAGAAACGGCCCGACCCAACTGCTCGGAGAGTTCACGGCGGCGAGTAAGCATCTCTTCCCAAAGTTGCAAACACTGGCTCTCGCGCAAGTCCAGGTGTGTTGTGGTGCGGAAATAACGCTGAAGAAACTGGCTGCGTGCGGGAATATCCATGCCCTCGAGCGTGTCCGCGAGGAGCTCGAGGTAGGCGTCTTCGATAGGCAAACGCGGGGCCGCTGGGGCTCCGGGGCTGGGCATAGCCGGGTTTTCCTAAAGTCTGCCTCCCTCGCGGGGTGTAGGGCAGGCACAGTCTGATGGCTTAGCAGTGAAAAGGAGCAAGCCAGATGCCATTCGGGACGGTGCGAGTGGCCCAAAACTCCCAAGAAGAAAGCAAAGGGGACGGCGGTATCTTATTACAAATCGGATAGATATGCGAGAAAAAGCAACTGGAGGAATTGGATGCCGGAGGGCCAGTCCGGCTGGCGCCACTCGTACCTCAGAACAGAGGGATAGAGACTTACTCAAGAGGGCGCAGGAATTCCAGTCCAAAGATCCTGAGGTCGCCCAGGAGATCCTGGCGCCTGACTTTGGCCGCGATGGGCGGTGTTTCACTTGGAACCAGGCTGGAAGAAGTGGGCGCCGGGGCGGGAATTGTGAGCTGAACGAGCTGGTCCAGCCTAAGCATGTGCGTCGAGGCAATGCAGGCGCCGCGTGCGCTGATATTCAGTGTTTTTGTGAGCTCTATGAATTCTGCGCCTGCCGCGTCGGACCCCCTCAGAAAAACAGGTACTTGAATCCGTATGCGCGGACAGGCCCGCGACTGCGGAGTTTCGGTGGCCCGAGATTCGTCCATCTGTTTCAGACTCAGATCCCTATTCATAGTACCCAGGAACTAGTACAGATTGAGCAGGTTACTTGCCAAGTGAAGTTACTCACTTGCTTGCTCAAGTAGCCTTTTTTCAATCGGTTCAACAGGTAGAACTCGTTCAATTTTGAGACGGAATACGAGCATAGAGTAAACTATTCCCCGTGGACTTCCCAAAAAGTGCAAATGGAACGCATTTACCATTGACACCAAGACACAGGTCTGGAAGGATTGGCACGGGAAAAAATTTGCCACTTTACAAGGATTCGCTCTAGAACATGGGTGTACCCCCCTCTAGTCCTGCTGGTGGAGCGACCCAGGCGGAAGGTGCGTCCCGCTTGGACCACGTGCGTGCCCTATTAGAGACGGTTCATGCCGGTGTGATCCTCGCTCGCAGCGACGGCCTGACCTTGCTCCTGAACGACCATGCTGAAAAGCTGCTGTCGCCATACGGGGTCCGTGGCGACGGTTCCTTCAATGTCGTGCGGGATTTTCTGAAAGTCGACCCCGAGCACCTCTCACGGCGCATGGAAGACGGAGAGCATGAGATCGCGGTCGATTGCGTTCACGCCGGCAAGACCTTTCACGCGCGTCTGAAGTGGATCCCGGATGCGAACTGGATCGCTGTGCAACTGGAGCCGGGGGACAAGGAGAACCACGGGGTAGGCTTGGCATCCCAACCCACCGTCCAGGAACTCCTGCAGGAGCGGGAGATCACTTATCGCAATCTCCTGGCGGCCTACTTGAAGTTGCAGGAAGTGAACCGGCAGAAGACGGTATTTCTCGCGTCGGCGGCCCATGAACTGAAGACTCCCCTGGCGGTTATCAAGGGTTATTACGACCTCCTACTGACGGGCTCCCTGGGTAAATTGACGGAAAAGCAGCGGGACATCCTGGAGGAATCCAAGGAGAGCTGCGAGCGATTAGTGCGCCTGGTCTCGATGTTCCTGAATTATTCTGCGCTGGAAAGTGGAAAACTCGTGCTGCAATTGCGCGAAAACGACTTGCGGGATTGCCTAGCGGAAATAGCCAGTCGCTGGTCGGAGGCCTACCAACGGAAGGGAGTGAAGCTGGACAGCCAGCTTGATCCCTCGATTCCCGCCTTCAAGTTTGATTACCAGAAAGTGCAACAGGTCGCTTCGAATCTGCTGGACAACGCTCTCAAACATACGCCCAGTGGGGGAACGGTGACGTTGCGGGCACGGCCGCATTTTTGGGAGCGCCGGGTGGCGTACGTGGCTCCCATTGAGGAGCGCAGGCGCTTCCGCCTGCCGCGGCCGAACAGCGCAGAAGTCAGCGTGACGGATTGCGGGCCGGGAATTGCCGCGGAACACCATCAGGAGATCTTCGAAGACTTCATGCGCGTGGACAAGAATACTTCGGGGATGGGCCTGGGCTTGGCGATTGCGAAGCGCCTCATCCAAGCGCACCGCGGGAAGATCTGGGTGGAAAGCGAAGAACAACGCGGCAGCACGTTTGCCTTTTTGTTGCCAATGGACCAGAGCTAGTGCCGGGAAAGGGATAGGGGAAAGAGTCATGACTGTGAAAGAGAAAATCCTGGTAGTGGACGACGAGCCGAGCATCCGAAAATACCTGCAGACATTACTAGAGGTCGATGGCTTCGACGTCGAGACCGTAAGCAGCGGCAAGGATGCGGTGTCCAAGATCAACGGGGGCGAGCGGCCGGACTTCATCATTCTGGATGTGCTGATGCCGGAATTGAGCGGACTGGAGACGCTTCAGCAATTGATGCACCTGGACCGCAGCCTCAACGTGATCATGCTGTCGTGTTCGAACGAGGTGGGGACCGTCGTCGAAGCTATCCGGCTGGGCGCGCATGATTATCTGACCAAGCCGTTCGAGAAAACCGAGCTGGACGCGGCGATGTTGAAGTCGCGCCAGAAAAAGCAACTCGCCCAGGAGAATCAGGTTCTCAAGGATTATTGCGACCAGGTCACCGAGGACCTGAGTTTTCTGGCGGCCAGTCCACAGATGGTGCGAATCCGCCAGCAAATCCTGCAGATTGCGCCTGTCGATGTCCCCGTTTTTGTTTGCGGGGAGAGCGGGGTCGGCAAGGAAGTGGTGGCGCGCATGATCCACCTGCGTTCCAAGCGGCGCAACCAGCCCTTCGTCAAAGTGAACTGCGCCGCACTGCCGGGAGAATTGCTGGAGTCCGAGCTGTTCGGATTTGAACAGGGCGCCTTTACCGGCGCAGTGCGCGCGAAGCCCGGCAAATTTGAGCTGGCCAACAAAGGGACCATTTTCCTCGACGAAATTGCCGAGATGTCCGTGCACCTGCAGGCAAAACTGCTCCATGTGTTGCAGGACCATCAATATTCGCGGCTAGGCGGGCGCCACCTGGTGGAAACGGACGTGCGTGTTTTGGCAGCGACCAACGTCGATGTTCATGAAGCGATGAAAACCGGACGATTCAGGGAGGACTTGTACTACAGGCTGAACGTGCTCTCGATCAACGTTCCCCCTTTGCGAGAACGGACAGCGGAAATCCCGCTGCTCTTCCGCCATTTCCTGGAAAAATACAGCGAAAAGTTCGGGAAGCCGGCACAGAGCCCTTCGAAACATCTGCTCGATGCGGCGCTCAATTATCCGTGGCCAGGCAACTTGCGGGAGTTGGAAAATTTCGTGAAGCGGTACGTGATTCTTGAGGATGACGAAGGTAGTCTGCGGGAGCTTGTGGAAATGTCGGCGTCGCGGCAGCGCACGTTGCCACGGACGGAGATGCCGATACCGAAGGAGCAGGGGCTGAAAGCGCTGGTGCGCGGCCTGAAAGATGAAGCCGAAATGGAAGCGATTGCCGATGCTCTCGAGAAGACACGGTGGTGCCGGAAGGACGCTGCGAAGATGCTGGGTATCAGCTACAAGGCGCTGCTCTACAAGATGAGACAGTTCAACCTGGATTCTCCCAGGTCCAAGCGAAACCAGGAAAAGCCCGTGGACGAGCCGGCAGCGATCTAAGGCTCTAGTACACAGCCCGCCCATTCTGGGCACACAACAAAAAAAGAGAACTTGCAGGAAATTGCTGCCCGGAGTATCGTGCGCAGCGAATCATATATTGCTGCCGGAGAGGTGCGGGTCCTTCTCTCAACGGTACATGGGGCGAGCGCCAAGGTGTCCGGGGAGGTGGTTGTATCCCGGGATTCTGTTTTTGGACTCCCATGGATCCGGGCTATTCAGGGACAAGTACCGGCAGCGTCCTTGAGACATTCCAGCAGCGCTGAAAGCGCGGAAGTGCTGGATCGCTGGAAAATGCACATTTGAGTACGGATATGTGTGCACGATTCGAATTGACCGGGGACAAGAAACAAAGAAATGAGTGGTGCCAAGAGCGGACCACGCATGGGAGTCGAGGATGTCAGTCATGATGGAACGCCGGACGGCGAGACGGTATGATTTGACTCTGCCAGTCAGCATTCGATTCGCGGCGGACAACATTGTCAGCCGCCAGGAAGGCAAGAC
>Ga0335077_10009151_pt1 | contig 12288 bp, 9 predicted proteins | sample Lox_Sample_31_FD_207151 | JGI IMG/M metagenome (GOLD analysis project Ga0335077, IMG submission 207151) | Soil microbial communities from Loxahatchee National Wildlife Refuge, Florida, United States - Lox_Sample_3.1 | ecosystem: Environmental > Terrestrial > Soil > Wetlands | place: USA: Florida...
TTCTCGCCACCGGATTGCTGCTAACGGCTCTGCGAGCCAGTTATGTCCATCAGAGGCATCTAGCACAGACCGACGCCCTGACCAAACTGTACAGCCGGCGTGCCTTCCACGACAGACTGGAGCACGACCTTGCACTGGCACAGCGTTACAACAGCGCGATAACGCTTGCCTACCTTGACTTGGATAACTTCAAGACCCTAAACGATACTCATGGTCATGCCGAGGGAGATCGGGTGCTGCAAGTAACAGGCCGGGTGTTGAAAAACTCAGTACGCAATGCAGACACCGCCGCACGACTTGGGGGCGACGAATTCGCAGTGATCCTGCCCAATACCGACAGCCACGGCGCGCAGCGGGTTATGGCGAACCTCACACTAGAGCTTGAGACGGCCTTCACGACGAGTAAATTTCAGGTCACCTGTAGCATCGGCGTCGTCACGTTCTTGGATCCACTCATGTCGGTGGCCAGTGCGGTCGCTGCCGCGGATAAACGCATGTACGAAGCAAAATGCAAGAGCAAGGGCAGTGTTGCGTTCATCGTGCTCGGAAGGACCGACCAACCAGGCGTTGCAACGGACGCGCTGCAATCGGCAAGCCGTCCCGCGTGATCGACATGTGCCCAGGTGGGACATAGATAAATCGCTATGCATAACATCTACCGCACAACGAGATATTCCATGCGCCCCGTTGGAGATACGCTACTCAATCCGCCAGGGCTGTCATGGAAGCGGCTGATCGCGCCGGTGCGCTATGCGCGTGATGGCCTGCGCGCTCGGCCGTAGTCTCCGGGGAACTTTGAACGATCGACGGTGCAGGTTTGCACGCCAGCGCGCCTCGTGCGTTTGAATGGACGCCGTCAAAAAAAGCGCCGACGAGGGTGCCCTGGCCTGTTGAGAGCCGATACGGAAAAGTGGTAACTACCTACCCCAACCTTACCCAATAGAGGAAATCATGCGCATTCTGCTTGTAGAAGACGACCCCATACTAGGCGATGGCTTGAGTCGTTCGCTCCGTCATGCCGGCTACGCGGTGGAGACCGCGCAGGACGGCAAACTTGCCGATGATCTGCTGTCGGTTCACTCGTTCGACCTGGTGGTGCTCGACCTGGGGCTGCCTGCACTCGATGGCCTCGAGGTACTGCGGCGCCTGCGCCGGCGCCCCTCTTCGGCACCGGTTCTGATCCTCACCGCCCGCGACGAGGTGGAGGACCGGGTCGCCGGGCTCGATTTAGGCGCCGACGACTACATGGTGAAACCCTTCGAACTCGCGGAGTTCGAGGCGCGCGTGCGTGCCCTGGTGCGCCGAGCGCAATCCGCGGCCACTGCCCGCATCACGCACGGCGCGTTGACACTGGACACCGCTGGGCGCCGAGCCTTCGTCGGCACCGACGCGCTCGAGCTGTCGGCACGGGAAGTGTCATTGCTCGAGGCGCTGCTGCTGAGCGCCGGGCGGGTGCTGAGCAAGGATCAGTTGACCGACCGGCTCTACGGCATCAAGGACGAAGTCGGGCCCAACGCCATCGAAGTGTTCGTGCATCGGCTACGCCGGAAGGTCGAGTCGGCCGGCGTGGTGATCCGCACTATTCGGGGCCTGGGCTACCTGGTTGAAAGGCAGCGTCACGTCTGAGCGCGTGCGCCGCGCCGGACCACGATCCGGCTAGGTACCGAGCGCGAGAGCGACCCTCAAGTGCGAGGGTCACGATCAGAACACCATACGGATTGCGAACCTCGGCGCCGACCGCTGTGCGGATGCGCGAGTACCTGTTGCCGGCGCTCGCCGTCAACTGTGCGTAAGCGCAGAACACACATTGTTACCAGAAACTGGCTGCGTGAAATCTTCCAGTTACACAGCCTGAGTCTAATGACGATGGCGAGAGCGACGTCACAGCGCGTTCGCGGCAGCGAGGCGTCTGGACCATTTCCGCAAGGAGGCTTTCCAATGACGAATCTGAGGCTGTTCAGGCTGCGAACGGTGTTCGACGGCAGCCACCCAGCGGCGGTATCGAGTACTGGCGGTTACGTCGATCCGGATCCGGTCGTCCTGGCACGGGAGTACCTGGGGCAGCTCGAGCATGATCTGGGCATCACCGCCGACGAGCGCACGCAGTGGACCGCGTTCTCACGCAATGTACTGGTGCGGATCGGGCGCGTCAGCGCCGCTCGCCAAGCCGCGCGGAACAGCGCCGTGTCCGATCCGGCGCGCGCTGATCTCAAGCGAGAGTTGATTCGGCAGGCCATCGTCACGCCGGGGCTGCTGAGCCAGGCGGCGAAGGATCTTTACGCTGCGCTGACCCCCGAGCAGCAGCGCCAGTCCGGCGAGAAGCTGCTGAACTTCCATCGGCGGCTCGTTGGCTAAGCACGGGACACGTCTGCGACGCCGGCGTGCGCGAAGTAAGGACACGGGCCCGCGTCGTGAGTCTGTACGGCTCAGCGACAGCACGTCATTCTCACAGGAGTGAATCATGCATCCGTCGACTTGCTATCTTATCCGCATCCTCGCCTCGCTCTCGTTGAGCCTCGCCGCCGCCGCTGCCAGCGCAGGTGAGGGCCGCTCCTACCAGCTCGTTGACGTACCGCAGCGCGCTCTCGCGCCTGTGGATGCCTACTTCGTCGGGCGGCTGTTGCCAGCCGAGCAACCTGCGGCGCAGCAACCAACGGTCCAGCAACTGACTGTCCAACAAGCCTTAGCGCCGCAAGCGACAGAGGAATCGCAGCCGACGCAACGCGCGCAATCGTCCGACGGCGAAACCAACCGACAACCCGGCGAACAGGCGCTGGCTCGCCACTACCAGTCCGCTGCCGAAGCTGGCGACCCGGTAGCCATGGGCCGGCTTGGCGTGCTTTTCCAGCAAGGCATCGGCCTTCCTCAGAGCTATGCCGAAGCGATCAAGTGGTACACGCGAGCCGCCGAGGCCGGTGACGCCGATGCCATGAACAATCTCGGCACGCTGTACGTTTTGGGGCATGGCGCGCCGCAGGATTACGCGCAAGCGAAGAACTGGTATCAGCGGGCGGCCGACTCCGGTTCGGTGATGGCGATGATCAACATCGCGAAGATGTACTACTTCGGAATGGGGGTTGCGCGCAGCTACCCCGAGGCGGCCGACTGGTTTCAGCGCGCGAGCATCCGCGGCAGCGCGAGCGCGATGAACAGCTTGAGTCTGATGTACGACACGGGAAACGGTGTGTCGCAGGATCGTGGCATCGCGCTGTCGCTGGTGAAGGAGGCCGCGCGGCTCGGTTACGGACCGGCCATGGCGAATCTTGGGGCCATGTACGACGTGGGCGATGGGGTCGAGACCAATCACGTCGAAGCCTACGCGTGGATCGGCGCCGCGCTGAAAGTCGGAGTCCCCAACGAAGCGCGCGAAGCCCTCTTCTATCGGCTCGGCGCGATCAGCGCTCGGCTCAATGCTCAGGAGCTCGCCCAGGCACAGCAGCTTGCCGGTGAGCGCTCCTCGTTCGCGCCCGCCGCCGAACAGCCGGTTTCCGAAAGCGGCTCTGGAGACCGCGCGTCCCGATTGAATCATTGACGATCGCGGCGACGTGGCAACTTCGCGGGCGCTTCGGTCCGCAATGGTGTCTTTGCTCAGGGCCGGTAGCGCCGCTCGCCGATTCGAATCGCGACTTGATCGGCGCGGCGGCGCCCCCATATGCAAGCATAACCATGCGACAACTGACGCCAGCCCAAATGCCATCAAGGGCGAATATCGATTCCCTCCAGCCGCGAGAACGCGCTTCGCGAAAGTCCAAGCAAGCCTTTTGAGTGGCAATACTCGCATGCTTGACGATGTACTGGGGTAACGCGCAGCCTCGCGAGGCGGATGCTCCCACCGTCCACAGCCCTGCGCACGAAGCGCAGCCGGCGGCGCAGGCACACTCTTCGGCCGAGGCTCCGGTGGTACCCATTGAGAGCGAGCAAATAAATCCAGAACCAACACAGGATCAGTTGATGCAGAAGTTTCGCGACGCGCTCGCGCAGCCTCCCATCGTGGCCGAGCGCCGGTTTTCCGACGGTGCACTGGAAGTAACCACCCGGTTCGGCCACTTCTGCGCGAAACCCCCGCCGGGACATGCGGAGTCCGGCCTCGGTGGTGACATTACGCTCGCCGCGCCTTGCGCTTGGTTCTGACGCCAGAACCCACCTACTCCCGAGACATTAGTCGGGATCGTCCGCCGCGGCACTTCACGCGATCAGCCTGTTGAGCGCGGTCTGCGCGGTGGTTCCCGAGGCCGACAGTCTTCTTCGGAGATCACTGAAGCTTGAGGATTTTCTGTTTCCCAGCGCGAAGCACACGAGCTAACCCGCGGCTCAATTCGCTCTGCGGCTGAGCTGCGCCCCTGCGGGATCACTGCCTGTGCGCGTGCACGACCTCAAACACACCTTCTGAAGGCGCTTGCGGGCTGCAGGCGTGGGGCTGGAGACGCGCAGGGTGCTGCTCGGTCACAACAACGACGATATTACGATTCACTACTCGCCGGCGGAGCTCAAAGAGTTGCTCGAGGCAGTCGAAAGGTTGGCGCAAACTCCGCCAACCACCCCGTTGAAGGTCGTACGCGGTGCGTAGAACTCACGCGAATCTCACGCACCGCGCACTAGGAAGTAAAGCTAAGTACTGGCGCGCCCGGCAGGATGAACCCACGACCCCCCTAATGGTTCGTAGCCAGGCATTCTTCCAAACCGACCGAGCCGGCACTGACCGGCCGGACTCAGCGGTCTCTATCGATGATCCACTCGTGCGCGGGGTCGTTCTTGAAGTGCCAGGTGCGCTTCGGACCCGCCATGACGTTCAGGTAGTAGGACTCGTAGCCATAGGGCACGACGACCGGGTGGTAGCCGCGCGGCACCATGACCACGTCCTGGTCCTCGACCGCGTGCGACTCGTCGAGCGAGCGGTCGTCGGTGTACACGCGCTGGAACGCGAAGCCCTGTGGCGGGTTGAGCCGATGGTAGTAGGTTTCCTCAAGGGAGCTTTCCACCGGAATCGCATCGCTGTCGTGCTTGTGCGGCGGATAGGACGACGAGTGGCCCGACGGCGTACGCACCTCCACGACGAGCAGGTTCTCGGCGGGCTCGGTCTGGGGCAGGATGTCGCAGACGTAGCGCGTATTGGCGTGCTTGCCGCGCACCGAGCGCTTCATCTGTCCGGGCTCGATCAGTCGCGCTGGATATTTCCCCTGCGCCGGCGCGGTCGCCACCGCGATCTCCGCGCCCTCGTCTGCTTCGATCGACGCCGACGAGCCAGGCGGCAGATACACCGCATACGGGGCTTCGTCGTCGAACACGCTGCTGCGTCCGCCGATCCTCGCCCAGGTGTGCTGCCCCGCCCTCACCGTGACCCTGCCGGTCAGCACGACGATGCAGGCCTCGCGTTTCGGCTCGTCGATGCGCATGGCCTCGCCAGGTGCGAGACGATGCGCACTGAAGCCGACGTGGGTCCAGTGAGCAGATTCGGGCGTGACACGAACGATGTCGCGTCCGGTTCGGTTGGCTTTGGCTAGGAGGGTCATGTTTGCTTCCTACTGCAAGTCGTTTCGCTCTCGGATACGCAAGCATCGATAGAAATGCATAACCACCCCGTCACGCTTGGCGTGCCACCCCTCCTAGGAGGGGAGAAAAATGCGTGGGGGTCTCCCGAAGGTCTCTAGTCAGCACGCCTGTTGATCGAATCGACGATGCCTCTCAACGTGCGATAGCCCTTCTGCGCGTAGGCAAAGCTCGGGGCTACCGCCGGGTCCTGCTCGGCTTCGACCACCAACCAGCCCGAGTAGCCGGCGCGGGACAGCGTTTTCAGCACTGCGGAGAAGTCGATCGCACCGTCGCCAGGAACGGTGAACGCTCCGTTCAACACGGACTGCAGGAAGCTCCAGCCGTTGTTGCGCGCTAGCTTCAGCACTTGAGGCCGGACGTCCTTGCAGTGAACATGGCACACGCGGGCCAGATGCCTTTCGAGCACCGCGACGACGCCTTCCGCCCCGGCGCCCGCGAAGGCCATGTGTCCCGTGTCGAACAGCAGCCCGACCTCGCCACCGGTGAGCCGCATCAGCGTGTCTACGTTGTCCGGCGTCTCGCAGTAGGCGCCCATGTGGTGGTGGTATGCGAGGCGCACGCCGAGCGCGAGCAGATGACGGCCGAAGGCGGTGAGCCGCTCGCCGTAGGCCTTCCACTCGTCTTCGCGCGCGAACTGCGGGCGTTTGAACAGAGGCGTGTCGATGTCGCCCTGGATGCTGTCCTGGACCTCGCCATAGACCATCACCTTCGCACCGTTGCGGGCGAGGAGCTCGAGGTGTGGTCCGACGGCGCGGATCTCCTCGTCGACCGAGCGCTTTGCGAGCCGGCCCGAATACCAGCCCGACACGCACGCCAGGCCGTACTCGCCGAGCTTCGCCTTCAGCGCCGCGGGCTCCTTGGGAAACTTGTTCCCGAGCTCGAAGCCTTCGTAGCCGATCTCCTTGCCTTCGGACAGCGCGGTCTCCAGCTTCGTATCGCCGCCGAGCGAGGGCAGATCGTCGTTCATCCACCCGATCGGGTTGATGCCGATGCGCACGTCGAATCTGTTCGCCACGTTCACACCCGCTGGGCCTGCTTCTCGCTCGCGTAGGCGGCGCGCGCGGCGCGTACGGTTTCGCGCTCGGACACTTCGGGCACTCCGACCTCCCACCAGGCGCCACCGTCTTCGGTGGTCTGATTCGGATCGGTGTCGATGACGATCACGGTGGTGCGATCCGCCGCGCGGGCGCGCCGCAGCGCCTGTTCCAGCTCCGCCACCGAGCGCGGATGCTCCGAGAGACAGCCGAGGCTCTTTGCATGCGACTCGAAATCGATCTGCGCCAGCCCCTGCGGCCCATGGCGGGAATCCTTGAGCAGATTGTTGAAGGGCGCGCCGCCGCAGGCCTGTTGCAGCCGGTTGATGCAGCCATAGCCGCGGTTGTCGAGCAGCACCACGACCAGCCTCTGCCCGAGCGACACCGAGGTGGCCAGCTCGCTGTTCATCATCAAGTAAGCGCCGTCACCCACCAGCACGACGACCTCGCGTTCCGGCTTCGCGAGCTTCACGCCCAGAGCACCGGCGATCTCGTAGCCCATCGTGGAGTAGCCGTACTCCAGGTGATAGGCGCCGGGCGCGCCGGCGCGCCACAGCTTGTGCAGCTCGGCCGGTAACGTCCCGGAAGCGCACACGATGATGTCGCCGCTCGGCGAATCATCCCGCGAGCGCTGCGCAGCCCCGATCACGTCGGCCTCGTAGGGGAGCTTGCCTCCGCGCTCGCCGTCCTTGCGCGAGGTCAGGGCCATGATGCGCGTGCGCCAGGCGGCGCCCAGCTGTCTCGCCTGTGCCGTCCACGCTTCCTCCGCCCGCCATTGGGAAGCCGCATCGGACAACGCGCGCAGGCCCTGGCCCGCATCGGCGATGAGCGACACGCCGTGCAACCTGACCGCATCCAGCGCGTTGACGTTGATCCCGAGCACCCGGCTCTTCGGAAAGAGCGCATTCGATCCCGTAGTGAAGTCTTGCAGGCGCGTGCCGACCGCCAGGACCAAGTCCGCCTCCCGCGCCTGGGCGTTCGACGCCGGCGAGCCGGTGACGCCGATCGAGCCCATCTGCAGAGGATGGTCCCAGGGCAGCGACGACTTGCCCGCCTGTGTTTCCGCTACCGGCACGCCATGACGCTCCACGAATGTGCGAAGCGCATCGCTGGCTTGGGAGTACAGCACACCACCGCCTGCAATGAGCAGCGGCCGTTTCGCTGCGCGGATCATCGCCGCCGCTCGCTCGAGCTCGCCCGCATCCGGCGGCGGGGCCCGGAAGGTCACCGTCTCCGGTTCGAAGAAGTCAGACGGATAGTCGTACGCCGTGGCCTGGATGTCCTGCGGGAGCGCAAGCGTCACCGGCCCGCACAGGGCCGGGTCGCTCAGGACCGCGATCGCGCGCGGCAGCGTGCTGAGCAACTGCTCGGGCGTGACGATGCGATCGAAGTAGCGGGACACCGGCTTGAAGCAGTCGTTGGCCGAGACGCCGCCGTCGTGGAAGTCCTCGACCTGCTGCAGCACGGGGTCCGGCGCACGCGAGACGAAGATATCGCCGGGCAGGAAAAGCACCGGCAGGCGATTCACGTGCGCGAGCGCGGCAGCGGTGATCAAGTTGGTCGCGCCCGGTCCGATCGAGGTGGTCACGGCCATGATCCGGCGGCGGAAGCTCGCCTTCGCGTACGCGATCGCCGTGTGCGCCATGGCCTGCTCGTTGTGTGCGCGGTAAGTCGGCAGCGCTTCGCGATGCGCGTAGAGCGCCTCACCGATAGCGGCGACGTTGCCGTGGCCGAAGATCGCCCACATCCCCGCGCAGTACGGCACCTGCCGGCCGTCTACCTGGACCCGATAGGATGCCAGTTTCTTGATCAATGCTTGCGCCATCGTCAAGCGCAGTGTCTTGTTCATGTGTACCTCACTCTGTTGGGCGGCTGACCCCTCACCCCTACCCTCTCCCGCAGGGGGAGAGGGAGCGTGCATGAGGTGATTCGGCAGTCGGTCTTACCGGCTACTAGTACGTCCCGGTTCTTGGCGCGGGCTGACGTTTCGGCCAGGCATCAACCAGCTCGGCGAAGTTGTCCGCCACTTGCGCCACCAGCGCCGCGTCTCCGATCGCGCGCGATAACCAGCCGCGCGCCGCATCGGCCCAGAGCGTACGCCCCACGGCGAAGCCGCGGCAGCTCCGCGCCTCGCGCGCGTCGCCGAGGCTCGCTTTCAGCTCAGGCAGCGGCGCGTTCAACCCGAGCACCAGCACGCCGTGGCAATAAGGATCGCGCTCTTCGAGCAAGGCGTCCACAGCACGCCACTGCACGGGGGAGAGCGCTTCCAGCTTCCACCATTCCGGAAAGACGCCCAGGTTGTAGAAGCGCTTGAGCGTCCTGACAATGATGTCTTCGCCGTTTGCCCCCTGTCGTGGCGGGATCACCTCCAGGAGCAGCTCGTGGCCCGAGATTTGTGCGGCATCGTACAACGCCTTGACCTGCGCTTCCTGCTCCAGGCGATGCTCGGTCGCGTCGTCCGGGTGATAGTAGACCAGGCACTTGATGACGTGCTCGGCAGGCCAGCGTACAAGCTCGGTACCGATCGAGCGCCCGTGCTGGAAGACCAGAGGATTGGAGCCCGGCTGCTCGACCGGCCTCCCGATCCACCAACCGCGGCCGGTCGCCGCATCGAGCGCGTCCGCCCCGTACACGTCATCGATCAGCACGCCGATCCGGCCAGACAGCGCTCGCTCCTTCTCGACCTTGGCCACCGCATCGACCAGCAGCCGCTTGAGCGCAGGCAGCCTGCTCTCGTCCGCACCGGCCTCCTGCGCGACCTCGAAGAACTGACGGCGGTGGTCGAAGGCGAGGACGAACACGGGGTCCCAGTGCACCCGCGGAGCGCTGACGCGATGGAGCCGGGTCAGGCCGCGATCCTCCCCGGGACGCGGCACAAGCCGCTCGGCGTTGGCTAGGAAATAGTCGAGCTCGGGCCGGGTCGGCATGGCCGGCGCGCAGCCGTGGCGCGAAACGACCAGGGCGCCGCACGCGTTCGCGTAGCGTGCGCAGGCATCGATCGGCTCGCCCCGGATCCAGCCGTACAGAAAGCCGGAGGCGAAGGCGTCGCCCGCGCCCAACACGTTCATCACCTCGACGGGGAAGCCGGCGAAGTTGGGCGCCGCGTCGAGCGAGTCGGGGATGGCACCTTCCACCACCGCACAGCCATTGGCGCCGCGCTTGACCACCAGCAGCGCCTTCGAATGCGCCCGCACGCCGCGCAACGCCTCCTCGATGTCGTCGCTCCCGCCTGCGATCCGGAATTCCTCTTCGGTGCCGATGATCAGGTCGAACTCGCCCAGGATCGCCTTCAGGTGTTGCGATACGCCTTGATCCGCCACGTAACGGTTCTCGCCGTCCGCCTTTCCGGTCAAGCCCCACAGTACCGGGCGGTAATCGATATCGAGAACCGTGCGCACGTCGTTGCTGCGCGCGAGCGCCAGCGCATGCCGGCACGTGGCTGCGGTGTGCGGCCTGGAGAGGTGCGTGCCGGTGATCGCGAAGGCCTTGGCGGAGGCGATGAACGCTTCGTCGACTTCGCCGGGCGAGACAGCCATGTCGGCGCAGTTCTCGCGATAGAAGATGAGCGGGAAGGTGTCGCGGTCCTTGATCCCGAGCAGCACCAGCCCGGTGAGCCGCTCGCGGTCGACCTTGACGTGCGACACATCGCAGCCTTCGCGCGCCAGCGTTTCAACCAGGAAGCGGCCAGGGTGGTCATCGCCGACGCGTGCGAGCATCGCGCTCTTGAGCCCGAGGCGCGAAGTGCCAAACGCCTGGTTGGCCGACGACCCCCCGTAGTACCTGGCGAACGAGGTGGCGTCCTCGAGCCGGGCGCCGAGCTGCTGCGCATAGAGGTCCATCGCCATGCGGCCGTGGAAGATCGCGTCCAGGCGGCGCGAGGGAGCGAAACGGGTGCTGTTCTCCATAACGTGTACTGAGTAGACCGCGAACTATTGCATCACTTCACCGGCCAACCACCGCGCCCGCGCAGCTGTGCAAGCGGGCACCCCTCCTTGGTAAGGAGGGGAAAATTCAATTCCTGCCCTCCTCCTCGAGGAGAGGTGGCGCCCCGCGCTTGCCGCGGGGCGACGGGGTGGTGCGAGCAGATGGGGTAGTTCGGCGAGCACAAGGATCAGATCCGCACGCCCTCCAGCTCCGAAATCAGCTTCTGCATCTCGACGCCTCCGGCCATCATCTCGAGGAGCTGGTCCTTGCCGATCTCGCTCTTGGCGTAGGTGCCCAGAGACTGCCCGCGATTGAGCACGGTGAACGAATCGCCGATCGGATAAGCGTGGTGGACGTTGTGCGTGATCAAGATCACCGAGATACCGCGCGACCGAGCGTTGGCGATGAGCTTCAGCACATTCGCCGTCTGCTTGACGCCGAGCGCGGCAGTGGGCTCGTCCAGGATCAGCGCTCGCGCTCCGAAATGGATGGCGCGCACGATCGCGAGGCACTGGCGCTCCCCGCCCGATAGCGTCCCCACCGCTTGTTCCGCGTCGCGGATGCGCGTTCCCATGTCGAACAGCCGCGCGAAGGCGGTGGTCGCCATCAGCGCGTAATCGAGCACGGGGAACATGCCGAACCGCCGCATGACGGGCTCTCGCCCCAGGAAGAAGTTGCGCGCGATGGACATCAGCGGGACCATCGCCAGGTCCTGGTAGACGGTGGCGATGCCGCGGTCCAGGGCCTCGCGTGGGCTGTCGAACGACACGGGCTCTCCATCCACGCGGTAGGCGCCTTCCGACGGCTTGTGCACGCCGGACAGGATCTTGATCAGCGTCGACTTGCCTGCGCCGTTGTCGCCCAGCAGACAGTGCACCTCTCCGGTCTTCAGTTTGAGCGTCACGTTCTTGAGCGCGATCACGGAGCCGAAGTACTTGCTCACCTCCTCCAGCTCGAGAATATACTCACTCATGGGCTTCCTCCTCAGCGCGACTCGGTGAAGCGCCGGCGCACGTAGTTGTTGAACACCACCGCGATCAGCAGCATCAGGCCCAGGAACACCCGGAACAGGTCCGAGTTGACGTTCGTGTAGGTGATGCCGATCTGCACCACGCCGAAGATCAGCGCACCGAAGCACGCGCCGATCACCGAGCCGTAACCGCCGGTGAGCAGCGTGCCGCCGATGACCGCGGCGATGATCGCTTCGAACTCCTTCTGCACACCGCGGTCGGCTGCGGCCGAGCCGATGTCGCACACCTGCAGCGTAGCGAACAGCGTAGCGCAGAACGCGGTAAACATGAACAGAGCGATCTTGACGCGGGCTACCGGGACGCCGACGTTCTTGGCGGCAGTGGCGTCGCCTCCGGACGCGAAGATCCAGTTGCCCACCCGCGTGCGCGTAAGAACGTAGTGGCAGATCACCGCCAGCAGGAACCACCAGAGGATGACTTTGGGTATCCCGGCGATCAACGGCGCGCCGTTGTCGAGCTTGCCCAGCACGCCGATGTCGGCGAGCCAGCGGCAGACGCCGGTGCCAACGTACCCGGCGAACAGGGTGGAGGTCAACCAATCCTGCGCCGCCAGATCACCGATGCCCGAGACGATCGTCCGGTTCGCGAAGTAGATGGACAGCGCGAGCGTCAGCCCGCGCAGGATGAACAGGAACGCCAGCGTGACGATGAACGAGGGGAGCCTGGTCTTGATCACCAGATAACCGTTCAACCAGCCCAGCGCCAGGGCCAGCCCGAACGCCGCGATGACCGCCGCCCACACGGGCCAG
>Ga0335077_10009153_pt1 | contig 12285 bp, 5 predicted proteins | sample Lox_Sample_31_FD_207151 | JGI IMG/M metagenome (GOLD analysis project Ga0335077, IMG submission 207151) | Soil microbial communities from Loxahatchee National Wildlife Refuge, Florida, United States - Lox_Sample_3.1 | ecosystem: Environmental > Terrestrial > Soil > Wetlands | place: USA: Florida...
CCGTCTCCATTCTTGCCGAAGGCTGGCAGCACATCGGCAAAGTTCAGAAAGTCGAAAAGCTCCCCGATGGCGTTGAGCTGACCGCCGGCAAGACCAAGGTCCGGATCACCGCGTTTCGCGACGGCATGGTGCGCGTCCGCGTTGCTCCCAATGGAATTTTCCCCAAGGACTCTTCCTGGGCCGTGATCGAATCCCCTCAATCTCCGCCCGTGAAAATTGACGATGGCAAGGAAGAAGTGCGCATGACCGTGGGCAATGTCGTCGTGCGCGTGCAGAAATCTCCTCTCCTGATCAATTTTCTCGATTCCGCCGGAAATGTGCAGCTGGCCGACGATCCCTCGTTCCCGATGGCCTGGGATGGCGATCACGTGCAGGTCTGGATGGAAATGCCGCAGGATGAAAATTTCTATGGCCTCGGCGACAAAGCCGGTCCCATGAACCGCCGCGACCGCGCGTTCACCATGTGGAACACCGATCAATTCGGCTGGCAGGAATCTACCGATCCGCTCTACAAAACCATTCCTTTTTTCATCGGCGTTCGAAACACGAAAGCCTATGGCCTCTTTTTTGACAACACGTGGCGCAGCAGTTTCGATTTCGGCAAGGAAGCCCGCGATTATTTTTCCTTCGGCGCCGAGGGCGGCGAAATCAACTACTACTTCATTGCCGGACCAGAACCCGAAAAAATCGTCAAAGCCTACACCGCCCTCGTCGGCCGCGCGCCGCTCCCTCCCCTGTGGACGCTCGGTTATCAGCAGAGCCGCTACAGCTACTATCCCGAGTCGCGCGCCTACGAAATCGTCAAGAAAATGCGCGACGACAAAATCCCCTGCGACGCCATTTATTTCGACATTGATTACGAGCAGGGTTACGCGCCGTTCACCATTAACCGCGAATATTTCCCTCATTTCGAGCGCATGATCAGCGACTTCCGGCAGCAGGGCTTTCATTCCATCGTCATCGTGGATCCGCACATCAAGAAGAATCCCGATCATGGTTACTACCCCTACGATTCCGGAATGCAGAACGACGTCTTCGTGAAAAATCCGGACGGCTCCGTTTACGTCGGCTCGGTTTGGCCCGGCCCCAGCGTTTTTCCGGATTTCACGCTCACGCGCGTGCGCGACTGGTGGGGCGGACTGTTCAAGAATTTTCTGGGCATGGGCGTCGCGGGATTCTGGAACGATATGAACGAGCCTGCTCTTTTTCTGACGCCGACGAAAACCATGCCCCTCGATGTCGTGTTCCGCTTCGATGACGGCACGACAATTTCGCAGGCGCAAGCCCACAACATTTTCGGAATGCAAAATGTCCGCGCCACCTACGATGGAATCCGCAGGCTGCTTCCGAACGAACGGCCTTTTGTTTTGACGCGCGCCGCGTACGCCGGAACCGAGCGCTATGCCGCCACCTGGACCGGGGACAACAGCAGCACCTGGAACCACATCGAGATGAGCACCCCCATGCTGATGAGCATGGGGATTTCCGGCTACGGCTTTGTCGGCGACGATATCGGCGGATTCGCGGGCTCGCCTCCGGCCGATCTCCTCACGCGTTGGTTCGAAGTCGGAGCGTTCAATCCCATCTACCGCGATCACACCGCAAAAGGAACGGCGAACCAGGAGCCGTGGGTGGACGGTCCGGAACAGGAAGCCATCCGGAGAAAATATATCGCATTACGATATACTCTCCTTCCGTACATCTACACGTACGTGGAAGAAATGAGCCGCACCGGAATTCCATTGATGCGGCCGGTGTGGCTCGATTATCCGAAAGACGAAGCCGCCTACGGCGACGACCGGGATTTTCTTTTCGGCCCCGATCTTTTCGTCGCTCCGGTCACCACGGAGATGCTGGACGCCGAGGAAATTCATCTCCCTCCCGGAGACTGGTACGATTTCTGGAGCAACGAGAAACATTCCAGCAAAGATCAGATTTCGCTCCATCCCGCGCTCGATGAATTGCCGCTGTACGTACGCGCGGGAACGGTCCTACCCATGCAGCCGGTGGTGCAGAGCACGAGCGAAACGCCGGACGGCCCGCTTGCGCTGCGCGTCTATCCGGGAAGCGACTGCCACGGCTATCTCTACCAGGATGACGGCCACACCTTCCAGTACGAGAAAGGCGAAGTCCTTCGCATCAGCTACACCTGCCAGGCCAGCCCGAGCGGGGTCAGCGTGACGAGCACCATCGAGAAGCAAGCGTATCAGCCGTGGTGGTCGAACGTGGAAGTCACGGTGTACGCCGCTCCGCACGTGCCGCGGGAAGTGCGTGTGGACCATTCCGTGGTGCATGAATGGCGCTACGACGACCAGCGGCACACCGTGATTGTTCCAGTTTCCGACGCGCTGAGGAACTGGTCGGTGCAAATCCTTTACTAGACAAACTGAAGAGCATTTTCTCCACCATCAGTTCAACGAGTAAATCGTGAGCGATTCGGCCGGAGCATTGATCTTCAAGCTGCCGGTTTCCGCCTCCATTCGTGCTGAGCCATACAGCAAAGTGAAGTCCTGCGCGCCGGAAGCGGGCGTGTATTCGACGGGAACGTCGAAGGAGCGCGAGGACTTCGAGTCATTGAAAATGACGAGAATTTTTTCTTCATCGGTTTGGCGCAAGAAAACATAGCTCTGATCATCTGAAAAAAGACTCCAGAGACGGCCGGAAGAGAGGGCGGGATGCTCGCGGCGCAAATGCAGCAGCGCGCGCACGGTCGCGAAGATATCCTGCTGCTGCTGCGTGCGGCCGGATTCGAGAAATGCGTCTTTCGGATCGCCGGGAAAGCCGCCGGGAAAATCGCGGCGGTTATCGGGATCGGCGCCGCCGGGCATGCCGATTTCGTCGCCGTAATAGAGCTGCGGAATGCCACGCAAAGTGAGGACAAGGCCGTAAGCGAGATCGAGTTTCTGCGCAGAGCTTCCGGAAACGCTCGAAAAGCGCGGGACATCGTGATTGCCGAAAAAATCCACGAGATTTTCCGGATGAGGATAAAGGCCGTCCTGCCGAAGGATGCCGGCGATGCGACCGGCAGGCCCGCCATACAGCAGTACGTCACGGAGAGCGAAAAACAAAGGGTAATCAAAAACGGTGGAGAGACCTGTGTCCACGCCGTCCCAATCCTTTTTGCCGCCGACAAAGAAGGAAGTGATTTCGGGATTCGGATGGAAGACTTCGCCGAAGGTCGAGAGATCGGGATACACGCGATGGAGACCCGAGGTCCAGCCGGACCAGAACTTGCGCGAAACGTAGGGAACGGTGTCCACGCGAAAACCATCGAGGCCGGAAGACTCGATCCACCAGATGGAATTTTGCAGGAGATATTGCTGGACGACGGGATTTTCGGTGTTGAGATCGGGAAGGATGCCAAAAAACCAGCCGTCGGTGAGATTGCGGCGAAGACTTTCCGGGGCGTGAGGATCGGCGAGCGCTTCAAAAGGATCGTTGCCGATGGGTTCGTGACTTTCGATGCCGTAGAAGGACGGTTTGACGGGAGAGAACGAATCGAGATGCTTTTGCGGCGTGCCGTGGAACCAGTCTGGCAACGGCGGATTTTGCACCCAGGGATTGAGCGGGCCGACGTGATTGGGAACGGCATCGAAGAAAATCTTGATGCCGTCTTTGTGAGCAGCGGAAACGAGGTCCTGGTAATCGGCGAGTGAACCGAGATGCGGGTCCACTGCGTAGAGGTCCACGGCGCCGTAGCCGTGGTAGTCCTGTGCACTGCCGTTCTTGACGATGGGCGTGAGCCAAAGCGCGGTGACGCCAAGGTCCTTGAGATAGGACAGGTGATCGCGAACGCCGCGGAGATCGCCGCCGTGGTAGGCGCGGGGATTGGAGCGGTCGTAAGTGCCGGGAGCGCTGGCGGGCGGATCGTTCGAGAGATCGCCATCGGCGAAGCGGTCCGGCATGATGAGGTAGAGAACGTCTGAAGACGAAAGTCCCTGGTAGCGGCCGGCAATCGGCTGGCGCGGAGCGAGAGGCAATTCAAAGGAAGTTTTTCCGCGCGGCGTCGCGATGCGGCAGACCAGCGTGCCGGAAAGCGTGTCGTCCCCGATCTTGAGCCAAATGAAGAGGTAATCGCCGTGACCGGAAGACTGGGTGTGCTCGACGATGACCTGGGGAAGATTGCATCCGACGTCCGTGGCCTGGAGATTGTGGCCGTAAACCAGGAGCATGAGATCGGGAGTGAGATGGATCCACCAATTGGGAGGCTCGATTTTGGTGACGAGGGGGGCATAGGGAGAAGGCGGCTCTTGCGCGCGGCACGGCGACGCGAGGCCGAGAGAGGCCGCAAGGAGCAAAACAGAGAGGGCAACCTGGAAATTACGCCGGACAAGAAGGATGCGCATCACAGAAGAAGCATAAAGAAAGAAGGAGCAAGGAGCCAAGAGGATACGGAGATGCAGCCGCCGGAAGGATTGAGACGGGACGGGAGAAACCCTGTTAACTGTTTCTGAGGGGACACTGCTTTTTTTCGGATGTGTGGCAAACACTAGGGTTATAAGTCCTTTGTTTTTGTATGTGCGGCAGGGAAAGGAGTTATGGGCGCACTTTTCGGATGTGTGGCAGGCAAAGAACTTAGCGATGATCATGCAAATTGGCCGATTTTTTATGATTGGAGCGACACCATCCCTCGCTGTTTTTGCAAGTGAGCGGAAAGGATTGAAGGAAAAAGGGATAGGACGATTTGAAGCGATTCGGTTTGCGCAAATTGTGCGCAAGAGAATGAATGGAATGAGGATGTCCGACAGGGAAGGGGAAGAACTGCGGCGCACGGGCGGATGCGAGGAAGTTTGCGGGGTAGGGAGCGGGCGGAAGGCGAATCTCATAAAACATAATAGCACGGAATGTTGACCTAGTCAATAGCTAATTCTATGGTATTTGTTCGAATGCGAAGACGTGTTCGGCAGGGAACCCATTGATAGGAAGGATCTTGTTGCGAGGATCGCCTGGAAGAGACGTCTAAGCGGAACGTTTGGGGCCAAACTCACGAAGAGGCCCGGCCCCTCAACCAAGAAGTTGTTCAAGTGATGGGCGAGTCGCAGTAGACCTATGGCGACATAAAGTCGCCGCTACGCTGAAAAGGGCCTGCTCGGGTGAGGGGGCAGGGGCTGAGAGGGAGAGGTCGTCGTGAACGAACGTCTTGACAGATGGCCTCGTCCGGGAGAAATAGTACATCCCAGAATGGCGCCCCGAGGTGGAGGCGCCAGGGTTGCAGCGAGTAGTTTCAAAGAATTTGCCGTGATGGGAAGGCGGCGCAAAGATATTGAACTGTCGGGAGGGGACAGATGGCGAACATTGCGGGATTTTGCACGAAGTGCGGGAGTCCGCACGAGAGCGGGCAGGCGTTTTGCATGAAGTGCGGAGCGAGCGTGGGAGCGGGATCCGCACCGAGCCAGCCGGCGCAACAGGCACCTGCGGCACCCCAAGCTCCGGCGGCGAGGCCTGCAACTCCCGCGGCGACTCCTCCGGCGGCTGCGGCGCCAGTGAGCTCAGCGCCGGCGATGGCTGCGCCAGCGGCGAAAAAGGGTGGCGGAGCGCTGATCAAAGTGCTGTTGGCGCTAGCGGTTGTCTTTGTGCTTTTTGTTGGAGCGGCGATCGCTGGGATCTGGTATGTGGGTCATCGCGTCAAGCAGAAGATGGCAAGCTTGGGATTGAACCAGCCGGAAACGTCGGAACCTCAGACTTCGTCCACGGTGGGAATGAACCTATGCTCGTGGCTTAGCAATGCGGAAGTGAGCCAGGCGGTGAAAGCGGATATCGTGAGGGCGGAAGCGCCGCAGGGCGGAGATCCGGGCTGCACGTACAGCGCACAAGGCGATCCCGGAGACTTTACGGCAAAACACGCGACGCTTTTGATGGGAAAAAATGCGGACAAGAATGCGCAGGCACAGATGGAAAATATGGGGAAGAGCTTCTTCCGAAACGAAGAGCAGCAGGGCGGAGCGAATCCTTCGGAGCACCCCGGAGAAACGCCGGTGTTCCAATTTTCAATGGATACGAGCGGGAATGCGACGGCGACGATCAGGCTGACGGAGAAAATGATGGGAGCGCTGGGACCGGCGGGCGGTCAAATGGTCCCGGGAGTGGGGGACGAGGCATTTCAAGCCGGGGGAGTGATCCTGATGGTGCGCAAGGGGAACAAGCTGGCGAAGATCATGTACATGATGTGCCCCTGCACGACGGAGGATGTTCTGCCGCTGGCGAAGAAGATCGCGGATTCCATGTAAGAAGCGGCGGGCGAAAAAGCGCCCGGTATCAAACCAGCAGAGATAAGAAAACGAAGGGCCGGCAACGGCCCTTCGTTTTTTTGCGGGAAGGAATCAGAAAGTCAGGCGCAGGCCAAGCTCGACCTGGCGCCAGCTGAACGGCTGAACGCTATTGATCACGCCGAACTGGCTATTGGGATTGAAGACAAGAACGGAGTCATTCGGGCAAGTGCTCATGCCCGAGGGACAGGCGGTGGAATAGCCGCCGAGATCGCTGTTGGGATTTGCGAAATGCGGAGTGTTCGTCAGGTTATACGCTTGCAGACGAATCTCGGCCTTAATTCTCTCCGTAATGGAGACGTTCTTGAAGAGAGACAGGTCTATGTTGGAACTGCCCGGGCCGATGAGGATATCTCTGCCGCTGGTGCCCGGAGCATTAAAGACTACTCCATTCACGGAACCACTGCCGGTGTAATAGATCGTGCCGGCGGGCAAAGCGAACGCCGAAGCAGACATGTATTGAGTGATATTGCCTGGACTGACTTGGGGAGAGCCGGTCAGATCAGCGCGCGTTGCGCCGGGATTTCCGTCCACGGTGATGCTGAAGGGCAGACCAGCCTGCAAGGTATAGATGCCGTTGAGTTGCCAGCCGCCAATGACGTAATCGAGCGGCTTCGAAATGTTGCCGCCGAAGTGCTTGCCGCGTCCGAAGGGCAATTCGTATAGCGAGCTCAGGATGAGACGGTAAGGCTGATCCTGATTGGAAAGGCCTCGCTCGATTGTGTAGTTTGAGTAGAGTTGCGGTGCGCAGGAGTCCAAGTTCCCGCAGGAGTCGTCGATTGTCTTGGACCAGGTGAAGGACCCGAGGAACTGGAATCCGCTGGTGAAGCGGCGCTCGTATTGCGCCTGCAAGGAGTTGTAGTCCGACTTGCCGCTGGTGTCCTGCACCGTGATGGTGCCCAAATTGGGATTGAGCTCCGTCCCGGGCACGCTGTCGAACAACTGCTGATTGGCGTTGTAGTTTCGCATGAGATGGGCGCCATGCGTACCGACATAGGCGATGCTCACGGACTGGTTGGAGCCGACTTGCCTCTGCAGTTGGAGGTTCCATTCGGAGACCTGGGGCGTCACGTCCGTGGGGAGCATGGCGATGACGCTCACGCCGGTGGGAGCGGACAAGTCAAGATTGGTGAAATTCCCGCTGGGCAGCGGCGCGGTGGCGTTGGTGGCAATCAGCTGCGATTGGGTGCAAGTAGGTTCACAGGGCAAAGCGCCGGAAAGGGTGATGCGATATCCCTGGCTGTAGGTGACGGTGTTTTCGCCGCTGAACGGAGGATTCTGCGCCAGTTGGTTGCTGATGCCGCCACGGTCAATGTAATAGAACAGGCCGTAGCCCCCGCGCAGGACGGTCTTGCCATCGCCGGTGAGCTGGTAGGCAAAACCGAGACGCGGAGCAAAATTATGGTAGTCGTTGGGAATCTGCTGGCGAGAGCTACCGTTGCTGCCTGCGACAACGAGCGCTTGGGTGGTGAGGTCGAAATTGGCCTGACGGTTCTCGACTTCAACGGGCCAGGTGAGAATGTCGTAGCGGAGGCCAAGGTTGAGGGTGAGCCTGTTTGTCGCACGAAAATCATCCTGAGCGAAGAAGCCGTTTTCCCAGGTGCGCGTGCCGACCATGCCGTAGTCGGTGCCGTGGGAATAACTGTCCACAAAGCCGGCGAGGAGATCAGAGGTTTCAAAGTTGGTGCTGACGTGACTTCCGGCGTTGCCGTTGCCGCTAAGGAAGAAATACCCTTTTCCAGCGAGGGGACGATAGAGATTGAGTTGGCGCCGGAGGATGCTGCCGCCCAACTTGAAGGTATGACGGCCCCTGGTCCAAGTGAGGGTGTCGTTGTAATTGAAACCCGTTTGGGGAACGAGATAGGGGCCGTAATCTCCAGTGTAGGAAATTTGCGTCCCGTAGCCACCGATGAGGGCGATACCACCCAGCAAGGGAGTGTTGCAATTGACGATGCCCAGTTGAGTGCAGAGATCAATATTATCCTGAGGGGGTAGATATCCGTAGGTGGTACGGACAAAGCCGCCTCGGAATTCATTGATCATGTTTGAGCTGAGTGTGGAGGTCAAACCAATGGAAGTGCCCCAGGGATGATTGAAGTTTGTGCCGGAGCCGAAGCCGGAGGGCAAGGTGCTGAGGATGGTGGTTTCGGTTTGATCAGCTCTTCCGCGGCTGAAGCGTCCGAAAAGGGTGTTTTTGGAATTGAGAATGTAATCGATGCGAATGTCGAAATCGTTCCAGTTCTCGATCTGGTTCATGGTGTTCTTGTAGTTGTTGATGATCGAACCACAATGCGTGTCCTGAGAATAGCTGCAGTTCGGTTCCGGGAAGGCGTTCAGGTAAGCCTGGCCCACGGTGTTGATCTGAGCGGTGGGAATTACGTTCGGCTGCGAGCCGGTACCCATGAATTGCAATCCGGTGGTTGGGTCGAGAATGGCGATCGGAGTGGAGATGCCCGTGCTGATGGGGCAGGTTGCGGTCGGAGCGAGCGGAACTGGATTGCCGCAGAGCAGTTCGGAAAAATCGCCGGTGCGCATGGCGTCCGTCGGGACAGTGGTGTATTGAGGACCGCCGGGGATCTGCTGGCGGAGCCCCTCGTAATCGCCGAAGAAGAAAAGCTTGTCCTTAAGGATGGGGCCGCCGAGCGTGCCGCCAAATTGATTGCGGCTAAAGCCGGGAGTTGGAGTGCCCGGGGAAGTGAAGAAATCCTCAGCGTTCAAGGCCTTGTTGCGATTGAACCAGAAAGCGCTGCCGTGAAAAGCGTTCGAGCCGGATTTGAGGGAAGTGACCACCAAAGCGCCACCCGCGCGGCCAAACTGGGCCGGAGCAACGCTGGTCTGCACACGGAATTCATCAATGGCGTCGGCGGGAGGAAAGAAGACAATGGTGTTCACAAGGGCTTCGTTGTTGTCAATGCCGTCGAGAATGAAGTTGTTGGCTTGCGGACGCAAACCGTTCACCGCGAGGGAGGCGCCGCCCTCTTCGCCGAACCGGAAGGTTTCCGCATTGTTGCTTGCTCCGGTGGCCGAACCTGTTGGAACGCCGCGAGTGACACCGGGAGCCAGGGTTGCGAGTTGCGTAAAATTGCGGCCGTTCAAGGGAAGTTGCGTCACCTGGCGGCTTTCGACGACCTGGCCGATGGCGGAATCAGCCGGATCAATCACTGGAGAGCCAGCCTCGACCGTAACTGATTGCGTGACCGCGCCGACTTCAAGCTTAAAATCAGCTACCGCGATCTGACTGACCTGGAGATCGAGTTCACGGACGACTTTCTTGAAGGATTTCTGAACAACATCCACGCGATAGTGTCCCGGTGGAAGAGCAGAAACAGTGTAATAGCCAAGATTATTCGTGGTGGTGGCGGAAACCTGGCCGGTACCCGTATTGGTCACGGTAACGGCGGCACCAACGACCGCAGCGTTATCGGGGTCGGTGATCGTTCCCTGAAGACGGGCTGTGTCGGTTTGGGCCCAGGCAAACTGAGCGGTAAACAATAGAACCAGGACAAAAACGATACTCGCGTAGAGCCGGCTTGGTCTCATCTAAAATTCTCCTTTCGAGCTTTCCCCTACTGCTTGCGGCTTCATCGGCTGAAAGGCACCTTGCGACGGCACAATACGACCCGAGTCCCATTGCGCCAAGACTTCGCGTCTTCCGTCAGCAAAGTGGGTGATTGAGATGCGTCGCCGGCTCCCGAAAGGCCGGGAATCAGCCTATCCGGAGACGGAAAGTAAACCTGGAGACAGACAAGAGCCCCCACCCCTGGAGGACACGTCCGCAGACCGACAAAACCGCAAAAATTCTAAAACGCTACACCCAAACTTCAATTCTGCTTAACCGTTAGAGATTTGGAGAGGTCCAAAGGTTGTAACCTAATCGGGACGGAAGTAGATTCCAAATTTTGGAGATGGGCGGGATCAGGACCTGCCTCTGGTCTAATGTTCAGAAAATACCAGTTGGCCGAAGGCGGAGGGGACGTGGAAATTAGGCTGAGGAGTGCCGGTGGGACGCCAGGAAGAATAGAAGCGAGGCTCGGGGGCGCCTTCGACGCGGAAGAAATTGACGCGCCAGGGTGAAGCAGGATCGAAAGAAGGGGAGAGAGATCGCATGGGAATTGCGAGTTCTGCGAACCAGAGTTTTTGCGCGTCGCTGCGATGGGCGCGGCACTTCATGCCGCTTCGGGGGTCGAGTTTCTCGTTGGGACGAATATCGAGATCAATCCAGAAGCCGTTGGGGCTGACTTCGAATTCGAAATAGCGATGAGGAATGGAAGGATCGGGCTGGAGGAAAACTTCGGCAACGTCGCGGTCCCAGAGATGATCGCGACGCCCGGAAGGATCGGCGTCGGGAAACACAGTGATGGTACGAAAGCGGCAGCGGAAACGAAGGAAGAGAGCTACGGGAGTCCAGAGGAGGCCGACTTCGGTTTCGCGATGAGGGTCGGGATTTTTGCCCTGCCAGTCGGAATTAAAAACAACGGCAGGAACAGAGTTCCACGCTGGAGGAGGAGGGAAGCCTTCCGAGTCGAGCGCGTCCTTGAAGCGAATGGCAGTAGCTGAGCTGTCGAGAGGCATGACAGGGCAGGGAAATATTGCCACGGAAGAGAGCGAGCGGCCAGCAAAGAAGAAGGCGCAGACTCTTTGCGCACGCGGGGCGCGATGACTGGCCGGAGCACGCGGGGCGCGTGCTAGGATGCAAAGGAAAGCACAAAAATACGCGGAAGATTTCGCGGAGGGCAGAACCATGGTGGAAACACCGAATCCCGACGAGTTTTTGACGCAGCGGCGAAAGCGGAAGCCCGAGGAGTTCGAGTTCGTCAAGGTGCGGGTTGAAGATGGCGTCGCACAAATGACGCTCAACCGGCCCGAACACAATTTGTTGAACGAAGCGATGCTGCGGGAGCTTGCAGATGGAATCGAATACCTTGGCGAACGCGATCACATCAAGCTGATCCTGCTGGATTCCGCATGCAAGGTGTTTTGCGGAGGGATCGAGGCAGGGGAATACACTTCGCAGCGGGTTTTTCAGATGCTGGATGCATTCCACGCAGTGTTTGCGGCGATGCTGGAGACAGCCAAACCGGTGGTGTGCGTGATAAATGGACCGGCGATCGGAGGCGGAGCGGAGCTGGCGGCGTTCGGGGATTTGGTCATTGCGACGCCGAAAGCGCGGTTCGCGCAGCCAGAGATTTCGATCGGGGTGTTTCCACCGCTGGCGTCCACGATTCTGCCGTACCTGGTCGGGCCGAAAACGGCGCTGGAACTGGTGCTGATGGGAGAGCCCGTGACCGCGGAACGCGCGCTGGAACTGGGGTTGGTGAACCGGCTGGTGCCGGAAGCGCAACTGGAAAAGACCGTGAAGGAATTGAGCTCGAAAATGGCGGCGCATTCGGGACCTGTGCTGGCGATGGCGAAGAGAGCGATTCTCGGAGGAATTGGCTTGAGCCTGCGCGACGGATTGAAGCACTCGATGGATATTTTCCTGAACGAGCTTTACCGGCTTGAGGATTCGCAGGAAGGCTTGCATGCACTGGTGGAGAAGCGCAAGCCGGTGTGGAAGAACAAGTAATTGGGCCAGAAAAAAGAAGCCGTTCCGAGATCGTTTTGAAAGCCCTGGAGCTTGAGCTCTTCTTAGTCCCAATTCGATTCGCTAGTGCAAGCCTACGCTATCGCGGGCGGCTTCGATGAGTTTTGCCGAGTCGTAGCCGATGCCGTCCTTAAAGACAAGATAGACATTCTCGATGTCGGCGATGTTTTTGGCAGGGTCGCCATGGATCACGACGAGGTCTGCGTTTTTGCCCTGTGCCACAGAGCCGATGTGCGAGTCCACGCCGAGGAATTTTGCGCCGTTCAAGGTGGCGATGCGAATCGCCTCGGCGGGAGTAAAGCCCGCTTCGACCAGCAACTCAACTTCCCGTTGATCGCCGAAACCGGGAACCACGCCTCCGTAACCGGTGGGATCAAGCCCTGCGAGAAGCAGACCGCCTGCCTGCGCGAATGCGTATTCAAATTTCTCTTCCTT